>Ga0299912_10003395_pt1 | contig 13015 bp, 13 predicted proteins | sample RVTome_2_FD_207667 | JGI IMG/M metagenome (GOLD analysis project Ga0299912, IMG submission 207667) | Soil microbial communities from uranium-contaminated site in the Upper Colorado River Basin, Wyoming, United States - RVT95D214 (version 2) ...
CCCCAAAACTAACTGCAAGAGCCGTTCGCCTTATGCCATCGTGAGGCCTGACTCATCGAGGCGTGGCAATCTCGTGGCTGAATTCCAAGCCCCATTTTGGTCCTGCACAGAATAGCGAGTGGTGGCCTAGCAATTCTGGCGAATGTGCAGTCAAGAGGGAATAACAAAAACCTCCTATGTGAGCGGAGGTTCTTGTTGGCCTGTCATTCCAACGGTTGGCGTATACACATGCTATCGGCAAGGCTATCCCAACCTCATCCTATGGAAGATATATCCAGTCTCATACGCAGTTACATCTTGCTTCACAGACTGCAGGGGGAGAAAGCCTCTCCCCCTGCAGTGCATGTCATATTATCCGGTGTTGTTGTCTAGTCGAGGTACCCGTTGATCCAGTCTAGAACCTCGGGGATGTCTATACGTTGAGCATAAGTTACACCGTCGCAGTTGCTATTAGTAACGAAAGAGTTGTTAGCTATGGTAATGTTGGTTCCAGCTAAGAGTATTGGTCCTCCAGAGTCACCAAAGGTTGTGCCACCATTGCCCTGGCCAGGATTAGCTGTCAGCTTCACGAACATATCGCTGATACAATCTTGACTAGGTACTATATTGGCGGGAGCGTAGCATCGCATTCTCGCCCATCTCCATGCACTACGAGGTGAAAGCCCACCGCCCCGGTCCTGATAGTTGACTCCATAGCCAACAAGGTCCACACCAGCCAAAATGGACAGAGTATCCACCAGGTAGGGATCGGGAAGTTCTGCATATTCGCTCAGTACTATAGGCGTGCTAAGGATCACTATGCCAACATCATAAGAGTCAAACTCTGGCAATCCATTACCTGGACCTAGCCCAGTCCGATAATCTGGATGAGTATAGATTTCTGATGCTTCAACAGCCCAGGGCCCTGGTCCGGGATAGCCGGATACATTATAAGCCGGGATATTTGCCGAGTTGGTCACACGGGCGCCATCCGTCCCATCGGTTCCGTGTCCTGCCGTTATCACGACTGTAGGCGAGATTAGGAATCCGGTTGTGCGCCATGCAGGTGATCCCCCCACGTCGAAGACGCACATGACGACGTATGGATGGTTGCCATCGTCAGGCGTCCCAAGCTGAATCGCTCCAACCGGGAGAAGTGTACACAGGACAAACGCAACACTTAAAGTAAACGCTAATACAGGTATCCTTGCTTTCTTCATCATCCTCATTGTTCGCTCCTTTCATAATATGAATGTTGTGTAGTCGGCTTGCCTTCACCTTTTCTCGTCGATATACATCACCTCCTTTTTTCTCACTTGAACTCGCCTAGGTAAACAGGTAGAATCGCCCAGTTGATTAAGCAGTTGCTTCTTGTGACAGCTCTCGGCTTGGAAAGGAAGAGTCGATTTCACTGTGGTAGAGAAAAATGACCAAGTTCTCACGTTTTTACCTAACGGGCTCAACACGATTGAGGTTGTGACGACCCTCACGCACACACTTGACCGCCGACGTCTTTTTGTAGTGAGACTTAGTAACATTGTACTACTATTCAGTCAATTGTCAATACACCTAACTTAACTTATCCTACCAATCAGGCTCGTCTTTCCTATTGCGCAGGCTGGGTTTCGATCCTGCCAGAGAAGGTGGTTAGACCGGTCTTTTGGCTTTCCCCATGTCAAGCTTCCCTTTTCTTCAATATAGTGGAACCTATCTACCCAGACCTGTAAATACCTCATCCATCGCCTCACGATAACCCTGTTCCCGGTCCCACTTGAAATAACACCTGGAAGATCGATGTTAGTTTGACGTCATAATGTTTGGGACAGGCTGGGATGTGACAATAGTGGGCCTTCACGAACAGAACAGGATTTTTGTGGTTGAAGCTTATGATAGTTTTCTGCTCGTAGTCGGCTGATCTCTTTGACATACTAGTCTCCTCTTAGCTACTTGCACTAATGGGTACCTGCAATCGTATACCATAGTGATGATTGCGTCGCGACAAAGGTGATCGTAGTTCGACGTCTTAAAGTCGTGCGATACCACTCTGGCACGAGGCTTAGGCATCGAACTACGTTCTGTCGATTTGACTTGTCATTTTGATTGTTGACCTTTGATCTTTGATTCTCGTTCAGGATTTGGTGCTTAGGATTTTCCCTTTATCCTAATGTTGACGGGGTTAGCGCTTATTGCTAACATCATGAATTGAGCCGTGCTAGGCGGGGAACCAGCGGTGCCCTGTACCCGAAAACCGCTATAGCGGGGCTGAATTCCTGCTTGAGGTTGACAGCCGGCTAGACTTGTTTTTGCTGAGCGGCGTTGATAATCGGGTTCTATGCAACTGGAGGCTATGAATCCCGTCAGGTCCGGAAGGAAGCAGCGGTAAGTAGTATTTCCGGTGTGATATAGAGTTGCCTGGTTGGAGCTAGCTGGCAGAGACAGCTTCCCGGTTCGGAAATCGAGAGCAGGTGCACGGCTCGTAAAATTCAAAACAACTGGACAAGAGTTCGCAGATGGATTTCCTGGGGCTTAACGGTAGAACAGCGATTGTTACCGGGGGTGGCTCCAATATCGGCCGGGGCATAGTCGTGGCTTTTGCTGAGCAAGGAACGAACGTGGCCATAGCTGAACTGGATGAAGCTCAAGGAGCTAAAGTAGCCGGGGAAGCCAATGCTCTGGGCAAGGGCAAAGTTGAAAAGATAAGGACGGATGTAACGGACTGGGATTCGGTACAGACGATGGTCAAGAAAACACTGGACAAGTTTGGTCAGATAGATATACTGGTCAACGTCGTTGGTTGGGTCAGGGATGAGCTCTTTGTAAAGAAACCCAGAGAGGATTGGGAGAAGGAAATAGCCCGCAATTTCTGGAGCGACATAAACTGCACCAGAGCCGTTTTGGACCATATGATTGAGCGGAAGTACGGAAAGATCATCAGCATCGGCTCGGATGCTGCCAGAGTGGGGCAGTTGAGAGAAGCTGTCTACAGCGGCTGCAAGGGTGCCTTGATTTCTATGACAAAGTCCCTGGCCAGGGAACTCGGCCGCTACGGGATAAACGTCAATGTTGTTTGCCCGGGTGTTGTTGTTCCTGTCAGCAAGGATGTTACCACTTCGGAAAGCATGTGGACGGATGATATGATGAAAGTGTTTGGCACCCCGGAAGCACTGGAAAAGATAGCCAAGGGCGTCCCGCTGGGACGGCTGGGGACGCCGGATGATATAGCGAATGCTGTTCTTTTTCTGGCCTCGGACCGGGCCAACTTCATAACCGGACAGACTATCAGCGTTGATGGCGGCTACACCATGGTGTAAAGAATTCGACCAATCAGGAGGGAAAGGAGCATGGCAATAAAGAAGGTGTGTGTTATCGGTTCAGGGACTATGGGCAACGGCATAGCTCAGGTATCCGTACAGGCGGGCTATGAGACAACGATGATTGATGTTAAACAGGAGTTTCTGGACCGTGGTATGAATATGATAAAGTCCAGCCTGGGCAAATTCGTGCAAAAGGAAAAAATCAAGCAGGAGGATATGAACAAGGCTCTGGCACGACTTCATACCTCGATTGACATGAGAAATGCCGCTAAAGACGCTGACTATGTCATAGAGGCGGTATTTGAGAGGGCAGAGGTCAAGGTGCCGATATTTGGACAACTGGAAGAGATTTGCCCTAAGGAGACAATCCTGGCTTCCAACACATCCGGAATACCGGTGAGTCTGCTGGCATCTGCCACCAGGCGCCCCGACAAGGTCATCGGGACGCACTTCATGAACCCGGTACCGCTAATGAAGGGAGTGGAGATAGTAAAAACATTGATTACATCAGAGCAGACGCTGAGAATAAGCCTCGATTTCGTCAAATCTCTGGGCAAGGAAACAGTCGTAGTCAAGGATTCCCCCGGATTTGTAACCAACAGGATAATAACCCTGGTTATGAATGAAGCTGCCAAACTGTTGGAGGAGAACCTAGCCAGCATAGAAGATATAGACAAAATAGAGAGATTATCACACAACTGGCCGATGGGCCCGTTCGAACTGGCGGACCTGGTCGGCATAGACGTTCTGGTCGACCTCCTGGAAGGGGTCTACCAGCAGACGGGATGGGAAAGATATAAGCCGGCCCCGTTATTGAAGAGGATGGTTGAGCTTGGGTACACGGGAAGGAAAGCGGGCAAGGGCTTCTACCAGTTGTTTGGACAAGGCTGATACTCTTGTATCGACAATTACTCCGCCAGTCTGGCTTCAAACCGAAGAAGCGCCTGGGACAGCATTTCCTTATAGATGAAGCCGTATTACAGCATATCTTATCTGCCGCGGAAGTTAGCCCCGGCGAGATTGTAGTCGAGATAGGGCCGGGCCGGGGCATACTGACTGAGGCATTAGCCAGACAGGGAGCCAGGGTTGTTGCTGTCGAGCTTGATGCCAAACTGGTTGCCCTGCTGAAAAAACGACTGGCTGGCTTGCCTGATGTCAAGATTGTGCATGCCGACATACTTAAGGTTACCCCTCGGCAGCTTCTGCAGGATAACTTGCCTGCCTCCGAAGTCGTGCGTGGCTATAAGGTCGTAGCCAATCTTCCCTACTACATTACTTCGCCGGTACTGAGCCATTTTCTCGAGGCGCAGCCCAGACCGTCGAGAATGGTAGTAATGGTGCAGAAGGAAGTTGGGGAAGCCGTTGCTGCTGCTCCCGGTAAGATGAGATTGCTCAGCGTTAAGGCCCAGTTTTACAGCAGGCCCGCTATTGTGTCGTATGTGCCGGCGGCAAGTTTTTATCCGCCGCCAAAGGTGAATTCAGCCATATTGCGACTGGACGTTTACTCCCAGCCGCCGATCGAAGTATCCGATGTCGCCGGTTTTTTTGATATAGTTATGCATGGTTTCAGTGCTCCTCGTAAGCAGATTCGTAATTCACTGGCCCACTCGTTGGAGATGCCACCCGGCCAGGTGGCTTCATTACTGGAGAAGGCCGGGATAGAACCGAAACGGCGCGCGGAAACTCTGAGTCTGGAGGAGTGGAGGGAGCTCTGGAAAGTGTTTGCCCCCTTCACAAAGACCTGTAATGTTGACAGTTTATGCCCCGGCTAAGGTGAACCTTGTCCTCGAAGTACTGGGCAAGGACAATGATTATCACCTGATTTCCAGTATCGTGCAAGCCATAGACCTGTGCGATGTGCTCAATCTTCAGCTGGATAGAGAGATATCCTTTGACTGTGACAAACCCAGCCTAAGGCGCGATAACCTGGTGACGCGCGCAGCCAGCCTGCTCAAGGAAAGCACGAAATGCGACCTGGGGGCACGAATCGAGCTTCGCAAGTCCATACCGTGGGGCGTGGGATTGGGTGGTGGCAGCAGCGATGCAGCGGCGACTCTTCTGGCTCTGAATGAGCTGTGGGGATTAAGGTTGCCGCTCCCGAGACTGACCCGCTTGGGCTTCGAATTGGGCTCTGATGTTCCCTTCTTTATCCACAAAGGTACGGCTCTGGTAGAAGGGAAGGGGGAAAAAGTAACCCCGCTGCCATCATTGCCTTCGACCAGCTTCGTGCTGCTAGTACCGCCATTACCTGAAGTCCAGGGCAAAACGAAGCAAATGTATGGTAATCTACGCGTTGCTGATTTTACAGGTGGCCAATTTGTTAAGGCAGCCCTGTCGTCGTTGAAGCAAGGCAGAAGATTCGACCCTGATGTTATGTTCAATGTCTTCGAAAGGGTAGCCTTCGATTTCTTCCCCAGACTTGACAAATACCGCGAGGTCTTGAAGGAAGCGGGAGCTCCGCGGGTTCATGTCGCCGGGTCCGGGCCATGTCTTTTCTCCCTGTTCGCAGAGGCGAAGGAAGCCGGTGAGGTATTCTCACGGCTGAAGAGGCAAGGATTAGAGTGCTACCTGGCATTTTCCTTTACAGGGCAATGAGGTGACCTGATGGCAATGGAAAAACCGAAGCAGAGGAGATGGCTCAGGATAGTGCTCTACGTTGTCGTCCTTGGCGGTATTGGTGTTGCCTTTTTCTTTTTGTTTCCCTACTTGATGCGTTATTTCAATATCCCGATAGAAGACCTGGCTTCCACAGCTTATTTGGTTGTCTTTGGAATTACTCTGCTATGTAACGCGGCCGTCCTTGTTCCAGTGGTGTATCCCCATCTCACTGTAATGATAGCCGCAGCAGGGTACTGGAATCCTTTTGTTGTAGCTTTGGTGGCCAGCGCAGGCGGTGCCCTGGGAGAAATCACCGGTTATTATGCCGGTTACCTGGGAAAGAGGATCGTGGATCTTGAGAAGGCGCCGGGATATGACAGGCTTGTAGGCTGGATGCAGAGACATGGCTTCTGGGGGATTCTTCTCGTCTCTTCTCAACCCATATTGCCGGTTGACATAGCTGGACTCGTGGCCGGAGCCTCTAAACTACCGTTATGGAAGTTCATCGTGCCTTGCTGGGTCGGAAAATTGGGCAAATATCTTCTGGCCTGCTACCTCGGCGAGGCGCTCTTGAATCTCCTCCCCATTCCACCCCTATAACTTCAGCGATAGGGCCAGTTTCTTTTCATCGGCCCTGGTACGGACCTCTCCATCTAGTTTTGCCTTATGCAGTACCTCGAGGACCTTGCCCATCTGAGGTCCGGGTGAGATGCCCAATTTCTTTAGCTCCTCCCCGTCGAGAGAAGTTCTCACATAGCGCAGTTTCGTGAGAAACAGTTGGAGGTGGTGCTGTACCGTTGAGGATTCCGTGGCTATGGCATTTGCTTGTATCGCCAGAGGCTCATATTCCTTGAGGAGGCAGTAAATCCGGCTGGGTTTCAGCGAAGGCTTGTCCAGGAGAGGGAGGCTGGTCTTAAGGCGAAGCGTATCGCGCATGGCCCGGGACAGTTTTGCCGGTATGTTGAGGCGGGTGAGCAACTGCTCAATATCCCGTTCGCTCAATGAATAGACGAGGAGGCAGAAATAGAGCGAAGGCAATTGGCTGAGCTTCTTTAGCCGGCGCGCCCCGCCGAATTTCTTAGCTATCCAGCCATCGCCCTTGAGGGAGGGGTTTATTCTGCGCAGCACTCCCAGGTCGCCGAGACGCCTGACAACGAGTTCTGGTCGCTTTTCCTCGAAGATATGTTCCAGCTCGTTTCTGATTCGGTCGCCGCTTATCGTGTCCAGCATAGGGATATCCCGTTCAAATAAGCGAGCAGTCTGTGCTTCGAACTCAAAACCAAGCCGTTGTTCATAGCAGACGCCCCGCAAAATCCTGGTGGCATCGTCGCTGAAGCTTTTGGGATGCAAGACACGAATGAGGCGGTGCTCCAGGTCGTCTTTACCTTGACAGGGGTCAATCAACTCTCCATAGTCGTTTGCTGCCAGGGATATAGCCATAGCGTTGATAGAGAAGTCTCTGCGGATGAGGTCGTCCTCGAGGGTGCCCGGGGTCACCGCAGGCAATGCCCCCGGTCTGGCATAGGTCTCCTTTCGTGCTGTCGCTAAATCGAGGGTGAAATCCTCATATCTCACCTTGGCCGTGCCAAAGCGGTGATGGGCCAGCAACTTGGCCTTACCGGTTTCCGCCACCTGTTGAGCCAGTTTCACCGCATCGCCCTCGACCACCAAGTCCAGGTCGAAACGGGGTCCTGAGCGAAGCGAAGGATCTGCCAAAAGCAGGTCTCGTACTACGCCACCCACGAGATATACCCGTTGCCCCCGCTTGGCTGCGCGTCCGCTAATATCCTTGACTAGCTCGATGAGTTGCCCCGGGAGATACTTGTCTATCTGTTGTGCTAAATTCATCGCACCAGTATTATATCAGCACTACCTATGCCGTCCTATGACGTGATTCCCTTAATCGTGGTTAGAATATATAATTATTGCCAGATGCCTAAGTCATTATGATTCTCTCCCCTTGTGGGAGAGAGTTAGAGTGAGGGGAGACTCACCCTCACCCAGACCGTCTCCCATCGAGGCAGAGGGTTTTCCCAAAATTCCCCTCTTAGGGTAAGAGGGGTCAGGGGAGTTATGAAACAGATAAGGTGACAGAAACATGGAAGCCAAGAGCCAGCAAGGGCACAGGAAAAGACTGCGGGAAAGGTTCAATCAATCGGGGCTGTCAGCATTCCTCGACTATGAAATTGTGGAACTGCTGCTGACATTGGGGACGGCTCGCAAGGATTGTAAACCACAAGCCAAAGAAGCCATAAAGAGGTTCAAGACCCTGAGAGGCGTTCTGGAAGCTCCTCCCGAGGAATTGCAGAGAATCAAAGGGATTACTGTCCACAATATCTTCGTCATCAAATTCATGCAGGAGATAGCCAGGGAATTCCTTAAGGAGCAGGTCCTCGATGAACCCTACTGCCGGTCGTCCCGGGAAGTCTTCGATTATCTGTACCACTCTATGCGAGACCTGAAAAAGGAAGTCTTCAAGGTCATGTTCGTGGATTCTCAAAATCGCGTTGTCGATATTGAGGACCTTTTCGAAGGGACATTGAACGCCAGTGCTATCTATCCTCGGGAGATTATACAGGGCGCCGTCAAACATAATGCCGCCGCCTTAATCTTTGTCCACAACCACCCCGCTGGGAATCCTCAACCCAGCGCTAACGATAAGCAAATAACCCAGGATTTAGTCTTCGCCGCAAATATTATGCAGATTAAGGTCCTTGACCATATCATAATTGGTGAGAATCGCTACTTTAGCTTTGCCGATGCCGGGCTGATTGGGGAATATAACTCGGACTTCTTGAGCCTCAAAGAGGGAAAGAGAACCTAAGTCTGAGCGGAATTGAATTTATCACGCAATGCTTGAAGGAAGGCAAGCCCCTGCCAGATAGCTACCGCTATAAGATTCCTGCTAGGGGGTTCGCCCAGTTTTCGATTTCGAGGTTGTTGCCATGGCAATTTCATGTGATAGAATACTACAAAAGCCAAGACGACGGGGTCCAGTGCAGCCCGGCAGTACACCTGGATGGGATTCAGGTGGTCGGAGGTTCAAGTCTTCTCACCCCGACTCTTGATTTTGGGATTTCGCTAACGGATTCCTAATGGAGTGGTTTTTTGCCTCCATAAAATCATCAAACTTCTGCGCTGCTGCTTACGCTTGTCTGTCTGTGGGTCAGTTCCTAGGTTAAGAACTATGGTATAGCTGTTTAGGATGCAACTGCCAAATTCATTGGGCAAGCAGAAAGGAGGTAAACTCATTAAAACGATATTTGGTTTAAGGAGACACCATTACTTGAAAACGGTCAGCATCTTCTTGATTGCGGTGATGTTAATTGTCGGGATAGTAAGCTGTGAAGGTGAACCTGAGTACGACCTGACCATGACAGTAAACCCTATTGCAAGTGGAACAGCAACTGATGAGACGGGCATGTCGCCTTACACGGAAGACACTGATGTCGATATAAAAGCAGTAGCCGCCGACTGCTACCGGTTTGTCAGCTGGACGGCACCGGATGGCACATTCGGTAATACTACGGCAGCAGAGACTACCTTCACCATGCCGGCTCGCGATGTAACCGTCACCGCCAATTTTGAGCTGGTGCCGCCCGACCACTTCAAGTTCTACGATGTGGAGTGGGAGACAGCGCCGGACATAGGGATAGACGTGCAGTTGGTGGACCAGTTCGGGGCTATCAGCGCAACCGTGGGGAAAGCCGTATCCTTCGGTAACCCTGTCGAGAAGGTGCACGCCGATATATCGATCCCGATTGGGGACTTGAACCGCCACTACACGTTGTACGACCTATTATACGAAGGAGAGCCTCAGGAGTGGCAGGTGACGGTGAGCAACCAGTTTCAGGACGATGTGGAGCTGACAGTGTTCGGTCCGTACTACCTGGCTGTACCAACCCAGAAGGAAGACCACGAAATGCCGGTGTGTCTCAACCACTTCTTGGCCTACGATGCTTATGGACCGGTGGTGAATGATGAGGTGGTACTCAGCGACCAGTTCATACAGGATGAGGTCGCCGTGGTATATCAGCCGTATCTCTTCGCCAACCCCGTCCAGAAAACAGTGGACGGCGAGGTAACGGAGATAGAGGACCCGAATGAGCATTGGGTACTCTACGACATAGATGGCCCGCCTGTCGACAAGAGGATACAGATTGACAATCAGTTAGGTCCGCAGACCCTTGACCTGCTGCGCCCAGAATACCTGGCCGTGCCGTCCCAGAAGATATCTTGGGAGCAGTCGCTCGACCACTTCAAGGTCTACTGGGCGAACGGGATACCACTTTTCTAAGTTCGGCTGTTATTTCTGGTAACACTATATCGTCAAAATGGTTTGCGGCTGCTTGTTCTAGGCCAGGAGCTGCATGACTATAAGTGTGTTATTTGTATACTGGCATGGCCCAGTCTCTCCTGAACTATCCTCGGGTGTATACCTTGCTTTAGCATAATAGAAGCATGGGTATGCCGTGTATCATGTAGTCTAACGCCTTTCAGACCAGGGCGTCTTGCGAGCTTCATCCAAGCATGTGTTATGCTATCCGGTAAGAGTGGTTTGGCGTCTATCTGGTAAAATACCAAGTCTTCATCGGTAAGTGTCGAGCTAAGAGACTGCCGCATTTCCTCTTGAAGTTTTCTATACTCTCTTAGAACCATAGTGGTAGCTGGTGAAAAGGATACCGTACGGCGGCTTTTATCAGTCTTAGTATGAAATGAGCGGAGGGGTTGACCCCTCCGCTCATTCTTTGGCTAACGTCTGGCAACTATGGAATGTCTACTCCGAAAGTGTATGCTGATGGAAGTATATGGTCTGCGTGGTTTGCAACAATAGCAACGGCAACCCTACCTGAATTGGCTGGAGTCTCCTGAATCTCTAAAGAACCAGTTTGGGTCGCTGCATCAATCCTCATTGTCTTTATTCTGTGCAAGCTCATTGCATTGTTGCCAGCCGGTGCTGGATAACGAACTGTGGGAACCCATTTGGTATCGATAACAACTACCCCAAAGCCATTATCTAGTATACCGTCTGTTACGTACCAGCCGGTTGATGTCCATCCATCTTCTCCGGCCTCAACATCGTCGAAGAAGCCTATCTCCGGGATTCCGATATCATCCACATACATCATCTGGAGGGTAAAGGCACCATCCTGCCAGGTGGTGAAGTAGAGGTCAATATTGTGACCAGCAAAAGGAGTGAGATCCATTGAAACCGGCATCCAGCCGCCGCTATACCCTGTGAATGCATGCCAGCGTCCAGCAGCCTCGTAAGCGGTGGGCTCTCTTTCATCCGGGGCATTGGGATTGTCTTGGCTAATGGCGACATAATTAACGGTACCTGCTGCATCTAGTGTATACCACTCACCTGTGTTTTGGTCATAGACCTCAACATATCCATAATCCCAATCCTCTTCGATCTCAAAATAGGTCATGAAATTCAGGGTCGCCCCTGTCGCTGGGATTGTGAAGGTCTGGTAAAAGCTTCGCCATGCCCAGGTTTCGGCATCTGAATACCATTCATAGGTTCCACTATAAGGTAGGGTACCAGCGAAATCATCACCATCTATCCAGGCTACGGCATCTTCATTATTGTTAAAACGATAGTAGTGTGCGGTATAAGGTTGGGGATCCCCTAACCAATAAGAGGGCACAGCAAATGGAGCTGTGTCAGGTGGACCCCACCAAAAATTACTAAGAACGTACTCTATTGAATAGCCCCAGGAATCGATGCTACCTATGTCAAGAGTGTAGTAACCATATTTACCACCAGCTCTGCGGGTATCGTCGAGGTAGTTGGCTACGGTCCAAGCATCAAATATTTTGTCAAAGCTATCTTTATAGCCAAATGCTGCTAAAGTGTTTTCAATGCCTTCGATGCCATTAGCTTGTTCCTGCACCAGAGCTGAAGTAAAAGCGGCACCCCCATAATGCTCAAACAAGTAGAGTTGGAACAGATAGCATGCGCCATAATTCTCAAGGCCACCTCCCCAGAAAGTCAGGGAGGTAGAGGGATGATAGACCATATAATAGGCTACATGTCCAGCTGAGTGTCCATAACCGCAGAAGAATCCAGCTAGATCAGCTAGTCCTTCATCCACCCAAGATTCTTCATCAGGGTCTGTGTCGAAATGTACTAGATGCTCAAATTCATGGGCGAAGACGCCTTCATACAGATACGGCCGAGCTACACCTGGACCTGTTCGGTTTGCCCAATCATAGGTGTCGATATGCATTAGATTCTTATTATTTTCAGAACTTGATGATGCCGAGAAATAGCCGGCAATATATGAAGTTGCGCCCGGATTATAGTAAGCATCATCACGAATATTGAATAGGAGCGTCCATACCTTTTGGCCTTCGTCACCACGAGGAAGCGGTTCCCCATAAATAGTGGTAACCGTAGGATAGATATTATTATCGAACTCGGCTGTCATATAGTCTAGTTGTGCATCGGTAATAATATCTTGCGAGCGTAACCAGGGTTCACTGTCATCACCAATAGGATTTGCAAAAAAGTAACCGGTATCATTATAACTAAGGTAAGCATCCTCTGTGACTAATATGAGCCCATGTGTACCTTCACGAACAACCACAAAATGTTCGTCATACTCAATACCCAAGCCGTCATCACTCACAGTAAATACGAATTCGTCTCCTACTTCCGCCGGTAGGCCAACCGGTGACGCATGGGTAGCTATAGCTGATCCAACCTCGGCAGCAAGCTCACGGATGGCAATTTCTTTTTCACCAAGGTCCTCCACGGTTAGGTCCATAGGATCTAAACCACTTGGGGCCATCTCGTTACGTGGGAATTCTCCTAGCGGTATGCTATTTACTTCAGAATTACCTGCTGATACCGGAAGTACGGCAAACAAGGATGAGACCAATATGACAATTATTCCTATGCAAAAAGATCTCCATGCTTTTCTCATCTGTTTTTCTCTCCTCCATTCATGAACTAATTACGAACTAGAATTGTGTTTCTAACTGATAATAATTCTGCGTTTACACCTCCTTTCATAAACAAAACCGACCGTTTCAGGCCGGTTTCACTACTTGCTCGCCACTGCCATAGTGACCACAAGAAGGCGGTGGTTCGAAGCTTCCTGATTAATATCTACTTG
>Ga0299912_10003397_pt1 | contig 13008 bp, 7 predicted proteins | sample RVTome_2_FD_207667 | JGI IMG/M metagenome (GOLD analysis project Ga0299912, IMG submission 207667) | Soil microbial communities from uranium-contaminated site in the Upper Colorado River Basin, Wyoming, United States - RVT95D214 (version 2) ...
TATTGATTTAAGGTCATCGCCGGAGTGACAGTCCAAAATGACTCCGTGCTCAGCGGCAATATGGTGGAGCTTGTGGACACGTTGTTCCAAGCCCTCAAGGCCATCTGGACCCCGGTAGTCCAGCCCTTTTTCTATGCCGAAATTGGGCGCGATGTGCGTCAACGGTATTTGTCGCCTTTGCATTTCGAGCACCAGGAACAGCAGCTCCTCGTCAGTGGTGACAGACTCAAATGTGCCCACCTCCGGCGGGCTTTCGTCGATACTAAGCTCAAGGTCGAAGGGCACACCATCCTTCAAACTCTTAATATGATTGTACAACTCGCCCAGCGCTTCGAGGGCCGGCCAGTATTTGCCAGCGGGGCGCTCGGTAGCTGCATAGTCCAGGATGTCGCTGACATCCAGCGTAAAAAAGGTGTAGTAGCGAGCGCCGTCTATAACCCGCTTAGCCTGGCTTATGCCTTGTGTGCCTCGCTTAACCATTATGTGATCGGCGTCGGCGCCGTATCTGGGTCTGGTATCGGTCTTTAGGGCCTCCAGGACACCCGCCACCCACAATCCCTCGAAAGTGCTGCCCGTGTGCCCTTCCTCGAGCGCACCGAAACCGGGTAAGTAATTAGTGCACGCCGGTCGGCCAGCCAATACATCTTCGAGCAGGTTGAGTTCCCGGACTGAATTCTGGATGGCATTAGCCGAGAAACCGCATCTATCCATAGCCTGCCACACGCCAGGCCACGCACAGGTGGACATTCGACTGCCGATGCCCAGCCGTGGCGTCGCCCCCAGCGCCTTGGGGCCCTTATCAGGGCTTATAAGACGACAGTAACGGTCGATTACGGCGGCGTCGGTCTTGTATATCGCAGCACAGTTGCCGTCGCCAAGCAGTTTCTTGCCTATTGCTGTTAGCCCCGGCCATTGGCCGGGGTCCCCCGCCGACAGGCGGGGGCTAACAGCGGGGGCGTCAGGTCCGATGCTGATGAACACCTGCTGACCATCCCGCAGGCCGGCAAGGAAAAAAACGGTTGCTTGATGCCGGGCACAGGATGCTACATACGGAACACAATGTTCATTAACTGGGAAGCCCCGCGTAGAACGCGGGGCTAAATATTTACCCGATCGCCAGTATTGTTCGTCCAACTGGCAGAAGATATCCCACGCCCCTTTCGGATTCCAGGTGGCTGTGTCCAGAATGGCTGGATTCTTGGCCGGGTCGATTTCAATCGCGCCAAACTTCATGGTTTGTTCATGGTTGGAAGTTCACAGTTCATCGATGAACAACGAACATTCAACTGACAACTTTCCTAATTCTTTCCTTCACCATCTGGCCCATCTTCTCGTATAGGTCGATGAATTCGCCTAATGTATTAGCAACCGGCGACCACTTCACCAGCGCCTCGGAGTCTTTGGGCTCCAGCGTTAACTCTCGTTTCGGTTTGTACTGCTCTGGGTCGCCCGGCACCCACCAGGCCTGACGAAAAATCTCGCTTTCAAGAAGAACTTCCAATTGGTCGTCCGGCGTAGCCTTTAGGACTGCATCGCCGGTGAAATCGATTAGCCCCCGGACCCGTTCGACAGGCTCAGGGCAGGCCTGTGCCGGGGGCAAGCCCTGCCCACGGGTGGCAGGGCTAATGTCAAACTTACGCCTAACATTCGGGAAAACGGTGATTACGGGACATCCCCATAACTCGGAGATGTCGGGTATCCAGTCGTCATAGATTCGCAGCGACGCTATCAGCAGCTTGATTCGCTGCGGATCAACACCCAAGCCGCCCTCCTGTGGTGGTGCGTATAGTCTGCGATATGCCTTTCGTGCCACCTCTACGCCTGCCCAGCGTGCCGCCTCCACGCCGCCAAGGACACCCTTTGTTTTCATTTCATCTCGGACAGGATATGCCATACGCCCATTCATCAAGGCTAAATAAGCCACCAGCATTTTTCCCCTATTCAACACCTCTGCAAAGCCCAGCGCCTGAAAAACTGAGAATTCGACAGTGATAGTGACGCCGATACCCTCAGACGTCAATTCCTCTGCTGCGGCTTTGCCCGCGGCGGTGGCAGGTAACTTGAACACGACATTGGGTACACCACCGAACTGGTTTTCGAGCGAACCATACAGATTCTTGGCTTCAGTCACCATCTGCTGCCAATCATCGTGGTTCTTCGGATTGACCTGAAGGCTTACGTATCCCTCGCGCCCCTCGGTCACCAAGAAGATATCTCGCAACAGGCGACAGTTCTCCTGTACGACAGCCATAGTGACGGCGGAGTTGATTGCTTCTATCGCCGCACTCAACTGCCTCTGCGGCCCTCTCAAGAGATTGCTTAGCTGGTTGGGGGTGTACTTGGAGTGAATCAGAGCGTCAACGCGTTCATTCCACAGTTCCGGGTCAATGTCCCATGCCAGCTTTACAAGCGCCGGATTGGTCGTTACAAACGAGCCCCCCAGCCAGATTACATACTGGAGAAAGGCAGCGTAGTCATTGCCGAGCTGGGTCTGGGTTCGGCCTTTGCCGGAAGGCATCGTGCGGAGAAAACGCGCCTCGGCGGCCCTCATCAGATTGCTGCCCCGTAGTTCGGCAGCTATGTTAGACACATAATCGGCCAGCGAGTCACCCATCAGACTATCAGCCATCGCAGCCGCCCGACCTTCATCACTAACTCCTTCCGCCTTCAGCCGCGCGATCGTCTCCTTACGGACTCTCGCTGCCAATTCGGCTGCCGCCTGTCCAGCAATCAAGGTCAACTTTTCCATCGCATCGGTGACTTTCCTGGCCAGAGCATCGATCGCAGCAGAATCTAACGCAGGCGAGAGAACCCAGTTAGGCAAGAAACTATGCAGGCCAACAGCCAAATTGACAAGAAAATCCAGAACGTGTGTCTGAACAGGAACGTCCTCACTGCGTGCGGTTCGGCTGATTTTGTCCAGCACGACCCTGAGTTTCTCGTCCAGGGCAGCCGGGGCCGTGTGGAATAGAAGGTTGCCAACCGCTCTGACAATCTCACCGTCGTTGATATACCGGCAGACTTCATCTATCGGGACCCTTTGCTCACGGTCACGTTCTTGCCGTATTCGCTGCCGCAACTTAGCCCCCGCCTGTCGGCGGGGGTACCCCGGCCAGTGGCCGGGGCTAAACGGCATGTTATAAGCTGCCTTTTCCAAGTATCGTTTTGCCTCGCAAGAGACCCATCCAGCGGCATGTTAATAAATGTGGCCTGCGGCGTCAATAATTTGAAGGCGCTGGCTCAATTGTTACTTGAAGTAAAGATTGCCCGGAATGCTGAAATCCGGTATAAACCTCGTGGCAATTGAAGGTCAGCCAAGCATGAGAAAGAAACAGAATGGTGGATTATCATCGCCGGACGAGGCACTTGCTATAGACGCACCTCGAAGGTTGGGCGCAACTCTTCGCCGGCTTGGCCCTGGGATGATTATCGCCGGCTCGATAGTCGGCTCCGGAGAGCTAATTGCCACCACCAAAGCCGGCGCCCAAGCAGGATTCTGGCTCCTATGGCTCATCATTGTCGGCTGCGTGATTAAGGTATCCACACAAATCGAGTTTGCCCGGCACGCCATCACATGGGGCCAGACACCGCTCAGCGCGCTAAACGACATCCCGGGTCCCCGAGTCAAGCTCAACTGGCTGCTGTGGTACTGGGTATTGATGACAATGTTCGTCATCCTACAGCAAGGCGGTATCGTTGGCGGTGTGGGACAAACGCTCGCAATTGCCCAGCCATTGACTCAATCCGGGGTCGAATATAACCGCCTGCAGAACGACCTGGTCAAGACCAGGATCGATCTACAAGTGCTGCAGGCAAAGAATCAGAGCAACCCTGAAGTCGACAAGCTGCAGCATAAGGCCGCCGTGCTGTCGAACAAGATTGCTCAGCGTCGAGAACCATACGATCCATACCTGTGGGCTGCCATCGTCGCGATTGTCACATCAGTATCACTGTACATGGGAAGATATGGCGTCATTCAGCTTGTGGCTACAGCGCTGGTGGCAACGTTTACAGTTGTAACTATACTTACTTCGGTTGCTCTGCAAACAAGGTCCGAGTGGGCAGTTCGCAGCTACGAGTTTGCCAGAGGACTCAGTTTCCACTTACCGCCTGCCGACCAAAGTGTGGGGGTGAACCCCGTTCGCACGGCACTTGGAGCATTCGGGATCATAGGCGTAGGCGCGGCTGAGCTAATCATGTATCCCTACTGGTGCCTCGAGAAAGGCTATGCCAAATTCACCGGCAGGCGAGATATTACCCAGCAGTGGGCCGCTCGCGCCCGCGGGTGGGTGCGTGTGCTGCACATCGACGCATGGACATCGATGGTCGTATATACGTTCGTAACGGTCGCTTTCTACCTGCTCGGGGCTGCCGTGCTGGGGCGAATCGGTCTGGATCCTGCGGGCAGAGACGTAGTGCGGATTCTGGCAGCGATGTATATACCTGTCTTTGGCTCGTGGGCGTATGTGGTTTTCTTGTCCGGGGCGTTCGCGGTGCTATATTCGACACTCTTTGTGGCCGCAGCGGGTAATGCTCGAATGGTTGCCGATGCGCTCGGATTGATCGGGCTTACCCATGGCTCGGAAGCAGCACGGGCGAAGTGGACACCCATTATCAGTGCCATCTGGCCTATTGTGGCGTTTGGGCTGTACGTATGCGTGCAAGCCCCTGCCGCGATGGTCCTGGCCTGCGGTATAGCCCAGTCGATTATGTTACCGTTGCTGGGTGCGGCAGCTTTATACTTCCGCTACAAGCGCAGTGATGCGCGTCTTCGGCCAGGTCGGGCCTGGGATGTGCTGCTCTGGCTTTCGTTTGCCGGCTTTCTGATCGTTGGCAGTTGGTCGCTGTTCAGCACATTCGTAAAATAAAATCGCAACGAACAACTCCATAAGTTAAGCAAAAATTCACTTTCGGACTTGACACGAGCATAGCCGAGATAGTAAAATATCTTTGACTCGATTGGAGGAAACCGCTAAATTGCTCAGGCGTGGGTGGTAGCGGCAGAAAACCAATAATAGGCATTTTGGGTGGCATCGGGTCCGGCAAAAGTACGGTTGCTTCCGAACTGGGCAAGTTAGGCTGTAAGGTCATCGATGCCGACAAAATTGGGCATAAGGCGCTTGACAAGAAGGACGTTAGGCAGAAAATAATCGGCCTTTTCGGGGAAGGAATTTTGGGCCCATCAGGGCGAATCGACCGCAGGAAACTAAGCGATATCGTTTTTGCCGATGCCGGTAAGCTACTGTCACTTAACAGAATGATCCACCCTCTTGTCCTGAAACGGACCGAGGAGCTCATAAAGAGATATAGCCGCCAAAATCGAGTCAAGGCCATTGTGCTGGATATGCCACTATTGGTCGAAGTCGGCTGGGTTAAACGCTGTGATAAGCTTATCTTCGTCGGTTGCAAACGCCGGTTGCGAGTGGATAGGGCAAAAAAAATGGGTTTTGACGAAAATCAGATTAAAATTCGAGAAAAATTTCAGATTTCTCTGGACAACAAGGTTGACATCGCCGATAATTTGATTGATAACAATTCTGACTTCACGGCATTAGTCAGACAAGTCAGTGATACCCTCTCTCATATAGTGGATAACGGGTAGGTTGGCTTGACTGTACATTAGTACTGGCGGTTGCAATGTAGACTCTTACTTGTGCTATCTAATTATTCAAAGCCCAAACCCAACCAAGCTACTACAAGGCAGGTTATTTGACTGAATAAGACCGCTGCTTTCGCAGCGGTAAGAGAAATGTTTTGCAATATGCAGAAGGAGTAATCATGGCTAAAGCTGCCGCAAGAAATGAAAGAGCTACAGGCAAGAGACGCAGAACCATAAAGAAGAAGGCTGAAGAGGAGCAGATTGTCGACGAGCAAGTCGAGCAACCCCAGGTAGAGAACAGCCCTGTCATGGCTGCCGAGAGCACCAACGACACACTGGACGTCCCAACGACCGAAGAGGTGCAACAGGAAGCGATGTCGGACGAAGAATCTACACATGCCAAGTACGAACGGATAAAAAAAGGCAACCTATACTTGATGGACCTGCAGAAGCTAACCGTCGCAGAGCTGCACGACATTGCCAAGAAAGACGGCATCACAGAATATAGTGCGCTCAAAAAGCAGGATTTGATTTTTAGAATCCTTAAAGAGCGCATCCACCAAAACGGCTTAATGTACGGCGAAGGCGTTTTGGAAGTGCTGCCGGACGGTTACGGATTTCTCCGAAATGCTGAGTATAATTACTTGTCTTCGTCTGACGACATCTACGTCTCCCCCTCTCAAATCAGGCGTTTCGGCCTGCGCACGGGAAACATTGTATCAGGGCAAATCAGGCCGCCAAAAGACTCTGAAAAGTATTTTGCTCTCTTGCGGGTTGAAGCGATTAATTATGAGAACCCCGATCTGCTTGCGGACAAGATAGTATTCAGCGATTTGACGCCCCTTCACCCGGAGAAGCGTTTTATACTGGAGACAACACCCGAAGAACTGAATATGCGAATAATCGATTTGGTGACCCCGGTGGGTAAGGGTCAGCGAGGGTTGCTAGTTGCCGCACCACGAACCGGCAAGACCATCCTGCTGCAGAAAATGGCAAACGCCGTCACGACGAATCACCCCGATGTCAGACTTATAGTGCTGCTAATAGATGAAAGGCCCGAAGAGGTCACAGAAATGGAACGCAAAGTCGGCCCAGGCGTCGAGGTCATAAGCTCCACCTTCGATGAGCCGGCTGCACGCCATTGCCAGGTTGCAGAGGTCGTCATCGAGAAGGCTAAACGCATGGTTGAGTACGGCCAACATGTTGTGATCCTACTGGATTCGCTGACGCGGCTGGCACGTGCCTATAATAATGAAACGCCCCATTCGGGCAGAATTCTTACCGGCGGCGTCGACGCCAGCGCAATGCAGATGCCTAAGAAATTCTTTGGCGCCGCAAGAAACATCGAAGAAGGCGGCTCGTTGAGCATCTTCGCAACCTGCCTGGTAGATACCGGCTCAAAAATGGATGAAGTAATCTTTGAGGAATTCAAGGCGACCGGCAATATGGAGCTGCACCTTGATAGGCGGCTGGTCGATAAAAGAATCTGGCCTGCCATAGAAATCAGTCGCAGCGGAACCAGAAGGGAAGAATTGCTGCTTGATCCGAAAGAGCTGGAGCTGGTATATCGGCTCCGAAGAGTTCTTAGCGAGCTGAATCCAGTTGAGGCAGTTGAGCTGCTCAAGAACAGGCTCTCCAAGACCCGAACCAACGCAGAATTCCTGATGACTATGAACCTCGATTAGGCCACGCAGAATTATAGAGCTGATTGCTGCAAAAGCAAACAGAGGCGCTTGGTTTCCGCCCAAGTGTTTGCTTTACATTTCCGTTGGCTTTCATTAACATAGCATTCCGGCTGGTTTGCATTGGCTGGAATTTTTTATAGGCAACCATCTGAACCCTGGCAGGATATGAGCGAAGAACTTGCAAAAGTCTATGAGCCTAAGACGATAGAGCAGCAAGCGAGCGAGATTTGGTCTTCCGGCAGATATTTCCACGCCGAGCCATCAGGTAACGGCAAGGGCGAAAAAACCTACACCATCGTTATTCCGCCTCCCAACGTAACAGCACCGCTGCATCTTGGCCACGCCCTGAACAATACATTGCAGGATATCTTGATCAGATTCCGCCGAATGCAGCAATACAACACGCTATGGATGCCCGGCACCGACCACGCCGGCATTGCCACTCAAACCGTTGTCGAGAAGCGAATACTTGCCGAAGAAGGCAAACGCCGAACCGACCTCGGCCGGCAGGAGTTTGTCGCCCGTGTCCAGGCCTGGAAGGACGAATACGAGGCCACAATAATCAGCCAGCTAAAAGCGATGGGCTGTTCCTGCGACTGGGAGCGAACACGGTTCACGATGGACCAAGTCTGCGCTAAAGCGGTACGTGCCGCCTTCTTCAAGCTCTTCAAGGACGGCTTGATATATCGCGGCAAAAGACTGGTCAATTGGGACCCCGCTACACAGACGGTACTGGCCGATGACGAGGTCGAGCACGAGACGGTGCAGGGACATTTCTGGTATCTGAAGTATCCGCTTGTCGAGCCTGTCCAGATGCCACGTGGCACGGCCTTCCAGGCCGTGGACCATCAGGTCCATAAACGAAATGGCGCCTACCTGCCCCACTGGACACAAACCGCCGCGATATACGCTGTAACATTCCGTCTGGCTGATTCGCTGCCTGCTGGTGTGCTCGAGCGATGGCGCGTAGAGCGGGACAAGATCGTTCACCCGGGGCAGACCCAAGGTCAGGAACTAACATCGCACCAGCAACGAGAGCTTGCCCGGCTCTATTGTGACAGTGTCGAGTCATATCTCAACGCAGGGCACGGGCAATGCTATCTGCGGGAGCCAAAGGTCGCTGAATTAGTTGCGAATGCCCTAAAGCACTTTGATGGTGAACGATATGATCTGATCGCGTGGGCTGTTATGCCTAATCACGTCCACGCAATTCTTAAACCTTATCAGGGGATCGAACTGCCGGACATCCTTCGTTCTTGGAAATCCTACACAGCAAACAAGGCCAATGAGCTGCTGAGGCGCACCAGTGCTTTCTGGCAAAGCGAGTATTACGACCACCTAATTCGTGACCAGGAAGATTTCGATCATCAAGTAAATTATGTTCTCTCGAATCCGAACAAGGCCGGGCTCAGTGATTGGCCCTGGGTAGGGGCAAAGATAGATAACCACGGGCAAAATGCCCCGATGCGGCACGAAAACACGGCCAAGATGGCCGTGCCACTCACAATTGAGTACATCACCGTAGCGACGACTCGTCCCGAAACCATGCTTGGCGACACAGCGGTTGCGATGAATCCGGCAGACCCACGGGCAAAGTTTCTCGTTGGCAAGAAAGTTCTGCTTCCCATCGTGGGCCGCATTATCCCTATCATTTCAGATGAGCACGTTGTTCTGCCCGATCCCAGCAGTGACGATGAGAAGGCGAGATTTTCGACCGGCTTCTTGAAGGTTACGCCGGCTCACGATCCGGATGACTGGGAGATCGGCCAGAGACATAACTTACCTGTCATCAACGTGCTGGCACCGGATGGTTCAATCAGCGACAAATACGGCTGGTCGGACGCCGATGCTCCGGAGGCACAGAGTTTGCTCGGTATGGACCGCTTCGAGGCACGCGAGGCAATAGTCGAGTGGTTCCGCACGGAGGACCTTCTCCAAGACGTTCGGGACTACACACACGAAGTCGGTCACAGCTACCGAAGTCACGTTCCGATAGAGCCGTATCTTTCCGACCAGTGGTATATAGCAGTCAAAAAACCGATTGATTATCTCGCCGAAAAATTCGGGCACGGTCTAATCGAAGGAACGGACGTGCCGGTAAATTCCTTAGCCGGCTTGGCGCTAAAGCCTTTGCTCGACGGTCGGCTGCGATTCATCCCGCAGCGCTATGCCCAAACCTATCAAACCTGGCTGGAAAACCTCCGCGATTGGCCAATAAGCAGACAACTCTGGTGGGGACACAGAATACCAATATGGACAATAGAACTTAGAGGTAGTGTGTCACCTGATGAAGTCGGGTCACCGGATGCACAAATGATCGAGGGGAATTTTGAAGGAGAGTTTGGGAGATTTCTTGAGTTGTGTGGCTTACGAGATGATGTTTGTTCTCACCGTTCAAAAGAACTAATTGACGGCAAATACCCGATATACACGTGCACCAAAACCTCGAGAGCAGACCATGCTCTTGACTTGTTGAGCAAGATTCTGAGTCGTAATAGTGGTTCAAATATAGGGCTCGTCAAAGCTGAAAATGACAGATTCAAGAATGAATGTGGGGCGGATGCCTTCAACCAAATTGCCAGTCTGCGAGCGATAGTCAGTTGCAGGCAAGACCCTGATGTTCTGGATACCTGGTTCAGCTCGGCCTTGTGGCCTTTCAGTACCATGGGCTGGCCGGATGATACGCCGGAACTGAGCGCTTTTTATCCGGGCGACGTTTTGTGCACGGCACGCGAAATTATCACCTTATGGGTTTCGCGTATGGTGATGATGGGACAATACTGTGTGGGCGATATTCCATTCTCCGATGTCTACATCCACGCGATGATACAGGATGGCGAAGGGCGAAAGATGTCTAAGAGCCTGGGCAATGGAATTGACCCGCTGGTAGCCATAAATAGTCACGGCGCCGACGCGATGCGGTTTACGCTGGCCAGTATGGCCACGGATACTCAGGATATTCGGATGCCCGTCGTATCGATGACGCTGCCCGACGGACGACAGGCAAATACGTCGCCGAAGTTCGATGTTGGGCGAAACTTCTGCAACAAACTCTGGAACGCCTCGCGTTTTGCCTTGATGAATCTGGAAGGCATTGACCCTGCCAAATTCGACCCCGACAAGATGGATATCACCGACAGATGGATTCTTTCACGCCTGGCCCGCACTATCGCTGAGGTCACGGAGTCGCTGGGCCAGTACAAATACAGTGAGCCTTTAGCGCAGCTTTACCGATTCTTCTGGAACGAATTCTGCGACTGGTATCTTGAGTGGGTCAAACCCAGATTGCAGGATGGGCGGCAAAAACCTATTGCTCAAAACGTCCTGGCCCTTGTGCTGGACCAGACCTTGCGGCTTCTGCACCCATTTGTGCCGTTTATAACCGAGGGGATATTCCAGAAGCTAAATCAGGTTGCACCTGTCAGGGGTCTGCAGGGCCTTGCACAACTCGCCAGCTCAGAGGCACTTGTCGTAGCTGAGTGGCCCGCAAGGCTCGACGCGCTCGTGGACGAGGATGCCGAGGAAAGAATCACAAAAATTCAAGATACGGTCCGCGCGGTACGGGACATCGAGAACAAGTACAACCTAAAGACTGTCCAGACGGTTTCCGCGAATGCTGAAGTAGATTATTGGCGCAGCGTACTGAATGAGAACAGGGACCTGATATGTCGCATGGCCGGAGTGGTAAACTTTCAAGCGGGAAAGGGCCTTCCAAAACCCGCCAATTCTGCTACAGCTATAGTTGACGATATGCAGATCTACGTGCATGATGTGATTGACGTCGAAGCGGAAAGAAATCGACTGGAAAAACAGAAGCAGCAGATAGAAGCTGCCACAAAAACGGTCGAGGCCAAGCTCAAAAACAAAGAGTTTGTTACTAAGGCTAAATCCGAAGTGGTAGCTCAGGCCAGAGAGAAACTGGCCCAGCTTCAAGAGCAGTTGGAGACCGTCCGGAAGCACCTTTTTGAGCTGGACGGCTGATATACGAAGGGTGGACCAAAATGGATGTAGAAGTTGAACTGTCGCGCATAATTATTAACGAGGCATCGGACCAACAAATAATTGTTTTGAAGGAGCGGCAAGGTGAACGCGGCTTCCCCATTGTCATTGGCATAGTTGAGATTTTCGCCATTGACCGCCGGTTAAAGGGCATCAAGCCGCCTCGGCCCATGACACACGATCTGCTTGACTGCGTAATCGAGAATCTCGGCGCTAAGATAGAGAAGATAGTCATAAATGACCTGCGCAATCATACCTTCTATGCCCAGATACATCTTACTTTAGACGGACGAACGGTCACAATTGACTCCCGCCCCTCCGACGCCATTGCTCTGGGAGCGGGGTCAAACATTCCTATTTATGTTGCCGAGCATGTGCTCGAACAGACCTCGCAGTAGAAACCAGGGCGTAAAGACTGTCAAGCCCGCTTGGTGACGCGAAGGCTCGAGATAAGCAGCAATCCAACGCCGATGCAAAGCATAGTGTCTGCCACGTTGAAGGCAGGCCAACGATAGTCGCGGTAGTACACATCAATAAAGTCGCGCACATGACCGTGGTTGAAGACCCTATCCCAGAGATTGCCGCAAACACCGGCAGCGAACAGCGCCAGGGCAACGTGAACCAGTCTATGCTGACCCGCACTAAGCAAGAATACTACAGAGATCACTACCAGTGCGACAACTGAAACTGCCGCTAACAAATATGGCCTGCCGGAGAATATGCCAAAAGCGCCGCCGTCGTTCAGTGCCATGACCAGTCGCAAAAAACCATCTATTATGGAAACACTATTGCCGGGCTTCTGCGTCAGCCAAGTGAACACGATGCTCTTAGTCCACAAATCCAGCGCTAGACCCGCTGCCATTAGGGGCCAGAAAGTCATTTGTGCCGTCAAATCCGGTAGTGCCAGAGACCGGCATCTCAAAAAAGCCCGAGCCAAACTTGGCCGGGCGTTACTATTTTGTCCTTTGGATTCCACCACGCGCAAATAAGTCCAGATTATTCCACTGCCCTATCTTGCTCGGCGGCAATTATAGTCCGGCAACCATTGTTGTCAAAGACTTTTAGCGGAGGAGAGATTTTCCCGCCGCACCAATGTCTTCTAAATGTTTGACACGATTAACGCAGCCCTGTATCATATTGATCCAAATCGACTGGAATCTAAAGGTCAGATGAGGCAGCGTGTCGTCTGTGCTGCTGTTGCTGGAAAGGGTTTTTCTTCAATGCCAGAACAGAAAGTAAACTTGAAAATCAGGCCGACCGTACTGATTATCCGTGACGGTTGGGGTTACAACCCCAACAGGGATGAAGATGAATATAACGCCATCAAGTGCGCCCACACTCCCGTGGACGATATGCTAATGGCCCAGTATCCGAACTGCCTCATCCACACCAGCGGCGAAGACGTGGGGCTGCCGGAAGGAACGATGGGCAATAGCGAAGTCGGACATCAAAATATCGGAGCCGGCCGAATCGTCCCCCAGGAATCTGTCAGAATAAGCAAAGCCATTCGAGATGGCTCATTTTTCCAGAACACGGAACTCCACAATCTCATCCAGTTTGTCAAAGCCAGCCGCAGCAGAATGCACGTCATGGGCTTGTGCAGTGACGTCGGCGTACATTCCTTGCTCGACCATTTATACGGTCTGCTGGGGCTTGCAAAAAGAAACGAGTTAAAGGATGTTTTCATCCACGCCTTCACAGATGGGCGAGATTCGCCGCCCGACA
>Ga0299912_10003398_pt1 | contig 13005 bp, 11 predicted proteins | sample RVTome_2_FD_207667 | JGI IMG/M metagenome (GOLD analysis project Ga0299912, IMG submission 207667) | Soil microbial communities from uranium-contaminated site in the Upper Colorado River Basin, Wyoming, United States - RVT95D214 (version 2) ...
GTGGGCAAATCCGCTCTCTTCCCATTCATGATATTTATCTTGTAAACATCGGATGGTCTGCCCGCCATGCCACCAAGGACTCCCTTGGCAGGATACATTTTTTCATCCACTACCCAGGCGAAGGTTCCGGGCTCTTTCCTGGGGCCGAATATAACATCTGCGGCCGGTGCCCCATCCCATTGACCAGCACCACTACTATCCATGACCAGCTCATTCTTATCGAATATGATGGGATACCTTTGCTCATCAAGCTCTATGCTGTCGGCGAACATAGCTGCACCGGATCCTGCACAGCCAGACCTCTGCCAACCATCATGTCCATACATCCCCGGCCCGGGCCCGGGGATAATCAGTAGATTGATGTAGGGAGCACCACCGCGGCGCCAATCCGTACCGGAGATGACCGCTGACGCGGCTGTCATTGAAGTGCAACCCTCGGCGATACCATAGGGGGGTCCCATTTTAGCCATGGTTGATTGGATCAAGCTAACCAGCCGGTCGGAAACATTTGTCGTGCAAATGGAAGTTCCCATCGGAAATGTCGGCTTGCCTATTACGCCGCCCTCACGCATCTCAATCTTTATCCGGCTGAAGGCCCCATCATTATGGGGAATGGTGGGATCAAGATTATATAATATACCGGCCACGATGGCACTGAGAGTGCTAGCCTCTCCGAGATTCATACCACATGGGATGCAATCTGGGTTATCCATAATATCAACCATTATATACCCTTGCTCAGGGTCAGTAGCCATTTTTGCCTTAAGCTTTATTCCCTCGGGAACGAGATCAGGTATTGGGTCATGTTGGACCTCGCCCTCCCATTCTCCTTTGGGGAGTTTCCTGATCTCTGCAATCATCCTCTCTTTACCGTATTCCTGCCACTGGTCCACGAATGCTCTTAAAGTATCCATGCCATACTTGTCACACATTTCTATGATTCTGGTTTCAGCTATTCTCAGCGAGCCAATCTGGGCAATGTAGTCACCATACCACAGTTCGGGTATGCGGTTCCGGTATTTGATCATCCGGATTAAATCTTTTATATCTTCGTAGTTCTTTTGCACCCTTACGCAAGGAAAGTGCAGACCTTCTTCAAATATCGTCTTAGCGTATGGCAGAAATACCGTTGGTAGTGGAGCGCCGGTGTCGGCTTGATGTGCCCGACTGATGACGAAAAATTGAAGCTCTCCCTTATAGAAGACCGGTGCGCACATTGTAAAATCAGCATGATGGGTATTGCCATAGTATGGAGAATTGTTCAGGAACACATCCCCAGAATGGATATCGTCCTCGAATAACTCTGTCACCGCTCGAGGGATGAGATAAATAGATGCTAAGTGAACAGGCAACCCTTCTGCGAGGGAGATGATACGAGATTGCTTGTCGGTTATGGCACAGGAGAAATCCTTTGCCGTGTTCAAGACAGTCGAACGGCCGGATCGTAATAAGGTGTTAGCCATTTCCTTGGTTACGGCGGCGAATCTCCCTGACAGGATCGCCATCAAAAACGGTTCTATCTTTTGATTTCTATTTCCCATATCTCTTCATTCTCCTTCATTTGTCCATAATCCGTAGAGATGGGCAAATTCATTTGGTTTTCCTACCCTTTCTCAATTGTTCTCGTAATTTCATTGTCTCTTCATAATCTACTGAATATTGTTCACTCGAGGTATCCAGTACAACCCCATAAATATCCTTGGCCCTCTGGAGGGATGCCCATCCCTCCCTTACTCGCAATTTCACAAGTTCCGGGTCCCGGTCTAAGGGATCCCCATACCCGGCCCCACCTGGATCCTCGGCTACGAGTCTTTCATCAAGCGTAATAGTCATGGCTGCCATCGTAGGTAAATCTTCTCTTATCCTATTCTCGGTATTGAACTTATAAACATCGCACGGTCTACCCGACAGACCACCGCGGACTCCTTTGGCTGGAAAAAACTTTTCATCAACGATCCAGGCAACGGTTACAGGGTCTTTCCTCGGGCCGTAAATAAGATCTCTGGCTGGCGATCCATCCCATTGCCCGGGGCCAGCACTATCCATGGCAAATTCATTCTTATCGAATATGAGGGGATATTTTAGCTCGTCAATCTCAATACTGTCGAGGAATACAGAACCACCGGCTGCTGCAACGGCAAATGTTAGCCACCCATCATGTCCATACAGCCCTGGTCCACATGGAGCAAAAGCTAAAAAATTTATGAAAGGAGCACCCCCTCTACGCCAATCGGTGCCAGAGATGACTGGTGACGAAGCTCCCATTGAACTGCAACCCTCTGCGATACCATAGCCAGGCCCCATTTGGGCCATGATGGATTGAACGAGGCTAATCAGCCGGTCACAAACATTTGTTGTACAAATGGACGTTCCCATAGGGAACTTCGGCTTGCCGACAACGCAACCTTCTCGCATTTCAATTTTTATACGACTGAAAGCTCCGTCATTGTGGGGAATGGTGGGATCAAGATTATAGAATATCCCGGTGAGCACAGCTCCAATGGTTGCAGCCTCTGAGAGATTGAATCCACACGGAATGTTATCCGGATTATCTCTAAGGTCGACAGTGATATAACCTTGCTCAGGATCGACAGCCATTTTTGCCTTCAGCTTTATCCCTTGAGGGACAAGATCAGGGATCGGGTCATGCGTCACTTCGCCTTTCCATTCTCCTTTGGGAAGTTTCTTGATTTCGGCGAGCATCCTCTCCTTTCCGTATTCCTGCCACTGATCCACAAATGCGAGCAAAGTTTCAACCCCATATTTGTCACACATTTCTATGAGTCTTTTTTCAGCTATTCTTACCGAACCAACTTGCGCAATATAGTCTCCGTACCACTGATCGGGCACACGAATCCTGTATCTAATCATCCTGATCACATCTTTGATATCTCCGTAGTCCCGTTGAACCCTTAGGCAAGGGAAGTGCAGACCTTCTTCAAATATGGTCTTAGCATAAGGAAGGAATACAGTTGGTATTGGAGCACCCGTGTCGGCTTGATGTGCCCGATTCATGACGAAGAATTGAAGCTCTCCCTTGTAAAAAACTGGTGCACACACTGAAAAATCTGCGTGATGTATATTACCATAGAATGGGGAGTTGTTAAGGAAAATGTCCCCAGGATGAATATCGTCCTTGAATAATTCTGTTATCGCTCGAGGGATGAGATGAATAGCGGCGAGCTGAATAGGCAGTCCTTCTGCTATGGAGACTATGCGATGCTGATTATCAGTTATGGCACAAGAAAAATCCTTTGCCGTGTTCAAGACAGTGGAACGGCCAGATCGCATCAGGGTGTTAGACATCTCCTTTGTAATAGCAACAAATCTTCCTGACAGGATCGACATGAGAAAAGGCTCTATCTTTTGATTCTTCTTTTCCATATCTCTTCATTCTCCATTTACAAGTTGTGCTCTTGAATGCCAACGTGGCATAATGAGGAGGCTACCTGACCGGCTTATGGGTTCTGAGACTCATTAGCGACCTCCTCCGCTATTCTATTAAATCGTGCGAGAAATTGCTCCTTGGTATCTGAAAAAGGCCCCGGAACCCAATCCATTTCTTTTAGGGTATTCGTTATGGTCGGTATCCAGTCCCAGGGAATGGATATCAGCATCCATCCCTCTTGAAAAATCTTTCTGGCTTTGCTGCCAAAGGCCAACCCGGTAATCGTATAATTCACTTTCCCGCTTTTAAATGGATAAACGTAAAGCCATGCGCATGACAATACATGTGTTCCTTTGGGGGACCATATCTCCCCGGTAGCATAGCTCATCGCTCTCAGCACGATTTCTGCTTGGCTGACAGTGGCGTTGAGAATCATGAGGTCTGGCTCGAATGTTAATTTGTCTAACGGCGAGAAGGCGACATAGTTAACAGTGCCCTTCCCCAATCTTGGAATGTGTTCATAGATTCTCCTGTTGGCACGCGCGTCACGAAAGCATTCGAATTTAGGTCCTACCTCGCCGCTTTCTGTGTAGGGGAGTATGTTCTCTATTGGCAACTCCATTCCCAATGGCAATTTTCCGAAACAGTCCTCATTGTCCTTATCCATATAAAACGGAGCTCCCCGCTCCTGTGCTTCTTTGAGCATTTCACACAAGGGCATATTTTTGTTTAACCGCTCTATTCCTTCTGGTTTGCGGAAGAGGAACTTGATCCCTATGGGGGGTTTCTCAAAATTGAACTTTTGATATATGGATAAATCCGTTTGAAGTGGACTCATATTAGCCTCCTTTAAAACCTATTTTTCGGATCATAGGTTGTGAGTTGTAAGCCCCTATGGCACGTTAAATGTGTTTTGCATCAGAATTAAAACTCCTACTGTTCCGGATCTAGCCCCACGCATCAACTTTTAAGTAGTGTTTGTCCATAAAGTCAATTATTTCGTCATTCCTGCGGAAGCCCCGAACCAGGCTCGGTTCAGGGCGGAAGCAGGAATCCAGAACCGGTTGAAATCACTGGATTCCCGTTTTCACGGGAATGACGGCAAGGCAATTTATAAACAGACTCTAAGTATAACGTCCTTTTATGCTCCCCCAATTTCCTTAAGGATGGGCATTAAATATCTTTTCAAGGCTTCCGGATTCTCGCACAATGATAAGTGCCCTAACCCTTTCATCTCAATAAATCTTGCCCCTTTGATCTGTTCTGCCAACCGTTGAGTGTCCTCGGGTGGGACTACGGCATCATATTCCCCTGTAAGAAGGTATACAGGAATACGGGATGTATCAACTTGTTGGGCCTTACCCGTTAAATTATGATCCATAAAGTAGTAATAGAAGTCTCCTTTCATAACAGAGGGTGCACTTTGACTGAACTTCCAGGCAGTCTCACGTCTATATTTCTCAGGACTGTTAGGTGCCATCAATGACCATATCGCCGCAGCTTTAAAGTTATTACTTATCCGAGGATGATCCCAAAAATCCAGTGGAGCTTCCTCGCTGCACAACACTGACTCGAGTCCTATCACTGCTCTGAACTTATCAGGATGTTCAAGTGCCAGGTAAAGACCTAAGCATCCCCCCATACAACCGCCGATGAAGACTGGTCTCTCAAGTCCCAAAGCATGATTAAACTCCAATATAAAATCTACGAAGAAACTCTTGGTCAATTTGTACTCTTCTTTCCACCACTCAATGGACTCCGGCGGGAGAGACTTGCCATGATAGGGAAGATCGGGGACGATCACCCGATATCTGGAGGTGATATCTCCATCGTTGAGGATATGGCGCCATTGCTGACCGTCAGTCCCTGCGCTGTGCAGGCAAAGAAGTGGGATCCCGCTCCCATTTTCTTCAAAATACACTCGATACTCGATATTCTGAACCTCAATGAACACATAATTGCCTCTTGTACGATCGAATCTCACCACTGTCAGCCTCCTATACTTACACTACTTCTACAATACACAACGACATTAATCACAGCAAAAGCCGTCATTCCTGCGAAAGCAGGAATCCAGAAAAACACTGGATTCCGGATCAAGCCCGGAATGACAAACCGTATAAGATTTATGTCGTCATGTATATCTACCTATTTATTTTGCAGTTGCTTCATAATATCCAGCATTCGGTTCATTGCCCACAAGTAGGCGAATGCAACCTCCATATTGCCTATGATTTGCAGATTTCCTCGAATCATTCCAGCATTCAGACCCGTATAGAAAGGAGGAGGTGAGGATTGCAGGAGCTTATCCCACGAATCGGCTGTTGCCTTGATTGAAAAGCTCCAATGATCCTCAGAGGGGGGATCAAGCTTTATCTCCGTTACCACACTATCGCGTACCTTGACAATACACCGGGAATCATTCACTTCAAGAAGTATGTCCTCTGACATATATCTGGCAGCAAGCTTAAACTCCGCGTCATTATTTATGGCGTTTCGAAGATGTTCTACCTTGCTTGAATCCAAAAATACAACTCTCATTCTCCGCCCTCCACACTTCACTTCAATGTATTTTAGTAATCTCCTCCAGGATGGGCATCAAATATGTTTTGCACAGCCTATAATTCTCTACCACAGGAAAATGCCCAAGCCCTTTCATCTCTGTATACTTCGCCCCTTTGATCTTGCTGGCGGCTTGCCGACACATCTCAGGCGTACTGGCAAAATCATATTCTCCACAAAGAAGATATACCGCAATTCGAGAGGTATCTATTCGCTCCAATTGCCCAGTCAAATTGTGCTCCACAGAGTAATAGTGTAAGTCTCCCCTAAAAACAGGTGGCGCACTTTGACTATATACCCAACCAACCTCTCGCCTGTATTTTTCAGGACTGGACGGCGCCGTTGATTCGAATAAGTTTGCGAATCTAAATTCTCCACTTATCCTTGGATGGTTAAACCATATGATATCAAGCCCTGGAGTGAACTCTGCAGATTCAAGCCCGATCACAGCCCTGAACTCATCCGGGCATTCAAGCGCTAAATCAAGGGCCATGTGTCCGCCCATGGAACATCCAATGAAGACTGGTCTATCGAGTCCTAAAGTGTGGCTGAATTCTACTAAGAAATCTATGAAAAATCTCTTGGTTAATTTATACTCCTCTTTCCACCATTCAACTGACTCCGGAGGAAGTGACTTGCCATGATAGGGAAGATCAACAGCGATAACCCTATATTTCGAGGTGACCTCTTCGTCATTCATGAGGTGACGCCATTGCCGGCCATCACCGCCTGCTGTGTGCTGACAAAGAAGCGGAATGCCTTTACCATTTTCTTCAAAATAAATTCGGTATTCTACACCATGAACCGTGATGTTGCCATACTTTCCAGTGATCGTCTCGAGTTTCAACATTTGCCTCCTTACTCATTTTGCAATTGCCTCAAAATGGCTAACATTCGTTGTGTTGCCCAGTAGTGGGCAAACATAGCCTCAACATTCCCTCCAAACTGAAAGTTTTCCCGTATAGCGGCACCGAATAGACTATGAAAGAATGGAGGGGGTAAAGGCTGTAAAAAGAGCTCCCACGATTTCTCTGGCGCTTTAATGAAAAAGTCCCATGGCTCCATTGGGGAGGGGTTCAGTATTATTTCTGTGATGACACCATCACGCACCTTGAAAATGCATTGCTTATCATCGGCTGATATGAGGATGTCTTGTGACATGTACCTGGCGGCTATATGAAACTCAGGGTCACTGTTTATTCTTTCTCGAACATCCTCCACCCCATTCGGATCCAAAAAACGAATTTTCATCATGGATACTCCCTCTGCTTATGATCTGCCGGGCACAGTGGAAGTATCAACTTTCGGCACTTTCCCACTGCACCCGGCAGATTAAATTGTTATTCTCAAAACCAGGGTGGTTGCCTAAGGATTCTTGTAAAGATCAATATCTGCCTGAAGAATTTCCGGAGTAAAGGGGAAGTAACCAACGTCTACCATCTTTCCGCCTTGGATACGGCAGATAAACTCCCCGGCTCTTTGAATCCTGCCTTCCGGAATAAGTTTAAGCTTACAGTTCCCGCTAACCATTGTGTAGTCGAGGCTATGCATCGCGTCAGCAATCTTCTTCAAATCAGAGTCAGTGCCTGCCTTATCTATACCTAACATGATAACATTTGCGGCATCATACGCCATGGCACCCACGTTGGTGAGTTCTTCATCAACATTTTTTGTATAAAGCTTCACGTAGGCGTCATTGCTCGGGACGCCCGGGGCTGGAAGAAAATGGGCTCCCATGATGACACCGTCCGTCGATTTACCAAACGATGGCAATAATTTCGTGTTAGCGATAGGTGAGAAACCCATGCGTATGCCCTTATAACCAAGCTCATAAGTGGCATGCATCGCTGCGCTTGTGGCCGGTCCGGTCCACTCGCATATGGCAATACCATCTGGATTGGAAGCGAGTGCCTTTGTGTACTCTGCTTTGAGCTCCGATTTGCCAAGTGGATGAAAGACCTCAGAAACAATCTTGATGGGGGATCCGGGTTTGTCCCATCGTCTGTGGTACAACTTAGATAATAATCTGCTCCACTCCATCTCCTCATAAACGATGGCTATTGTCTTAAGCTTCCTCTGCTCCATTGTCCAATACACAGGGGCATTTTCGCATGAAGGAGAGGCACCAAGATGGATTAGCCCATAGTAACCTTCCATGTAGGTTTCTATGCCATCGGCGTCAGCTATGACAAAAGGAATTTTGTAATCTCTGCAAACATCCCTAACAGCAATTGCGCAGCCAGTCTCCCACGTCCCACACATCGCTTTCACTTTGTCAGAAGTGATGGCCTTTCTTGCCATAGCCGCAGCTTGATCAGGCTTACAAGCGTCGTCATAGTACAGAGCTTCAATTTTTCTGCCACCGAGGATCCCTCCCTTTTCATTCATCACTTTTACTGCAAGTTCGAAGTTTTTGCGCATCGGAATCCCATCTGTACTGGCAAAACCGCTATAGGGTCCTATGAAACCTATCTTGACTGGCTCCTTTTCTGCTGCTTTTCCTTTATTGGCTACCATTAACATACTAACGGTCAAAAACACTGTTACTAACACAACAACTGCCAACAAACTCCATCTCTTATTTTTCATCACAAGACCTCCTTTCATTCTTAAAAAAGTTTGCTGTTATCCTAACAGCAAAAATCAAAGATGCTGCAGATTCAATGGGTGCGCCAAAGGTGAAATCGTATTAATCTTTACGAACCTTTGGTCAGCCTTTTCCCTGCCTATAGTTTCACCTCCTTTCTCTGAAATCGTTTTTGAGAATTTCTTAAAAACATCTCACTACTATTGCTCGATTTCATGCCCCTAAATAAGCTTTTTTTACTAACTCGTTATGCAGGAGATCAGAGGCTTCGCCACTCATGGTTATATGACCATTTTCTAAAACAAAGCCTCTATCCGCCAGCTCCAGTGCTAAATAAGCGTTTTGCTCGACAAGCAGGATAGTCAACCCTTGTTTATGAAGATGATCGATTATCATAGACAGATTTTCCACGATGAGGGGTGCTAAACCTGAGCCTGGCTCATCCAATATAAGCAATTTCGGGCCTGCCATTAATGCCCGTCCAATGGCCAACATCTGCCGCTCACCACCGCTTAACGTGCCTACTCTCTGGTTTTTCCGTTGAGTCAGCACTGGGAAATAACCATAAATTTCTTCCAACTTTTGCTTTGTATCTTTGACAGCGGGAGAGCGGTAGGCGCCTTGCCTGAGATTTTCCAAAACTGTCATTTCGGGGAAGAGCCCACCGTCTTGGGGTACTTGGACCATGCCAAGACTGAAAATGCGATGGGGGGGCAATTTATCTAAGCTTGTCCCCATAAACTCGCTCGTCCCAGAGGCTTGTTTTATTACCCCGCAAAGGGTCATCAGTAATGTGCTTTTCCCCGCTCCGTTACTTCCAATAACCGTTACGAGCTCACCTTCTCTGACAGCTATGGATACCCCCTTCAACACTTGAATATTCTTATAGTATACATTTAGATCTCTGACTTTAAGCATTTTTTTCTCTTCTCTTGCCTAAATAGACGGAGATGACCTGTTCATCCTTGCTGATTTCTTGCGGCGTCCCCTCGGCAATCTTAACCCCTTGATTGAGGACTGCGATCCGAGAACATAGCTGCATGATTACCTTCATATTATGTTCGACGACCACGACAGTAATTCCCGTTTGCTGTATTGAACGGATTAATTCCATCGCACTTACCGCCTCTGGCACATTCATTCCGCTTGCGGGCTCATCCAACAATAATAATTCGGGTTTCGAAGCCAAAGCAATTGCTATTTCCAATATTCTTTGCTCCGCAGCCGGCAGGTTTCTGGAAACCAGGTCACCTTTTCCTTGCATGTTCACGAACGTCAGTATATCCATGGCTTCCTGCCTTAACCTGGCTTCTTCCTTTCGATAACTTTTGCTCCAAAAAAATGACCCAAAAAAGCTGCTTTTGGAGTAAAGGTGTTTTCCACGAATAATGTTCTCTACAACAGTCAAGTTGGGAAATAGGCTCGTCAGTTGAAAGGTTCGGGTCACTCCTCTCTTTGCAATCTGATGTGGTCTCAAACCTGTAAGCACCTTTTCTTTGTAGGTTGCGCTTCCCGCCGTTGTCTCCAAAAAACCTGTGATAACGTTAAGCATCGTCGTCTTCCCGGAGCCATTCGGCCCAATCAGACCAAGTATCTCACCCTGCTGAACATTGAGATCCACGCTATTTAGTGCTCGCATTCGTCCAAAATCTTTTGTTAGTCCATCGATTCTCAGAATTGTCATGACATAATCTCCATTACTGGAGCTTATCCGAACAGCCCTCTTGTTCGGCTATATGGCCTCTCGATTTTAATCTTGAATCAATCCTTTCGGGACGGGAAAGCATGATTCCAGAGTGCTACCAGTCCGGGATATACACCCCCCGGTAGGAATATGATACATACAAGAAAAAACATGCCAATTAAGACTGGGCGGAACTGTTCAACCATACGTAGCCCTTCAGGCACCAAAACGAAAATAGCGGCACCGAGCACAGGGCCTAATATGGTACCCTTCCCTCCCACAATCACCATGATAAGCATCATGAATATATAATCCATACCGAGCAAGTTGGGGGTAATAAAGCGTACAAAATGAGCAAAAGCAGCCCCAGAAAGACCAGCCAAAGCGGCTGATAAAGCGAATGCTAAGGTGCCATACCAGAGCGGATCAACGCCTATAGAACCCGCCAGGTCCTCATTTTCGCGCAGAGCAATAATCGCTCTTCCAAATCTGCATTGTAACAACCGCCGAATCAAGTAGATCGTGAGGACCAGACAGGCTAATACCAGATAGTAATACGAAATCGGCGATTTAAACTCGATCTTAGGAAGCCAAGGAATGGCTATGACTGGATGTGGAATTCTCGATATCCCTGAGAAGCCGCGTGTGAGATCATACCAGTTGGCACAAAGTAACCATAATGCCAGTCCAAATCCAAACGTAACGATGGCAAAAGGCACCCCCCTGGTTCGGCTCAGGGAGATATAACCAATGAAAAAGCCAAGAATCCCGACGAATATAATGGCCGTCAGGCCGCTAAGCCATACTGACAACCCTACCCTTAGGCTTAAGAGAGCTGAGGTGTAAGCTCCTATACCAAAGAAGGCTGCGTGCCCAAGACTAATTTGCCCCATGTACCCCATAATAATGTCCAATCCTAAAGCTAACACCCCGAAAATGCAGGTCATCACTAAGAGATGACCGAAGTAGTCACCCGTTAAAATAAATGGAAGCACAATAGCAACAGCTAAAAGTGTAACAGGGGCTAAGCGCTTATGCAGTAACAATGGTTACCTCTTTTTAAACAACCCTTCAGGTTTTAAAAGCAGTGAGATGATCATCACTCCAAAAAGGAAGCCTTCCTTATGGTACATTGCGACATACTGGCCAAATAAAGCCTCGGCAATACCAGCCAGCAGTCCAACCCATAAACAACCTAAGACATTCCCCATACCTGCCACGACTACAATAGCAAATCCCTTCAACAGCACATACTGGCCCATCGTTGTATTCGCTTGCCAGAGTGGTGCGACTAATCCACCCCCTAACGCTGCTAACGCCCCAGCAATAACAAATGTAAGATCATATACCCTTTTCACGTTTATCCCGACAAGGCTTGCTCCTACCATGTGTTGCGAAGTAGCGTCTATTTCCTTGCCTATCCTTACTTTAGAGAGAAAGAAATACAATCCAGCGATGACTAAACCTCCTAAACCAAGAGTTACCAAGCTGGCCCCAGTGATACGCACAACACCCAGATTCAGGGTTCCAGAAAGCGGTGGTTCGACGCTTTTTGGGAACGGCCAGACAATGATGCCTGCGTTTAACAGAATATAGCTTACAGCTAAAGTTGATAGCAGGGTGCTCAACGGCGAAGCAGCCAACAAAGGGCGAACTGCTATCCGATTACATAGAAACCCAAGCCCGGCTCCGAAAAGGGTGGAAAAAATCAGAGCAAGAAAAAAATTCATTCCAAGAAGCCCTTGGAGTGAAACAAGCAGCATTGCCCCAAGCATGAAGAATTCGCCATGGGCGATATTGGTCACTTTCAGAACGCCAAAAATGAGATTCAATCCCAAAGCAAAAATGACGTAAGCCACCCCGTTCGTCAATCCATTCCATGTCTGCTGGCCAATGACCACCCAATCCATCGATGCACCTTAATGATTTGCCTCGTTAGAAATTTACTCCCTCTGAGGGGTAGTGGTATCCACTCAGGTAGACTTATTTCTAACGGGACCCGTCTTTTCTAACGGGGTATACTCTCCATAAGATATGGCTATTAAAGTTAGCAGTAAGAGCTCTAAACGTAAACCTTCTTCATACCCTAGAAAAAGGACCTTTTTTCTCACAAATCCTTCAGAAGATGCTTAAGCCCCAGCTTCTCTAACGTCGCGGACAAGGGTTTTCCGGTCTCTGGGTCCCACCCCATCTGTTCATAATAGTTCCGCCGTATGGCCTCCCAGTGAGGCATGATACCGATCCCTTTTACCGGCCCATCGACCGGTGTGGAACCGTAGCGAACGGAAGGAGCCTCAATCTCTTTTGTAAGACCATGCCGAAAATTGAAAACGCGGAGCTGATTGATCGTGCGCCGTCCTACATCCATTGCCTCAGGGATCGTAAAATCCCACCCGGTAATGGCGTTCAAACACTCTAAAGTGAGATTGAAGTCGCTCGTACAAAAACGGCAGACGCCCAGACAGTCCTCAAACTGCCTCCCCCCGTTGAGCTTGGCATTCTGTGTCGACATTTCCAGAGGATCAAATCGGTCTTGAACAGGAGAGAGACCCAATACGCCTGGTTTTGCCAAAGGCCCAGCTGTCTCAATCGTGCCCGTGTTCGAAAGACAGGTGTCAATCAGCTCCATCCAATAACCCCGGTGATCATGTCCTCTTGGGGAGGCCCCCTTAAGTGTATATACTGCACAGCTAAGCGATTCTCCACCAATCGTCTCGGCTGCCCTCTTCACACCCTCAGCAAAAAGTTTTCCACAACCCTCACGATGAGCAATCTTCTTCAACA
>Ga0299912_10003399_pt1 | contig 13003 bp, 11 predicted proteins | sample RVTome_2_FD_207667 | JGI IMG/M metagenome (GOLD analysis project Ga0299912, IMG submission 207667) | Soil microbial communities from uranium-contaminated site in the Upper Colorado River Basin, Wyoming, United States - RVT95D214 (version 2) ...
GTTCAGCCGGAGGTGGCAGAGCCCGATTTTTTCATAGGCCTCGTAGAGTTCCGGATTCTGGGCCAGTGCCTTCTCGTAATCCTGCAAAGCTTCCGTGTATTTCTGCTGCTGGTAGAGGTCGTCTCCGGTTTTTAAAGGAGATACCGGGATGGGGGAAAGCCGGATGTCGATCGGTCTGTTTTCTTTGATGGCGGAGAGGCTGACCGTGATGTTTTGAGGGTCGTATCCGTCAGCCATGAAGCCGATAGTCCAATCTCCTGCTTTGACGTTGGCCTTTCTCCACTTTCCTTTGCTGTCTGTGGTCAATTCAACCTTTGATCCATCCTCAGAAAGGATCATGACCACTTTGGCGCCGGCGATGGGCTGGCCATCCTTTGATTTGACAGTTCCCGAAACCATGGCGAAGACTTGGGAGAAAATCGGCCCGGCTTCCATAATGAGAATCGCGGATATAGCCGCGATCAAAGCAATAGCCTTAGCTGAGGATTTTTTCATGGCTGCTCCTTCCTTCTTTCGCCATGATTATAAGATAGGTTTTAGGGAGGAAATTGTCAATTCGGCGAGGATCACTGGCCGTCGCTATTTCACCTCAACCGGGATCGGGAGCGGCTTGCGGGGGAGCATCTCGCTGTCGTCAGCTATCAAGTTGGATAAACCGGCTCAGTCAGTCCTCCCATGACACACTGTATTTTTTAACCGAACGGTAACTTTCTTCGTCCTCCTCGATGGTGTAGAGCTTTCCTTTTTTCCAATGGCGGGGTCTCTGGGCGAGCAGGATTCTGGCGATATACCGACCTTCCCCGTCGAAAATATCATATGAACTAGCTTTGGAGTCGCTGGTCTTCTCGTAAGTCCTAACCAACAACCAGCCCCGGTCGTCCATGGTGAATTCCTGGAAGGCCGGGAAGCTGGCCGGCCAATCGACCCTGACATCCGAAGGGACAGGGCTATCCCCCCAAATTTCCTTCGACCTTTTTTCTTGGTCCTCTTTTGTCAGCCTCTCCGGCCGGTGATCCTTCAAGATTCTCTTGACAAGCTGACCGTCCGGGTTGATGACACGGAATTCATATTCAGTCGTGATCCCCCAGACGATTTTATCCTCCTGGGTGACATCAAAAAAAACCAGCGGGAAATAGGGATTAAAAACGGGAGGCTTGGCAATAGGGAAAGAGCCGATCGTGAAGGTCGGCTTCAGCAGCGGACTGAATTTTATCAAATCCGACCTGGCCTCCTGATCTATGATGGTGTGGTCGCCGATGACATTGCCCTTGGAGTCAACCTTGGCCCGGCCGAAAAGCCACATCTTCCCCGCGGACAGCTCGCGGAGGAACGACCCATCCAGCCGGAAAAAGAGCAGCTTCCGGACGACCGGATCGCAAACCAATATCTCTTTTTGGGGCGTGATTTGAATATCCGAGGGGGACTGGAATTCTCCGGGGCCCTGGCCCTTTTTGCCGATCGTTCGAACAAGTTGGCCTTGGCCGTCATAGACTTTGATATGAAGCGCCTTCCTGTCCAGGATATACATATTCCCGTCATCGTCCGTGTCGATGTCGATCGGCTGCAGGAGCATGTCTTCTTCACGGCCCTCCTTGTTTCCGATGGCTATTTCTTCCCGCAGAACGAGTCTCGTCGGCAGGCCCGGCGGGGGAGCCGGTTTGAGGGGGTTGTGGACGACGGTCACGCCGTTTTCTACTTTGATTTTAATCTCTTGGCCGGAGACGGGGGCGGACGTGAAGAGGACAAAGAGAAGTCCGGATAACCAAAAAGATCTCCGGAGGTTCAGGCCTTTCACCCCTTCTCTTGAGATATGAACCATCTGTACATACATACAATTATCTCTCGCAAGAATTCCCATCATCGAAGAAGATCGGCATGGTCTCGACGCAACCAGGCTAGGACCGAGGCGCGGAGCTTTTCGGCGAGTGAAAGCATCTCGCCGGCTTCATGGTCGGAGATGATCCCGGCACGTTCATACGTTCCGATATTTCGTTTTTTCCGGAAGCGGTCGAGAAGGTCGAGCATAGCCGCATCCGCGCCGATCGTGAAAGTCAACGATTGAATAACCCGATAATGATGCATCTCCCGAGCGGCCCGGTAGCCTGCGGCGGCCAGGGCTGCAGTCGCCGCCTGCAAAGCCGCATTATAGGCGATGTTGAAACGCCAGTCCGTATCGAGGCCTGGCAGGCGGCACACAGAGACGTCCCGATCGACGGCCGCCAGGATTTCGGCTATCTCTCCAGGGCTTGTCTTGTGCTCAACGAGCCAGCCGTTCTTTTTCCAATCGTCCAAGCTCATGCTCATCCCCGATCAAGTAGATCTTGTCGCCTTTGAGGACTGAACCTAAGAAATGATGTCCTCCGGCCAATTTCGTCTGGAATTCGGCGACCGGATAGACCGATGGGTTTGTCTCGCGCTGAAGTTTCTCTTGGGCTGGTCTCAAGGCCCGGTTCACATCGGCAAATGACACATCCCCGATGACCATGATGTCCACATCACTTTGAGCGGTGATATTTGTCTGGGCAAAAGAGCCATATATATAGGCCACGCGGATGCGATCCGCCAGGGGCTGGAGCGCCTGACGCAGGATATCACCGACAGCAAAGGTTTTTATGGCCAGGCTCCGGAGCTCTTCGAAAACTGGGCAGAGCCGATTGGCCCGATAGTATTTCTGTCGACCCTCGCTTTCAGAAACGAGAATTCCAGCTTGGGCCAGCCTGGCCAGTTCTCGACTTACGTTCGTAGAATCTTCTTTAAGGATCGTTGTCAGTTGGCGGACAAAATAGCGCTCCTCCGGATGGGTCATCAGCCAGCCGAGCAATTTCGCCCTCAGTTTAGAACCAACGAGAATCTCAAGCATTTTGTGCTATGCAGTATAAATTACCTCAAACAGAGCAAAATATACTGCAGTCCTAATCTTCTGTCAAGTCGCCTGGTCCCGGAAGTTGTGGACAAGATCAAAACCGTCCGAAATCCGACAGACTTCTCCTCTTATTTGACCTCAACCGGGATCGGGAGCGGTTTGCGGGGGAGCATCTCGTCCCGCATGGCCGCAAAGTAAACAAAGCTGGCCATGACCACCGCCGACTGAACCAGGTCTTCGGCGACGCAGTGGTCGTAGACATCCTGATTGGTATGGTGGACAGTCGGGAAGTAGTCGAGGGGGTCCTGGATGAACTGGAAACCCGGGATCCCGATATAGTCAAAGGGAAGATGGTCAGTCCCTTCGGTCGGCTGGAGGGCGATGGTTGTGACTCCCAGGTCGCGGAGCGGCTTCATCCATTCCTCGAAGATCGGCCGGACCTGGAAATTTTCCTGGATATAAATCCCCCGGATGCGGCCCGAACCGTTGTCGTAATTGAAATACCCTGAAATCTTATAATATTCCGGCTTGACGATGAGCCTCTTGGAATCGCCCAGCGGGTTCCGCCAGTTCTTCTCATAAGCCTCCCAATCGGGGTTCTTGAGGGTTTCCTTGTCGGTGTCTCCGAAATGGGTGAAGACATAGCCCCGCGAGCCGTAGAAACCTTCCTCTTCGCCCGTCCAGAGGGCAGCGCGGATCGTACGTTTGGGCTTGACGCCCAGTGCCTGCAATATCCGCACGGCCTCCATGGCCACCGCGCAGCCGGAGGCGTTATCCACGGCCCCTGTCCCTCCCGTCCAGGAGTCGAGGTGGCCACCGAGCATCACGAGCTCCCCTTTCTTATCCGAACCGGCGATCTCGGCGACGACATTGTATCCCATCTTGTCCTGGTCATAGATCGTGTTCCTCACCTCGGCTTCGAGCGTCACCCCGACTTTGAGGTCCAGGATGCGGCAGATGCGGGCATAAGCCTCGGCCGTTATCACAATCCGCGGGCTTTGACCGGGGATAACGTGATTCTTGCCATTTCCCTCATAGGCGTCGACATGGACCGTCCCGAAATCGCTCCGGCTTCCATCGCTCGAATCGATGAGGAGCGCGACCTCTTCATTCTTGTAGAATTCCACAAGCTCTTCCCATTTGATCTCCGGCTTTTCTCTTCCGCCTCCATCCTTCGGCTGGAGAGGGATTGGCGTCTCAGCGATCCCCTTGAGGTCCTCGTCGGTGTAGCGGCTGGCGTAGGGCTTGAATGAGGGGTGGACCTGGCGCGGCGGGTCCGTCAGGACGATCGCGCCCTTGAGCTTTCCTGCCCATTTCTCGAGATCGGGCTTGGTCCGGACGACGGCCAGTACAGGCTGGCCTTTGACCTTGCCTTGCGTCCCCAGAGTCCACGGCTTGGCGTAGGCGAGGATGGGGGCATACGATGGCTCGATCATGTGCACAGAGATGTATTCGTTGGCCCATCCCAAACCAAATTCACCGCAGGGCTCGATGGCCGAGTTCATCAATCCCCACTCGGTGAATCTGTTCTTGGCCCATTCACTGGCCTTTTTCATGGCCGGGGTGCCCTGGATACGGGGGCCGATGACATCGGTCAGGTAGCTCAGTGTCTCCATGATCTGGGAGCGGTTGACCCCTTCCTCCCAGATCCGGTTGACCATGCCCACGTCCACCTTCTCCTGAGCGAAGGAGACCGGGATGAGGAGAACCATGAGCGCCAGAATGGCTGTAACACGACGGCCTTTTTTCATTGCTGATTCTCCTTGTTGTTTGTATTATACAGCGTCCGAGACCGACGAAAAATTGAAGTCTCTCACCTTGAGGGCGGGAACGTAGGCGGACTGACCGACCTCTCCTCCGACGACCCGCACCGGCCTCGACATCATTTCCACGTTCTTCAGCATATTGACGGGGCTCTCGTTGAACCGGAAGTTGTTGACGGGATGGCTGACTTTGCCGTTCTCGATGAGGAACGTCCCGTCCCTGGTCAACCCCGTTAGGAGCAGAATCATCGGGTTCAGGTCCCGGATATACCAGAACCGGCTGACGAGCACCCCCCGTTTTGTCGACTTGATCAGCTCCTCCAGGGTGTGATCCTCGCCCTCCATGATGATGTTGGGAGGGAAGCCCACCGGCTCCTTGTTCATCTTCTGGGCCCAGAATCGCGTGTAAGAGAGGTTCTTAACCACGCCCTTCTCGATCCAGGCTGTCTTGGATTGCGGCAGTCCGTCTTCTCCGATCGGGAAAGCCGGGATTTCGGGGAAGGCCGGGTCGCTGAAGATTGTAATTTTAGGGGAAACGAGCGTCTCTCCCAGCCGGTTTTTTCCCTCCCCGAGCGAAAGAAAGGTCCGTCCCTCATCGGCCTCCCTGGCTGAAAAGTTGTACAGGAGAAACCAGACCATGTCGGCGGCGGCCGCAGGCTCGAGAATCACCGTGTACTTTCCGGGAGCCAGCGGCCCGGCCTTTCTCGAATCCAGGGCTTTCCGCAGGGCCCTGTCTGAGAGCCCTTCTGGCGAGACCTTCTCGACGTTCTCATCGTCGGCCGAAGCCCAGCCTGAACCTCCTTCACTCCGGATGGTGTTGCTGTAATAGGCCCGCGAAGCAGTGAGAAAGTAATAGAGCCCATTGGAGTTCAACGAGCCCGAGGCATAAGAGCCGGTCTCAAAAAATCCGGCGGCCGTGACGTTGTTTTTTTTCACCTTCTCGATCACCTCCAAGATCGCATCCGCCCTCTGTCCGGGGGAGAAGTCGGCGGATTTCTGGAAATAGACGGGCGGGATCTTCGGGTAAGCCTGGGGGCCGAGAGAGGGCATGAGCTCGGGGTTTTCCGGGGCCACGTCGGCCAGCGCAACCGCCCGGGCGACGGCTTCGTTGATTTTTTCCGTGCTGAGCTCGTTGACAAGGGCGATCCCTCTTTTCTTTCCCTTGGTGACGGCCACGTAGAGGTTGAGAGAGTTATAGACGCCATTCGTGGTGATGGCGTTGTTAGCAAAACGGGTGGAGCCTGTCTCGCTCGAGGAAATGCCCACGCTCAGCTCTTTTCCATGGTTTTGGGCGATGATATTTTCAAGCAGACCTTTGATGTCCTTTTCCTGGAGAATCATATCTTTCCTCCTGCGCTGATTATATTGATCTGCCGGAAGCGGGCCGGCGCGCTGCCGTGCCCCATTCTCGCGGACTGCATCGGCTCTCCTTTGCCGCAGCCGAAGACGCCCCAGTTCTCCCAGTACTCCTGGGAGCAGACGGCATCCAGCGAGCCCCAGAAGTCCGTCGTCTTGGACTGGTAGGCGACATTCTTAACCATGTCGCCCACCTTGCCGTTCTTGATTTCCCAGATGGCGTCCCCGCCGAACTGGAAGTTGTATCTCTGATGGTCGATGCTGAAGCTCCCCATCCCGTCGAAGAGAAAGCCGTCCTTGGTATCGGCAATGAGCTCTTCCAGGGACAATTTTCTCTCGCCGGGCTCGAGCCAGATATTGGGCATCCGCTGCAGGGGGAAGGAAGACCAGGAATCGGCGTAGGCGCAGCCCTTGGATTCCTTCTCGTTGACGAACCGCGCCAGCTCCCGCGTCGTCTGATAGCCGACGAATAGTCCGTCCTTGATGATATAAAACCGCCTGGCCTTTACGCCGTCATCATCGTAGCCTACAGTGCCCAGGGCATTGGGCAGAAGCTTGTCGCCGACAATATTCATCTGCGGAGAGCCGTATTTCAGCGCGCCCAGCTTATCCAAAGTGACAAACGATGTCCCCGCCATATCCGCCTCCCAGCCTAAAGCCCTGTCGAGCTCCGTGGCATGGCCGATACTTTCGTGGATGGTGAGGCAGAGATGGGAAGGCAAAAGGACAAGGTCCGATTTCCCGGCAACGCCTTCTTTTGCTTTGAGTTTCTGGACGGCTTCCTCGGCTGTCTTTCGCGCTTTCTCGACCCAATCGACGGCTTCGATAAGCTCATAGCCCTTCTGCTCGGGCGCAACCTGGATGGAGCGGGTCTGGGAGTCTCCGGCCCCCACGGCCACGGCCGTAAAATTGGGATAGATGAAGAAGAGGTCCTGCTCGATGTAGGAGCCGTCCGTCGAGGCGAAGTACTTCCAGATCTCGTTGAAATTGAGGAAGGCGGTCGCGACTTTGATGCCGTCAACCTTGAGCATTTCTTCGTTGACTTTGAGGATGAGGTCGATCTTTTTCTCCATCGGGATCTTGAAGGGATTCTTCTGGATGGGCGACTGCCAGTGGTCCCGGTAAGCGGGCTCGGGCACGAGCTCCACCGGCTGCTTCAGGAGCCGGGAGCTTGCCTTGGCCACTTCCACAGCCAGGGCGGCGATCCGTTGAATTTCCTTTTTTTCCACTCTGTAGCTCGAAGCGAATCCCCAGGCGCCGTTGGCAACAGCCCTTATCCCAAACCCCATATCTTCCGTGTCGGCGGTCGTTTCTATGCGCTTGTCCCTTCCCATGATGTACTGATTTCTGTAACGACAAATCCGGATATCCGCATAGGAAGCTCCCTTTGATTTTGCTGTGTCCAGCGCGAGTTCTGCCAGGTCTTTCATTTTCCCTCCTTATAGTTCAAACAACATCGCTCTTCGCCACGGCTCAGCGGTCCTGAAGTGAGTGATCTGTTGTCTTATCTCGGCCGGCGAGAGTCCACGGAAGTCCCTTTTGAAATCAGAGTGGCCGAGATAGGGAGAACCGTGGATCCAGATGGCGGATTCCCCGGCGACCAGCGAAGCGCTTGGGCTGAGCGAATCAAAGCCTAACACTGGTAAGGTGAGCAGGCCAATCCCGGTGACTTTAAGAAAATCCCTCCGCAGCATAGTTCTCCTCCTTTAATAATATCTACGAAGAAAGGGGAGATAGAGTTTCTTCGGGCTTGTTTTGCGGACGAGAGTTTTCCCGGATCGGCGATTCGGGGAGTGTGACAGCCAATACAAAATTGAGCAGGCTGAGGGCTATTAGGATGAGGAGCGAGGTCGTCATCGCGCCGGAAGGGCGTATCCTCAGCGCGTCCATTCCGAGGATGAAGACAATTCCTGAGATTTGGCCCATCACCAGAAGCAGGGTGTTCGAGGTCCCTTCCGGTGCCGGGTGGGTGATCTCCGCCGCATACTGGAATCCGACCGGGCCGGCGCTCAGAAGGAAGAAGCCGAAGGTAAACCCCGACAGAAGCAGGAGCCAGGGGACTGTGCCGTAGGTCATCCCGATGAGGCCGGGGATAAGCCCGGCCAGGGCCAGAAGGATAAAAGGCTTGCGGCGCCGGTAGCGGTCGGATAAAAGCGAAACCACGATCGCGCCGACGATGCCGCCGCCGAGCATCAGGCCGCCAAGCCGGCCGGCCTCAGAGATGCTGAACCCGCGTGGGCGGATGATGTCTTCGATCCAGGTGGAGATAGCGTTGAACATTCCCAATCCGATAAAAAATACGAACATCAATAATATAAAGTCGCGCTTACGGAGCATGGAACGGAGGCCGTCGAACATCAGGGCGCGTTCGTCCGGCCCGGCGGGCGTGGGCGGGTGCTCGCGGGCGGCCAGAAGGAAGAAAATGGCCGCCGCCGCGGAGGCCACGCCGTAGATGAGCAGCGTTCGCGGAATCCCGATGGTGAGAACGAGCTGTGGAGTGAGGAACATGGCCAGCAGGGGTCCAAGATAGAGCGCCAGTGTCCCGACCGCGGAGGCCGTCGCCCTTTCCTCAACCGGGAACCAGCGGGCGGCCACTTTGGTGATGGCCCCGATGATAAAGGGCTGGCCGAGAGCGATCCCGACCTGAGAGATAAAAACTGCCGTGAAGTTCGAAGCGAACAATCCTCTTGTCAGGCCGAACACAGCCGTCAGCACGGCGCCTGTTGCTACGGCCGTCCTGAAGCCCCGGGTGTCGATGAGATAAGCGGACGGCAGGAAAATGATAATGAAAACGACCATGAAGACCATCGACAGCAGGCCGATCATCAGGTCGGACCTGCGATAAAAGGCCGCGGCGGCGCTGGTGATGGGGGCGAAGGTGATCCAGAGCACCTGGTTCATGACCGCCATGACCGCGAAGGCAGCGAGGACGACCCAGCGATAGCCGTAGGCCCGGAACGGGGTTTGTTCTTTCAAGTTGGCCTCCTCGAAGTCCGTTAGAACCTCAATCCGAAGCTGATGCCGCCGGGGCGCACGCTGAAATACCAGTTCGGTTCAGACGTGCTTTCCCGATAGGTCCCCGGTTTTCCCAGATATCTGATTTCGTAGTTCTCGAGGTCACGTTGCGCCCGGCGCGGTTGGGTAAAGATGTTGAGAAGAGATACGGTTTCGTTAATGGCAAAGGTGAGGAGCCCGTCAGACCAGGGCCGGTCGAAAGCCCACACGGTGACCAGCCCGGCGGCGACGTTGACGCCGAGGTTAAGGCCGTGGGTCACCCAGCCGCGGCCATACTTCTCCCGTTTGGCGCATTCGCGGAGGAGCGCTTCGGCACCAAGGAGTTTGGCCTGGCGTTCCTCCGGCGTCCCCTCGGGCATTGCGCCCAACCGGGACGGTCTATAAGCCGGCACAAACGGGCTGATCAAGAGGCCTCCCGCTCCCAAAGCGCAGGTGGCCCCGCCCACGAGCATGTCCTCGGCGAAGTCCTTATCATCCCCCGTCTTGTCCCAGTTAGCCGCGGCTAGGCCGCCCTGGACGAGGGCTCCGGCGGAATAGCCGGCGATCCAGCCGTACCACCAGAGCTTCGCCCGCGGCTGGGCCGACACCAATGCGTTCTCCAGAAAGCCGAGCCGCTCCTTGACCTGCTCATCGGAGAGGGCGGCAGTCTGCTGGGCGAGTGCCCCTCCGGACAACGCCGCCATCAGGGCTAATGCGATTGCGATACGCCGTCGGTTGTGGTGTTTCATGGTGGTCCTTTTGCCGATCAGGCCTCTTCGACGACCGTCCAGCCGAGCGCAGCAGCCAGGTCGTACACGGGTTTCTTGAGGTCGCCGTAGAAGGTCACCCGGTGCCAGCCCCACTTGTCCCACATCGTGAACAATTTTTCGATATCGCCCAGCGGCTCGGCGGCCAGCTTAGTCCGGCAGGCCCGGTCGTCCGGGTCGTTGCCCACGGCTTTGGCCTGATGAAGGATGATCTCCTTCCGCGGGTCAGAGATCTCGATGGTCGTGGTCAGGTAGCCCACGGGAAGAACCGACCGGATCGAAGCGCCTTGGCGGTCCTCGGAATGGGTGAGGATCTCGAAGGGGTTGGCTTCGCCTTTTGGCCCGAAGGCCCTGTTAGAGGCCACGCAGTGGGCATAGATGATCTGGCGCTTGGCGGTGTCGATAACAGGGTCGGAGATATAACCCGGCCGGCCGTGAGTCATGATGGACCCTGTCGCCATGGCGGCCGCCGAAGGAACGTCGCACTCGCAGCCCCCAACCAGCCCTTGGTTATTCAGCTCGTGGAAGCCGAGGCAGGGGTAAGCTTGGATGTGATTGCCGTAAAACCCGCCCAGGCAGTTGATTGTTATCCCCATGGCGCCGTGCTTCTTTAACACGGCCTTCTCGCCCAGATACATGGCCGCCGAGTTGATGAGCTCGTCGCGGTCCACGCCTTCGACCCGGGAGGCGGTCTTCAGCCAGCGGTCGGCGACGGCCCGGGCCTCGTCCTTGTCGGCGGCCGCCCAGGCGTCGTTTAGCTTGGCGAACGGGACATAGACTACCGGAATCCCCATCATCGTGGTCTCGGGGGCGGCATCGGGTCCCTGGACGGCGATGATCTTCGAGCCTTTCATCCGTTTAATAGTCTCTTCGGTCGGGAGAATCGAGAGTTTGTCGGGACGGCAAGCGAGGTCGCCCGGACGAGGAGTCTGCATCACGCGCGCCTTGGCCGTCGCGGCGGCGAAATCGAACGACGGGCCGGCCGCCTTGGCCGCTTCGAAGCATTGAACCGCCCCGAACAGGTCGTCTTGCCGCGAGGAGGCGACGAATCCCAAGTTGGAACGTCCTTCGCGCAGGAATCCCGCCGTGTAGACGAGAAACCCTCCGCTTCCCGCATACTGGAAGTCGGCGTAGAGGACGGGCTTGCCCGAGGTCAGCATCGTCTGGGCGATGCGGTTCCAGCAGTTCATCTGGTAGACGATATAGCCGTCGATATCTCCGGCCTTGTCTGCCTCCAGGATCTTCTTGGCCTGCTCTTCGCCAGTCGCAAGGGAGTTGAGAAAGGTATAGTCTTTGAAGCGGTTGGCTAGCGCTGAATTGGTCTGTTCCATGACCGGGACGAAGTCGAACCCCTTGTTGGGCCAGTCCGGGACTTCCTGCTTCGGGCCGTGGAGGGCGTAGACGACGCGGATCTTGGGCCCCTTGCCGCCGGCGGCACGGAGCCATCTCGGCGCGGCCAGTAATCCCGCCGCGCCGGCGCAGGCGGCGCACCCCGTCAAAAACCGGCGCCGGCTCATTCCATGGACGGGGCAGCCAAGTGGGGGTTTCGGTTGGTGAGCAGTTCGCTTCATCTTTTTCTCCTTTCCGCCAATCTGTTCCCTTCCTTCCCGCCGAATATATCTGCAGCCGCCGGCCGATGTCAAGAAGGGAAGCGGGCAGGGACCGGTGCTCAGGTCAATACCTCACCAATAGGCCCTGAAGCCAGTGCTTAGCTTCAGAGTACGAATATTGAATTGGGAGAATCTAAAAAAATGCTATGGGCAATTTGGGAATGGAGAAGCGACCTTGAAGGTTCAGCCTTCCCGAGGCGTTTTTCGAGGGAAGCCGAACTGGCGGCTGCGAGGACTGTTTGAGCACGCAAAGATCACAATGAGACGGAATGAAATGGAGGCAATATTCATATTATGCCTTGATTTATCACGCGGAGTTCCGCAGCACCGAGAAAAACGTCTCGGGAACGGCGTTAAGAACCTGAGTGGGAGCGCGGACATTCTCAAATTGCCCAACAAAATGACCACCGAAAAAGGGACGCTATTATTGAATTAGTACGGTTGACTTGGACAGACTCCAGTTATATAAGCGAAAAAGATCAATATGGAGGTGAGTGCCATGAGAACTGCCATAGGAATTCTGTCGGTCGCTTCTGCCGTCCTTCTCTTTTCAGCGGCCTCGATGCCTCAGGAAGCCGTGAAGCCGGAGGACGGTCTTTCGGTCCATTATGAGGAACTCACGGCGCCGGATTTTATCCGGGCCGTGGCCAAATCGGAAGCAACATGCATCATTCCCCTCGGCATCATGGAGAAGCACGGTCCCCATCTTCCCCTGGGTACCGACCTGATCGACTGCCGAGAGGTGGCGCTGAGGGCCGCCAGGCAAGAGTATACGATCATATATCCGGCCTACTATGTCGGGCAGATATTTGAAGCCAAGCACCAGCCGGGGACGATCGCCTACAGCGCCCGGATGATGCTCGACTTTCTGCAGGAAACCTGCGACGAGCTTGGCCGGAACGGGATAAAGAAGATCATATTACTCAGCGGGCACGGCGGAAATGAGCACTTCCTCCGGTTTTTCTGCCAGTATCAACTCGCTTCGAAAAAAGACTACGCCGTTTATCTGTTTGATCCTGCCGAGGATGGCGCCGGGGAAGCAGCTATAAACAAGCTGCGCAAGACGACGGTAGACGGCCACGCCGGGGAGATGGAGACTTCCACTATCCTGGCCCATCGGCCGGACCTGGCCCATGTGGATAGAGCCGGCCAACAGAGCGGAGAAGATCAGAGACGACTGGCCAACCTCAAACACGTTTACACGGGCATCTGGTGGTACGCCAGTCAGCCCAACCACTACCGCGGAGACGGGAGCTATGGGAACAGGGAACTGGGGGAGATAGCCCTCAACTCGGAGGCGGGTCTACTGGCGGAGATGATCCGTTCGGTCAAGCAAGACACCGTTACGCTGGAGCTTCAGAACCAGTTCTTCAAGGATTCGGAAACGCCCCTGAAGACCAAGCAGTAGGCGAGGGCGGCTATTCCTGTCCGGAGAGCTCGAGGGCGCGCTTCATCTTGGAAAGGAATACGTCCCTGGATTCGAACCCGGTGCCCCGCAACTCTTCGATCTCGCTGCCGTCAGGTTTAATGAAAATGAGTGTGGGAACGCCCTTGATGCCGAATTTTTTATAGAATGCCTTGACACCGGCGTCCTTATTGGACGTGAGGTCAGCTTTGAGCATCACGAATTCGCGCGAGGCGGCAATCACG
>Ga0299912_10003400_pt1 | contig 13003 bp, 11 predicted proteins | sample RVTome_2_FD_207667 | JGI IMG/M metagenome (GOLD analysis project Ga0299912, IMG submission 207667) | Soil microbial communities from uranium-contaminated site in the Upper Colorado River Basin, Wyoming, United States - RVT95D214 (version 2) ...
CGACGGCTACCTCGCGCAGGCGATCTTGAAGGACGCCTTTTCGCTGAAGGAATAGCCAAAGCCGCCTTCGTGACGGGTGGGCCAGGCCTTGAGCTGCTCCCAGCCGGCGTAGGTGGGCAGCGTCGGCCCGCCCAGTGTCCAGGTGGTGCTCACCGCCTGGGTCCCGGGCGCGGTGATCGTATAGTACTTTATCGGACCGGTGGCGTTGTCGCTGCGCAGGAACTGATAGCCGATCTGCACCGGCGCCTGCGGGTCGATGTTGCCCTTGACCGTGATGGTTCCCTTGAACGTGATCACCGCGGGGCACTTGCCTTGGTAGGCCGGCGGAACCGCCGTCAGGGTAGAGACGACGCTGGACACCGAGCTCGCGGCGAAGGCCAGACTGGAGGCGCACAGCGCCGTGGCCACGACGGATGCGAACAGAAGCTTGCGGGTCATGATCATGTCCTTTGATTGTGTTGATGTTTTCAGATCAAACAACGCGGCAACCCATCACCGAAGCCAAACTGCCATCACTTCGTGAGGCTGAAGTTCGCCATGAGCCGGCGAGCGCGGCCATGATTCATGTCAATGACGGGTTGCTCGGGGCGGCGACCAATCCGACTTGCGTTCGGCGTTTGGCGAACGAGGCGTAACTTGAAACCTCCGGCCCCAGGTCTCCTGGCCACGGTCGGAAAAGGGGAAACACATGCGCAAGATTATCTCGCTATCGAGCGTAGTGGCGGGCGCGGCGACTTTGACGGTGTCGGCCTCGTTGTTGTTCACCGCCCATGCACAGCCGGCCGCGGGCGCCCTGTCCATTCAGGCGCCCCAAGGCCTCATGGTCAGGGTTCTTCCGGAAACCTCGGCTGAGATCACGCCGGCGCAACGCAACCAGCTCAACGTGCTGCACGCCTCGCGCGGCATCGGCGCGATCAGCGTGGCCCGGCTGTCGCCTCAGGCCTTGATGGCGACCGGCGTCGGCCAATCGGTGCAGCTCAACCTCGCGCCCAATGTCAGCTTCGCCGCGCGCGCCTTGGCGGTGGAAAAGCTGGAGGGCGGCGGCATGCTCTGGCGTGGCGAAGTCGCATCGGCGCTCAGCCAGATGCCGCCCGGACTGGCCACCTTCGTGGTGAACGGGTCGCAGATCACCGGCTCGATTCGCACGCCCAGTGGAGACCTCTACCAAGTCCGCCCGCTGGCGGACGGCGGGACCGCCATCATCAAGTTCGATTATGCGACCGCGCCGGAGGACGAACCGGCGGACTTCGCCAAGCCCACGGGCCCGCGGATGATGCTGAGGCCGCAAGCCATGACGCCCGGCGCAAACATCTCCGCCGGCGCTAGGCCGGCCACCACCTCCGGCGCCACGCGCCTGAACCCGGCGATCGCCGCGCGGCTGAGCCCCGCGGTGGCCAGCCAGTTGAACCTGGCCGCGCGCTACCGCTGCCTGCCCTGCATCTACACGCCGACCACGCCGCGGATCGACGTGCTCGTGGCCTACACCGCGTCGGCCCAGGCGGCGGCCGGCGACATCAACGCCCTGATCAATCTCGCCGTCGCGGAGACCAACGACTCCTTCACCAACAGCGGCGTGAAAGCCCAGCTGCGCCTGGTGGGGACCATGCCGGTGACCTACAACGATTCCAGCAAGAGCTTCGGCCAGATGGTCACCGAACTGGCGGGAACGTCGGACGGCTTCGTCGACAACGTGCATGCCCAGCGCGACGCCCTGCACGCGGACGTGGTGGTGATGATCATCAACAACACCGCTTACTGCGGCATGGCCGACGACATCGGCGCGACCGCCGCCACCGCCTTCGTGGTCGTGCACTATAGCTGCGCGACCGGCTACTACAGCTTCGGCCACGAGGTCGGACACCTTCTGGCCGCCCGACATGACGTCGCCAACGATGCGACCCCAACGCCGTTCGCCTATGGCCACGGGTTCCGTCACGACGCCCCTTCGGGCGGGTGGCGGACGATCATGGGCTATCGTTGCCCGGACGGGGGGTGCGATCCCCGGCTGCAGTACTGGTCGACTCCCAGCGTGATCCACAATGGCTTGGCGATGGGCACGGCCGCGACGGAAAACAACGCCGCGGTGTGGAACGCGCGCGCTGTCACGGTGGCGGGATTCCGCTGACCTGAGACACGCTAGTGGATCGTAGCAAACGGATGATTCCGCATCCGTTTGTGGTCCGATCCACTAAATTCAAAGACTTGTGGTGCGAGTTTCAATCGGATGCCGGCAGCATCCGATTGAGTCGCACCACTAGTCCGATCCCGACTCCGTCGAGGATCGGACTGGTTTCGCGCCCGAGTCGTGAACCAAAACCGAACGGGGCCGCGCCTCGGCGGGGGTGGGAATTGAGGAGAGCTAAGGACAGATAACGTTGATATAGATGAGGATCTATGCGGCTATGGACTGCGGCCTCACCCAGGATTCGGACTTTCGCATAGGCCGCGTCGCCAGAAGCAGTCGAGTTTGGTGTTTGGGGTCGCCCGCGAATTCAAACAAGGCCCCCAAGCGGACCTTCCGAAGTTCAGCCTCAGTCAGAACCCGACGTTCGATGAGATCGGGCTGGCGATGGGGGCACAGCCCCCAACTTATCCCCCTCCCTCCAGCCACCCCCATACTCCTTCCCGTCCCCAGGGCGTGGAGAGGGCGCGCGGTACCGGCCCGATGCGAGCCTTTGGGATGCGGTCGAGCGGGGCCTTCGGCCTCGCCCCTTCTCAGCCAGCCCGGAGCGGCATCCGGGCGGAGGGGCGCATGGGGCCGAAGGAACGACAGCGCGAGGGACGCAAGCTCGCGTAACGGAACCTGCCGGTGCAGGTCCGCCCGTCGGTAGGGTCTGCGACTAAGGCTGAACAAGTCTGCGCGTCGCCCCCCGCCGGATAACGGCCGCGCGGAGCGTTCTGGTCTGGTCGAAACGGTAACTCACACATCTGCTCCGGGCCCGGCCCGGCGCTCCGCGCCTCTCCACCCCCTCCGCGGCCGCTCGGGCGCGGAGTGCGGACCTCATGCGTGAAAGGCCACGGCCATGGCCGGAGGAAGCGCTCACCTCAGCGCTGAGCAGAAGCTGGAGCTCCTGACGCGGCGGCTGGTGCGCGCCCTGGCGCGCGAGGCCGCCAACCTGCGCCGCGTGCGCCGCCTGCGCCCCGACATCGACACCACCGCCGCGTTCTGCGCCTTCGCGAGCGCCGAGATCGCCGTGATCCGGCTCCTGAAGCAGCGTCGGCGTCGCCCGTAAGCATTGGACATCCTGGCGAAGGTTTGGGATCAAGTCGCACTGACGGCCTCCCTGCGCATCGATCTTCGGAGACGGACATGGCTGGCTCGACCCTCGCCTCGCTTCGGCGCCTCTGGTTCAACGTGCATCTGTGGATGGGGCTGATCCTGTTCGTGTTCCTGGTGGCGCTCGGGCTGTCGGGAACCGCCCTGGCCTGGCGTCCGCAGCTGGACCGGCTGCTGCACCCGGCGCGCTATGAGGTTTCGCAGACCGGCGCCAGCCTCGCGCCCTCCGCCTATCTGGCCGCCGCCACGACCGCCCTCGGCCCGGACGTGAGTCCGTCCCGGATGACCTTCTCGGCGACTCCCGGCGGGCCGGTCATGGTGATGGGATTCGGCGCCGGCGCCCCCGGCGGCCGGCCGGCGCTGATCGGCGTCTGGCTCGACGCCGCCGACGGCCACGTGCTGGACAAGGGACCGCTCCTGGGCGGCGTCCTCGGCCTGGCGCACGACGTGCACGAGCAGATGCTGATCCCCGGGGTCGGGCGCCAGGTGGTCGGCTGGCTGGGCGTGGCCATGCTGATCCAGAGCCTGACCGGCCTTTGGCTATGGTGGCCGCGCGTGGGCGGGGTGAAGATGGCGTTCGCCTGGAAGCGCTCGGCGTTCCTGGGCATGCGGCTGCACCACCTCGCGGGCGTGCTGATGATGATCCCCCTGGCCGTATTGTCGGTGACCGGAATCTGGATCGCCTTCCCGCAGATCGGTCAGGCGCTGTCCGGACCGCCGCCGGCCGCGGCGGGCCCGCCACGGGAGCGCGGCCCCCGCTTCGCCCCGCCCATCGCCGCGCCCCGGCTCAGCGCCGACCAGGCCGCCGACGCCGCGAGCGCCGAGGGACCGCAAGGCGCCCGCGTGATCTCCATCGCCCTGCCGACGCAGACCCCGGAACCGGCCTGGATGGTGCAGCTCGCCGCGCCCGGCGCGGAGCGGCCCGCGACGGTTCGAGTCTCGGACGAGACCGGCGAGGTCCTGCGCGGCGGCCCGCGCGGCCCGTTGGCGGGCGGCCCTCCTGGCGAGGGCGGCGGGCGAGACCCGCTGGCGCGGGCCATGCGTGAGATCCACGAGGGCGAAGGCGGCCTCTGGTGGAAGCTGATCGCCTCCCTGGCGGGCTTCGCCCCGGCGCTCCTGGGAACGACCGGCCTGATCCGCTGGCTCGGTTCGCGGCGCAAAGGCGCGGCGGCCTGAACGTCCCGCACCGGCTTTGCCGGCCGCGCCGACGGATGTTAATCCATCCCGAAATGCGGGGGACCCGGGCATGGCGGACGCGACAGGTGACAAACCGACGTCGATGAGGACCGTGGTGGCGGCCTCCTCGGCCGGCACCGCCTTCGAGTGGTACGACTTCTTCATCTTCGGCAGCCTGACCGGCCTGATCGGCAAGCTGTTCTTCGCCAACCTCGATCCGACCACGGGGGTGATCTTCGCCCTGGGCATCTTCGGCGCCGGCTTCCTTTTCCGGCCGGTGGGCGCCCTGGTGTTCGGCTGGGTCGGCGACAAGATGGGTCGCAAGGGCGCCTTCCTGGTGACCGTGTCGCTGATGGGCCTGGCGACGCTCGCCGTGGGCTTTTTGCCGACCTACGCGACCGCCGGGATCACCGCGCCGATCCTGCTCTTGGTCATGCGGCTGATCCAGGGCTTCGCGCTCGGCGGCGAATACGGCGGCGCCGCCGTCTATGTGGCCGAGCACGCGCCGGACAAGCGGCGGGGCGAATACACCGGCTGGGTGCAGGTCTCCGCCTCCTTCGGCCTGGTCGGCGCCCTGGGCGTGATCACCGCGACCCGCGCGATCGTGGGCGAGGACGCCTTCAACGCCTGGGGCTGGCGGGTGCCGTTCTTCTTCTCGGCCTTCCTGCTCGCCATCTCGATCTGGATGCGGATGAAGCTGTCCGAAAGCCCGGCGTTCAAGCGCATGGAGGCGGAGGGCGGCCGCTCCAAGGGGCCGGTGGCGGAGTCCTTCTTCAAGTGGCGCTATCTGAAGGTGGTTCTGCTCGCCCTGTTCGCCATCATGGTGGCCCAGGGCGTGGTCTGGTACACGATCTTCTTCTACAGCCAGACCTTCATGGAGCGGATCCTGAAGCTGGATCCCAACACCGTGACCTCGCTGGTGCTGGCGGCCACGGTGATCTCCGCGCCGCTGTACGTGTTCTTCGCCTGGCTGTCGGACAAGGTCGGGCGCAAGCCGGTGATGCTGATGGGCATGCTCATCGCCGTCGTCGGCTTCTTCCCGGGCTTCCACCAGATGACGCGCTTCGCCAACCCGGCCCTCGCCGAGGCCAACCAGCGCACGCCGGTGACCGTGGTCGCCGATCCGGCCAGCTGCTCGCTGCAGTTCGACCCGGTGGGCAAGGCCCGCTTCACCTCCTCCTGCGACATCGCCAAGAGCGCCCTGGCCAACGCCGGGGTCTCCTACGCCAACACCGCCGCCCTGCCCGGCAGCGTAGCGGAAGTGCGCGTCGGCGAAACGGTCGTGCCCTCCGCCGAGGGCGCGGGGCTGTCAGCGGCCGACTTCAAGGCGCTGCAAGGCGAGGTCGGCGACCGCATCCGCGCGGCCCTGACGGCCGCCGGATATCCGGACAAGGCCGACCCGGCGCGGGTGGACTACTGGGGCCTGCTTGCCATCATGGGGGTCTTCGTTGTGGCGGCCACGGCGCTCTACGGACCCATCGCCTCATGCCTGGTGGAGCTGTTCCCCACCCGCATCCGCTACACGGCCATGTCCCTGCCCTACAACATCGGCACGGGCTGGGTGGGCGGCTTCGTGCCGTTCGTGTCCTTCACCATGGTGGTCGCCAACGGCAATGCCTACTTCGGCCTCTGGTACCCGGTGATCGCCACGGCGATCAGCTTCCTCATCGCCCTGTTCTGGCTGCCCGAGACCAGGGGCGCGGACCTGCACCGGGCGGATTGAGGGCGGCCTTAGAGCCCGTCACTGAAGGCCTCGCTTATCCCGCACGACATCGAACCACTTGTGCGCGAGTCGCGCTTTGGTCATGACCGGCAGCGGGGAAAACCCAGTCGTTAGCTTTTCCAGGTCCTCTCGTGTGATCTCACACAGCGGACCAACAATAATTTCGCGAAGCGTGAGGTCGTCTCCGAATTCACAAAAATATAAGTTCGTCGAAGGATCTCGATCATTCAAATCAACCCCGACTCTCCATTCTTCCTCATAATGCCAATCTTCGAATTTGGTGAAGAGAAGCGCCTCTGCCACATGAAAATCAAAAGGGCCAGATACGTCGATCCGTTGTTTTACGTAAGTTACCTTCTTCGCCAAATCACTTCGGACATCGAAACCGAAACAAATCCCACGGTGCTTTGCAGCATAATGGCTCCATAGTAATGGACTTGTCCATTTCTCACTAAAGCAGATAAGGCCGCACTTCTTGGCCATTTCCGCTTTCCACTTACGTAATGCGATGCGCAAGTTCTTGCTTCTAAGGTTCAAACACCAGAGTTCAAAAGGGTCGTTCAAACAATCGATCTCAGCGATCTTCAGCCGCCGCTTTTCCAAGTCATCCACCGCATGTGCGGTCGATAGGAAGTGGTAGAGCCTCATTGGTTCCGCCTCGGTCATCGTTTAGCGGACTGATGCGTCACCGCGTCCAGGGCCTTGCGGACCAGGGCCTGTGCCACCGCCATGTCGCCCGCCAGCGCCGCTTCGGCCGCCGGCCCAGAGAGCAGGCCGTCCACGAAGGCCTTGCGCTCGGCCATGTCGGGAAAGGCGCCCATGGTCTCCTTGCGGAACTGCCGCAGCAGGGCCGCGACCCGTCCTGTTCCCTGCGGCACGCTCGCCTCGATGTCGCGCTTCAGGCGCTGGGCCAGAACCGGCGAGGCGCCGCCCGTGCCGACGGCCGCCACCACCTCGCCCCGGTCCACCAGGGCGGGGGTGAAGAAGTCGCACAGCTCCGGCCGGTCCACCACGTTCACCGGCACCCCGGCGTCGCGGGCGGCCTGGGCGGCGGCGCGGCAGGACTCCTCGTCGTCGCAGGCCACGAAGGCCAGCACCGCCCCGCGATAAAGGTTGGCGTCCATCGCCCGCGCGCCGGCCAAGCGGACCACCTCGGCGGGCGAGCCGTCGAACAGGGCGGCCTTGGCGTCGGCGAACTCGCCCGCGCCGGAGATGACCACCCGGCGGCCGGCCAGGGGGAAGAAGGCGGGGAAGGACTCCATCGTCACTTCTTAGCGCAAGCTCCGCCCCCTTGGCGAACAGGGGGTCGGCGCTACCGCTTCATTAAGCAATCTGCGGCATCATTCCCCCAATGAAATCGTGTTGGGGTGCGATGTGCACGGAGAGCGCATGAAAGACGTCTCCGATCGGCGAGGCAAGCTCGGCTTGGCCTGCGCCCATTTCGGACTGGACCGGCCGGCGGCCGATCCCAAGCGCCGCTCGGCCGAAGCCGAGGCGGGCGAGATCCTGCAGCTTGCCGCGCGCTCGGGCGTGGCGGTGCTCGACACCTTTCGCGCCGAGCAGGTCGTGGGCGCCCTGACGCCCCGGCCCTCGCCGTTCCACCTGATCGTCAAGTCCGCGCGCGCCGACCGCGGGCCGGACTTCGTGGAGGCCGAGGCCCGCGCCTCCCTGGCGCGGCTCGGCGCCGATCGGGCCTACGCCATCGTCGTGGACCAGGCCGGAGAGCTGTGCGGTCCGCACGGCCCGGCCCTGTGGTCGCGGCTGAAATCCATGCGCGACGAGGGCCTGTTCAGCCGCATCGGCCTGTCCGCCTATGCCTCGGACGACCCCGTGGGCCTGGCGCGCCGGTTCCGGCCGGACATCGTCCAGGTCCCCGCGAGCCTTCTGGATCAGCGGCTGATCGTCAACGGCGCCCTGGCCGAGCTGGCCGAGATGGGGATCGAGGTGCAACTGCGCTCGATCTTCCTGCAGGGCCTGCTTTTCCTGCCGCCCGACCGGCTCCCCGCCGGGCTGAACGGCGCCTCGCGCGGCCTGTCGCGGGCGCGCCGGATGATCGCCGAGGGCCGCAGCGACCCCTTGCAGGCGGCCCTGGGCTTCGCCCTGGCCCGGCCCGAGGCGGCGTCGGTGATCGTCGGCGTCTCCTCCGCCGCCGAGCTGAACGCCGTGCTGGCCGCCGCCGCCAGCCCGCCGCCCGACCTGGACTGGGCCGACATGGCGCTGGACGACCCCTCGCCGCTGGAAGCCAACGGCTGGGTCGCGGCCTGACCCTCTTCAGTCGCCGAGCCTGAATCCCGCATAGACCGCGAAGCCCGGCTCGCCGTAGCCGAACGCCTCCTGATAGCGCACGCCGGTCAGGTTCTCGATCCGCGCGGTCAGCCTGAGGCCGCGCCGGACCTCGTATGAGCCCGCCAGGTTCGCCACGGCGAAGGGCTTGATCTCGCCGAACGTGTCCGCCGCCCGGCCCCGGACGCGCAGGGTCAGGGCCGCATCCGCCCGCGCGCCCCGCCAGTCGAGCTCGGCCGAGCCGGCGTGGGCCGCCACCCGGATCAACGGCGCGCCCGTCGAGAGGTCCCGGGCGTCCGCATAGGCGTAGGCGGCCTTGATCGCCCAGCCGCCGCCGAGATCGGCCTTCACCTCGGCCTCCAGACCCTCCGTCCGTGTGCGGACGAGGTTCACGTAGCCCTGGGGATAGAGGTAGTCGATCTGGTCCCGCACCGAGAGCCGATAAGCCGCCAGACGCGCCTCGATGCGTCCGTCCGCCGAGCGCCAGAGCAGCGCCAGATCCTCGCCCGCCGCATGCTCGGGCCTGAGGCCGATGGCCGGTCCCGGCGGCGCGCACTCGAAGCAGGGATAGCTGGTCTGGAAGATCGAGGGCGCCTTGAACCCCTGGCCCCATGAGCCCTGGACCGTGACGCCGCCGCCAAGACCGACGCTCGCCGCCGCCCGCAAGGTGGTCACGCCGGCGTAGTCGCGGGGCGCGTCCCGGCGGGCGCTGAGCGTCGCAGAGAGCCGGGGCGAAGGATCGACCCGCCACACCGCGAAGGCGCCGAGGTTGCGGGAGGTCTGCACGCCGTCGCCCGTATCCTCCCGCGCCCGTTCCTCCTCGACGCCCACGAGCACGGCGCTGGGCCCCGGCCCGGCCCGCTCGGCCGTCCAGCGCCAGTCGAGCCGCCGGCCCCGGGCCTCGAAAGGAAAGGCCGCGCCGCCGAAATAGCTGGTCGAGGCACGGTCCAGGTCCATGCCGTCCAACCGCAGCGTCTGCTTGACGCCGAAGGGGCCCATGAGCTGGGCGCGCAGGAAGCCCGAGACCGTGCGGCCGGTCTGGCTGTCCGGTCCGTCCATGACGCCGGTCGGCCCGCCGAAGCTGTCGAAGGCCGTGTGGGCGAGCGTGTAGCGGACCTTGCCGTCCAGACTCAGGCCCCCGGCGGGATTGACCCGGCCATTGGCCTGAAGGGTGAGACTGTCGAAGGGGTCCCTCTCCGTGTTGCCGTCGCGGGAGTCGGCCTTGGATATCCCGCCCGTATCGAACCAGGCCGCGCCGATCCCCAGCGCGCCGTGCTCGCCGGCCATCCCCGCCGAGGCGGTGAGGCGACGGGTCCCGAAGGAGCCGGCCTCGCCGCCCCCCCGCAGCCCGTCCGGCTCGCGGGTCGTGACCGCGATCACCCCGCCGATGGCGTCCGAGCCCCACAGCGACCCTTGCGGGCCGGAGAGCACCTCGATCCGTTCCACATTCGCCAGGTCCAGGCCGGAGAAGTCGAAGCCGCCCGCCGGAGAGGTCGGGTCGTTCACCGGCGCGCCGTCGATCAGCACCAGGGTCTTGTCCGAGGACGCCCCCCGGAGCCGGACGGTCGCCACCCCGCCGAAGGCGCCCGCGCGGCTGATCTGAACCCCCGGCAGGGCGGCCAGGGCGTCGAAGGCGAAGACGGACTGATGCAGGGCGATGTCGTCCGCCGTGATCACCTGGGCGTCGGGAACCAGGGACAGCGGCGCAGGGAGGCGCGCGGCGGTGACGACGGCCTCCTGCACGGCGGGCGGCGGGGCGAGGATTGGAAACACGGCGGCGGACTCCGGTCCGGCCCCTCCGCGCCGAACGGCGGGGGCGTGCGAGCGACAGGCCCGGCGGAGGGCGCACGCCCACCGCCGGCGGCGGGCCGGCCAGTCGCTTCGGCGGAACGAATCCCCGCGCCTTCGGCCTGGTCCCGGGCCGTCGAACGAGCGACGCGGCGGCAGGTCTCCTGGCTCGCGGGTCACCGGGCTTCGCCCTCGCCTTCCCGGACCCGGAGGTCCAGTGGCGCGCCTCACCCTCCAAGGCGATGGCCCCGAAGGAACGAGACGAAACGGGCGCGGCCCTCGCCGCTCACAGTTGCGGGCACAGCGGCGGATTTGGAGCAGGGCCCCTCACCGCCTTCCCTCTTGGCCCCGGCTTTCGCCCGGGAACCGCCTAAGGCGGAGCATCGCGCCAGAGCGGCGCGGACGCAAGCCGCAGCCTGATGTCCTCCCCCATGCAAATGGGGGAGGACAGGATGTCAGGCCGCGTCTTCCTCGGGCGCTGGCAGGGACGCCTCGGCGCCGGCGGACTTGGCGATCGGTCGCACGGCGGTTTCGATGGGCGCGAGCTCGGGGATCTCCTTGCCCTCGTGGTCGGCGGCCAGCTCCTCGAAGCGGCGAGCCTGGGGCATGACGCGGCTTTCCAGCGAGCCGACGAAGGCGTTGTAGCGGCCGACCGCCAACTCCAGCGCCTTGCCCACCGAGGCGGCGTGGGCGCCCATGTCCGCCAGGCGCTTGTAAAGCTCCTTGCCCAGCTTCGCGACCTCCGCCGCGCTCTTGGCCTGGTCCTCCACCCGCCAGCCGTAGGCGACCGCCTTGCACAGGGCGAACAGGGTCGTTGGGCTAGCGATCACCACCTTCTGGGCCATGGCTTCGGAGAGCAGCTCCGGCTGACGCTCGGCCGCCACGGCCAGGAAACCGTCGCCGGGCACGAACATCACCACCAGGTCCGGCGAGGCGTCGAACTGGTCCCAATAGGCCTTGGCCGACAGGCTGCGCACATGCTCGCGGATGCTCTGCACATAGCGGACGAGACAGGCCTCGCGGCCGACTTCGTCCGTGCTGTCCTGGGCCTCCAGGAAGGCGTTCAGCGACACCTTGGCGTCGATCACCAGCACGCCGCCGCCGGGCATGCGCACGATCACGTCGGGCCGGCGACGGCCCTCGGCCGTGTCGTTGGAGACCTGCTCCTGGAAGTCGTAGTGCCGCTGCAGCCCGGCCATCTCCAGCACGTTGCGCAGCACCTGCTCGCCCCAGCGGCCCTGCACCCCCGCCCCGCGCCGCAGGGCGGCGGAGAGCTTGCGCGCCTCGAACTGGGTCTCGTTGGAGGCCCGCAGCACCGCTTCGATCTGCTGCTTCAGGCCGCCAGCCTGCTCGGCGCGGGCCTTCTCGGCGGCCACCACCTGCTGCTCGAACTTGCCCAGCGCCTCGGCCACCGGCTTCAGCTGGGCCTCCATGCGCTGCTTGGCCTGCTCCTCCTGCGCCTTGAAGGTCTCCCCCGCGCGCTCCACGAGCTGCTTGGCCACGGCGTTGGCGGTCTCCGCGGCCTGGGCGCGCAGCAGCTCGCCGGCCTTGGCCTGGCCGTCCTCCAGCATCCGGGCGTGGGCGAGCGCGACGGCCAGCTCACTGTCCAGCGCCGCGGCCCGGCGGCCCTCCCGACGCCAGGCGGCGAGCGCGCCCAGACAGCCCGCAAGCGCAAGCGCCGCGACGCCCGCCAGGACCAGAAGCATCATCGAAGACCCGTTCATGCTCCGTTCCTAGTCCGAATCGTTTGCGCGGAAAAGCCGGCCTCGACCCAGGCCGTGACGAAGCGCCGCCAAGAGGTCTATATGGACGGAGTCAATTCAGGGAGCGCCAGTCATGGCTGAAGGCAAGTTCCGCGTGCGGAAGACGGAAGCGGAGTGGAAGCGAATCCTCGCCCCGGCGTCCTTCACCGTCCTGCGCCAGGAAGGCACCGAGCGGCCGTACACCAGCCCGCTGAACGATGAGCACCGCAAGGGCGTCTTCATGTGCGGGGGCTGCGCCGCCGCCGGCCAGCGCTGGCCGCTCTATTCCTCCAAGAACAAGTACGACAGCCGCACCGGCTGGCCATCCTTCGATCGGCCGATCAACGCCCAGGCGATCGGCTCCAAGGTGGACAACAAGCTGGTGCTGCAGCCGCGCACCGAGGTTCACTGCGCCAACTGCGGCGGCCACCTGGGCCACGTCTTCAACGACGGCCCCCCGACGACCGGCCTGCGCTACTGCATGAACGGCGTCGCGCTGAAGTTCCAGCCAGCCTGACGCTGGAGGCTCGGCTGAGGCCGAGGCTTGTCGCCGGGGGCCGCAGCAGGCTAACCCGGCGCTCAATGGCCGACACCCTGCACGCCGCCTTCCAGGCGCGCCTGACCAATGCCGAGATCGCGCTCGACCCGGGCCAGCAGGCCGGGCTCGCGGCCCTGTCGCGGCTGGAGGCGGATCTGGCCGCCCGGCCGGAGGCGAGTCTGGCGGGCCTGCTGCGGCGAGCGGGCGAGGGCGTTCCGCGCGGCGTCTATCTCTGGGGTCCGGTGGGGCGGGGCAAGTCCATGCTCATGGACCTGTTCTTCCGCGCCGCTCCGATGCGCAAGAAGCGGCGGATCCACTTCCAGGCCTTCATGGCCGAGGCGCACGGCCTGATCGGCGCCTGGCGCAAGTCCGGCCCCGCCGAGCGTCGCGCCCGCTTTGGCCGGGTGCGCGGCGAGGACCCCATCGTCCCGACCGCCGCCGTGATCGCCAAGACCGCCCGCCTGCTCTGCCTCGAC
>Ga0299912_10003401_pt1 | contig 12994 bp, 9 predicted proteins | sample RVTome_2_FD_207667 | JGI IMG/M metagenome (GOLD analysis project Ga0299912, IMG submission 207667) | Soil microbial communities from uranium-contaminated site in the Upper Colorado River Basin, Wyoming, United States - RVT95D214 (version 2) ...
GTCGTGGCGTCCGATGGGCTGATTGTGGCCGCGGGCGATGATCAGGCCGCCCGCGACGACGACCGCCCCGACCGGCACCTCGCCGCGGGCCGCCGCCCGACCCGCTTCGGCGAGCGCCGCCCGCATAAAGAGGAGATCTTTCGTCCGTCCCGCCGCCGTTCTCTTAGCGCCCATTTCGGCCCCCATTGTATGCCGCACGCTGCGAATTGACAACCGCCCCCCTCCGGCCTTTCCCTGGCGCTACGCAAGGCCTATAATGGCAGCCATGGAAGGAGCGGCGACCATGGATCGATTCGCCTGCAGCCGGTGCGGCCGAACCTATGACGGGGACGTCTTTTCGATATTTTGTTCCCAGTGCCGGGAGCCTCTCTCGATCGCCTATGACCCGGCGCGGCCCAGGACCTTCCACCTCGGCAGTCGGCGGCCCCTGGAGCGTTTTCTCGATTTCCTGCCGCTCGAGTGCGTTGACCCCGCGCTGAGCCTGGGCGAGGGCGACACGCCGCTCATTCATCTCGAACGGCTCGGCCGCAAGGTCGGTTGGGAGGGGCTTTATGCGAAGAATGAAGCCCAGAATCCGACCGGCAGCTTCAAGGACCGCGGCACGGCCGTCGCCGTTCAGAAGGCCGTGGCCCTGGGCTTGCCGCGCATCGGGACGGTCTCGACCGGCAATATGGCCGTCTCGACGGCCGCCTACGGCGCCAAGGCCGGGCTCGAGACCTACGTTCTGCTCAAGGAAGGCAGCTCCCGGACCTCGCTGGCCGCGGCCGCCATTTTCGGTCCGGTCCTGGTCACCGTGCGCGGCGACTATGGACGCCTCTTCCACGACAGCCTGGCGATCGGACGCGAGCTGGGGATCTACTTCATGAACTCCGTCGACCCCTACCGAGTCGAGGGCTACAAGGCCGCCGCGTTCGAGGCCTTTTTCGACCTGGGGCGGGCCGCTCCGGACGTCATCCTCGTTCCGCTGAGCTCCGGGGGCCACCTGCTCGGCTGGCTGAGGGCCTTTGACGACCTGCGGGCGACGGTCGGCCTCAGCCGTTATCCCACATTTGTCGGCGTCCAAGCGGCGGGCTGCGCTCCCCTGGCCCGGGCCTTCGCCGCGGGAAGGGAGCGGTACGAGCGCCTCGATAAGGTCGAAACGGTCGCCCACGCCATCTCGAACCCCGCTCCGCCGGCCGGCGATGCCGTCCTCCGCAAGATCCGGGACGAGCAGGGTCTGATCATCGCCGTCACGGACGAGGAGATGCTCGCCGCGCAGAGGCTTCTGGCGTCGGAAGAGGGGGTGTTCGTCCAGCCCGAGTCTGCGGTCACCCTCGCCGGTCTCATCCAGCTCCTCAAGTCGGGGCGCCTTTGCCGCGGGGAGCGAGCCCTGCTTGTCCTCACGGGGAGCGGGCTGAAGGCCATGTCCGCGCTCGAAGCGACGTCTTTCCCGACGCACGAAATGTCCCTCGAAGGACTAGCGGACGGCCTGCGCCGCCTCGTCAGGCCCTGAGTTCTGTGCTAAGATAAGCCAATCCTTAGTCGAGGAGGCTTCCATGCATGACGAATTCCGCCCGCCCCTGAAGGTCGAATGGCCCAAGGTTCCAATCGGGACCATCCGGGCCGTCGCCCTGGGGGCCGTTATCCTTCTTCTCCTCTGGGGCTCGTTCTTCCAGGTTCCCCCCGACGAGATGGGCGTCATTCTGCGCTTCGGGAAGTTCGTGCGGACGGCCGAACCCGGGCTCCACCTCAAGCTCCCCCTGGGCATCGAGCGCCTCAGCCGGGTGCCCGTCCAGCGCCAGCTCAAGCACGAGTTCGGCTTCCGGACGGCCCGGGCCGGCATCAGCACCCAGTACCTGACGAACGCCGAGACCAAAGCCGAAGCCATCATGCTCACCGGCGACCTCAACGTCGTGGACGCGGAGTGGATTGTCCAATACAAAATCAGGGACCCGAACAAGTACCTTTTCAAGATGCGCGACCCGGATACGACGTTCCGGGCCATGACCGAGGCCGTCGTCCGGCGCGTCGTTGGCGACAGCTCCGTCGACGAGATTATCACCGTCGGCCGGGCCCGGCTGGCGGCCGACGCCAAGGACCTGCTCCAGCGCCTCTGCGATGGCTATGAGATCGGTATCGAGGTCAACCAGCTCATCTTTCAGGACGTCAATCCGCCGGAATCCGTCAAGCCGTCCTTCAACGACGTCAACGAGGCCCTTCAGGAGAAGGAGCGCAAGATCAACGAGGCCTGGTCCGAGTACAACCAGGAGATCCCCAAGGCCAAGGGCGAGGCCGCCCAAGCCATTCAGGCCGCGGAAGGCTATGCGACCGAGCGTGTCAACAACGCCCAGGGCGACGCTCAGCGTTTCACGGCCATCTACCGGGAGTATGCGCGGGCGCCGGTCGTGACGCGAAAGCGGCTCTATCTTGAGACTCTGAACGAGGTCCTGCCCAAGATCCAGCGCAAGATCATCATGGACCAAGGGGGGCGCAATATCCTCCCCCTCCTCAACCTGGGCGAGGAGGTGAAAAAATGACCAAGTCGACCCGGACCATCCTCATCGTCGGCGCCGTCCTCGCGGCGCTCCTCGTCTCTCTCGACGCCGTCTTTATCGTCACGGAGACGAACCAGGCCATCATCACCCAGTTCGGCGACCCCATCGGAGGGGCCGTGACGGTGCCCGGACTTCACCTTAAAGCGCCGTTCGTCCAGAAGACGTACTTCTTCGACAAGCGCTGGCTGGAGTGGGACGGCGACCCGAACCAGATTCCCACGCGGGACAAGAAATATATCTGGATCGATACGTACTGCCGTTGGCGGATCAGCGACCCCCTGGTCTTCTTCCAGCGGGTCCGGGACGAACGCGGCGCTCACAGCCGGATCGACGACATCGTCGACGGCGAGACGCGGAACGTCGTGGCCAAGTTCGACCTTATCGAGATCGTCCGCAGCTCGAACCGGGAGTTCGAGCTGACCGAGGAGTCGGCCCTCCTCGATTTATCAGAGGTTGTGGGCAAGATCCAGACCGGCCGCGACAAACTTTCCCGGGCCATCCTCGAGAACGCTTCCAAGATCACCCCCGAATTCGGCGTCGAGCTGAAGGACGTCCAGGTCAAGCGCGTCAACTACGTGGACGAGGTCGAGAAAAAGGTCTTCGACCGCATGGTCGCTGAACGGAAGCGGATCGCCTCGAAATACCGCTCCGAGGGCGACGGCCGGAGCGCCGAGATCCGCGGGGAGAAGGAGCGCGAACTTAAGCGGATCATCTCCGAGGCGTACCGGACGGCGCAGGAAATCAAGGGCAAAGCCGACGCCGAGGCGACCCGGATCTACGCCCAAGCGTACAATCTCGACCCCGAGTTCTACCAGTTCATGAGGACGCTCGAAACGTACCGGGCCACCCTGGAGAAAGAGACCTGGCTCATCCTCTCGACGGACAGCGAATTCCTGAAGTATCTCAAGGGCACGGGGAGATAGATTCGGGCGACGTCCCCTTATTTCAAGAATTCGACGATCTTTTCTCGGTTGGGGAAAAGGGCGGGCGTCCCGCCGGTGTGGAAGAAAACGACCTTGTCGGTCGGCTTGAAATAACCGCTTTTGATGAGGTCCACGAGTCCGGCCATCGCCTTGGCCGTGTAGACGGGGTCGAGGACGATGCCCTCGCGGGTGAAGACGAGCCGGATGACCTCGGCGACCTCCCGGTCGACGATTCCGTAGCCGTCCCTGATGTATTTATCCAGGACGATGACGTCCGCCGGTTCGATGCCGAGACGAAGGCCCAGGGCCTCATCCGCGGCGCGGGCGATCTCCAGGACCTCCTGGGCGAACGGGCCCTGAGGGTCGGAGACGCTGATCCCGATAACCCGGCAGCGGTCGGTCAGGGCTTTGGCTCCGATGACCAGTCCCGCCTGGGTGCCGCCCGAGCCCGTCGAATGAACGACGTAATCCGGCTCGAAACCCGCCGCGGCCGCCTGGTCCTTCACCTCACGGAACGCGTTGATATAGCTGATGGCGCCAAGGGGCCGGTCCATGTCCCCGAGAACGCGCGACCCGCCGACGGAGACGATATACGGACGTCCTCCTCCCCTTTTGACCTCGCCGGCGATCGCGCCGAGCATGGCCAAAACCTGTTCGGGCTTGACGACCTTCCCTTTCTGCGCTTCCTGGATCCGGATCTCGGCTCCCAGGATATAATCGAGAAGGAGGTTCCCGTCGTAGCCCGGGGCGAGGTCGTAGGTTTTGAAGAGGACAAGGATGGGCTTGATCCCGGCGGTCCGGGCGGCGGCCGCCGTCTGCATGCACCAGTTGGACTGGAGGCTGGCCCAGGTGATGACGGTATCCGCCCGTTTGTCGATCATGTCCCGGAGGATGAACTCGAGTTTGCGGCCCTTGTTCCCCCCGAAACCCAGGCCGGTCAGGTCCTCGCGCTTGATGTAGATCTCAGGCCCGCCGAGCTCGGCCGTCAGGCGTTCCAGTTTGCGGAAGGGCGTCGGTTTATGGATGAGCTCAACGCGCGGGAACTTGTCGACCGCGATTCCCAACTGAGAGGACGAATATCTGGCCATAGGGCGCCTCCCGCCACACGGTAGCATACGGGCGGAGCGAACTCAAGGTCGCAGACGGGCGGGCGCGGTCGATCGAATGGGGCGCGCCCTGACTTAGCCCCGAGGTTCCGGGAGGATCGCAGCGAAGCCCGTCAGGGTTTTCCCATCGACGATAAGGACGAACTTGTATTCGCCGTCCGGGACGGGGAACGAAGCGTACTTCATGTCCATGCCGCCGGCGCCGGCAAAGCCCGCCTCCCGGAACCGCCTCATCTGTTCCTGCGCCTGTTTCGCTTCTTCGGGGGTCCGCTCGCGGCGGCCGGTCATCGTCCACTGCACGGCGTTGAGGCCCGGCGCGTCCGTTCCCTTGATCTCGTTGAGCAGGAGGTTGCCTTTATAGACCTGGAGCTTGACCTCGGTCTTGGGCTTGGCCTTGAGGTAATAGTTGACGAGGATGCCGACCGGCTCACTCTGACCGCTATAGTTCGAGGAACTCGAGTTCCTGCGTTCGGGCGCCGTCCAGCGGGTCTTGGATTCGATCCCGAAAAGATGGACGTCCTTCGCCAGGACCTCGGGCGTGAACTCCGCCAGGAAGCTGACATCCGCGATATAGAGGCCCCGGCCGTGGGTGGCGACGATAAGGTCGTTCTCCCGCGGATGGACCTGGAGGTCATGGACCGGCTGGGTGGGCATCGTTCCCATCATCCTGACGAAGCTCTTCCCGCCGTCGGCCGAAAAGAAAACACCGAGGTCGGTCCCGACGTAGAGGAGGCTCGGGTTCCGGGGGTCTTCGCGGATGACGTTGACGGACCCGACGGGAAGATTGGCCGCGACCGAGGTCCAGGTCTGGCCATAGTCCGTTGTCTTGTAGAGGAACGGACGGAAATCGTCGTTCCGCAGACCGGTGTAGGAAACATAGGCCGTTCCCGGGTCGAAGTTCGAGGCCGCGACTCGACTCACCCAGTAGCCCGGGTTGCCGGCGATCTTGTCGTTGACCTTCGTCCAATCCTTCTCTCCGGCGCGCCTGACCCAGACGTTGCCGTCGTCCGTCCCCGCCCAGAGGAGCCCCGCCGCCAGGGGCGACTCGTCGAACGTCGTGATCGTGCAGTACTGGATGTTCCCGTCGCCTCCCTTGCCCTGAGGCAGAAAAGCCGGGTTGTTGGTCGACAAGTCCGGGCTGATCTCGGTCCAGGACTCGCCCCGGTTGGTGGACATGACGACGATATTCCCGCAGTGGTAAACCGTATCGCTGTTGTGGATGGAGACAAGGATCGGAGAGCACCAGTTCCAGCGCATGTCACGCTTCTGCTGCTGGTAGGCGATCGTCTTGCTCTCGCCCGTCGCGAGGTCGAGGCGCTGGAGCGGGCCGAATTGCGATTCGTTATAGAGGTAGCGGTTCGTCTTCCGGTCGAAGACGTTGTACATGCCGTCGCCGCCGCCCGTCGTCTCCCAGTCTTCGAGCTTGATGGCCGGACCGAAGCGCAGGCCTCCGGCGCCCGCCATTCCCCCGAGGCCGAACATCCGGGCGCTCGCCGCGGTTTTCTTGGTCGAGGGGCCCATCAAGGAGCCGTTGTCCTGGAGCCCGCCGGCGACGCGATAGGGATAGGACATGTCGAAATCGACGGCATAGAACTGGGCCAGCGGCAGGAAATCGGGGTGGTACCAGTTCTTCCCGCCGTCCCACGTAACCCCCATCCCATGGTCATAGCCGAGGAGCATATGGCTGGAATCCCGGGGGTCGATCCACAAGGCGTGGTTGTCCCCGCCGAAGCGGAAGGGCACGTCCCACGTCTTTCCTCCGTCGCGGGTCGCAATGACGCCGACGCTGAGGACATAGAGGGCCTGGTCGTTCGCCGGGTCGACGATGACCTGGCCGTAGTAATAGCCGGGCGCACCGCCGATGCTCCGCTTCTCGGGGCTCACCTTGCGCCACGTTTCGCCGGCATCGTCGGAGCGATAGACTTCTCCGTCGACCATGCCCTGGCTTGACTTCCCGGCCACGATTTCCTGCCAGCGGTCGGCCTCGGACATCCCGGGCTTGTTGGCGTTCTCGACCCCGGCGTAAAGAATGTTCGGGTTCTTGGGGTAGATCGCGAGGCCGATCCGGCCGAGGACGCCGCCCGGCAGTCCGTTGGTCAGCTTCTTCCAGGTCGTCCCGCCGTCGGTCGTCTTATGGACGCCGGAGCCCGGCCCGCCGAGCTGGAAATTCCAGGGCTTGCGGAGCCGGTCATAGGCGGCCGCGTAAAGCGTGTCGGGATTGGCGGGGTCCATGACGACATCGACGCAGCCGATCGTCCGGCCCTCGACGACGACGTCGAGGACTTTAGCCCACGTCCGGCCGCCATCAACCGTCTTGTAGAGGCCCCGGTCGGGATTTTCGCTGTAGAGGTGCCCCAGGGCCGCGACGTAGACGATATCGGGATTGGCCGGATGGACGACGATGCGGCCGAGATGATGCGATTCGGGAAGTCCCATGTTCTTCCAGGTCTTACCCGCATCGGCGGATTTATAGACGCCGTCCCCCCAGTAGGTCGAGCGGGAATTGTTGGCCTCGCCCGTGCCCACCCAGAGGATGTTGGGGTCTGACGGGGCCACGGCGATGTCGCCGATGGAGAAGACTCTCTCGAAGTCGAAGATCGGGTCGAACGTCTGGCCGTTGTTGACGGTCTTCCACAGCCCGCCCGAGCCCGTGGCCGCGTAAAACGTATGCGGCTGCTGGAGCGGAACGGCGAAATCGACAAAGCGGCCGCTTTGAGCGGTCGGGCCGATCGAGCGGAAGAGGACCGGTTTCAACAGGCCCTCGCTCAGGGCCGGCGCAGCTGCCTTCCCCTTGACGGGGGCCTTGCCTTGGGCCAGGCCGCTCGTGGGCGGCCAAGCCAGGAGAGCGATCGCCAGAAGAGCGAATCCGAGGTGCCGGGATTTCATGGGGCCTCCTTGAAAGACGTCCAGACGGTCAGGACGGATTGAGGCCGGATGGAAGTTCCGGCCGAATCCTGTCGATCCCTCTGAAGACGACATCGCCGATATAAGGGTTGGTGCGAAAGCAAAGCCGGATTATATTCCCGCCCTGCCGCTTTGGCAAGAGGCCCGCCGCTAGTACCTTCCGAATTCTTCCGCGACCTCCCGCAGGACGGCCACGTTTTCAGGCGGGGTCCGCGGGGCGACCGCGCAGGCCGTGCTCAGAATAAAGCCACCGCCCGGCATGCCGGCCTCGAGCGTCCGGCGGGCCGCGTCCCGCACGCGTTCGACATCTCCCCGCAGCAGGACATTCACGGGGTCGAGGTTCCCTTTAATAAAGAGCCGCTTGCCGACCCGGCGTTTGGCGTCGGCCAGTTCGACACGGCCCAGGGGCGGCGGGTCGAGGCATTCGAGGCCGGAGATCCCGGCTTCGGCCATGAGCTCGAGGCGGTCATGGATATCCCCGCAGGTGTGGAGGTAGGCGTGGACGCCGCGCCGGCGGACAGCCGCGGCGACCTGTCGCTCGAAAGGCAGGACGAAAGAGCGATAGTCGGCCGGAGAGATAAAGCCGGCCCCGGCGAAGGGCGAGGAGATCTTGACGGCGTCGAGACCGAGGGAAGCCTGCGCTTCGGCCAGGAGGACGACCCCGTCCGTAAAACGCTGGAGAAGACCCCGGGCCCGTTCGGGGTCGTCGCGAAGACCCAGGAGCGCTTTCTCGAACCCGAAAAAATGGAGGAAATAATCGAAGGGCGACGTGACTTCCCCGTGGAGTGAGACGTCCGGCCCGGCGGCGGCCCGGACGCGGCGGAAGATGTCATCCGGATGGTCGGGGTCGAGGCGGAATTCGAGACCTTGGGAGACGGGAAAATAATCGATTCGAGCCGGAATATCGTCGGGGTTGAATGTCGCGAGGGGTGGAGCGACTTTGGGCAGGGCGGGCGTGTGAACGGGGAGGTCGTCGGGCGGGAAGAGGGTCCGGTCCCGGTTCTGCCAGTGGACAAGTTCGCCTTCGGCCGAGGTCTCGACCCGCCGGATGCGCTTTTCATAGTCGGGCGAATGTCCGTAGAGGCTGACCAGGATCCCGTCGAATCCGTAGACGCGCCGCAGGTCGACGAGACCGGCGGCATAGGCTTCGGCCGAATTCCAGAATGTCACCGCCCGCGTTCCGGTTTGGAGAAGCATGTGGCCGATGCTCATCTGGCACATGACCGGGACCCGGTCCGGGCGCCCGAGGTCCATGGCCGCAGCCATCCGTTCACGCGACGTCATGGTCTTCGTCTGTCCCGACTCCCGGCCCGCGGCCACATCCGGAAAACGCGCGGCTGTCCCGGCGGGACCAGATGACTGGGCGTCATGGAGAAACGGCCCTAGAATCGGAAACCCGCCCCGGCGCCGACCTGAAGGCCTCCGAGGCTGGCCTCGATCCGAAGCGGTTTAACGGTGCAGGCCGTGAAAGTCCCTTCGAGGGCGATGAAGAATGTCTCACTCAGGTCATAGGCCAGACCGGCCCGGGCGATGAAGCCGAGATCGCCTTTCTCCACCGTTCCGAGGGAGTTCCGTTCCTGGTACTGAAAATATCCGAGACCGACGGCCAAGGTGGGGCGAAGGGTCGGCGTAATGTCAATCCCGACTTTGAGGCCCGCCCCCAAGGGGACTATTCGCAGGCTCGTCTCCTCGCCGGTATAGACGAGACGGCCGTTTTTCGAGTAGTAGTCGACCCCCGCCCAGAGCGTCACGTTCGAGGTTATCGCCGCTCCGAACTCGCCGCCCCAGACGGGCCCCCCTCCATAGATATCCCGGAAAGCCTGGTCGGCCGGGAAGAAGAGCGCCCCCCGGGCTTGAAGATAAAGGGCTTTATCGGCGGGCAGGAGGGGCGCGGCCAGGAGAAGAAGCGCGACCGTGAGCGGCCCGTAACGCCTGAGCATATCCGCTGCCTCCTCCTTTCTTAATTCTAAGGCAAGCCCCGGGCCCTGTCCATGCTCACCGCCCGGGCAGCCTCACGACGCGGAACGTCCGGATCTCGAAGGGCTTGAGGCCGACGGTGAACTCGGGTCCCTGCCCCTGCGCTCCGCGCGGGAGCGGCCGTTCGATGAGGTCGGTCTCGCGGACATCGACAGGCCATGGGAAGCGGACCGTCGCCTCGCCGGCCTGGCCATGGGCTTCGTACAGCCGCATGATCAGAGCGCGGTCGTAATAGCCGGATTCTTTTTTCAGCGTCGAAAGGACGACATTGGCCGGGGCGACGGACACGAAGGAAGTGGAGGCCGGCAGTTTCCCTCCGTGGACCATGGCGGCCCGGGCTAGAAGCGGGGTGTTGAATTCGGCGCCCCGGCGCAGGGTCTCTCCGGCCGCCCAGTTGCCGCGGTGCGCATAGAGGGCGTAGGCGAGCTCATGGCGGCCGCGGTCGGCTTCCGGGTCGGGCTCCGTCGCGCCGTGAACTACGGACATCCGCAATCGGTTGTCCTTGACATCGAAGCCGTACTTCGAATCGTTGAGAAGGCTGACGCCGTAGTCCCCCGCTTCGTCGCTGAGGTCGATCCAGCGGAGCGCCGGGACCTCGGTCCCGTCCGCCGGCCGGGTGACCGAACCGAAGGGGATCTCGAACTCGGCCCGGCCGCGCGGGACGGCGACGGGAAAGGCCGCTTTGACCATGAGGTTCCGTTCCTGCCAGTCCAGGGCCAGCCGGAAATCCACCCGGGCGACCCCGGCCTGGAGAACGATATCCTGCCGGAAAACGGAGTGGCGGAAGGGCGCGGTCACCCGGACGACGGCTCGCACGGGGCCGGTCTCGATGACTTCAACCTCCGCCCCGCTCTCCCCCACCCGGCCGACGGTCTCCTGGAGGCCGAGTTCCCAAGCCGACATCGACTCCGGCGTATCCACGATGGCCTCGAGGACGTTCCCGGGGCCTGCCAGGACTTCACGGCCGTTCTGTTTATCAAAGACCGAAAGAAGCCAGCCGGTCTTCGGGTCGAGGACGACGCGGAAGAATTCGTTCTCGAGCCGGTCAGCGGCGGCGACGACGGCGGCGGAGGTGGCGGCGGGAGCGGCCGCAGCGGCGGCCCGGAAGACCCGGTAGCCGAAGGACGGCACGTCGGCCGCGGTGAAAACAATGCGGAAAATCGTCTTCTCGCCGGTCTCTCTTCGTTCCAGGACCTGAACCGGCACTTCGCCGCCGTCAGGGGCCAGGAGACGGAGGGCGGCCGGCTTTCCGGCGAGCGTAACCTCGGTCTGGACGGCGTCCGTCCGCGGCCAGAAAAGCGGGTTGAAGACGACGAGAGGGAGGCCCTCGCCCCGCGTATCGATGACGTTGACGATCGTTTCAAGGGAAAAATCGAGGGCCCGGCGGCCGCGCTCGAAGACGTCGCGGTAGGTCCTGGCCGTTTCGTCGTAGACGGGGCCGATGCTCGAGCCGTCCAGAATGTCGTGGAACTGGTTCCGGAGGACGGTCTTCCAGGCCTCGTCGAGGTCGCGCTCGGGGTAGTAATCGCGGTAGCCCGCCTGGACGGCCAGGGCCGAGAACTTCTCCGCCGTGAGCAGCAGGCTCTCGGCCAGGCGGTTATTCCGTTTGGTGGCCGCCTGGGTCGTGTAGCAGGCGGGAAACGTGAAATTGAGTTCGCGCCTGACGACCGGAAGCTCGTAGCCTCCGGCGGCCACGCGACGGAAGAAATCCTCGGGCCGGGCGAAGGTCAATTTCGGTTCCGACTTGTCTTTTTTGAGCCGTTCGATGGCCTGCAGGTCCGTGTCCCGCGGGCCGCCGCCGTGGTCGCCCTCACCGTAGAGAATAAGAAAATCCTTGACGGGCGTCTGGCCGCTCGGCTCCGCCAGCAGGCGGCTCAGCCCGTCTTTGAGACCGACGAGGTACCAGCCGGCCGGGACATGGGCCAGGACGCGGGACCCCTCCTTCGCTTCCCACCAGAAAAAGGGCTGGCGCTCGGGCGCGCAACGCTCGAAGACGTACGACGTGATCCCCGCCCGCGACAGAAGCTGGGGGAGCTGGGCGTTATGGCCGAAGGAATCGGGGTTCCATCCGACTTTGACGTCGACGCCGAATTTTTCCAGAAAATAGCGCTTGCCGTAGAGGAGCTGGCGGGCCAGGGCTTCTCCGTCGGGCATGTTGAGGTCGGGCTCGGCCCACATCCCGCCCACCGGAAGCCAGGTCCCTTCGCGGACGCGGCTGCGGATCTCCGCGAAAAGGTCGGGGTCGACCTTCTCGATGGCCTCATAGACGGCAGCCTGGCTCTGCGCAAACGTCAGCCCTGGCATCCGGCGCATCCGGGCCAGCGTCCCGCGAAAAGTCTGGACCGCGATGTCCTGGACGGTCTCCTCCCAGCGCCACAGCCAGGCCAGGTCGATATGGGCGTGGCCGACGAGATGGGCCGTGAAATCGCGGGGCTTTTCGAGGCGCGGCGGGGCCGGAGCGCTCGACGTCTGGCCGGCGGCGGAGGAAAAGGCGCCCAGGGTGATGGAAGCGACGGCCAGCACGGCCGCCGTGATGATTCTTTGGCTACGCATGGTTCCTCCTCTGGCCCGGGCCCGGAAATCGAAACGGACCCCGCCGGTTATTTCCCCTTGAGCTCCGACGTGCAGTTCGGGCAGCGCACGGCCTTGACCGGGATCGCCGTGAAGCAGAACGGACAGTCCTTTGTCGTCGGCTCAGCCGCCGGCGCCTCCTCTTTCCTTCTGAGGCGGTTTATAGCCCGGATGAAAATGAAGATGGCGAGGGCGACGATGAGAAAGGTCAGGAGCTTATTGACGAACAGGCCGTAGTTCAGCGTGACCGCACCGGCCTCCTGGGCCGCGGCCAGAGACGCATAGGGGCCGGGCACCTGACCCGCAGCGAGCGTGAGATAGAGGCTCGAGAAATCCACGTGCCCCAGCAGCAGTCCGAGGGGCGGCATGAGGACGTCGGAAACGAACGACTGGACGATCGCCCCGAAGGCCGCGCCGATGATGATGCCGACGGCCATGTCCATGACGTTCCCGCGCATGGCGAATTCCCGGAATTCCTTGAACATCGAACCCTCCTTAGCGGACGTGACTATTTCCCGGTCTCGACCGGGAGCGAAGCGACGGCGCTCCATTCGTTGAAGCTGCCGTCGTAGTTCTTGACCCGCGGGAATCCTAAAACATATTTCAAAGTGAAGTACACGTGCGAAGACATCTGCCCCTGACCGCAGGAGACGATGACCGTCTTGTCGGGCGTCACGCCGAGGGCTTCGTACGCACGGCGCAGTTCGTCGGCGGGCCGCCAGGCGCCCGTTTCATCCACGTCCAGGGCCCAAAAGTGGTTGATGGCGCCCTTGATATGCCCCTTCCGTTTCCAACTGCCCTTCTCCCCCGCGTAGATGTCGGCTTGCCGGACGTCGAGAAGGACGGTCGTCGCGGAATTCCGGTCGCGCACATCGGCGAGTGTCGCCCGGACGCCGGCGTCGGGCTGCCGGCCGGCACTGTAAACAACAGGTTTGAGCGCCGGATAGTCCTGAGTCACGGGCCGGCTCTCCTTTTTCCA
>Ga0299912_10003402_pt1 | contig 12992 bp, 7 predicted proteins | sample RVTome_2_FD_207667 | JGI IMG/M metagenome (GOLD analysis project Ga0299912, IMG submission 207667) | Soil microbial communities from uranium-contaminated site in the Upper Colorado River Basin, Wyoming, United States - RVT95D214 (version 2) ...
GTTTATATGGGCCGGCCAGATAACGCGAGAAGAGGCGTATGCCAGATGCAGAAGCGACTCAAGGCCCAGGGTTCCCAGCCTGGAGAAGGCCTGGAGGGAGCTTGGGGTGACTGAGGAGCAGGTCGATAAAGCTCTAAATAAGCTTAGGGAGAAGATGATTAGACGATACCTGAAAGGAACGAGCTTCGAGAGATGCGTGTCCTCATACTCGCCCAGTACTTCCCACCCGACCTTGGAGGCTCTACAACCAGAGCCTACAACGTCGCACGAGGGCTAGTGCTTAACGGCGTAAACACCACGGTGGTGACGTCATACCCCCACTACCCGCACGGCGTCATACCTAGAGAATTCGCATGCAAACCATTCACCGTTGAGCAGATGAACGGCGTCAAGGTAATCAGGACACTCATGATCCCCCTTGAGTCAAAGGGCCTACTAAGACGATTAGCCACGTTCGTCACCTTCATGATAAGCTCACTTCAGGGGCTCCTGCTCGTCAGAGGAATCGACGCAGTGTGGGTGGCCAACCCGGACATCTTCGGCATAGTGCCAGGTTTAATCTACAAGTCTGTCCACAGGTGCCCCATATTATTCAACGTTGACGACCTCTCCATCGAGGACGTCGAAAACCTGAAGATGATGAGGGCAAAATCTCTGTCTTATAGGCTCGCTAAACGCGCCTCAAGCCTACTGTACAGGATGATGGACGCGGTCACGCCAATCAGCCCAGGATATTTCGAAGGTATAGAGAGGTTAGGCGTACAGAAAGGAAGGATGTTTCTCGTCTTGGGCGGGGTCGACCTCGACGTATTCAAACCTCAACAGGGTATCGATTCCAGTGTCTTCACAGTCGCCTACAGCGGCTCCTTCTCGGTCGCCTACGACTTTGACCAGGTTCTGGACGCAGCCGAGCTCCTCAGCGGGGTGAACATCGTCTTCAAGATACAGGGTAAAGGCGAGCTCGGAGAGGAGCTTGAAAGGAAGATATCGGCGAGGCGCATTCACAACGTCCAGTTAATCGATAAGATATTGACACGTGACGAGGTCTCAGGCTTCCTTGGGCAGGCCGATGCCTTGATCCTTCCCCTCAGAGACTTCGGGGTACCATACAGGGGCATCTCATCTAAGCTCTACGAGTACCAGGCTCTCGCTAAGCCCATTATTTGCTGCGCCAAGGGGCAGCCCGCCGAATACGTTGAGGAGACCGGATCGGGGATAGTCGTTACGCCGGGTGATGGCCGGGCGTTGGCAGACGCCGTGCTCCTGTTAAGTGAAGACGCCGAACTGACCCGTTCTCTAGGAGAGTCGGGTCGAAAGTACGTGGAGCAGAACTTGGCATTAGACAGTATAGGGTCGAGGATGAGAGACATCATAGCCCATACCATCAAAGAGAAAAGAGGACACACTGATCTAGGCTCAGGCATAGAAACTCATCCGAAGAGCCGCGCAGATGCCCTCGGTGAGGTGACGAGTTGAGGGTCCTCCAAGTCTACGACAACCTGAGCCCAGACACCTCAGAGGGCAGAAGAGTGATCACAATATCCAACGAGCTGGCGCGTCGGGGCCACCAGGTCTCCATACTCACAGCGGCTGGACGGGAAAACGATTACACAGATGTGCTCAGGGGTGATGTTGAGGTAATCACCCACAAGCCCCTATTCAACGTGAGGAAGTTCAGCTTCTCACCCTCAATACACGGGTTGATCTCGGAAGGCGACTACGACCTCATCCACGCCCACAGCTACCGTCACTACGGTACGTTCGCCTCGGCGCTACACAGCGCACTGCACAAGACGCCCCTCGTTCTGAGCCCCTACGGAACCATATCCTACGCGTCATCCGAGAGCTTCACTGCATTGTATTGGCTGCAGGACGCCTTCACCATGAAGCTGCCCCTCAGGCAGGCGTCCAGGATCCTCGCCAACACACTGTACGAGAAGAACCAGATAGTGGAGTACAGCGGAGACCCCCAACGGATAGACATCGTTTACCGCGAGGTGGATACGGAGCTCTTCAAGAAAGTTGAGAGCACCGTGCTTGAGCCCGGCACAATCATATACGTTGGGAGGATCACGCCGCTCAAGGGACTAGAGCTCCTAATAGAATCAATGGCCTACATCGACCCTAGGCACAAATTGGCCATCGTCGGACCCATCGAAAACGAAGCTTATCAAGAGGCGTTACTGCGCAAAGTACAGGCACTCGGGTTATCTGAGAGAGTCGAGTTCTTTGGAAAAGTCGAGTACAGCGATATACCCCGCTACCTCTCATCGGCCGATGCTCTAGTATTGCCGTCCCTATATGAGAACCTTGGCGGCGTCCTCCTGGAAGCCCAGGCCTGCGAGTGTCCGGTGATAGCCGTGGATGTGGGCGGCATTAGCGAGTCTATGATTGATGGCCATACCGGTTTTTTAATTAAAAATAGGTCACCCGAACTTGTTGCGATGAAAATCGATGAGGTTCTTGAGGATGAAGCGCTGCGTAGACGCATGGGGTCTGAGGGCAGAAAGTTCGTAGAACACAGGTTCTCCCTGGCTCGGTACATGGCCAGGATAATGCGAGCGTATGAAGAAGCTCTTAGCAAACCGTCCTAGTTCAATGAGATAAAGCCTAGGGCTATTCCCTTAGTTATACCAGTTTTTCCAGCTTCTGAGTAATCAATGTAGAAGAACTGAGGTCTACCATTAAACGGGTTAATGATGTATGACAGGTAATCTATGCTTGTGGTTTTCTCGTCTATGTCTGAGAAGTCGATGGCTGTGAAAACAGTGTTTTTAGAATCTAAGCTCAACACGGATAAGTACCCTGTTGAACTCACATACTTGTCCCAAATGTTCAATGATATCATTTTACCAAGAAGGACATATCCATAAGGGTCTCGATAGATATCTGAAAGCGTATATTTTCGAACTTCTTGGTCTCTATCCCCCGCTATTTGGACGCTCCAATCCGCCTTGTCCTCGACACGGCTCCACGTCATACCGTCAGCAGACTCGGCGTACATCAGCCCACTGTTAAAAATATCGTCGCCTGAGAGGGTTACAGTTGATATCATTCTCCAAGTTCCGTTCTCAACCCATACTACAGGGCTCTCAATGTTAAAAAAATCGTACTGCGATCTGATGTCTATCAACGTCTCCATCTCTGAGCCCCAGTTAAATCCATTAAGGCCCTCGAAACGCAAAAGCCGATTGTCTTCGTTTAAACAGTAAAGGTAGACGCCTCCGTCGCACAAAGTCAAGTAAGGTTCTTCATATACTCCTTCTATAGCCGGTTTGGGGCTTTTCTCCCATGTAACCCCATTCGTTGAAGTGGCGTAACTTAGTCCAGGGTTATTACCCGTTACCGCATAATAGATTATGAAACGGTTGGAGGAATCGATGAAAACCACGTTACTGGGGCTCCGGATCATCTGAGACGGCTCCTCAGGTATCGCTGGAACAGTTTGCGTTGAGACGCGATTTACTATTCGAAGAGGAACGTCTTTCACATGATAGGGTATGTCAAAGGTGAACACTATCATAGAACCCACCAGTTTTTTCTGGCTAAAATCTTCAAGGACCTCGGCGAAGGGCAGTGTCTCTTTTGAATCGTAATAGTAGTTCAACAGGGACACTACGTGTATCCTCTTCGCACCCGACCACGAATCAGGTATGCTATTCATTGATGCGTTGAAGTTCGTAGATGAGTAAGTGCTTCTAACCCAGTCCCTTTCCTCAATGGTTGTGGCAAGATATTCCCGTGGGGTGTCAACATAGTATAGAAGCCATTCAGCTTTCTTGTGAGGGACTATTATGTCTCCCTCTTGCAGGGTCGCTATAAACGTCTCCGCTGAAGCCACGTCTTCACTCGTGTAGCTGATGTACCTTGGCGGCCTTAGGGCACTCGTCTCAGAAACCAGATTTGAGGAGAAGAACAGTAATAAAAGTGCAAGTAAAACAATTTTAGGACTTACCTTGCCCAATACTAATGGCTTTTCTGAAATTATCTGCTTTGCAGCCGATATGAGAACCCTGCCTAGTAAAGACGAGGCGTAGAAGACCTGAACAAATGTAACGTATATTGCTAGCCTCTCAAGGGGAACGTTGAAGCCCAGTCCAGTTAAACCGAAGATGAAAGCCAAGGCACCTGATAGGAAATGGACTAACCCCTCCACAGGTTGGGAGATTGATGAAAGTATCCCAATGATAGATACATAGCTTACAATAGGTGAGAACATGTTAAACTCCAGATTATTGCACATGGAAATGTTATCAAATGTTCTGGGGAAGGAAAGGGCATGAAACGTCAGAAGTATGATTACTATGCTAGTTACAGCCCTGAATCGTGCTGTGTTGAGTAGCTTTAACTGTTCACCGTGTGATCTGGCGTATACGATGAGCCCCATGGGCGATATTACTGCTACAAACAGTAACATCGCTGAGACTATGTTGATATTATTGGTAAAGATGAACCAGACGTAGGTATAGAAGGTGATTGTGTAGTAGGGCCAAACTAGCAGAAGACCTATTAAAACACCAAAAAGTATAGTAAATACATCTGAACCATCCAGATAATTCTTCACTATATGGTACCCCAGTATCATCATCGTGAATACTGTGGCGGTCTGATGTGTGACGATGACACCGCCACATAGTAACCCAATTACAAGTGAAAATAGGAGGCTTCTTTCTCTCCTTTTCTGATACGCGTAGAGTAGAAAAATCAAGGATAACATGAATAGGTACGCGAGATTCTCCCTGAGAAGCATTGAGAACCGCTCATTCATCCTTGGATTTACGAAGAGTAGAGCCGCTCCAATTACCCCAGTCAGAGGCGTCTCCATTCTTCCCAAGATCACATAGACAAGAGCAGAGCAGAGTGCCGCGAAGACGAGGGGCCCAGCTCTCATTATAGTATCTATGGGTACCCCTGACACAAAATGTATCGCAGCAATAAAATAGTAGAATCCTGAACTACCTAAGTTTATGAAAGCCTCATAATATTTGTAGGTATCCACCGGCGAGAGCCCCAAAGAGGGAATAGTCCTTATGACGTCAACCGCCTCCCAGGTGTCATTACCATACCAGTATTCAGAAGGTATTTTCTTAAGAACAAGAAAAGCGCCTATTAGAACACATAAGATTAGTGAACTGTATTTTACTAGTATCCGAGTATCTGGTCCTCTTTTCTGGCTCTCAGCACGTGAAAACAGAATTCGAGAAACAAATGCTAATAAAAGTAATGCAGAGTTGAGGATCTGCTTTGAGATGACCCCAAATATAGTTAGAAGATAGACATATGTTACTAGTAGTAGAGCAGTATTTAGCATCAGATTGACCACTATGAACTCATCCCAGCCCAGATCTAGGTAACGGCTAATCGTCCTGGACAAGTAGTAAGCAGGCAGGTTAAGGGTAACAAGTAAAACCCATAGACTTGATAACGGGTTATTATTGAGACCCTGTAAAATGTCGTTTATAATAAGAGTTGAGAGAAGAAGAAGCGGAGCCAACTCTAGGCTCTTCGCAAACTTCCCTCTAATCATGTTACAAACTACTGTGCGATGTAATATAATCAGAGTTGAATAGCTGCATGCTACAACAATTTTAGCCCGTTTCGATGATGCCCATAATATGCCGCATTAATCGCCTTCATGAAGTCCTCAGAAGTTTTCTGAGAGCTGCACCTCTTGAGAAGGATGTCCCTTGACACTCTCCCCATGCCAGGCAGGTTTGTTGAATCCTTTACCATATTTCTTATTGCTTCGGAGAAAGCCTCTACGTCTCCTCGAGGCAATATAAAGCCATTTACTCCAGCCTCCACTAGTTCGTGGCTATTGCCAGCCCCTTCTGATACTATTAGCGGTAATCTGCAGGCCATGGCTTCGTTGAGTACAAGTGGTGCTAAATCAAATTGTGTTGGAAATAGGAACACGTCGCTTATGGAATAGACTTTTATTAAATTCTCCTGTGACCTACCTGAATCTAATATCAAAGTTTTTTTTAGTCTTTGCTCAGCGATCTCTTTGTCAATAAATTCCTTGAGGGGGCCTCTACCATAAATTATCAAGTACGCTTCTTCTTCAGCGTCTTGTATGCGTTTCCAGATGTCTACCAGAATTTTCACTCCCTTCCTCTCTATTAGGGCTCCTACAAACAAGAAGACCGTGTGATTCAAGGGTATGCCATGTTCCTTTCGCAAAATGTGTTTTTTCGCTCGGTACCTGTCCGAGGCTTCCACGAAGGCTTTCTCTTCTATACAGTTATGTGCGATGTGTATCTTGCTGGGCGGCACGTTTTGACTTGTCAGGTAATTTCTGGTGAGCTCTCCCTGGGCAATTATAGCGTCACTATTTTTATTGAAACTTCGTCTAACAGGCTTAACAAATTTACCCAAGACGTCTTTGGGTTCTTCGACCCCTTCAGTCCAGTAGACTACTGGTATATCCATCAACCTACAAGCATAGAAGGCCAGCATCATGGTCGGCTTAGAGTAGTCCGCGATGACCACTACATCGGGTTTTAGCGACATTATTTCCCAGATGATCGAAGGATTGAAGTTTAATTCAAGGGGGCTTGTTCCAGGCAGAACTTTATAGTTGTACTTATAACTTCTAGGCCAGATTTCCCAGTCTCTGTGCCTTGGTTTCTCTGAGCAGAACAGGACGATTAGCTCACACAGCTGAGCCAATTTCTCGAATAATACGTGCCTATACGGGGCTATTGTATTGTGAAGTAAGACGACCTTTAGTTTCCTGCTCATTCTTCTTCAATAACCCCGCAAACACTGATGTTTTTCGTTGACCTTTAGAACATATTAGGGTTCGAGTGTAGTGTTCCGTAATTACAGTCAATGTCTATGAGCCTGTTCACGCAGTCGAATGTGTTGAGGTATTCACTATGTAATCTAGTTCATATAGCGTTTTCACATACAATCACATATTATCGGCTCTGTTAAGTAAACCGAGAATGTTAGTGGCGAGGTGCCGTATAGTCTCCCAGAATAGCTTCAATGAGGTGGTTTTCTGAATAAAAATAAGGCTAATAAGGTGCTTGTCATTGGTCTCGATGGAGCAAGCCCTGATCTGTTGAGTTTATTTATGAATCAAGGAAAACTCCCCTTTTTCAAGAAAATGACTGAAAGAAGTGCCTACGGCCCGCTGAGAACCTCGATACCGCCTGTTACTCCTCCCGCTTGGGCCTCGATGACCACAGGGATGAACCCAGGGAAAACAGGTGTATTTGATGCACTGAAGATCGATTGTGACTATAACCCCGTGTTTATGACATCTTCTCAGAAAAAAGCTCAGGAGCTATGGGATTATCTTGATTACTCTATCGTGGTAAATCTCCCCTGCTCCTACCCGCCAAGACCCATTAAGGGGGTCATGGTGAGTGGTATGTACACTCCTACGCTTAGTAGCGAGTTTACATACCCTGCGTCTATCAAGGATGAGATTGTTTCGAGGTTTCCAAATTATAGGATAGAGCTGGACTGGGAAAGATACAAGTATAATAAGGAGAGGTTCACGGAGCTGCTGTACAGTGCCTTGGAGGAATCATACAAGCTCCTAAACTATTTTTATAAAAATCCTGATTGGAAGCTCTGTTTCTTCGTGGATGTAAGTATTGATAGGATATGCCACTTGGATTGGGATGTGGATGCTATATGCAGTGTCTACCAGAAAGTGGAGGAGAACATAAAACCCTTCGTCGAAGATGCGTGGAGGCGAGGGATATATGTATTCGTTGTCTCTGACCACGGTTTCGAGTTGAAGCATAAACAGTTCAACATCAATACTTTCCTCAAGAAACAGGGCTACTTGACCACGAACACAGACGATATTGTTAGAGGGGGCAGCGATTTAGACTGGTTATTCCGGTTGATCCCGTATCATAAGGTTTCGGCCTTTGTAGAAAAGAGTGGTCTTAAGAAACTGCTAACCACTTTCACCCACATCGTTGATTCCCCATTTAACGAAATTGATTGGAGTAACACCATGGCTTTCTCGTTGTCGACTCAGCAGATTTATGTTAACTCCAAAGAGCGTTTTATTAAAGGTAAAGTGGATGAAGGATGTCAGAATAGCCTCATTGATGAACTTAGAAACAAGCTTCTTTTACTCAAGGACCCTGACACTGATCTACCCATAGTAGAGACTGTTTATAGGAATGAGGAGCTATACTGGGGAAGGCATTCTTCAGAAGGTCCTGACCTCGTTGTAGTCCCACACCCCGATTACTATATTTCCCAGTCGTTCAGGCCGGAGATAGTAACCATTGAAGAACGAGCTTATCACTCTAAAGATGGGATCATCTTCATGAGTGGACCCGGCATAAAGCATAGGCACGAGCTCAGTGATCCCAGTGTCATTGACGTTGCTCCAACCATCCTCCACGTTCTTGGCCAGGAGATTCCCAGCCAGATGGATGGCGTTGTTCTTGTAAACGCTTTCATTGAAGGGTCATCTTTGGAGGAATGGAGTAGGGGGCAAAGCGTAAGGATAGAGGACACAAAGAGTTTAGTGGATTCAAGGATTACTAATATAAGAAGAAAATTACTTCATAACGTTACATAATCATTTTTACATCTACTAGCAGTAATCGCTTCATGCCCGCTGTTAACATTTCGACGGAGACTAATGACAAAATCATCGAGTTAATAAAAAATGATGGTTGTTTCGCTAATGTCGAGAGTTTTATAAATTATGTTCTATCCGAGGTATTACGCGATGAGAAGCCCGACCTTAGTATTGAGGAACAGGCAATTATCAATGGCAGGCTCAAGGTTTTAGGTTATTTATAGTCCGAGCGATGGGGTTTATACAGTTATAGCGTTCATAGAATCTCTTTTTAAAGCTGGGGGCAGTCGATACCTCTCACTAATTGTTGCCTTTCTATATGTAGCGCATACCTATTCAACTAGCCATAAATCGCCACCGGCCTCCTCTTCCACACATGCAAGGCTACAGATCGGTACCCCGCACGCTATTGCGCTCTCTGCCGATCGTAGCCCAACTCATACTGGTTCTGCTGCCTAACTATGCTGATCTGGGAGCGAACATTTCCTACAGTCTCACCTACTTCGTTGTCTTCTCCATAATGACACCATTTTACCTGTCGTCGTTGATATGCGCTAGGTTCAGGATGGACGGCCTTGAGGTCGTATGCGTGTCCCTGTTTCTAGGTTCAGCCATCAACATGACGGTCTACATCCTGTTAACCCAGGTGCTGGTGGAGGTATCGAGGCAACTCTTCTTATCAGTTCTAACTGGGTTGTCCCTGTGCTCCTATCTTCTCTACATCGTGTTCAGGCGTAAGAACATCGAAGAGGGGGGCTCACCCGCAAGAAAGGTACTCGATGTATTCGCCGCCTACCTGTCGGCTCTGACCGGGTTCTACATGATCTTCAGGATCATCCCGACGCTTTACTGGCGGGGGGTGGACGCCTGGGAGACGGCCTCCGCCGTGAAGGCCATAGTCGAGAGGAGCCTGGACCCGGGCGAGGCCATCAACTACTTCTACGGCTACGTGCACCTGTGGAACGCCGGGTTCTACTACTACCTAGCAGCCGTGCAGCTCATCACAGGCGCCTCTGTGGAGAGCATCCTCCGCTACGGTGGCACCTTCTCCGCCGCCGCGCTCTGCTTCCTAACCTTCGTCGTCGTGCGCCGAATGGCGGGACCCTTAGCCGGCCTCCTGTCCGGGCTGCTGCTTTTCACGAATCCGATGAACATGATGAGGTTCGTGACCCCACTGAGAGAGAACTACGGCTTCGAGCTCTTAGTCCTGGCTTTGCTCTTCTTCAAGGCAAGGGGGGACCTCGACGAAAAGCGCCCCAACATACCATACATATGCGTGGTGGGCTTCATCTTGGCCTCCTCAGTCGTGGTCCACATCCTGCCCAGCCTGCTCCTCTTCACGATCCTGGCGCTACATCTGCTATACTACTGGTTGAGAAAGGAATCCTCCCTGATGAAAGAGATCGTCTACATCTTACTGGCCTCATGCGTCTTCGTCGGCTACTACGCGGTTTACCTTGAGGAGGCCCTCGTCTGGTTCATCGGGGTGGCGATGGAGGGAGGCGTGTTTCTCGTCCTCGTCCCGGCCTCATCGATCGTCATCATATGGTACGCATCGAAGACCATGCACCAACCTGAGGTAGAGCGCTACAAATCGCTGGGGATATTCCTATCCCTGCTCGTAATCTTCGTCAACCTGTTCCTGACATCTGGCAAATCCGGCACCTTCAAGGGCCTCTCCATGGACATGTTCTCAGGCGTCATCCTGCTGATCGGGCTGTACGAGCTGTTAACCAGACTGGACAAGGTGCCTCTGTTCGCGTCATCCATTATCATTTCCACAGGTTTCTTCACAGTGTTCAGCTACGTCGGCGTCACCGTGCCCGTCGAGAGGTTCTCACTCTACCTGTCCTGGGTGGCCACCTACCTGTGCTCCAGCTTTCTTTCTCGTCTACTTAGCGCTAACTGGGTTCACGTGTCCAGCCTCCGAGACATTGGGCTGCTGAGGAACATGAGGCCCGAGGTGCTCTTCCTCGTACTAATAGTCTTAGCGACATCGTTAGGCGCCGCTCTTCAGATGCCCCGGTACCCCTACTACTTCGATGAGGCCGAGATAACCGACACCCGGGCCTTCAACGCGAGGGTCCAGGAGGACGACCTGGTGATACCTCAGGAGACCCTGCGCCACCTGCTATACTACACTGAGACCAATTACAGTAGCCTTGTCACTGAAAAGGACTATAGGGAGTGGCTGACCCTGGTCTACTCCGCGGATTCTCCCAGCGAGTTATCCGATCTCATCGAGTCCAGGTTCCCCGATAAAAATAGGGCAGTATTCTTCACGACGACGAGCCGGTACTCCGTCTACGATGACCTGTTCGTGAATAGAAGCATTCTTGAGAACTATTGCCGCGAGTACCTTGTTGGTAGCGTCAGGTACTTCACCATGGATGTTCCGTACGTCAGGAACAATATTCCAGTGGAGAAGATAGGAAACGTGACCGTGGACTATGAGAACCCGTTTATTAGTGTAACCGATACTGTGGGCGCGGAAGCCATCACGAGCATCAGCAACGTGTACGAGGACCATGAGAACCGGTCTCGCATAATGTACACGACGGAGGATGGGCTCTGGTCCGCGGCGAGCGTCGACGGGGTCACATGGGTTCATGAAGATACCAAAGTACTGGATGGAGGTTACCTCAACCCGTACCTCATAGATAGTGGTGGCAGTCACCACCTTTTCATCGAGGACATCTCGACGAAGGCGGTAACCTACTATGTCAGCGCAGACACGTACCACTGGGATAGTCGCGGTAACTTCGGTGGTCCTCTCCCAGAACATATGTTCTACAGCGCTGAGGCGCCCGTCGCATGGTTGGATGACGAAGTCATGCGTGTAATATTCTGGGAGACGGTTGTAACCGATGATGTTCCTCGGAGCGGATTAAGGTGCCTTGAGAGCCTTGACGGCCACGGTTGGCGCGACTCCGAGTTGAACACGGATTGGAGGCTGATCACCGACAAGTACTACGCCGTTGAGTACCGTAAAATCGTGCTAAGTGAGGTTTTTTCCTCGAAGGGAGAGCTGGTGTTTATTGGCAGGTACCTCTCTGAGAACAGCGACGAGTCCTATTCGTGGAAGTTAGGAGCGTTTAAACCGGACGCGGAAAGTAGCAGTGAACGAGTCTTTTTCTCATCGATCACTGTTACCCCCCGTGATGGGTTATCTGAGATAAGTTCATGTAGGGTGTGGAGAGACCCCGCTGAAGGCGCGCTTGATTTCTACATCATGTTCGAGGACGACTCTACAGGAGTCTACAGGGGAAGCGTAAGCGATTAATGTGGTCGTCAGCCTGGTTCCATGAACCTATTTTTATATATTTTTCGCGATGACCTGCGAGAGGTCAACTACAGCCAGTTCCGGCCTGTGAAGGCTGGCCGAGTACCTCATATTCAACTCGCAGGTGGGACACCCTGTGACCACGCAGTTGACGTCCCCAGGGATGCCCTCGGCGATCTTCTGCTCGACAACCTTCGACGTGAGGGCCTCGTTGTACGTCCACAGTCCGCCTCCGGCGCCGCAACAGACCGTGTGTCTCCTCGACAGCACCGGCTCTATGAGCTTGGCGCCCTGGATTGCACCTAGCACCCTCCGCGGCGGTTCGTAGACTCCGCAGTGCCTGCCCAGGTCGCATGGGTCGTGCCACATGTAGACCATGTTGCTCTTCATGGAGGGTAGCCTGCCCTCCCCCAGCAGCCGGTCGTATAGCTCCGAGGTATGCCTCACCTTGAAGGGTAGAGGGGCCCCGAGGCGCGGGTACACTTTCTTGAAGGCATAGTAACAGCCCGCGCAGCTAGTCACAAGGGTGTCGATCTCCCTCGCCTTCAGCTCCTCGGCGAGCCTCAGGGCGTAGCTCTGAGCCTCGCTCCGCTGGCCCAACAGGTACAGGGTGAGCCCGCAGCACCTCTCACTATCACCAAGCAGCCCGAAGTCCACTTCGGCTGACTCAAGCACCTTTGCCGTCGCCTCGACGACCTCCGGCAGCCTGTAGGAAGTGGTGCACCCGGGCCAGTAGAGCACGCTATTGCCTCTGTACGCGAACTCCTCTGCAACGTCGCTGTACCACAGCGATCGGTCCTCAACTTCTAGGCCCATGGGATTACCGTGGTCCAGCAGGTTACGCATCAGTGATGCGCACCTCGCCGGCTGCCTGCCCCTGGCGACAAGTGTGTGCCTCGCGTCAACTATGGCGTTGTTTATGCTCAGGGCCTTCGAGGTGTGCTGGTCGTAGCACTGGCCGCAGGCGGTGCAGCTGAATACGGAGTCAGCCAGCCTGTCCGTGGCCTCCAGCTCCCCCTTGGCCAGGCCCCTGCACAGCAGCAGCCTGCCCTTGGACGAGTATGTCTCCGCGCCGCCTAGGAAACGTTGGACGACGCAGTACCCGGCTTCAGCGTCCAGCCGGTACCCCTCCATCGACTGGAGGAG
>Ga0299912_10003403_pt1 | contig 12991 bp, 12 predicted proteins | sample RVTome_2_FD_207667 | JGI IMG/M metagenome (GOLD analysis project Ga0299912, IMG submission 207667) | Soil microbial communities from uranium-contaminated site in the Upper Colorado River Basin, Wyoming, United States - RVT95D214 (version 2) ...
CGGTGTACCCTTTCTTAGGGTCTGTACATAGCTCCCCACATACCCATTCCATCTTAGATGCCATGTTCGGTGCGTATTCTTTGTTCGGTACGTAACCCTCCCTTGCATAACTATCGCCACCGTCTCCACCCCGTTCGTACACGCTATATTTCGGCACAGCGCCCTGGCCGCCCTTTGTGTGAAGGTCATCATTATCAATAGGGTAGAATCTTGTCGATAGTTCCGCGATTGCCGTTGGGGAAAGTACTTCAGAACACCTACTCGCAAGTTGATTGCATAGGTCTGAATCACTTTCAAGGCAACTCTGACAGAGTGTCCACAGACACCAGTTGGGTGCGTCTTCACCATTCGAGCCTGAGGGGGTGCAGGGGTCGCCGTCGCTGCCTGCCTTGCCATACATGCCGTAGCCGCCTTTGCCAGCACGGATATCGTTGTTGGTGATTGCCAGACCCCTTGTGCCATAACCGGCGTAGATGCCGATCGAATTCTCGCCCGGCTGTCCGTCGGCTGAGGCGTTGGCACCGTTGGCCGATTCGATAATCAGCCCATCGATCGTAGTGGGGTCCACTGCGTCCAGCACCGCAATGGCGGTCGCTGCACCGTAGATATACGTTGGTTTCTTTGCGGTCCGCGTCCACGCTAATTGCCCTTCACTCAATATGGATATGGAGAATCCGCCATATACGCTCATGTCATTCAGTATGGTCAACGTAGAACCAGAGCCGTAATCACCCGCCTCAGCATATATGTCCCAATGTGGGGTCTTCCCGCTGGCAAGCCGAATGGCTGCTTCCAGCGACTGTACGGGCAGATCCTTAGTACCGGGCTGTGAGTCCTGCCCAAACTTTGGGGAGACAAATATGGCAGAATTCACGTCCTCAATCACGGTCACACACACCTCATCCGTTGCAGGTGGTAACCCAGATTGGTCGGTCACCGTCACCTGAAAAACAAGGGTGGTGACGACGGGTGGGGCCCTGAAGGTGACAATCGGCTGGTCCGGCTCGCTCATATCCCATGGCCCCGCCATGTACCATTCTCCCGAAGGATGCTCCGATCGAACATACTTCCAGAAGAAAGTCAACTGCTGTGCACCAGACGGATCACCATCGTGGCTGCCCATACCGCTTAGAGTGACAATCTCGCGCATACTGACCATCTGGTCCGGACCCGCGTCAGCGGTGGGACCTTGTTTCGCCTGGACACCGGTGGTAATGAGTGACAGCACGATGAGCAGCATCGATAGGTATTGTGTCGTCATCTTTTCTGCCCTCCAGGGACTGTGACCATTCAACGGTGCACGGAATGCGCACCTTTGCCGGCTCAGCCTCATCCTAAGAAAATCCTCCTTATTGAATGCCGTTTGAACTTTCTCCTCAAAAAGTCTCATGAGCGGCGAGCATTATAGCATCTCCTCAGTCCTTTTCAAGAGAAAAAGGGACTCTTGGAGGCCCGTCCATTACAGGCCTTCCGCACGAAAAAGGGAATGAAGACACGGAAAAACGCCAGTAGCATTAATCCCACGTAGAACTCTGGCAGAATTCTGCCACGAAAACAGGCTGTTCTTGTAGATGATGTTCAAATCTTGGTGTAGAAACTTATTTCTAACGGATTTATTAGAAAACCGGCAAGGTCTTGTCAGATATCCAGGTTAGTCCGCTAAATGCTCTGCCCAGTTCTTCTCGGCTCTTTGTTGTTTTAATATGCTCCGCCGCTTTTTCGCTTTTAATCGCCGGTCGTGAGCGTGCTCAGGCACGCCGGTCTTTATCCGCTGGGGGCACCTTTTCAGCGACGCTGCCAAAAGCTCGCCAAGCCGTCCAACTGCCGCCTGGCGATTTGCCCTCTGGCTTCGGAATTTCTGCGAAACGACTCTTATCACGCCGTTTCTATCAGCCCGGCTGGCGAGCTTCTCCAGTATTCGCCGCTTATGCGCCTCGTTAAGACTACTACAGTTGGCCACATCGAATAGTAGCGTTATGCGGGTGCTCAGCTTGTTCACGTTCTGTCCGCCCGGCCCGCCGCTGCGAGAGGCCCTAAAGACAAGCTCGTCATCAGAAATATGAATGCCCTGGGCGATTTCAATCATCAAACCGGTCTCCAATTGCTAAATCTGTTTTCAATCTACCAAATGCGCCAGTTCAATCAAGAGATTCTGCAACAACTGACGCAACTGCGCCGCATCCTGCAAATTATTTGCCTCTGACGTTTTTGGCCTTGAACTGGAGCAGCAAGAACTTATAGTATCGATCTGCCGACGTTGCATCGGCGGCAAAACTATCAGATTTCCACTTAATTCAGGAGAAACGAATGAAAACGAGAAACGCGAAGACTACAGTAGGATTGGCCATACTGGTCTCTGTGGCTCTGTTGGGGTATTGCCTATTATTGCCGCTCGCGCATTCGCAGCCAGCCGCCGCCAAGCAACCGGACAAGCCAAGCACTGAGGAATTAAGAGCGGGCAAGAATTTCATTCCTACCAAAGTCTACAGCGCCGAAGAAGATGAGCAGTTCCTCAAACTCTTTGAGGGGTTGCGCGTCGCCGACGTTTCCGATGGGATGGATAAGGCCGCCCTATGTAATATCGGCTTGATGTCGCCGGAAATTCACGCAGCCTGGAAGGACACCCAGCACTTTGCGCACCGCTTTGTCGGCATCGCGGTAACAGTCCGGTATGTTCCCACGAACAAACCGCTGGCGCCACAGATGGAAACAAAAGAGTTCGACCGGTGGGTCGGCAAGTGGTATAGCGAACTTTCCAGTGAGCCATTTGTTCCGCTTGTACGAAAAGGCACTGCGCTGGTCTTCGACGATGCGCCCGATTCCGATGTCGGCTCTATTGGTTCCAACAACATTATGGGCTGGAAGCTGCGAGGCTGTGTCGGTGTCGTCACCGATGCCACCGCCCGCGACACCGATGAAATCGCCACTGAGAAAATGCCCCTCTATTTCCGCAAACCGGGGCGTGGCATTCGGCCTGGGCGAAACGAAATCGAATCCGTTAATCGCCCTATCGTCTGCGGCGGCGTCCTAATTGAGCCTGGCGATGTCATTGTGGCCGATGGCGATGGCGTCATTGTAGTGCCCCGCGCACACGCGAAGGAAGTGGCCGAATACGCCCGCGCGACGCTTGATGGCGACAAGGCCGGACGACGCAATTTATACAAGCAACTCGGCCTGCCCCATGACGACTCGGTGAAATGACACTACACGCCCAATAGTTGGGGATAAGGCCGATGAATTCATTGTGGTTTCTACCCGCCGCAGCCGGAGTGATTCGTATTTTGACGGATAGCGAGAATATTTAGGATTTCTTCTCCCGTTATCATTCGGCACCCCGGCGTCCTTCTGCACCGGCTGTCATTTGAGCCTGCCGCTGCGTGGAGGGACTCCTGCATACCGAACCCTGACCTCAGGATAGTCGAAGGGTCGAACCATTTCTACACAGGTATCACATGGGGAACAAGGCGAGAAGAAAGCAGGAGTTAATGATTCAGGTCAGCGGTGACGGCAACCCATCCACTGAAATGACTTGTTGGAACCTCATCTTATTATTGATGTGATAATTCCAATGATGAGGAGGATTAGGCTAGCAATACTGAATCCCATGTTGGCCCAAGAAATCAAATCTGGTACGGTTTCGGCTTCTTGTCTTGTGATGTCATAGAATCCTCCCTTATAGTTTTGTCGACGCTTGGCCAATTCTGTTGCGTAATTATGCATCACCCCCCATGACCAGAAAACCCCAAGGGCTGCAATGATAGCAAGAATCATCAGCACGATGTGTCCGGTCTTGTAGAATAGGAACGCAGCGATAGCACTTAACAGTACGGAAAGCCATCCCATAGTTTTCATTTCCTTTCTTGTTCCAATGTTGAAGGTGAGTTTCGTTTTTCCCGCCCCGGGAAAAACGTAAACTCCGCCTCATGGTTGGGCGGTTTTTGTTTGAATGTTCTTCCGCCAGTTCACAATGAATTGGGTTGCCTCATTCATTACGAGCGCACGAAATGCTTGGGGATCCCCGTATTGATCATAGTCTATTCCGTATTCTTCGACTTTCTCCAAGAAGTACTCCGCTAACTGTTCGGCTAGTGCATTGACTGAGGATTGATGCCCAAATACGGCGTCATAATACCAATCATCTGACAGTTCCTTTTCGAAATGCAGGTCCCAGTCCCAGAGATCAATCATCATCGTGTTTCTCGGAATAGATTCGTCGAGTTGGCTCCTGAGTGCCTGAAGTTCTTCTTCGGTCAGTTCCGCCGGAGGATATGGAACTGTGATTATAGAATGCTTGGGGAAGAGGTTCTTCAGGATGAAATATCCCGCCAGTGTTGGCCTTAGATCATCAATGTATTCATCAAGATTCATTCGCATTCATCTTCGCTGAACTACTGTTTATATGGTTTCCGGATAAACCTGCATTCGGGTTTTACTTCCAGATAACACGCTGCCCCAGCGTTCCGATAAATCATGTATTTCCGATGGGTTGTGGACACTGATGTCAAAAGTTAGCGTCTTTGTAAGCGGTCAATTACCTCATCTGAAGGTATTCCGTCGCATACTCGACTGTCAGCAACTTGGTCATTCATTTCGCTTTCTCGGGGAACGTCAATGAAGCTCACGAACACAATATAGCAATGTCGGTGAATAAGTCAAGCGCGATTTTCCCCACTTGGTAATTGAGTTGTGTCCTCGGGGGTCAGAACTGTTTGAGGAAGCGCAGGTCATTTTCAAAAAAGAGGCGGATGTCGGGAATGCCGTACTTACGCATAGCGAGGCGTTCGATGCCGAAGCCGAACGCCCAGCCGGTGTATTTCTCGCTGTCTATCCCAACGGCGTCAAAGACGTTCGGGTCAACCATACCGCAGCCGCCCATCTCCACCCAGCTTTCTTTGCCGCTCTTGTCTGTTAGCAGCAAATCCACTTCGCCGCTCGGTTCGGTGAATGGAAAAAAGCTTGGCCGAAACCGCCACCTGGTTTCTGGACCAAAAAAGGCGTGAATAAATTGGGCGATAGTAGTTTTCATGTCCACCATACTAATGCCCTCATCGACAACCAACGCTTCGAGTTGGTGGAACATGAACATGTGCGTGGCGTCAACGGTATCCGGGCGATAGACCCTGCCCGGTGCAACGACTCGAATGGGCGGCTTTTGACTTTCCATAATCCGTATCTGAATTGTCGATGTCTGACTTCGCAGAAGAATGTCATCCGCGATGTAGAAGTTGTCCGTTGGGTCTCGGGCAGGATGTTCAGGCGGGATGTTCAACGCTATGAAATTATGCCACTCATCCTCGACCTCGGGACCGTAGGCGACAGCGAAGCCCATTCGGCCAAATATTTCCAGCAGCTCACTAATGGTCTGAGTAATGACGTGGGTTTTGCCGATATGAACGGGCTTTCCCGGCAAAGTGATGTCTATTAGCTCTTTGGCTTTCTGCTGCTCCGCCTGCAACAGAGTGTTTCTTAACTGCTCAAACGCACCGGCAATCTGCCTTTTTATCTTGTTTGCAAGTTGTCCGCCTTGAGGTCTTTGCTCGGCAGAAAGCTGACCTATCTGGGTGAGCATCTGAGTGATTCGCCCTTTTCGCCCCAAATACTTGATGCGAAAGTCCTCCAGCATCTGCAGGTTGGTAACCTGATTCAGGTCGGTAAGAGCATCGTTGCCGATTCTTTCAAATTGCTCAAGCATTATGAACTCATCACGAAGTGGAGGCAGCTTTGGCAGCTTCGACGATGGCATCAAAACCGGCTGGATCGCCGATAGCAATTTCGCTGAGCATCTTGCGGTTCAGTTGGATGTTGACTTTTTTGCAGGCATTGATGAACTGGCTGTACCTGATACCGCGCTGCCGACAGGCGGCGCTCAGGCGTAGAATCCACAGACCTCGGAAATCCCGCTTTCGTCGCTTGCGGTGGATGCGAGCGTAGACCGCTGCCCGCACAGTGGCTTCTTTGGCCTGACGATACTGGTGGCCTTTGGCGGCTCGATAACCCTTTACCCTTTTGAGGATTCTTCTTCTGGCCTGGCGCACTGCGGCGCCTTTTCTTACTCTTGGCATATCAGCTTTCCCTTAGTACACAATGAGCGATTATCAGAGCCTAACCTTTAACTTTCTGGTGGCAGCGCCGGTGAAAACGGCCGAGCCGCGTAATCGCCTTCGACGCTTAGCGTTTTTGCCGCTCATCAGATGGCTTCGACCAGCCCTTCTGTGTTTTATCTTGCCGGTAGCAGTAATTTTCAATCGCTTGCGCAAGCCCTTATTGCTTTTCTGCTTAGGCATTTGTAATCCCTAAAGATATTTGTTGCCCAATTCGCCGGATAGCACAAACGTGGTAGTTTAAGCCATTTTTACATCTCGGTCAATACGGCAGGTAGAAATTCTCGCAGAATGAGTGAAATTGACGCCGGTTACGGGCGGACTCTCAGTCGTTTGTGCCGCGACGCTACTGTGGGCGGTCGAGCCTTGGTTTATGCACCCCCAGAGCATCTGTTATTTGCGTACAACTAACATGGTCATCCGCCTGCCAGCCATTTTGGCTGATCGCTCAACGTTTGCCATATCTTGAAGCGACTGGGTGATTTGATCCAGCATGGCATAACCATGCTCTTTGTGCAGCATCTGGCGCCCACGGAAAAAGACGGTGAATTGCACCTTGTGGCCTTTTTCCAGAAACTCGCGGGCATGATTAAGCTTCACGTCCAGGTCATGCTTGTCAGTTTCAGGCCTGAGCCTAATTTCTTTCAGCGTTGTGCTGTACCGTAGGGCTTTTTTGTGAGCCTCGCGAATCTTGCGCTTTTGTTGATACAGCCACTTACCGTAATCCATTATGCGGCAAACAGGGGGAGCGCTGGTAGGCGCAACTTCCACAAGGTTTAGCCCGACCGTCCGAGCTCTATTGAGTGCCTCATTCTTGTCCACAATCCCAACTTGATTGTTCGATTCATCGATCAGCCGAACCATGCCGGCTTGAATACCCCCATCTACCCTTAAGCTTCGCTTACTTATTGTACACCACCTTACCTTTCTTAAAAGAACCCCAGTGTACCTGACTGGCCTTACCACAACTGCCAAGAACGAGCGTCACCTTCAATCCAGCCAACTACTAATTATTACCTTTGGCCTGTAATGTCAATTTCAAAGCGCCAAATCAGCTTCTTTATTGGCAATTTTGCGTTTTGCTGTCTCTAAAAACTCTTCGATTGGCATAGTCTTATTCGGCTCTATCCCTCGCAGCCTGACATTGACGGTGTTGGACTCGGCCTCCTTTGGGCCGACAACGAGCATACATGGCAGCTTTTCGCCATAAGCCCTGGCAATTTTTGCACCGATTTTTCCGTCCGATAGATCGCAACTGCATCGCAAGCCGGCCTCTTTGAGCTTAGTCTGAACAATCCCAGCGTAATCATTCGTCTTTTCACTTATCGGCAGGATTCTTGCTTGCTCCGGCGAAAGCCATAGCGGCAGATGGCCGGCGTAGTGTTCTATGAGAATGCCGATAAACCGCTCGAAAGAGCCTAATACCGCCCTATGGATCATAACGGGCGTTTTTTCAGTATTATCCGCGTCTGTGTAGACCAGGCCGAATCGCTCCGGCATAGAAAAGTCCAGTTGAATCGTGCCGAGCTGCCAGGACCTTTTCAGACAATCTTTTATGTGGAAATCTATCTTCGGTCCATAAAATGCACCTTCGCCCTCATTGATTTTGTACGGAATTGCCTTGTGCTCAAGGGCACCTTTCAGGGCACGCGTCGCGATGTCCCAAGCCTCATCCGAGCCTATGTGCTTTTCAGGCTTGGTCGATAGTTCAACGTGGAAATCCTCGAACCCGAACGTCCGATAGATCTCAAACGTCAACTCGATAACGCCAATTACCTCTGATTCTATCTGCTGCGGCGTACAGAAAATATGGGCATCATCCTGCGTGAATTGTCTGACTCTGAAAAGCCCGTGTATGACGCCGCTGGCTTCGTGTCTATGCACCAGGCCAAGCTCCGCAACGCGCATCGGAAACTCGCGATATGAATGCTGTCGCGTCCTGTAAACGAGGCATCCACCCGGGCAATTCATCGGCTTGATCGCGTAGCTGGCGTCATCAAAAGTTGTAAAGTACATATTCTCTTTGTAGTTGTCCCAATGGCCGCTTCTGTGCCAGAGCTGCTCGTTGAGGATTAAAGGTGTCTTGATTTCCTGATAGCCGTATTTATCGTGAACTCCACGCCAGTAGTTTACTATCTCGTTCCAGACAATCATGCCCTTGGGATGAATGAATGCGAAGCCGGGACCAGCTTCATTGAAGCTGAACAAATCCAACTGTTTGCCCAGCACACGATGGTCCCGCTTCTTTGCTTCGTCGAGGCGTTGTAGATAATCGTCGAGCTGCTGTTTGGTTGCCCAGGCGGTGCCGTAGACTCGCTGGAGCATTTTTTGCGTTGGGTCGCCATGCCAGTAGGCGCCGGCGACGGACATAATCTTAAAGCTTCCGACTCTGCCGGTGCTCGGCACGTGCGGGCCGCGACACAGATCCTCAAAGCCATCGCCGTGAGAATAAAAACTGATAGTGTCGCTGTCGGCGCGGTTTATGTTGTCGACTTTATATCTATCGCCAGCCAATTTTGCAAGGGCTTCGGCTTTGCTCATTTCCCTGCGAATAAATGCTTTATCAGCCGAGACGATTTCCTGCATCTTTTGCTCTATCCGTCCGAAATCGTCGGGTCGAATCGGCTCATCAAGGTCAATATCATAGTAGAATCCGTCCTCCACGGTTGGGCCGTAAACGAGTTTTGTGGTCGGCCAAACACTGCATATAGCCTCAGCCATTACGTGTGCACAGCTATGGCGCATTATCTCAAGACCCTGGTCATCTTTAGCTGTGATTATTTGCACGTTTGCATCGTTGGTGATGGGGGTCGATAGGTCAACGACTTTGCCGTTGACTCTCGCTGCAACTGCCGCTTTAGCCAGAGCCGCGTCCATCTGTTCTGCTATCTGTTCTGCGGTTGTTCCGCTGCTAACACGAAATATCCTGCCATCCGGCAGTGTCACATTTGCCATATAACCGCCTAGTCCACTAAAAACCGCTATCCCCACTTTGAGAATACATCGTTATCTGTGCTTGTCAAGCATAAGAAAGACCCGATAACTTTAGGCCTTGAACGGGCTTACACCAGTTTAGCCTTGTGGGCTTATCTTGCCAATCTTATTTATCGCCTGATTTTGGTCTTGTTATACGCAAGTTTTAGCTGTATAATATACTTACGTTCGGACTGGAAGTAAGAGGGAGATAATATGGATGTGGCTTTAGTTCTATTTAAGAAAGACGGCTCACATAAGGTCTTCCCTTTGCCCAGCAGCATAACAGTAGTAGGGCGCCGCGGCGATTGTGAACTGCGCATCCCCCTTATGGCCGTTTCGCGAAGGCACTGCCAACTGAGCCAGAACGAGGATACCGTGAAGATTCGTGACCTGGGCTCGCGCAACGGCACCTATCTCAACGACGAGCGCGTAGATGAAGCGACGGTCCGTGCAGGTGATTACCTCAAAGTGGGGCCGCTTGTCTTTATGCTGCAAATCAATGGTCAACCTAAGAAGATTGTCCCTCCGGAGCTGGCCGCCAAGAAGCAGGCCAAGCAAGAAAAACCCGCTGCAAAAGCTGCCGTGGAAAAAGAATCGGACATCTTCGCAGATATTGACGAGGATGCATCAGATTCGTTCCTGGCTGAGCTGGAAGACGTTTGAACCTGCTGCCATTCCGACCGTTTTCTGGAGAAACCTTATGCAAGCAGCAGATCTCACCCAGGGTTTCCCAGCAATAGCACACTGCTTCTGCTTAGCAAGTCTTACTGTATCCTCATCCGAATTGTCGTTGCCCTTTAGTCCAATCAAACTGGTCTGCCTGGTCGTATGGGTATATTTGTGCCTGTATTTTGTCCAGATCGTCCAGGTCAGCCCGCTGGTGTCCAAGAAGTTCAAGCCGCTTGCTAATATCATAACTCTTTTCGCGGGACCGCTGCTGCTACTGGCTCTGCTGATACTTGATGCGGCCAAAAAGTCTTCGCAGGGCGACCAGAGCCTCTTTGAAGTGCTAAGAGAGCAGATAAGAACCGCGCTGGCTAATATTCGGTCCCAAAGAACTGTCCTACAACAAGAAGCTTCAGCCATAAGGCTGCTCGATTCGTCGGGCAGAACTATTGATGAGATTTATGGTCACAGCTCCAAAAAGGCACAGCGCAGCCGAATCCTTGAGCTGACCGAACAAATTGTCGGCGATGCGCTCCAGCAGCGGGCAAGTGACATCCTCATCGACCCAAAGGACGAAGCGGCCTACACGATCAGGTTTCGCATCGATGGAGTGCTAAGAACCGTAAGGAAACTCAAATCCGACACTTGCCACGCAGTCGTGAATAGCATCAAAGCTGTATCCGGCATGGACATTGCCGAGAAAAGGAGGCCTCAGGATGGCGCCTTTATCGCAAAAAAGGGCCAGGCTACTTCTTCCTTTCGGGTGGCAAGCGCTGGTGTCCTTAACGGCGAAAAGCTGTCCATACGGGTGCTCAATCAAAACGCCGGCACTTTTACTCTGGCCGACATTGGCTTTGCCGACAAGCAACTGTCAATCATCAAGTCTGCGATAGGCAAACCTTCCGGCATGGTGCTGATGTGCGGCCCGACCGGCAGCGGTAAAACTACCACAATGTACGCTGCGCTCAATGCTATCGAACGATTTACCCGAAACGTGATCACCGTGGAAGACCCTATAGAATCTGTCCTGCCGGAGGCCAGCCAGATCGAAATCAATCCTAAGGCGGACATCACTTTTGCAAAGGCCTTACGCAGTATCCTCAGGCAGGACCCGGACGTCATTTGCGTCGGCGAAATACGTGACGAAGAAACCGCTGAGATCGCGCTTCGGGCGTCTCAGACCGGCCATCTCGTCCTGGCTACGATACACTGTGACAGCAACGCCGGCGCCTTGATTAGACTGCTTGATCTGGGCATATCGCCGATCCTTCTATCGTCCGGCCTGAGTACGCTGATCTCACAACGATTGCTACGCGTACTTTGCAGCCGCTGTACGAAGCCCGCGAAACTAACCAGAGGCTTAATCGAAGAATTTGAAGACAAACACATAGACTACTCACGCATGTTTAAGGCTGTCGGCTGCAAACACTGTGGCGGGACCGGCTACTACGGAAGGACCGCTATCTGCGATATCCTGGTTCTAACCGACCAAATCAGGGCCGACATTGCCAGTAACGAAGGACTGCTGCGCCAGCTTAGAACCGAGGGCAGAAGAAAAGATAGAACCAGCCTGCGGAAAGAAGGGCTAAAAAAGGTAGCTCTGGGAGTAACGAGTCTCGAAGAGCTAAAAAGAGTGGTGGGCTAAATCTTATGGTCTTTTGGGCAGGGATATTGGCAGCGGCATTCTTCGCATGGCTAGCCGTCAAGATCGGCTTCTATGAGACCTGGACTATGCTCTTCAATATAGTCATCTCTATTTATTTGAGTGTCTTTCTGACGCCGGTGATTACTACTATGGTTCCTGCTGCCGGCGATACCGCCTATGGCAATGCCTTGACCTTGATGACCGTCGCAGTCGGCGCATTTCTTATCCTACATGGCGTATCATATAGCTTTCTCACCGGCCGGTTCAGCGTTTGGTTTCCGCAGCCAATTGACAACGTTGGCAGCGGGCTGCTCGGCTTCCTGGCCGGTTTTCTCGTCTGGAGTTTTCTGGCCCTTGTTATCTCGGTAAGCCCGGCTTCTCAGACCAGCTTTGCACGAGACATCGGCTTGGCAAGTACCGTTGAGAGAACGAACGTGCCGTACGTCGCCTGGTGGTGCGATCTGATCAATACGGTAGTGGCGACCGGCGACAACAAGCGCATCACCTGCGCAGCTATCGACCGGCTGCTTCAACAGGCTAGAGAACTATCCACGCTCAAAACGACTGAACAGGCCGAGTTGACTCGTCCGCCTAAACCAGATGCTACGAAAACCGAAGTGGTGCAGCCGAAAAAAAGCAGGAGGCGGACGCTTTCTCTTGATTTTTCAGAGGAATAAAGGCGTCCATCCGTGTAAACCCGTGTCAATTAGCCCCCGGACCTGTGCCGGGGGCAAGCCCTGCCCACAGGTGGCAGGGCTAAACGGCACGCCCTACCTGACTACTGGCTTTCGCCCAGCCAATTCTCCGCCAACGCCGCAAGGTCGAGGAAGTTGACGCTGGCATCCTGGTTAATATCCGCTGCTGAATACTTTCGTAGATATGGGTAAGTCTGATTCTCGACGATGCCCCAGATATTGACAAAATCCCATCTGGCCTCCAGGAACGTGCTCGCTGTCTGCATCTCGGCTTTGGTCTTGCCGGTGCCGCCGGCACTTGTGACCTTGCCGGAGGTCTGGGTGTCCCAGAAACAGTCGGTCACGATCACATTACCGAAGTTGTACCCCACCAGGCCGCCCACATGCTCTGTAGCGCCGCTGACAGCACCGGTGCTGTAGCAGTCCGAGACGTTGGCGGATCCGGTGTTGCCCCCCACCAGCCCGCCCACACACACTCCAGTTCCACCCACCACACTCGTACTGTAGCAGTTGGCCACATGACCGCCGTTGTAACCCACCAGGCCGCCTACATTGTGATGGCCGCTGACCGTACCAGTGCTATAGCAGCGGGTCACAGTGCTGTTGCTGGAGTTCCCCATTAGCCCGCCGACTTGCTCATTGCCGCTGACCGCGCAGGCGCTGTAGCACTGGGCCAGATGACCGGCGTTGGCGCCCACCAGCCCGCCGACCCCATTGGCGCCGCTGACCACCCCTGTGCTGTGACAACCGGTCAAGGCACCCCAGTTGACGGCCACCAGCCCGCCGACACAGTCGTCGGAGGCGGTTATGTTGACATTTACTAACCCGAGGTCTTTGATCTCGCCAGCCAATCCGCCAAACAGACCCAAATATCCCCCGCCATTGATCGTCAGATGGGAGATCGTGTG
>Ga0299912_10003404_pt1 | contig 12989 bp, 11 predicted proteins | sample RVTome_2_FD_207667 | JGI IMG/M metagenome (GOLD analysis project Ga0299912, IMG submission 207667) | Soil microbial communities from uranium-contaminated site in the Upper Colorado River Basin, Wyoming, United States - RVT95D214 (version 2) ...
GGTAGAACTGTAAATTTAACGGATTGTTACATTGCCGTAATCGCACAGGAGAATGATTGTCACATTTTCAGCTTCGATGAGCACTTTAAGGATATTCAAAAAAGTCTAAATATCCATCTCGTGGATCATGATTCTGATTAATCATAATTCATCCGCTGCAACACCAACACGGCAGCACCGCAGCACATATTAACAACTCAAAACTCAAAATTTATCATTCATAATTCAATAACGCAGAACAGCATCACTTTTTAATAACTCAAAACTCACAATTCAAAATTCTATGCTTAACATTTTAACCATCGACATCGAAGATTACTTCCAGGTTCATGCTTTTTCAAATGTGATCAAGTTTGAAGACTGGGGAAACTTTGAATGCCGCATTGAACGCAACACCGATCGTCTTCTCGCGATCTTAAACGAAGCAGTTCAAAACTCAACATTCAAAACTCAAAACTCAAAATTAGATCACTCAATCACTCGTTCACTCAATAACTCATTAACTCGTAAAGTTCAGGCGACTTTTTTCATTCTGGGCTGGATCGCCGAGCGATATCCGGGTCTGGTTCGCAGAATTCAAAAAGAGGGCCATGAAATAGCCTGCCATGGTTATGCCCACCAGCTTGTGTACACTCAATCGCGAGACGAATTCAGGCACGACATTAAGAGAGCCAAGTCTATTCTTGAGGATATTACAGGCAGTGAGGTCATCGGCTATCGCGCACCGAGTTATTCTATAACAAATAAGTCACAGTGGGCCTTTGAGGTCTTGGTGGAAGGGGGATTCAAATACGATTCAAGCATCTTCCCGATTCGGCACGATTTCTATGGCATGCCAAATGCTCCGAGATTTCCTTTCGTCATTTCTTTAAATGATTCTTCTAATTTTGAGTTTTCAATGTTAAATTGTGAATTCAATACTTTTCAAAATTCAAAACTCATAACTCAAAACTCAAAACTTGAAATTCAAAATTCGCAACTTGGAATTAATAATTCAACACTCAACACTGATAACTCAAAATTCATGATAGAGTTTCCCTTATCCACCATTCGCGTGCTTGGCACCAATTTTCCAATAAGCGGTGGTGGCTACTTCAGGCTGTTCCCCTATTCACTGATAAGAAAAGGTCTCAAGAGCGTTAACCAAAAGGAAAATAAGCCATTCATATTTTATGTCCACCCATGGGAGTTCGACACAGACCAACCACGTATAAAAGGGGCGGCTAATTTGTCAAAATTCCGTCATTATGTCAACCTCGATAAGACTGAATTTAAGTTCAAAAAACTGCTATCCGACTTCCAATTTTCAAGTATAAAACAATTATTACGAGACAACGGCAGCACGTCATAACAGCAACACCGCAGCACCTTATTACGGCAACACACTAAGAATGTTCAGAACCTTACCCCCAACAGCAGCCCCGATTAAGTTTCGGGATCTTTTATCCGGAGTATTTTCGACTTTCGTGGACCACGGAGCCGAGTCCGAATTGAAGGGTCAAATCCAGGAATATTTCAAGGTGAAGCATGTATTTCTCGTTTCTTCCGGGAAGGCAGCCCTCTATCTCTCATTAAGAGCAATGCAACAATCGTCTAAAAGAAGGGAGTTGGTCATCCCGGCCTACTCGAGCTTTTGCCTAGCCTCAGCAGTCGCGCGTACCGGTCTCCCGGTTAAGTTATGTGATATTGACCCGGATACACTTGATTTTGATTTGGCTAAACTGAAATCGACGATCACTGAAAAAACCTTGGCCGTTATTCCGGTCCACAACTATGGCCTGGTCTGCAATATGGGGGAGATTCAAAGAATCGCCTTGGAAAAAGGCGCTTATGTGGTTGAGGATGCAGCCCAGGCAGCGGGCGCCAAGTTTGAAAACCGTAAGGCCGGTACGATCGGAGATATCGGCATCCTAAGCCTGGGACGGGGTAAGAATATCTGTACCCTGGGAGGAGGGGTTATTCTTACTGACATAGAACCACTGGCGCTCCTGATCGACGAATGGCTGGACCTCTACCCGCGAGAGCGTTTTTTCCCGGAATGTTCAAGTATGTTGACAGGCATTGCCCTGAGTCTTTTTCTTCATCCAGAAAGATATGCCCTTCCGGCTCATCTGCCTTTTTTGAACCTTGGCGCCAATGTTTTCGATCCGGGTTTTAGAATTGCCAGATTTTCGGACGTGAATGCGGAAGTGGGACAGCGGGCCTTTTTCTCCCTTGATCGATACAATGAAATCCGCATACGGAATGCTCGGCTGTTCAACCAAAACCTTCGCTCAAATGAATCGCTGATAATTCCAAACCCGGATGTTGCGGGGCAGCCTGTTTATCTGAGGTTTCCAATTCTATTTCGGGAAAAAGAGACACGCCGCCGTATATTCCGGATATTGAGCCGGCGGCGGCTTGGAGCAAGCTGCAGCTACCCGACGCCGCTAAACGAGATCGTCGGGTTTGGAAAATATCTTTCCGCTGATGATGATTTTCCAGGAGCAAAGTTCGTGGCAGATAGAATCCTTACGCTTCCGACACATCCTTACGTGGAAGTGAGGGATATTGAGAGGATGACCAGGACCATCAACCATTTAACTTAGTCGTTTGAACGATCATCTAAGAGGTTTCAATGGGAGTTCGCCTGTACCAAGAAGAGGGAAATCGATGGGATGCTTATGTCATGGATTCTGAAACCTCGTTCTCTTATCACCTGATCGCGTGGAAGAATGTCATTGAAAGGACTTTCCGGAAAAAGACCTTCTATCTCTTATCGGAAGATGAGAATGGAAAGATAAACGGGATTCTTCCCATGGTGCACACGAAGAGCTTGCTTTTTGGTAATTACATGGTTTCCCTTCCTTATTTCAATTACGGGGGGATATGTTCCGATTGTCAAGAAATCCGCGATCAATTGTTAAAAGAGGCCATCGATATCGCAAGAAGGGAAAATGTTGATCATATCGAGTTAAGACATACTCATCCGATGGGCAATGACCTTCCGGTAAAAACAACAAAGGTTGCCATGGAATTAAAGCTTCCGCAAAAGGCGGAAGAGCTGTGGAATGGGTTTTCCTCCAAGCTGCGGAGTCAGATAAGAAGACCATCAAAAGCAGGAATGGCTGCCAAAATAGGCAGAGAAGAAGAACTCGACTCCTTTTATTCTGTCTTTTCAGTAAACATGAGGGATCTTGGAACACCCGTCTATGGGAAAGAATTCTTCAAGAACATCCTCAGGGAATTTCCGAAGACGACCTGGGTTTGCACTGTCTACACCCAGGAAGGGCAACCGGTCGCTTCGAGCTTTCTCCTCGGGTTTAAAAACAGATTAGAAATTCCTTGGGCCTCCTCTCTAAGAAATTTCAGCCCCCTCAGCCCGAACATGCTCCTGTACTGGTTCTCACTTCAATTTGCCTGTGAGAATGGGTACGAGATCTTTGATTTTGGTCGATCCACCCCGGGTGAAGGGGCGTGGAAATTCAAAGAACAGTGGGGTGCAAAGCCCATCCAGCTTTATTGGTATTATTGGCTGAAGGAGGGCAGAACGATCCCTGAGCTCAACCCCAAGAATCCTAAGTACCGGGCGTCCATAAGAATCTGGAAAAGATTACCTGTCGGTTTGACAAAAATGATAGGCCCTGCAATAGTCAAGAATCTCCCGTGAAGATCTGAAAATGGGAAAACGGATGAAAATTAAAATACCGAATCAGCATTTTCTCTATATCACGGTCCTGGTCGCCCTATTTGTTTTGGTGTACCATCGAACTTTCTTGTGGATGTATGGTAGATTTGTTTCGACTGATTCGTACTATTCGCATGGATTCATCATTCCTTTTGCATCAGCATTTCTGATATGGCAAAAGAGGGGCACCCTTGCAAAAATGGAAATGGGTTATTCGAAATATGGGCTGGTGCTCATCATTGCATCTCTGATCATTCATCTCCTGAGCACAATCTTTTATATCTTTTCGAGCTCGGGGTTTTCGATTTTGCTCCTCATCTTTGGTATTTCGTTGTTCCTTTTTGGCAAAGAGGTGACCAAAGCCGTTTTCTTTCCTCTCCTCTTCTTGATCTTTATGTTTCCTCTTCCCGAGGCTTTTGTGAGCCTTCTGGCCAATCCACTGAAAATGAACGCTGCCAGAATGGCCACTTTTTTTGTCGATCAAGCGGGCATCTCAGTTTACCGCGAGGGTTTTTATATAAAGACAATCAATGGAGAACTGCTGGTTGGAAATCCCTGCAGCGGACTCCGATCGCTCATTTCATTTTTGGGGATAGGAGCTTTTTTCGCTTATATTCTGGATATGTCAATGGTCAGAAGAACCATCCTTTTTCTTCTCTCCGTTCCAATCGCCCTTGCAAGTAATGTTCTCAGGGTGATCGCCCTGGTCCTGGTCACTCATTATTATGGGTATGAAAAGGCATCGCCTGATTCATTCTTTCATGACTTTTCAGGAATCATGGTATTTGTCATTGGATTTTCAATCCTATTTTTGGCAGGGAGAGGTTTGCATGGGGAAAATAAGGAATAGGGTCTTCGTCCTGATCACTCTGCTGGCTGCAGCCGGCCTCCTGAGCGGCTGGCTCAGCGCACAATGGTATGCTCCCAAAGGGAACGGATCATATCTGAAAGATTTTCCGGTCAATCATGAGGGATGGATGGGTGAAAAGATCGGAATGGAAAAAAAGGTTTACGATATCCTTGAAACAGATGCCCTGGTATTAAATAGTTACGTCAAGGACGGGAAACCCGTCCTACTGGCAATTGTCTATTATCCTGATGCCAAGGTTGATTTTCATATGCCCGAAGCATGTTATAGCGCAAGAGGAGTAAAGATAAATAAGCGCATCAGGCCCATCGCCTTAAACGCAATTGGCACCATCAATGTGAGTGAGTTGAATATCGTGAGGGGGGGGTCAAAAGAGTTGATTTATTATTTTTTTAAATCAGGAAATTTTATGGGAAATAGTTATAACCGATTGAGGTTCAATCTGGTACTGAACAATCTGTTATCAAAGGAGAAAAGCGGTGCCCTCGTAAGAATTTCGACACCCGTTATCGGAGAAGCCGATGATGCCGATTCGAGGTTAATCAATTTCCTGGATGACTTCGTGCCTCTTTTCAAGAAATATCTTTAAAGGTTTAAAGTGAGATTATTGGCTGCGGTTCTATTCTGGTCTTCAATCGCTTTGATATTCTATGCCTATTTGGGTTACCCGGTGCTTCTGAAAATAGTTTCCCTTTTCAGAAATAAACCTGTCAAAAAAGGCGACGTTTCCTTGAAAGTCTCTTTTATCATAGCCGCCTATAATGAGGAAAATCGTATCAAAGAAAAGATTGAAAACACGCTGACTCAGGACTATCCCGGGGAAAGACTGGAGATCATCGCTGTCTCTGACTGTTCAACGGATCGAACGGATGAGATGGTGAGGTCCTACGAATCGAAAGGAGTCCTTTTGATCAAGGCACCGGAAAGAGGAGGGAAGGAGGCTGCCCAGAAGATCGCGGTCGAAAAGTCCTCCGGGGAGATCATCGTTTTTTCCGATGTGGCGACGCTACTGGAAACGAAGGGCCTATCGAATGTCGTCCGGAATTTCAACGATCCAACCGTCGGCTGCGTCAGCAGCGTCGACCGGTTTGTTGATCGCGATGGAAAGATTAGCGGGGAAGGAACTTATGTGAGATATGAAATGTTTCTCCGTGGCCTCGAAACAAAAGTGAACACACTGGTTGGCCTGAGCGGATCCTTTTTTGCGGCCCGCAGGGAGGTCTGCCACGATTGGGCGATTGATCTTCAAAGTGATTTTAATACGCTCCTCAATTCGGTAAAGACTGGCCTGAGGGGTGTCTCAGATCCTGACAGTATTGGTTATTATAAGAATATAGCAGATGAAAAGAAGGAATTTGAAAGAAAGGTGAGAACGGTATTAAGAGGCATCTCTGTTTTCATGAGAGGTTTGCCTTTATTGAATCCCTTCAAATATGGGCTTTTCTCCTGGCAATTATTTAGCCATAAGCTGTGCCGATGGATCGTTCCTTTTGCCCTCATCACGGCCTTCGTAAGTAATCTTCTTCTGACATCCTATTCGGTCTTTTATTTATGGACCTTTATTCTTCAGTTCGTTTTTTACGCTGTGGCCCTCGGAGGGGTCTGGATGACCCTCTTCTCAAGGAAATTTCTCTTAAAGATTCCATCCTTTTTTGTGCTGGTGAATCTGTCTATCCTGATGGCCTGGTACCGGTATTTCCGGGGCGAGCGGTTACTGGCCTGGGAGCCCTCCCAAAGATAATTCAATGTTGAGTTTCCTTAAATCCTTCATCAGGCATGGGATGGCCGGGATATATTATTACTCCGCCATCTATAAGGAAGTCCATCGTGGGAAAGCAACTATTCTGGCATACCACAGGGTGCTTTCCGAGCGGGAAATGGATGGAATGTATGTCCAGCCGGGAATGTATGTTTCCCAGGATGTGTTCGAAAAGCAAATGGAGTTTTTGAAGGAACATTTCAGTCTGGTCTCGTTTGCCGAATTACTCGATCTCTGGAATAGAAAAACGTATGATCGAAGCCAACGATATTGCGTGATCACCTTCGACGACGGTTGGCTGGACAATTACATCTATGCCTACCCGGTACTCAAAAAGTACAGCATCCCGGCGACAATATTTCTGCCTGTCTCCTTCATTGGGACCCCAAAATGGTTTTGGCCCGACAGGATCGGTTTTCTGCTGAAACATTACTTAAGAACCCATATGGAAGAAAAAAACGGATCCCTCTCTTCGTTGTGGGAGCAACACCCCTGGATGACGGAATTTGAAAATAGCCCGAGTGAAGAGAAAATTGACTTAGTCATTGAGAGGTGGAAAGCATTGCCAGAAGATGAGATTTATAGTTTCATTGAAAACACGAGGAAGATATTGGAAGTTGAATGGCCGGATAATCGCTTAGTCCTTAACTGGAAAGAAGTAGAAGAGATGTCAGGAAATGGGATTTCATTCGGCTCGCATTCGGCCAATCATAGAATTTTAACGCGGATTGGGGTTACAGAAGCAAAGGAGGAGATAGAGAATTCTCTCGAAATGCTTACGAGGCGAAATGTTAATTTTATCCCCGTTTTTTGTTATCCGAATGGAGAGTACAATGGTGAGATTCAAGAGATGGTGAAACGGAGTGGTTATCAGGCAGCGGTGAGCGGCGGCTTTGGATTCGAGCATAAATTCCCCGAAAATTTCTTTGGAATTAAGAGGATAGGAGTCCATAATGATATCAGTGAACGGTTTTCTCTTTTTTTGTGGCATATTGCGGGTCTCAATCAGACCCTGAGTAAGATCAAGAGAAAAGTTCAGGGGGAATGAAAATACAATATGAATATCTATTCGCCCATGGAGAAATTGCTTAATTCTCTCAGAAAGAAAAGGAGAGAAAAGTATATAAACATTCTAATAAAGAACGGCCTCTTTCTGGGTAAGAATGTAGATATAGTAGATACTTTTTTCTTTGATCCTTCCCATTGCTTTTTGATTTCGATAGGAGATAACTGCACCATCTGCCCCAATGTCAGATTGATAGCTCACGATGCAAGCACAAAAAAGATCCTGGGTTACACGAAGATAGGCAGGATAGACATCAAAGAAAATTGTTTTATTGGTGACTCGTCAATCATACTGCCCGGGGTGTCAATCGGTCCTAATTCTATCATCGGGGCCGGTTCCGTAGTGACCAGAGATGTACCTGCCGGTATGATCGTTGCGGGAAATCCTGCGAAGGTAATTTCTTCGGTTGAGGAATATATCAATAGGATCAAAGAGATTAGAGAAAGTAAGAGAGTATTTGGTGAAGAATATTTTATTGAGAAACTTGATGAAACCAAACGTAGAGAAATAATTCAGGCGATCGGCAAGTCCATAGGATTTATTGTTTGAAAAAGGTATGCGAGACCGTAAGGTGAAGCTGGCTCAGATTACCCATGACCTCGCCATCGGGGGGCTTCAACAGGTCGTTGTCAACATATGCCGGACGATTGATAGAGAAAAGTTTGACGTAATTGTCATCTGTTTGAGAGCCCTGGGAGAATTCGTTCCTGAAGTCGAGAGAATGGGAATAAAGGTGAGGCTGGCTCCACAGAAACATAAGGGCACGGATTATTTCTCCTTCTTGAAATTGGCAAATATACTAAAGGAGGAAAAGATAGAGGTCATTCATACTCACAATACACAACCCTTTTTCGATGGGACCATTGCAGGGCTTTTAGCCGGGGTGAAGACAATAGTCCACACGGACCATGCAAGGAATTTCCCTGACAAACGAAGGTATATGTTTGCTGAGTGGCTGATGTCACATTTTGCCTCCAAGATTGTTGGCGTGTCAGAGCACACTTCGAAGAATCTTATAAAATATGAGATGATCTCTCCTAAGAAAATTATCACCATCCCAAACGGGATTTACGGGCCCCAATACGATATTGAAATTGATATAGAGAAAAAGAAAAGGGAGCTGAATATTCAAGGAAGCGGGCCGATCATAGGTATCGGTGTTCGTCTGACTGAGCAAAAAGGCATTACCTATCTTCTGAAGGCAATGCCGGAAGTGATTAGAGTATTTCCGGAGATAACTCTTGTCATTGCGGGCCAGGGGCCTCTTGAAGGACCATTGAAGAAAGAAGCTGTGGATCTCAAAATCGACAAGAACGTGCTTTTTGCAGGTCCAAGGTTGGATATCCCGGAGCTGTTAAAATTATTTGATCTTTATGTCCTCCCGTCTCTATGGGAGGGACTTCCAATGGTATTGTTGGAGGCTATGGCCGCCGGATGTCCGGTGATTGCTACTAATGTGGGAGGAACCAGCGCTGTTATAACAGATGGATACAACGGATCACTGATCGAACCTATGTCTTCTGGTAAATTAACAAAGGAATTATTGAAGCTACTGAGACATGAGAAGCTGAGAGCTATGTATTCTCAAAATGGTCGGGGGATCTTTGTGGAAAAGTTCAGTGCAGAGACTATGACAAGAAAGTATGAGAATCTCTATGTACAAAGTGGTCAGATTGACTAAGCAATTACGTCACGATCACCTGACGAGTCTGCAGAAAAAGTCTGTTTTTGGCGCTTCTTAGGTTCTTAAGTAATTGAGTTTATAGAAAGCACATTTATGGAAAATCACTTTTTCTACAGACTCAACTTATGAGCGAACCTGGCACGTACGATAGATAGAATGCAAAAGGCTTTGTCTAGCGTATGGAAAAGAGAGAACTCTTGGGGGATTTATCCTGATGGATTCAGTGGGTAATCAGGTTGAAACGGATTAAGGAATTGCAGCTAAAGAATAAACTGGCTTAGTCTCGAGTCGACTGTCATTAATCTAAGGGTTTACTGTTACTCAACCGATTAAGGAGCAATGAAGAGTAAGATAATGGTAGGACAGGATAACACGATTAACGGAAAAGAAGAAGATCCATCTGTAGTAATGTGGAAAACTGTTCTTCCAGTAATGGATTGGAAAAGAGTGTTGAAAATTGGGACAGAGAATCACAACACAATCAAAACAATTCTTGGTTGGAGCTGCGATTTATTGACATGTGTGGGCCCTGAAATCGATTTAGCTGGACATAATCTAACATATAGCAATAGACCAGAGGATATTGAGGGGCTAAAGTTTAATCTGTGTCTGATTGATGAGCCAAGTTCCCTGATGGGAAGAAAAACAAAGAATGAAGTCATTTTCATGTTAAGACAATTGTTAGAGTGCTTGGATGAGGATGGGGTTTTGGTACTCACATTACCAAATGGATTTCATCTGCTTAATTTGAAAATCCAGTTTCACAATATAATTAAACAACTCGGGGTGAAGCATGTTAATAGTTTCATTTGTTTACCCTCCTTTAAAACTCCAACACACATTTTCCCTTTTTCAAAAAATACGGACTATGCCAGAAAAGTCGTTTGTGAGAAATTCACCGTAGGGACGAGAGGCAAACGGTTAGTGAAGATGAGCGTAAAATGGGCAATTATGAAGATGATGCCTTTGTGCAGCCCCTTTTACGATATGATGATAATTATGACAAGGTCCGAGCGCTTAAGTGAGGAAAATGAAGCAGAGCGCCTACTGGGTGGATACTATGCGCAGAGGAAATTAAGATCTGATGAAATGTTTTCCGTGTGGGGAACCCAATCAAGCGCTGAGAAACAGATTGGACTTATCTACTACGGAGAAGGAGACAAGAAAGAACTCTTGGGAGTTTGTAAGCAAAGTAGACTGCGGTCTGGGAGGGCCGAATTCATACGAAAAGAATTTTGGAACCTGAATCTTCTGTTTGAGCATAGAGATGAATTAGAGAAGAATAGCATAACTGTTCCAAGACCAATTCATCTGGAAGCAGACCACGAGAAAATTATATCAATTGAGTCAGCAATAAAGGGGTATCCACTTGAGATATTGAAATGGGAAATGATGCGGCAGCACAATTTTGGTAAGTTTTCAAAGGAGATGGAAAAACTAATATCTATTCATTCAGTGTTAAGGAAAGTGTATGGAAGAATAAGACGGGATATCGCAAGAATCCCCATGTGGTGCTTCAGTCGGATAGAGATGTCCGTAGAATGGTTAGAGAATGAGGAACGGCTAGATCTATATAGTGATAATGTACAACATGGTGATTTCACCGATGTAAACCTGATTTACAATGTGGAAAGCAAGCAATGGGGAATTATTGATTGGGAGTGGCTTTATTCAGGGTTCCCATATCTTTTTGATTTATTTTATCTTTTTATGTCATTTGAATATCATGAAAAAAAGATAAAAAGTAAGACATTAATGTCAAGGTATTTTGAGTCTTTTGTCGATACATATTTTAGAAGAAATTGGTTTAGCAATTATTTCACTAAAGCGGCGCTGAGCTATTGTGACGAAGTTAAGATCGCAAAAGAATATGCATTCAACTATTTTCTTGATTTTCTATTGGTTAACTATAACAAAAATAAATATGGTTATTACCGTAAAGAATACACAGACCTGTTTGAAGAAATGTTGAGGTATTCGATAGCGAATCGAGATAAATACGTTTTGGAGTAAAAGTTTATTAAGAGTCGTTAAGAAAAGGGGGATTGGAGATATAGAATATGGCAGATTATTCAGGGGGAAATGGAGGAAGTTATGAAGACTGGTTTACTGCTTTGGTATGCCCCAGTTGTGGGAATACTCTTAAAGCAGAGAGTGGAAGCCTAGTTTGTGAGAAATGCCAATCCTTTCACAAGGTTGATGAGGGCATTCCATATTTTATTGAAAACGAGATTTACTGGAGCGAACCAGGAATAGAGAAAGAAATGTTGGGAGAGATTGTAGAAGACATGAAAAACAGGAATTGGCGGGACGTTTTGGGAAGCCATAGCTCAGTTGCAGTGAGAAAACATTTTGACTTTATACAAGATTTGGGGAGAGCGAACTGGCATCCAATGCTTCATTTGGATAGTAGAAGCGTTATTATGGACTTTGGGGCGGGCATGGGAACTTTGAGCCATGCTTTTTCTAAACACTACAAGAGTGTATATGCGGTTGAACCTGTTGAATTGCGCTGTAAGTTCATGAAATACCGTTTTGAACAAGAGGGAATAAGAAATGTGAGAGTGGTTCGAGGTGACTCCACAGCCCTACCTTTTCAAGAGAATAGCTTTGATCACATCCTGCTGAACGGTGTTTTGGAATGGCTTCCATACAGTTACAAAGGTGTTAATCCCAGGGAGGCTCAGCTAAGAGTTTTAAGAAATATGAATAGGTTATTGAATAGAAATGGTTCAATATCAATAGGAGTTGAGAATAGACTTAATTATGGGTATTTCCTGGGTGCTCCAGATAGCCATTTAGGCATTAAATATGTAACGCTGTTGCCAAGGCCAATTGCAGATGTGATTTGTCTATACATGATAGGGGATCGCTATCGTCCGTACATATATTCGTGGAGGGGTATAAGAAAATTGCTTCGTGAGTCAGGCTTCAAGGATATTAAAATTTTTAATTCGATACCGTCTTATAACGAGCCAAGAATAACAATAGAACTCTCAAGTACGGGAAGGGAATACAGCGAAGCCTTGTGGCCTACAAGGAATGCGATTTCTAAGGTTGCAAGGGGAGTACTGAGTTGTTTGGGCTTACTCAGGTATCTTGGATATGCATATAGGGTTGTGGCGAAGAGAGAATGAACCCTGAATAGTTCGATGACGATGTTTAATAAAAACAGGTGAATGAAGTCAAAAAGTATTTGGAACTAGTCCTATATCTGTATAAGATTCCCATATTCGCTGGTGAAGAGAGGAAGTTCTTAAATAATCGTGTCATTTGCACAAAAAGCCGCAAAAAGTGGACTTTGGTTTTCGGGGTTTAAGTTCATAAGTCAAGTCTTCTCATGGATCATCACAGTAGCTGTTGCGAGAGTTCTTGTTCCAGAAGATTACGGTTTGATGGCTATGGCAAGTATTCTTACCGGGTATGTCCAAATTTTCAGCGAGTTGGGGTTAGGAGCAGCAATCATTCAAAAAAAGGATGTTAGCCAGAAAGAACTTTCAAGCCTATTTTGGCTTTCGTTATTAATCGGTTTTGGAGTAGCAGCAGTCAGTTTTGGCCTGGCCTATCCTACCGCATGGATTTTTGATGAACCAAGGGTTGTACCAATCACCCAAGTAGTATCAATTGTCTTCATAATCAGTGCTCTCATGATCGTTCCTTATAACATCCTTTCGAGGGAAATAAGATTTAAAGAAATTGGAATCATTCAGCTAATTTCTGTTGGAGCGTCGAGCCTTTCAATGTTATGGATGGCGCATAAAGGCTTTGGGGTTTGGACATTGATTACTGGGACTATTATTTATAGAAGCATCGTTGTGATATTGACGTTTTTATACTCAAACTGGTGGCCGATATTCCATTATAAGCTTGAAGAGGCAAAACCTTTCCTTGGATTCGGTGTCAATATTGCAGGCTCAAGGTCGCTTTTTTATTTCTTTCAAAAGG
>Ga0299912_10003405_pt1 | contig 12988 bp, 9 predicted proteins | sample RVTome_2_FD_207667 | JGI IMG/M metagenome (GOLD analysis project Ga0299912, IMG submission 207667) | Soil microbial communities from uranium-contaminated site in the Upper Colorado River Basin, Wyoming, United States - RVT95D214 (version 2) ...
CGGCTTGATGACCTGCATCACCGGCGTCTCCGGGTCAGGCAAGAGCACCCTGGCCGAAGCGATCGTCTATAAGGGGCTCAAGAGGGCCAAGGGCGCCCACGAAGAGAGACCGGGTAAGTACGAGGAGATCACGGGTGCTGAGCTGATCACGGAGGTGGTGCTGGTGGACCAACGCCCCATCGGCAAGACCCCGCGGGCCAATCCCCTCACCTATCTTAAGGCCTACGACTACATTCGCCGCCTCTTCGCCCGCACACCCCTTGCGCAAGCGAGGGGATATACGCCGGGGACCTTCTCCTTTAACGTTTCCGGGGGCAGGTGCGAGGAGTGTCAGGGCGAGGGTTTTGAAAAGATCGAGATGCAGTTCCTCTCCGATGTCTACCTCACCTGTCCTGTCTGCGGCGGCAGGCGCTTCAAGGCGGAGGTCTTGGAGGTGGTGTACCAGGGCAAAAGCATCAACAACGTCCTGGAGATGACGATCCAGCAGGCCATGGAGTTCTTCCGCGCATACCCCGCGATCACCAACCCGCTTTCTCCCCTGGTAAAGGTGGGGTTGGGATATCTAAGGCTCGGGCAGCCGCTCAATACCCTCTCCGCAGGGGAGGCACAGCGCTTGAAGCTTGCCCGCCATATAGGCCAGGGAAAGGCCGGGACCCTCTTTATCTTCGACGAGCCCACCACCGGGCTGCACTTCGCCGATATCCGCCAGCTCCTTGCCGCCTTCGAGGAGCTGTTGGAGCAGGGCAATACCCTGGTAATCATCGAGCACAATATGGACGTGATCAAGTGCGCCGATCGCGTCATCGACCTCGGACCCGAAGGCGGCGACGAAGGGGGGTATGTCGTGATCGCCGGCACCCCGGAGCAGGTGGCCGAGTGTGATGCTTCCCATACCGGCCGCTTTCTGCGCAGGTATCTGAGGGAAAGGGGTATGACCATCTCCCCCAAAACCCTCCAGGCACACCAGGGGAATGGGAACGCCATCTGCGTCATCGGGGCCAGGGAGCACAACCTGCAGGATATCACCGTGGCCATCCCCCGGGATAAACTGGTAATCGTCACCGGCATCTCGGGCTCGGGAAAATCGACCCTCGCCTTCGACATCTGCTTTGCCGAGGGGCAACGCCGCTACCTGGAGTGCCTCTCCGCGTACATCAGGCAGTATCTCAAGATCATGGACCGGCCCCAGGTAGACCTCGTCACCGGCATCCCCCCCACGGTCGCCATCGAGCAGAGGGCCAGCCAGGGCGGGAGGCGCTCCACCGTTGCCACCATGACGGAGATCTACCACTACCTGCGGCTCATGTACAGCAAGGTAGGTGCCCAGCACTGCCCCCAGTGCAAAGGAGAAATCTCCTCGCTTCCCCCTGAGGGTATTGCGGAGGAGATCCAGCGCGAGTACGCCGAAGAAGAGGTGACGATCCTCGCCCCGCTGGTGATGGGGCGCAAGGGGTTTCACAAGGAAATCCTCGCGGGGGCGCGGCAAGCGGGCTATCTCCAGGCAAGGATCGACGGGAGAATCATGGCACTTGATCCCCTGCCGCGCCTCTCCCGCTATCATGAGCACGCCATTGATGCCGTGGTGGATCGCCGGGAAATCAGGCAAGAGGAGCGCTCCGCGCTCATGGAGCAGGTAAACAAGGGGCTGGCGCTGGGCAAGGGGACGATCTATCTCGTAAACCCGGAAGGAAAAGAGAGGATCTTCAGCCAGCGGCTCTACTGCCCACGGTGCCGCATCGGGTTTGAGGAACTCGATCCTCGGCTCTTCTCCTTTAACAGCCGCTACGGGGCCTGCCCGCGCTGCCAGGGTCTGGGGACCCTGAGCGATTTCGCCGATGACCTGATCCTCCCGGATCCGGGGAGATCCTTCGAGGCAGGGGCCATCGCACCCTTTGAGCAGGGGCCGTTGAAAAGACAAAAAGGCAAGGTGCTCCGGAGGATCCACACCAAACTCGGCATACCCCTGGATAGGCCCATGCGCAAGCTAACAGAAAGGAAAAGAAGAGAGATCCTCCACGGCGGGAACGGATTTGAAGGGATCATCCCCATCCTGCAAGAGATCGCCCTTTACGCCGAGGGGAACGGGCTCCTCGATTACCTCCTCCCCTACAAGAGAGAAAAACTATGCCCTCTGTGCAAAGGGCAGCGCCTCAAGGAAACCGCCCTCGCGGTAAAGGTGAAGGGGTGGGGCATAGGTGATTTGGTCTCCCTCCCGGTTGAGGAGGCAGTACGGGTGATAGGTGAATTCCGCTTCGATGAGGCCGAACAACCCATCGCCGAGGGGATCGTCAAAGAGGTCATGGCCCGGCTCCAGTTCCTCAACCGGGTGGGGCTTTCCTATCTGTCACTGGACCGTCGCATGGATACCCTCTCGGGCGGGGAGGTCCAGCGCATACGCCTGGCAGCCCAACTCGGCTCCAACCTGCAGGGGGTCTGCTATATCCTGGATGAGCCCACCATCGGCCTGCACCCCCGAGACAACCGGATGCTGCTCGCGGCACTCAGGGATATGAAAGATCGGGGCAATACCGTCCTGGTGGTGGAGCACGATGAGGAGACCATCCGCACAGGGGACCACATCATCGACTTGGGCCCCGGCGGGGGGGCGCACGGCGGAAGGGTGCTGGCCTCGGGCACCCTGGAGGAGATCCAACGCTGCCCTGAGTCCGTCACCGGTGCCTCCTTGAATGGTCGCCGCCAGAGGGGAATCACCTCTCGTTGCCGGCTGCCCAAGGATGAGTGGCTCTTGGTCAACGGCGCCCGAGAATACAACCTCAAGGGGATCGATTGCCGCGTCCCCCTGGGCACCTTCACCTGCATCACCGGTGTCTCAGGATCAGGGAAATCGACACTATTAAGGGAGACCATCTTCCATGGCCTCAGGAGACTCTTGCATGATTCGAAAGACCGGGTTGGTGCCCACGACGCGATCAAGGGATGGGAGCCGCTGGAAAAGGTCCTAGAGGTGGATCACTCCCCTATCGGGAGGACACCACGCTCCACCCCAGCCACCTACGTGGGGCTCTTCGATGAGATCAGGCGCCTCTTCTCCCTGGCACCCGAGGCAAGGGCCAGAGGCTACGGACCAAGCAGATTCTCCTTCAACGTAAAGGGTGTCCAGGGAGGGAGGTGCGAGGAGTGCGCCGGCCAGGGCACTATCAAGGTCGAGATGCAGTTCCTCCCCGATGTTTATGTGGGATGCGAGGGGTGCCTGGGCCGCCGCTACAACGAGGAAACCCTCTCGGTCTTATATAAGGGCAAGAATATCCACCAGGTCTTGGAGATGACCTTCGAACAGGGGCTAGAGTTTTTCTCCGCTGTACCCCATATAAAGCGTCCGCTGGAGCAATTGGTGGAGATGGGGCTCGGCTACCTCACCTTCGGACAGCCGAGCCCCACCCTCTCAGGCGGGGAGGCCCAGCGGGTAAAGCTGATCGCTGAGCTGAGCAAACCCTCCCGCGGGAAAACCCTCTACATCCTGGATGAGCCGACCACCGGCCTCCACATGGCCGATATCGAGAAGTTGTTAAAGGTCCTACAACAACTGGTGGACAGGGGCAATACGGTGGTGGTCATCGAACACAATATGGACGTGATCAAGGAGGCCGATTACATCATCGATTTGGGGCCTGAGGGGGGAGCAGGGGGAGGGCACATCTGCGCCCAGGGGAACCCGTACGCAATCCTGAAACAGCAGGAGCGATCATACACAGCCAGGTTCCTGAGGGACTACCTCGCCTACAAATCCTCTGACACAACAATCAACTCTCATTGCGCCTGAAGGCCCAGAAAACGCCGGAAGAGACGTCCTCTCAGCACTCAGTAGTCCGATAACTATTACACATCGGTAAACCTTATTAGGACTTCAATTAAAAAAGCCGAAATATGTCAAAAAAAAAGCAGAAAAGGTCAAGACATTTCCCCTTGGACTATGCTTAAGTGGAGACCTGTCGTGCCCAGATAAACCTGGGTTGGGGGGTTGTGCGCTGGCTGGCAATCGCTAAAACTTAGTATCTGCCCATGGCGGGCAGGGGAAGGGAAAAGGAGGTGCCTTATGAAGAGGTAAATTAGTTGCAATTAGGTAGGGGCATAGATTTAACAAAAGGATGAGAAAACCATTACTTTTTTAAACATTGAAAATCTAATTCACGAATAAAGTAAAGGGGGGGGAACAATGAAAAACTTTATGGGAACTATAAGCATGCTGGCATTGTGCTGCTTTCTCTTGAACCCAACACTGTTACTTGCACAAACGGAAAGCGGCAAGGAGCTTGTTCCACTAGCTACTGAACTCAAGCCAATAAAATCAGAGGTTCTGAAATCAACTGCTTTATCGACGTATTTCAAAAAACTCCTACAAGTAGATCATGAGATAAAAGCCCTTGACTCCCATTTAAAAACCCAAGGTTTTGCGGCACAGAAAGCCGCAAAAAATTTCTATGGAATCAGGGAGACTTATCAACAAGAAGGCAAAAAGGTGACCTATACCGTTCGTTTGCAGGACTATACTAAACAAGGTTCTAAAGACGCCGCAGCCATCGGGCAAGTTACAGTCAAAGCTGGCGACAGAAGCCAGACCTATTCGTTCTATCTCTTTGCTCCAAATGGCAATTTCGAGGCGATGGAAGAATTTCAGGTTGATAAAAAACTTAATATCATAAAAGCAAATAGCTGGTGGAGCTGCGTTAAAAGATATATAAGGAACAAGTGTGCAAGCGCGTGTATAAATGCCTTAGTGTCATGCGCTCCAGGTGCAAGCACCGTTGTAGGATATGTTTTGTGTGTAGCTGCTAAGTGTGGTGGATGTGTACTAAAGAGCCTCGTATGCTGCGGTTGCGATTGTAGTTGGTGGTGCAAGTGGGCAGTAGGATGCTGTGACAGATAAGAGTAGGTAAAAGCTCAGGCTAAAAAGGGGAATGGTTCTCTTTTCAAAAGCCTGCAACTACAACTAACGTGGCGCAAAAGGCACAGGTAAAACCCTTCGGGCCTTGATTGTGTCAGGAGAGTCTCTCGGTCTCTGCATCAACGGCGATGCTCAAGCCCCGACTTTGTCGGGGCTTGATCTTGAGCCAACGTGCGCCGATTCCTGCTCATTCGCAGGCGGGGCAGTCACACCGCCCTTGACCAAAGGGGTCTACAACTTCCTTGAAAACGCCGTTCAAGGGGATTTCATTCCCTTAGACTCTGCTCACCATTTATTCCCGCCCCTATTCTTCTAACGGATTTTTATAAACGGCAGGACCACTGCCATCATAATGGAGAGAGGGAGGAAGGTGTCGTTCACTGACGGCATCGACGCCTGTTGCAAAAGCTTCCCTCGTCCAGAAGGGATGTGGGAAATCCTTTTTGCCTCAAGAGATCCGATAGCTGGGTACGGCCATTTCTGGACTTGACGGGAGATGGCGTATTCTCTATAGTGGTGGAGGGTCGACCCCATTTTTCGTGAGGGCATTATGAAAATCAAGGTAGAGCGTGCAAAGATCGTCAAGGCGCTTAAGGAGGTCGAGGGGATCGAGGTTACCCTGGAAAACGCGGATGACGCCAAGGAGGCCCTCGATCTCATCTTGAAAAAGTCTCAGCTCTTTAAGGGCGCCGAGGGGAAACAGTTGAAGGATGTCATCGTGACCGCGACCCAGGAGTACAAGACCTCGGCGGTGGAATACAACCTCATATTTACGCTGGAGTTTGTCTTCGCGAGCGGCGTTTTCACGGACGCCAAGCTCGCCCTGATCAAAGAGGTACAGGACTTCTTCGCCAAATACTAAGGCGTGATGCTCTGTGCCTCATCCCTTGCACAATACCCTTCACTCATAAAAGAGGGCCGGCACCCTCGGATTGATAGTCGCGCTGGCTGGTCTCATCAACTGGCAGGCACAAGAGCTTCCCATCTCTAGGGTTGGCACTTGGGGATAAAACCAAAAGCCCCATCCCGTCACTTAGAAGGATAGATTCAAGCGCCCTTACTATCCCTTTTCATCCGAAGGCAGAAACGTCCTTGAGCTTATCCTTCGACCGTGGTATTTTCACGAGGAAGATGCGTGACGTGATCGGCATAGGCGCCTTGAACCTGGACCTCTTGTACGAGGTCGATGCGTTGGCTGCCCTGCGCAAGCAGGGGTGGCCTCTGCATGCAGGCAGGGAGCAATCCCTTACTGCTGGAGAGTTCAAGAAGTTATTGAAGGGGCTGGAGCAGCAGGGGACCCTGCGGTTTCGCAGCGGCGGGGGATCGGCTGCCAATACCATCCTGGCCCTGGCCGGGATGGGGTTTCAGACGGGGTTCGTGGGCAGGGTGGGGGCCGATGAGGAGGGCGCCTTTATCCTCAGCGAGATGAAAGGGGTGGACCTTGCGCAGGTCAAGGCAGGGGGCGCCAGCGGCATCTGCGTGGTGGTGTTGGACAGCCGCCGGGACCGGGCCCTCGTGGTCCAGCCCAATGCCAACGACTCCTTGCGTTTTGAGGATCTTGATCTCTCCTATCTGTCGAATGGCCGGTACCTCCATTTGAGCGCCTTTGTGGGCGATGCCCCTTTTGATGCCCAGCGCGGGCTCATGGAGGTCCTCCCTGCCAAGGTAAAGGTGAGCCTCGACCCGGGTGAGCTCTATGCCCAAAGGGGCAGGGAAGCGATCCTGCCCCTGATCAAGCGATCATCCGTCATCTTAGCCACGGATCACGAGATCTGCTTCCTCATGGGCACGGCAGATTATAAAGCCGGTTGCAAGGAGATCGCCTCGCTGGGGCCTGATTGCGTGGTCTGCAAGAGGGGAGAGCAGGGGGCATATCTCTTCTCACGGGAGGGGGAGGCGGAGTTTCGCCCGCAGGAAGCGGTAGAGGTGGTTGACAACACCGGCGCAGGGGATGTCTACGATGCCGGGTTTTTGGCCGGTCTGCTCCAGGGAAGGCAGCTTACCGCCTGCCTGGCCCTTGCCCATGCCATGGCGGCCAAGAGCCTCGGCGGCTATGGCAGGCAGCGCTACCCCAATGCCGGGGATATAAAGGAGATTACAGGGGGTTGACGATGCCCTTTGAATTCGGTTGGCTCTCCACAGGCAGGGACCTGGCAGCCAGGCAGCTGCTCCAGGCGGTCTGGGATAAGATCAAAGAGGGTTTCATCCCCGCGGAGATAACCTTTGTCTTCTGCGACCGGGAGCGGGGCGAGGCAGTGCAGAGCGATCTCTTTCTGGACCTTGTTGCAGAATTGGGTCTGGAGACCATCACTTCTTCCTCACGCCGATTTAAACCTAAGCTGCGCAAGAAAGATCGGGAGCAATGGCGCGCGGAATACCATAGGGGGATGATGGAGAGGATTGCCTCCCATACCAATGCCCTGCTCGTGCTTGCCGGTTACATGCTCATCGTGAGCCCCGAGATGTGTCGACGATACCCCCTGATCAACCTCCACCCGGCCCTGCCCGGCGGCCCCACCGGGGCATGGGAGGAGGTGATCGACGAGCTGATGAGAGAGCGGGCCGACACCACCGGCGCGATGATGCACCTCGTCACGCCGGAGCTGGACCGGGGGGCGGTGGTGGCCTATTACTCCTTTCCCATCCAGGGAGGCGCGTTTGCGCCCTTCTGGAAGGAGGGTCCTGAGAAGCGCGGTCCCTTGTTTTGGCTGATCCGCCAGGAGGGGGTGCGCAGGGAGATCCCGCTCATCATCCTCACCCTCAAGGCAGTTGCTGAGGGGAGGATCCAGATCAAGGATGGAAAGGTCTTGGATAGCAAGGGCAAAGAGCTCAAGGGGCTTGTCCTTACCCGGGAGGTGGAGGAATACCTTAAGGCATTACGATGAGGATCTTTGTCACCGACTGCGAAGGCCCGATCTCCAAGAACGATAACGCCATGGAGCTGGCCGCCTCTTTCGTGCCCCAGGGGGAGCGGTTCTTCTCCCTGCTGAGCAAGTATGACGACTTTCTGGCGGATGTGGAGAAGCGGCCCGGGTATAAGGCAGGGGACACCCTGCGTCTGATCCTCCCCTTTCTCAAGGCCTTTGGCGCGACGGACAAGCGGATCGAGGAGTTCTCCCGCGCCAACATCCTCCTGATGCCCGGGGCACAGGAAACCCTCCGCTTCATCAGGGAAAGGATGCCTGCCTTTATCATCAGCACCAGCTACGAGCCCTATATCAGGGCCCTGTGTGAGGTTATCGGTTTCCCCTTCGAGGCGACATACTGCACCGAGCTTGCGCTCGATCGCTATCCACTATATAAAGAGGAAGAGGGGTATCTGCGCGAGGTGGCAGGGGAGATCGCCAGGATGCCGATGATCGAGTGGAGGCAAGGGGCCGCAGGACTGGCAGATCTCTCTGAAGCTGGAAGGCAGGTGGTGCAGCGGCTCAATCAGATCTTCTGGGAAGGGCTGGCCGGCATGCGGATCAACAGGCTCTTGGAGGAGGTGGATCCCATCGGGGGCGAGGCGAAGGCGGCGGCCGTGCGGACGATCTTGCAGCGCAACGGCGCCGAGGTCTCCGAGGTCATGTACGTGGGGGACAGCATAACCGATCTCCAGGCCCTGGAGATGGTCAAGGGAGGAGGGGGGCTCGCCCTCTCCTTCAACGGGAATGCCTATGCCATCAAGGGGGCGCACGTGGCTTGCTTGGGACGGGATACGGGCATCATCTCCATCTGCGCCCAGCTCTTTGCCGCAGGGGGGAGAGAGGGGGTGATGGCCCTGTTGCCCCGGTGGGGACCGGCGGCCTTACAATCTGCCGGGATAGAGGAAAAGGAGTTGGCGCACCTTGCGTCGGATGCCGTGATCGGGGAGATCACCCCTGATAATCAGGCCCGGTGGACTGAGAGGAGCCAAGGGTTCCGCAAACAGGTAAGAGGGGTCCGTATCGGGTCCCTCGGATAGAGGGTGTCATGAAAAAAGAGTCGTTGTTTAACCTATTGTTTCTCCACGCTGACGCGGGATGGACGCTATCGGAGAGGTGATGAAAAAGAAATCCTTATTTAATCTGTTGTTCCTCCACGCTCACGCGGGATGGACGCTATCGGAGAGGGCATGAAGAAAGAATCTTTATTTAATCTGTTGTTCATCGCGCTGGTCATCATGGCCTTCTACCTTTTTTTTCGCATCCTGTCCCCATTTTTCTCTATTCTCGCGTGGGCAGCCATCCTGACCATCATTTTTTATCCCCCCTTCAAGCTGGTCAACAGGTTCTTTCGCAACCGGCGTGCATGGGCCGCCCTCACGATGACCATCGTCGTCATCATCGCCATCGTCATCCCCGCGGGCTTTCTGCTCAACCTCATCGCCAGAGAGTTGCTCGATATATACCAGTACTGCGAGCAGTCCATCGCCGAGGGAAGGCATATAACATTTTTCCAGGGTCTCAAACAAATCGGCCTCGTACAGCGTATAGGGGAGGCGCTCGATCGCTATTTTGATCTCTCCCAGATAGACCTCGAGACATTCCTGCTCGATAATCTGAGAAAGCTGAACATGTATATAGCAGGCCAGGCCCCCAAGTTCATCAAGGGGCTCTCCGCCATCATCCTCAAATTCCTTCTGATGTCCGTCACCCTCTTCTTTCTCTTTAAGGACGGAGAGCAGGTCCTCACAACGATAAAGGCCCTCCTTCCCTTCACAGCCACGGAACGGGATAACATCCTGAGGAAGATAGTCGAGATGATCCAGGCCACTATCTACGGCGGCATCGTGGTGGCCCTGGTGCAGGGGGGAATGGGGGCCTTGGGGTTTTTGATCGTGGGTCTTGGCTCCCCTCTGTTTTGGGGGACGGTGATGGCCTTGCTGTCATTTATGCATATCGTGGGACCCTTTATGGTATGGGTCCCTGCCACGGTATTCCTCCTGTTCCAGGGGGCATACACCAAGGCCGCGATCCTCGGCATATGGGGCGTGACCATGGTGAGCCTCTCGGATAACTTCTTGCGCCCCCTCATCATCAGCGGCAGGACCCAGATTCACCCCCTGTTGATCTTCTTCAGCGTCTTGGGGGGATTGATGGTCTTCGGTTTTTTAGGTGTTATTGCCGGCCCCCTCGTCATCACCATCTGCCTGGCCATCATAGATATCTACACCGCTCCCCCGCGACGTCGGAGAAAAAAAGGAGTTTAAAGCCTCCTTGAGGGGCACAAATGATGCTCCTTTCAAGATTTGAAGGACATCATGTCGCTCCCGCTCCTCCGAAGGTGGCCCTTTGGCCACAATATAGAGATAGGGATTACGGCCGAAGGTGGCCCTTTGGCCAGATCTGCCGCCCTGCGGCACCCCATCTGGCTAAAGGGCCACCTTCGGCATAAGAATATCCGAATGTCCCTCCCCGCTTTCTACAGAATATAAATGATGGGATGTATCGCCTTGCGATACAGTAGGGGGCCGACGCGGGAAAGGCGACAGAGTCAAACGCTGTAGAATCGCTGAGCCGGGAGTTCCAGGCAGGTAAGGGTGCCCCCGTAGACAGCTCCGGTGTCAATGCCGATCTTATTGGGCGCTACAAATACCCGCTGCAGGGGGGTGTGCCCGAATACGACCGTCTTGCCGTAGTCGTGCGGCGAGAGGATGAACTCATCCCTGATCCAGATGAGGTCGTGGGGGTCCTGTTCCTCCAGAGGAATGCCCCCCCTTATACCCGCGTGGACAAAGATGTATTTCTCCGTCTCATAGTACAAAAGCAGCGAGGTGAAAAAATCGAGGTGCTCTTGGGGAAGCTTGAACTCACCCTCCTGAGAGTACGTTTTGATGGTGGCAGCGCCGCCGTTATAGAGATAGAGGTCATAGTTTTCCCCGTTGGTGACCCAATCGAGGAGCATCTCCTCATGATTCCCCTTGAGGCAGACTACATGCGGGAGATCCTTCCGTAACCGGATGATGTAATCAACGACACCCTTGGAAGCGGGACCGCGGTCTATGTAGTCCCCCAAGAAGACCAGGGTATCCTTCTCGCAGTTCAGCGCGGGTTTGATCTTCTCTATCAACTGCTCGAGGTGTGACAGATTGCCATGGATGTCACCGATGGCGAAGAACCTCTCTACTTTCCCTTTACCCGCCACTCCGCGGCCCCTTATTACCTTCCCTTTATTCACCAGTCCGCGGCCCCTTGTTACCTTCCCTTTATCCACCAGTCCGCGTCTCCTTGCGCAAACCACCATGCGGACAAATCGGTCTGCAGGATGGCTTCGGCCATGTTCTTGGCCACCTCCGTCTGCAACCGCTTGGCGTTATTGCGGAGCCACTCATCGGCGTAGCGGCTGCCCAGGTCTTTGTGCCCTTTGAGTTGCAGCAGCAGCGCCAACTGGTCGGCATCATGGGAGAGAACGGCCTCCTGCGTCTTTTGTTCGTTGAACTCCGCAATCAGGCCCTTGATCTCATCGGCAAAGGGGAGCCCTGCAGTTAAGTCCTCGGCTGCACGCTCCTCATCCACTCGGACGTACTTTTTGTAAACGTAGTTATGGTCACCTGTCCTCGCCTCGGGGAGGTCATGGAACAGGCACATCTTGACCACCTTAAAGGCGTCGACACCCTCATCCAATTGGGCCAGGCAATATCCGATGAAGGCGGTGCTGAAGAGGTGCTCGGCAACCGATTCCTCTCCGGTGCCCAAAAAGCGGTAGCCGGTCCGGGGGGTCTTTTGCAGCATCCCCACCTCAAAGAGAAGATCAGCGATCCGCTTCAAATTCGCACCAGGTCTCGACATTAGGCAGTGCCTTTTTCCATTGTACAACGCTCCTCTTGCGCCCTGAATAGCACGTAGTCCCCTTCTCCGCTATCTCGTGCGGTGATGCGATAAAGGGCGATTTTAAAAAATGATCTCAAGGTCCTAACCATATAAAGGACACACTATTATATATACTGGTCGTTTAAAGTCAAATATGGAGTCCACCTCTCCATTCACCTTTGGGTTGTCTTTTCCCACGGGGTGTGGTATAAGGGCCTGGATTTTAGATCTTGGATCTGGGGGATGAGAGGTGAACGAGCGTGTTCTCGTAACCGGAGCAACAGGATTCATCGGGAGCCATCTCGTGGATGAGCTCCTCTGGAAAGGGTATGAGGTGGCTGCCCTTGTACGAGAGAGCAGCGATCTGCGCTGGCTCAGGGGCAAAGGGGTGGAGTTCATCTACGGCGATCTGCTCGGGGCGGGTAAACTCCCCCCTCTGAAGGGGATTGCCCATATCTTCCACCTGGGCGGGGCAACGAGGGCCCTGCGCAGGAGGGATTTTTACCGGACCAACCAGGAGGGGACAGAGCGGCTGATAGATGCCGCCCGGAATATTAAGGGGCTCAAGCGGTTTGTCTACCTCTCAAGCCAGGCCGCTGCAGGCCCCTCTCTCCCCGAGAGGGGACAACAGGAGGAGGACCCTGTCTGTCCCGTCTCCCCTTATGGCGAAAGCAAATTGCGCGGGGAGGAGGCGGTGCTCAGCTGCCGGGACAGGTTCCACGTAACCATCCTGCGCCCATGCGCCATCTACGGACCCCGGGACGCCTATATGTTTGAGATTTTCAGGCGCATCTCCAAGGGTTACATCCCCATGATGGGTAAGGAGCCGATGTTTTTGAGCTTCTGTTACGTGGAGGATCTTGTTCAGGCCCTTCTGTTGTCCATCCAGCGGGATCATCCCTCGGGCGAGGTCTTTTTCATAGCGGATGGGGAACGGTACTCTTGGGATTTCTTCGCCGATGTGGTATCGTCTGAGCTCCACGTCAAGCTGCGCAAGATCCGTATCCCCATCTGGTTTGCGTGGTTCTATGCCGCATTGTCGGATAGCTGGGGATTGGCAAGGAAAAGGCCGGCTTTGTTCCATCGGAGTAAATGCGCCGAGGCCAGCCAACTCAACTGGGTCTGTGATATAAGCAAGGCGAAGAAAAAAATCGGATTTCGGCCCCGCTTCCGTCTGGAGGCTGGGGTGAAGGTTACCCTCACGTGGTATAAAAATAAAGGGTGGCTATGAGGGAGTGCCTATAATGGATATATTTACCAAGTGTTATGAGTTCACCGAGGCGGATAAGGCCAAGGCCGCCGGTTACTACTT
>Ga0299912_10003406_pt1 | contig 12988 bp, 10 predicted proteins | sample RVTome_2_FD_207667 | JGI IMG/M metagenome (GOLD analysis project Ga0299912, IMG submission 207667) | Soil microbial communities from uranium-contaminated site in the Upper Colorado River Basin, Wyoming, United States - RVT95D214 (version 2) ...
GGTGCCGGCGCCGGCATGGTCGAAGTGCGCCGGGATCCAGCCGGACGTGGTGTGGCAGGTGTCGCACTGGGCCGTGGTGACGATGTGCCCAGCGGTCTTGCCGGTGGCCTGGCTGCCGTTGTGGCAGGTGGAACAGGTGCCGCTCACGCCGCTGTGATCGAAGTGGGTCGGGATCCAGCCGGCGGTGGTATGGCAGGTGTCGCACTGCGCCGTGGTGACGACGTGGCCGCTGGTCTTGCCGGTGGCCTGGCTGCCGTTATGGCAGCTGCTGCAGTTGGTGCCGGCGCCGGCATGGTCGAAGTGCGCCGGAATCCAGCCGGACGTGGTGTGGCAGGTGTCGCACTGAGCCGTGGTGACGATGTGCCCCGCGGTCTTGCCGGTGGCCTGGCTGCCGTTGTGGCAGGTGGAGCAGGTGCCGCTCACGCCGCTGTGATCGAAGTGGGTCGGGATCCAGCCGTTGCTGGTGTGGCAGGTACTGCACTGCGCCGTGGTGGCGACGTGGCCGCTGGGCTTGCCGGTGGCCTGGCTGCCGTTGTGGCAGCTGTTGCAGTTGGTGCCGGCGCCGGCATGATCGAAGTGCGCCGGGACCCAGCCCGCCGAGGTATGGCAGGTGTCGCACTGCGCGGTGGTGGTGACGTGACCGCTGGGCTTGCCGGTGGCTTGGTTGCCGTTGTGGCAGGTGGAACAGGCGCCGCTCACGCCGCTGTGATCGAAACGGATCGGCAGCCAGCCCCCGATGGCGTGGCAGGTATCGCATTGTGCCGTGGTGGCGACGTGGCCGCTGGGCTTGCCGGTGGCCTGGCTGCCGTTGTGGCAGGTGGTGCATGACCCGCTCACGCCGCTGTGATTGAAGTTTGCCGGGACCCAGCCCGCCGTCGTATGGCAGGTGTCGCACTGGGCGGTGGTGACGATATGTCCCGTCGACTTGCCGGTGGCGGAGTTGCCGTTATGACAGGTGCTGCACGAGCCGGTCACGCCGTCGTGGCTGAAGGTGGCGGGAATCCAGCCGCCGGTGGTGTGGCAGGTGTCGCATTGTGCCGTGGTGGCGATATGCCGGGCGTGCTTGCCGGTGGCCTGGTTGCCGTTGTGGCAGGTGGAGCAGGTACCGCTCACGCCGCTGTGATCGAAGCGCGTCGGTAGCCAACCGCCGGTGGTATGGCAGGTATCGCATTGTGCCGAGGTGGTGATGTGGCGTGCCGACTTGCCGGTGGCGGTGCTGCCGTTGTGGCAGGAACTGCAGGTAGCGCTCACGCCGCTGTGATCGAAGTGTGCCGGCACCCAGGCCTGGGTGGAATGGCAGGAGTCGCACTGCGCCGTGGTCGGGACGTGGCGTGCGGACTTGCCGGAGGCCATGGTGCCGTTGTGGCAGGTGGCGCAGTTGCCGCCGACGTCGCGGTGATCGAAACGGGCCGGGCGCCAGACGACATTGTTGTGACAGTCACCGCAATCGCCGGTGGTGGGAATGTGGCGCGCGTCCTTGCCCGGCGCCGAGCTGCCATTATGGCACTGGCTGCAGCGATCGCCCATATCGGACGTGTGGGTGAAGTCGACGATGGTCCAGTCGGAAGAGATGTGGCAGCTGTCGCAGGCGGCACGGGTCTGAACATGCTTTGCCGGTGCGGCACTGGCCTCCACCACGCCGCCCTTGCTGTGGCAGCTGGCGCATTGCCGCGGCGTCCCCTTGAACACGCCGCGCACATGGCAGCTGCTGCACTCGACGCTGACGTGGGCACCGGTCAGCGGAAAGCCGGTGATGAAGTGATCGAAGCGCTTTTCCGCCGCCGTCGCCACCGCGCATGACAGCAGCAGGGCAAGGACCGCCAGCATCTGGATCGCATGTTTTCCGAATACGGCTCGTTCCATGATCACTTCCCCTTTTTCTCCGTCTTCTTGTCCGGCCGCAGCGCAGGATCAAGCAGACGCAAATCATCAAACTTGCTTGTTACGTGGCAACGGTTGCAGGCCCGGCCGAAGCTGCCGCGATGTACGTCGTCGTCGATGTGACAGGAACCGCAGGCCTGGTTGAGCTTGGCCTCGGTTCCCTCGCGGTGGCAGGCATTGCAGGCCAGATTCTTGTGCGAGCCATCCAGTGCGAACTTGGTATCCTTGTCGTGATTGAAGCGCCACAGCTTCCAGCTGTTCGGCGTATGACATTGGCCGCATTTGTCACCCAGGGCGTCCTTGTGGGAATCGTCCCTGTCATGACAGTCGTTGCATTCGCGCTTGGTGTCGCGGTATCCCGCCGTAATATGGCAGGCCTCGCACGGTGCGGTGGCATGCAGCCCGATGAGCGGGAAGCGGGTGATGTCGTGGTCGAAGGCCACGCCCTTGCCCCAGCCCTGCTCATTGTGGCAACGCTCGCAGGTCGTACCGAGCTGCCCTTTGTGTGTATCGTCCTTTTCATGACAGGTCTTGCAGGCGCGCTCCAGGGCGACCTCGTGTACCGGACCGCTGTGACAGGCGCGGCAGGATACCTTTTCATGACCGCCGCGCAAGGCATAACCACTTTCCCGCAGGTGGTCGAACTTGGCTTCCTTCCAGCTTTTTTCCTTGTGGCAATCGCCGCACGCCTCGCCGTTGCGCCCCTTGTGCACGTCGTCGGCCGCGTGGCAGCCGTTGCAGTCGCGCGGCGGCTTGTCCTTGCCGTCCACCGACTTGTGACAGTCGCGGCAAGGCAGGTCGCGGTGACGCAGGCGCAGGGGAAATTTGGTCTTGCGGTCATGGTCGAACTTGTTTTCCTTCCACTCCTTGTCGCTGTGGCACTTCTCGCACTCGGTTCCCAGCCGGCCGCCGTGCACATCGTTGATGCGGTGGCAGGCAATGCACGCCTTGGGCGTGTCCTTGTAGCGCCCGTCGGGATGACAGACGGCGCAGGCCACTTCCTTGTGCTTGTTGTGCAGGGGAAACTTGGTCTTGTCGTGATCGTAGTGTGCGTCTTTCTTCCAACCGCCGGTCTTGTGGCAGTCGCCGCACTTTTCGCCCAGGCTGCCGTCGTGGGCGTCCTGCTTGCGATGGCAGTCGATGCAGGTTCCCGGCGCCTCGCGATACTTCTTGTCCGCCTGGTGGCAGGAGGCGCAGCGCGTGCTGCTGTGGCGCCCCTCCAGCTTGAAGTCAGTGGCGGTGTGATCGAACGACTCCGGCACCAGCAGCACGATATCCGCGCCACGACCCTTGTGCTCGCTGTGACAGGTCTTGCACTCCAGCTTGGGATCGGCGGCGCGACGTCCGTGCAACCCCTTGCGCTGCTTCACGTCTTCCGCCGCCTCCTTGTGGCAATCCAGACACAGGCGGCGCTGTTCCTTCTTGCTGAAGGACTCGTGGCAGGAGTCGCACTTCTCCTCGTACTTGGCATGGCCCTCAATCACCGGGCCCGGCATGAGCAGCTTTTCTATGGAAGCGGCGTGCACGGACGACAACCCGCTACCGGCCAGCATGGCAAACAAACACAACCAACGCACCATCCGCAATCCGATCAATACATGTGTACGGCGATGACATGCACGATACCGGCGAGCAACATCATCAGGAACAGGGGAAGGTGCAGGATGTGCCACCAGGCGAACATCCGCTCATAGGTGCCGATCTCGGCCACCCGGCGCAGGTTGTCAATATAACCGGCGACAAAGCGCGCAGCCACGCGCTGGGCGCGCTGCGTCTTTTCCTGTGACCAGTCGGACTTGCTGCCGTGACGCACCAGCTTGCGGTGCATCAGACCGATGATGCGCCTGCGGGCATACCAGCACCGCAGGACCACCCAGGGGAAGGTCAGCGAACGCACCAAACCGCTGCGTTCGCGCAGCAACCATGACTCGAGCCGGGCCAGGGTTTCGGCCGCTTCCGGCACCGAACGGAACAGGTTGGCAAAACCGCCCTTGGCGGCGGCGATGCGCTCCTGCAGGCCGCTCAGGGTGACGTGGGCACCGTACAGGCCGTAATGGATACGCGTATAGATATAGCGGCCGATGAGGCCGGAACCGGCCACCAGCAGCATGCTGATCAGCGCCACGTTGCTGTTGATGGCGCCCAGCTTGAAGTTGGAATGGAACAGTATGGTCAGCGGCCCCAGCACCCCGAACAGCATGTGCAGGCGGAACCAGTAGCGGATCGGCCCCCAGCGGAACAGCTTCACCTGCTTCTTGCGCAGGGGATAGAGCAGCAGCAGCGTCATCAGGACGCCGCCGACGATACCGAGGGTGTACCCGAGGCCGCGTTCAGCGGTAAGATAGCCGGCGTCGCGCCACTGCCAGCCCAGGTACATCATCACCATCGTGGCCACGGCGAACAGCGCCGCACCCATCCCGCTCCGCAATGGAGCCTGAGTCGCATCGGTGGTGCGTGCGGATGATGCCGAGGTGAAGGATTTATGTTCACCGCTCGCGATCTGCCCGGCTACGGCGTTCATGAACTTGACCTCCCGTGTTCTGCTCTAACCATACGTCTATGATCTATCGTCCCGGGCATTGTTACATTGAAGGCAGTCACAATACACTCCGGCAGAGACGGCTTAGACTACGTAAAACACCCCAGTTTTCAAAACGATATAAGCATGTTACTTAGCAGTCTGTAAGGAGGAGCCACATGGACGACACGTTACTCTGGTCGTTCTACGCATCGCCGCTACTGGCGATCCTGGGCTGGTATATATACCGGTACCAAAACCACGAGCGGGTGAGCATCACCACCCGTGACGAGGCGATCAAGAGCGGTCTCACCGAACCGGCGTCGTTGCACCCGGTGATCAACCCGGTCAAGTGCATCGGCTGCGGTTCCTGCGTTGCCGCCTGCCCGGAACACAACGTGCTGGGATTGATCAACAAGCGTTCGCACCTGATCAATCCAAGCCACTGCATCGGCCACGGCGCCTGCGAGCGCGCCTGCCCGGTACAGGCCATCACCCTGGTGTTCGGCACCGAAAAGCGCGGCATCGACATCCCCAGCGTCAACCCCGATTTCCAGACCAACGTTCCCGGCATGTTCATCGCCGGCGAACTGGGAGGCATGGGTTTGATCCGCAATGCCATCACTCAGGGCACGCAGGCACTGGAGTCCATTCGCAAGCTGGACGGTATCGGCCGCGGCGACAGGCTGGACGTGATCATCGTCGGCGCCGGCCCGGCCGGTTTCGCCGCCTCCCTCGGCGCCATGCAGCACAAACTGCGCTACACCACCATCGAACAGGATTCCCTTGGTGGTACGGTGGCGCATTTCCCGCGCGGCAAGGTGGTCATGACCGCGCCGGTAAATCTGCCGCTGGTCGGCAAGGTCAAGTTCACCGAAACCAGCAAGGAGGCCCTGCTTGGGTTCTGGCAGAAGGTGGAGCGGGAGAAGGGGGTGAAGATCAACTATCAGGAACGCGTCGAGGACATCGTGCGCGAGGAGCACGGCTTCACCGTACGCACCAACAAGACCAGCTATCGCACCCGTGCCGTGCTGCTCACCATCGGCCGGCGCGGTACGCCGCGCACCCTGGACGTACCGGGCGAAGAACAATCCAAGGTGGTGTACCGCCTCATCGACGCCGAGCAGTATCGCGGCCAGCATGTACTGGTGGTGGGCGGCGGCGACAGCGCGCTGGAGGCGGCCACCAGCATTGCCGAGCAGCCGGGCACCACCGTGACCCTGTCCTATCGCAGCGGCTCGTTCAACCGCGCCAAGGAAAAGAACCGGCAGAAGGTGGACGCGGCCGTCGCCGCCGGCCGCCTGAAGGTCATGTTCAATTCCGGCGTCAAGCACATCCACGGCAAGACCGTGGACATCGAGCAGGAGGGTACCCTGCACAGCCTGCCCAACGATGCCATCATCGTCAGCGCCGGCGGTATACTGCCAACCCCCTTTCTCAAACAAATCGGCATCGAGGTGGAAACCAAATATGGCACGGCTTAGCGCCGTTGCGCTGCTGTTATGGCTTGCCGCAACCACCGCATTCGCAGCGGAGCTCGACAACTACCACGCGGCCATCCGCGCCCGCGACTATGCGCGCGCCGTAACCCTGGTCAAACCCCTCGCCGAGCGCGGCAGTGCCCAGGCCCAGTACGAGCTGGCCGGTCTCTACCGCAGCGGACGCGGCGTCCAGCGCGACAACGGGCAGGCCTTCCGCTGGTTCGGCAAGGCGGCGGCCCAGGGCTATGCACCGGCGCAGTACAGCCTGGCCCAGTGTCATGAGCGCGGCTGGGGCACGGAACGCAACGACAAACTGGCCATGGGCTGGTATCGCCGCGCGGCGGCCCAGGGCCATGCCGCCGCGAAGGAGCGGCTGGCGCAGAGCGCAACGCCGGAACCGGCGGACAGCGACTCGGATATTCCCCCGGAAAAACGCCTGCGCCAGGCAGCCGCCGCGGGCGATCTGGCCGAAGTGCGCGCACTGCTGCGCGACACCAAACCGGAAGCGGCCGACAGCTACGGCGCCACACCGCTGCACCTTGCTGCGGCGGGGGGCCACCATGAAGTGGTGCGCGCCCTGCTTGCCGCCGGCGCCAAATCGGCGCTGCGCGACGAATACCAGGAAACGCCGCTGCTGCTGGCGACCCGCGGCGGCCACCTGCGCGCGGTCCAGGCATTGCTCGACGGCCGCGCCGACATCAACGTGCGCGACGCCAACGGCAACACACCCTTGCTGGTTGCCGTGCAGGGAGGGCATGACGCCATCGTGCAGGCGCTGCTGGCACGCAAGGCGGACGTACAGGCGCGCAATGAAAAAGGCTGGGATGCGCTGCGTTACGCCCAGGCTCGCAACGACAAGCCGCTGGCTCAAATGCTGTTGCAGGCCGGTGCCAAACCGGCGCAGGAGCGCAAGACCGGCACTCTGGCAGCGACACTGCCGTCGCCCGAAGCCACGGCGGAAACCGGCCCCTACCGCGGCTGGTCACCGTTGATGACTGCCGCCTGGCGCGGACAGAAAGAGGCCGTGGCGGCACTGGTGGAGCGCGGCGCCGACGTCAACGAACAGGACGCCACGCGCCACACGCCGCTCACCCGTGCCCTGAGCCAGGGACACGAAGAAGTTGCGGCATGGCTGCTGGCCCGGGGGGCGCGCCCCGATACCGCGCTGGAAGACGGCACGACGCCCCTGCATCTTGCCGCCACCGCAGGCAAGGCCGGCATTGTCGGCACCCTGCTCGACAAGGGCGCTGCGGTCAACGCACGGCGCAAGGATGGCGAAACGCCGCTGCTGGTGGCGGCGGCGGTAAAAAACCAGGTGCTGATGGCGGCTCTGCTAAAAAAAGGCGCCGAAGTGGGCGTCGCCGATCGCGCCGGCCAGACTGCGCTGCACCGTGCCGTAGCGGCAGGCGACGGCGCCGGGGTGCAGCTGCTGCTGCAACACCTGGCGCCGGCGGAAGCGCGCGACGGCAACGGCGTGACGCCGCTGTGGCTGGCGGCCGATCGCGGCCATGAGGCCATCGCCAAGGCGCTGTTGGTCCATGGCGCGGCAGTGGATGGTAGCGATAAACGCGGACAGACGCCGCTGATGCGCGCCGCCATCCACGACCGGTCCGATCTGGTGCGGCTCCTGCTGCATCATGGCGCGGCAATCAACGGCAAGGACGGCGACAACAACACCGCCATGCTGCTGGCCGCGGCCAACGGCCACGACCAGCTGGTGCGCCTGCTGCTCGACCAAAAGGCGGCGCTGAACCACCGCAACCGTGCCGGTGACAGCGCGCTGATGCTGGCGGCCCGGGGCAATGATCGCGCGACCGTGGAGTTGCTGCTGGCCGCCGGCATCGATTATCGCCTGAGCAACGCCAACCAGGAAAACGCCGCCACCGTGGCCCGCCGTGCCGGTCGCGAAGACCTGGCGGCGCTCATCGAACAACATGCCCGGGACAAGAGCTGGCTGCCCGGGCTGCTGCGCTGAACCGGCGCTGGCGACTAGGCCTCAACGATCTCGTAGTCGTGGGTGATCTCTGCCGCCTTGCCCAGCATGATCGAGGCGGAGCAATATTTTTCCGCCGACAGCTCCACCGCCCGCTTCACCTGCGCCTCCTTCAGTTCCTGGCCGGTGACGACGAAGTGGACATGGATTTTGGTGAACACCTTGGGATCGGTTTCGGCACGCTCGGCGGAGATTTCCGCCACGCAATCGCTGATGGGCTGGCGCGCCTTTTTCAGGATGCTCACCACATCGAAGGACGTGCAGCCGCCCATGCCGAGCAGCAGCATCTCCATCGGCCGCGGGCCGAGATTGCGCCCGCCGTGATCCGGCGGACCGTCCATCACCACCGCGTGGCCGCTGGCCGACTCGCCGACAAAGGTGGCCTGTTCCACCCACTTGATCCGCACCTTCATTGCATTTTCCTCACCGTTTAACTTCGCCGGCCGCCATTGTAACCGCTTGCCTGGGCGGGGACAGACTGGTATATGTAGCCCCGATCATTCCTAGGGAAAAGGGGTAAACATGACGACCAAGGCGCTGACCACCGGCAACCCGGCGATCGATCGCTTCCTGGTCCATTGCCATCGCCGCAAATATTCCGCCAAGAGCACCATTATCCGCGCCGGCGACAAGCCGGACGTGCTCTATTACGTCACCAAGGGCGGGATGTCGGTGCTGATCGAGGACGACAACGGCCGCGAGATCGTGCTCGCCTATCTCAACCCCGGCGATTTCTTCGGCGAGATGGGCCTGTTCGACGAGGCCGCCGGCCGCAGCGCCTGGGTGCGCTCACGCACCGAATGCGAGCTGGCCGAGATCAGCTACGCCCGCTTCCGCCAGGTCGCCCACGACGACCCGGAAATCCTCTTCGCCCTGGCCAGCCAGATGGCGGCGCGCCTGCGCACCACCAGCCGCAAGGTGGGCGATCTCGCCTTCCTCGACGTCACCGGCCGCATCGCCCGCACCCTGCTCGACCTGACCAAGGAACCGGATGCCATGACCCATCCCGACGGCATGCAGATCCGCATCACCCGTCAGGAACTGGGCCGCATCGTCGGCTGTTCCCGTGAAATGGCCGGCCGCGTGCTCAAGACCCTGGAAGAACAGGGCCTGATCTCGGTGAAGGGCAAGACCATCGTGGTGTTTGGTGCGCGTTAAGGCAGATACAAGAGAAAAGATACAAGTTAAAACCACTGTGCCTCCTACTTGTATCTTTTCTCTTGCATCTTGAATCTGCTTAAAAAAACAGCTCCGCCAGCTTCTCCCCCGGCTCCGCCGCCCGCATAAACGCCTCTCCCACCAGAAAGCTGTTCACCCCGTGACGGCGCATCAGCGCCACGTCGTCGCGGTCGAGTATGCCGCTCTCGGTGACCACGATGCGATCGGCCGGAACCTGCGCCAGCAGGTCGAGGGTGGTGTTGAGGGTGACCTCGAAGGTGCGCAGGTTGCGGTTGTTGATGCCCACCATGGGCAGCGGCAGGCACAGCGCGCGCTCCAGCTCCGCCCCGTCGTGCACCTCCACCAGCACATCGAGCCCCAGCTCCGCCGCCAGCGCACTCAGTTCGGCCATCTGGCCATCCTCCAGTGCGGCGACGATGAGCAGGATGCAGTCGGCGCCCATGGCGCGGGCCTCCACCACCTGGTAGGGATCGATGATGAAGTCCTTGCGGATCACCGGCAGGGTGCAGGCGGCGCGCGCCTGCTGCAGGTATTCATCGCTGCCCTGAAAGAAATCGACGTCGGTGAGCACCGACAGACAGGCGGCGCCGCCGCGCTCGTAGGAGGCGGCGATCTCGGCCGGGCGGAAATCGGGCCGCAGTATACCCTTGCTGGGCGAGGCCTTCTTCACCTCGGCAATGACGGCGGGCAGGCCGGCGGCCAGCTTGGCGCGGATGGCACCGACGAAGGGACGCAGTGCGGGCGCCGCGGCAATGCGTTCGCGCAAGACCTCAAGACTGGTCTGTGCGCGGCGCGCGGCGATCTCCTCGACCTTGCGGCGGAGGATTTTTTTCAGGACATCCGGGGTATCGTTCACGTCACGCCGCCTTGAAGCCGTTGCTGACCTGGATCAGGCGCGCCAGCCGCTCGCGCGCGGCGCCGCTGGTGATCGCTTCGCGCGCCTTCTGCACCCCCTCCTCCAGCGTCGCCGCCAGATCGGCGGCATAGATGGCGGCGCCGGCGTTGAGCAGCACGATGTCCCGCGCCGGCCCGTCCCTGTCGTCCAGCACTTCCCGCAGGATGCCGAGGCTTTGCGCCGGCAGCTCCACCGCCAGGCGGCGCACGTCGGCACGCACCATGCCGAACTGCTCCGGCGTGATGGCATAGCGTTTCAGGCTGCCGGAATGCCACTCGGCCACCTGGGTCGGCGCGCCGATGCTGATCTCGTCCATGCCGTCCTCGGCGTGCACCACCAGCACGTGCTTCGAGCCGAGCCGGCCCAGCACCTGCGCCAGCGGCTCCAGCCACTCGCTGCTGTAGACGCCGAGCACCTGGTGCGGCGCGCCGGCCGGATTGGTCAGCGGACCCAGCACGTTGAAGATGGTGCGCACGCCCATCTCGCGCCGCGGGCCGACGGCATGCTTCATGGCGCTGTGATGCTTGGGCGCGAACATGAAACCGACGCCGGCCTGGCGGATGCACTCGGCCACCTGCTGCGGCGTCAGTTCCAGATTGACCCCGGCGGCCTCCAGCACGTCGGCGCTGCCGGACTTGCTGGATACGGAACGGTTGCCGTGCTTGGCCACGTTGGCGCCGGCGGCGGCCACCACGAAAGCGGCGGTGGTGGAGATGTTGAAGGTGTGGGCGCCGTCACCGCCGGTGCCGCAGGTGTCCACCAGGTGCGGCAGATCCACCTCCACCCGCGTCACCAGCTCGCGCATCACGCCGGCGGCGGCAGCGATCTCGTCCACCGTCTCGCCCTTCATGCGCAGGCCGACCAGGAAGCCGCCGATCTGCGCCGGAGTCGCCTCGCCGGTCATGATCAGGCGCATCACGGCGGTCATCTGTTCCCCGGAAAGATCACGGCGCTCGGTTACGGTGCGGATGGCGGTCTGCATATCCATGTTATTGAACCTTCGGTATTCGTATCGACGTAAAAGTGACGGGATTGTCCCGTTTCCCCGGCGCACGGGTCAAGGCGCGTCACCGCCCCAGCGCCGCTCCTGCCAGCTCCACACCGCGAGACCGAGCAGCGCCAGCGCGAGCATGCCCGCAGCCATGGCCCACACCTGGTGGGACAGCAGCGGCACCAGCAGGCCGGCCACCAGCGCGTTGAAGCCCACCTGCATGAACGACTGCACCGCCGCCGCCATGCCGCGGTTGCGCGGAAAACAGTCCAGCGCCAGCACGGTGAGATTGGGCATGCTGAACGACACCGCAAAGGCATACAGCACCAGCGGCGCCAGTACATTGATCGGTGCCGGCGGCAGCAGCAGCGCCTGCAGCACGTTGCCCAGGCTGGCGCCGAGCATCAGCGCATAGCCGATGCGGATGCCGCGGCGCGGCGTGATCCGCCCGGCCAGCCGGCTCATGGTGTAGGAGCCCAGCATCAGGCCGCCCACCATGGGCACGAACTGCATCCAGAAATCATTGGTCCCCAGGTGCAGGTGGTCGTACAACAGCGTCGGCGCGGCGGCGATGTAGATGAAGAAGGCGCCGAAATTGCAGGCAAAGGCCAGCACCAGCCCCATGAAACGGCCGTGCCGCAGCGCCATGGCGTAGGCGGCTGCCACTTTCGCCGGGTGAATGGAGTGGCGCCCCTCCTTCGCCAGGGTTTCGGGGGCGCGCCAGGCGATGAGCGCCAGCACCCCCAGGCCGAGCAGGGCGAGAAACCAGAACACGGAACGCCAGCCCGACCAGTCCTGCAACACACCGCCGATCATCGGCGCGATGGCCGGCGCCACGGCGAAGATCAGCATGGCCTGCGACAACACCCGCTGGGCGTGGTGGCCGCTGAACACGTCGCGCACCATGGCCCGGCCCACCACCACGCCGGCCCCGGCCGACAGTCCCTGCACCACGCGCCAGAACAGCAGGCCGTCGATGGAGGCGGTCAGGGCGGCGCCGATACTGCCCGCCACATACAGCGCCAGGGCGCCGATGATCACCGGGCGGCGGCCGAAGGTGTCCGACAGAGGGCCGTAAATCAGCGTGGTGAGGGCGAAGGCCGCCAGGTACAGCCCCATGGTCTGCTGCATCTGCACATGGGAGGCGCCGAGATCGGCGGCGATGGCCGGGAACGACGGCAAATAGGTGTCGATGGTGAACGGCGCCAGCATCGACAACGACGCAGCGATAAGGGCGATGAACAACGGGTGGTGCGCCGCAGGGGCGCCTGGATTCGGCACGGGAAACTCCAAAAGAAACCATATTGTCGCAGCGGCGCGGAGACGCAGTTTCATCAAGGATGAAACAAACCACACCTCTCTGCGCCTTCGCGTCTCCGCGACAGAATGTTTACGCCCGCAGCCCGCCCTGCATGGCCAGGAAGTTGCGCAGCAGATCGTGGCCGTGACGGGTGAGTATCGACTCGGGATGGAACTGCACACCCTCGATGACGAACTCGCGATGGCGCACGCCCATGATCTCGTCCCGGCTGCCGTCCGCATGCTGGGTCCAGGCCGTGACTTCCAGGCAGGACGGGATGGAGGCCTGTTCGATCACCAGGGAATGATAGCGCGTGGCCTGGAACGGATTGTCCAGGCCGTGGAACACGCCCACGTCGCTGTGGTAGATGGGCGAGGTCTTGCCGTGCATGATCTCGCGCGCATGCACGATGTTGCCGCCGAAGGCCTGACCGATGGACTGGTGACCCAGGCAGACGCCGAGGATCGGCAGCTTGCCGGCGAAGTGCTGTATCGCCGCCACCGAAATGCCCGCCTCGGTGGGCGAACAGGGCCCGGGCGACACCACCAGGTGCTGCGGTGCCAGCGCCTCGATCTCCGCCACGGTGATCCGGTCGTTGCGGTGTACCTGCACCTCGGCGCCCAGCTCAGCGAAATACTGCACCAGGTTGTAGGTGAAGGAATCGTAGTTGTCGATCATCAGCAGCATGGCTGAAAACCCTCTGTCGCAGAGACGCAGAGACGCGGAGATTTAAAAATCATTGACCACACG
>Ga0299912_10003407_pt1 | contig 12985 bp, 12 predicted proteins | sample RVTome_2_FD_207667 | JGI IMG/M metagenome (GOLD analysis project Ga0299912, IMG submission 207667) | Soil microbial communities from uranium-contaminated site in the Upper Colorado River Basin, Wyoming, United States - RVT95D214 (version 2) ...
GGAAGAGAGAAGCATTATCTTCAATAAACCGGCGAGTGTAGTTCCTAATGCGGTCGTATTTTTCCTGAGAAATCGTCCGGTCGATGGACTTCTCCGTCTGGTCAAAGTTTTCTTCGGTATTCACCTTGATAGCCCCAATATCACCGAAGGCGCTGATGGCGGCATTAGTCTCAGCCTTCTGGTGGAACTCCACGAGCTTTTGGGCTACCCGGGTCACCATTTCCGCCGAGACCTGGTTGGCCGCCAGCAGGACATTCATCATCCTGTCCTGGGGGAGGCAGCGCATCTTCACCACGCAGTCAATGACCCGGCCCCGCCCCCCCAGGCTTATCTTGCCCCCTGCCTTGACTATCGGGACTATGCCCAGATAGGCGTCCGGGCAGAGGCGGCGATTAAGCTCAACCTCCCGCTGGCAGAAGAACCGCCGCTTGGTCAGGGTGGTGTAGTCCAGGTAGCCCAGATTGACCGGCTTCTTAACCTTGTAAACGAAGTCGCCGGCGATGAAAACAAAGGACATCTGGGTCTGCATCAACTGCACCCGGCCCGGAGCTTCCGGGTAGGTCTTGGGGTCAAGCAGGGCCTGAACCAGCTCCGGTAGCCGGGATGTTGTGCTATCCTCCTCAGGATTGGTGGTCAACCTCACCCCCTTATGATATGAAAGGATGAACCCTATCCCCTTAATCCCCTTCCCCTTGGCAAGGGGAAGGGGAAATTATTTCTGAAGAGGGGCTTCGCCCCTCTTAAACGCCCCCGGACGCTGGGGTATTGAAAGAGTCATTCGCTCCTCCCAGACGCCCCCAGGCGCTCGGTATTGAGAAAAAGAACTCGCTTTTCTTATTATGCTTTAGAGTTCCACCCACCTTAGTAGCTCGGCCAGCACCAGTTCATAATTATCACGGGTCACAGTGAGCAGGTTAACATTGGGCTGGCGCTTGATGGCGTCGGCGAAGGGGTTCGGATTGAGCATAATCGTGCCCAATACCTTCTTCCCGCTCGTTATAACCTGAGTAACTGTCTCACGGAAACGAGGCGAAAAAAGCTCCATCCGGCCAATCTCATCAATGACGACCAGAGCGCCGTGCTGAGCCGCCCGCTCCAGGGCGGGTACACCCACCCGCTCCAGAGCCTCCACATCCACCCCGTACTTGCCCACACGGTGCGGACTGTGAATCTTGATGTGCGCCAGTATGGCTGTCTCACCGTCCAGAGTCACCAGCCGGAAGCCCTCCCTGACTCCCCCGGTGCGTATTTCTTCGGTGTAGAAACCACCGGCCTGGCCCGGTATTCGGGCGACCACCTGCTTGACCAGGCTGGTCTTGCCGCTGCCGGGTCGGCCGGTGAGTAGATAGACCGGCTTCATTTGCCCCGCCACCATTCAGCAGTCAGGACTTGGTTTTCGCGGCCCGCCTTCTCGCCTTGAGTTTCTTCGCCTGTTGCCTATGTTTAATTAAGGCCACTCTCTTTTTCTTATTCATCGTAATACATAATATAACCCAACCTAGCTCTTTGCGCCACCTTTCTTCTCATTGAAGACACGGACAAAACGGCCAAAAGAGCGGTCGTAGGTTCCCTCTACCTCCGGCGGGAAGACGCAGGCGGGAAGCTCGTCCGACTCCAAATGATAGGCCAGGCACTCGCAGCACCGGCCCTTGCGAGAGCAAGGCTCATAGGTGCAATTGCATGTCGCCTTATTGATTTCAAACTGACACTCCATGGGGTCACCTCAATTAGAGATAGCGTTTTCGTATCGCCGCGGAAAGCTCAACCAGGAGTTCCAGAGCGCGAGCGGCGGCCTCATTGGTGCGCAGTGGCGCCAGTGTGCAACTGGGTGTCAGTAACCCCTGCTCAATGAGTTGCTTGAAGCGAATGCCCTGCCGGGTGAAGGGGGCCATCGCCTCTTCCAGCCGGTCTTTGAGACTGGCGACTGTCTCTTTGGCCAGCACGCCGGCTTCGTTGGGGAGGATACCCCAGGCAATCGTCCCCTGCCTATCCAGGAATTTCTTGATTTCAGCGGGGTAGAGGCTGAGCGACTCCGCATAGTTGTAGGCATCAAAGCTGATAATATCCAGGCTGGTGCCGAGCAGGACCGACCAGTCCGTATTGCCGCAGCAGTGGACTCCCTTAAGCCCGCTGATGCCCCCGAAGACCTCCTCCAGCAGGGTAACGACCTTCTCCCGTGAAAGCGCGACGAAGGCAGAGCCAAAGGATGACATATAAGGTTCGTCAATAAAGATGATGGTATCTCTGGCGATTTTCTTCAGCTCCCTTTCCTGCCAGCTAGCCTTGAGGCGGAGCAACTTGGCCGCAGCATCGGCCAGTGTCTCGTCATAGATAATGGAGCGTCGGTTTTCGTCGGTAATAGTCAGCCCCCAGCTAATCGGGCCAGTCACCTGCCCCTTGACGGCCAGCGGCGACAGGCCGGTCAGGGAAAGAAATAGGTGGAGTCCGGCGGCATACTCAGCCGTAACCGGATATTGGTCAATATTATTCTCCAGGTAAGCGGTATACAGTTGCTCCAGGGGCGGGTTCAGGTCCTGCGCGCGGTCAACATAGATGCGGTTGTCTTTGATGACCACTCCCGGGAAGCCCTGGCTGTACTGGACATACATATTCTCCAGAAAGGAACGGTTGGGCAATTGCGGCCAGGTCGGGATGTCTTTCAGGTAATGGGCAACCAGCTTACACGCCTCGGCTGGGTCAGTATGAGGCATACTGCCAATAATGGTGGCGCGACAACCAAACTCAATATAGGGCATAGGATTCACTTAATATATTTCCCAATAAGCAAGTCCAGCTTCTTTTTCTGGGCTGGTGGTATCAGTTCCGGGGCGGTGACAATGGCTGTCTTCAGGGCGGTGGCACATTCGCAATTGCGCTTCGCGGGTATCCGGCCGACGGCCAGCTTGATAATCTTCCTGGCGGTATCAGCATTCCGGCGCAGGATACCCAGGATAACTTCCACCGTCACCGGCTCATGTCTCTCGTGCCAGCTATCATAGTCGGTGACACAGCCGATGACAGCATAGCAAATCTCGGCCTCACGGGCCAGCTTGGCCTCGGGCAAAGCCGTCATGCCGATAATGTCCGCCCCCCACGAGCGGTAGAGTCGCGATTCCGCCCTCGTGGAGAAGGCCGGGCCTTCCATGACAATAAAGGTGCCTTTAGGGTGGACATTGGCGCCGACTTCCCTCGCTGATTGAAACAGTACCTGGCTTAATTGCAGACAGAAAGGCTCGGCGAAGGGAATGTGGGCCACGATGCCCTCGCCGAAGAAGGTGCTGACCCGCCCCCGGGTGCGGTCGATAAGCTGGTCGGGGATAAGGAGGTCGCCGGGCTTGATTTCTTCCTTAAAACTGCCCGCCGAGCAGATGGCGATGATATGCTCCACGCCCAGAGATTTCAGGGCATAGATATTAGCCCTTGAGGGTAGTTCGCCGGGCGGGATGCGGTGCCCCTTACCATGGCGGGGCAGAAAGGCGACTCCCACCCCCTCCAGCTGGCCGATGACAATGGTATCACTCGGCTTACCAAAAGGAGTCCCGATGTAATCGGGATTAACTTCCTCAATACCCGTCATTCCCTCAATATCATAAAGTCCCGTCCCCCCAATCACCCCGATTTTCGCCTGCGGCTGAGGCATTTATTTACTCCTCCATCTCTATGCCAAGCTCTTTGGCTACCTGCTCAATAGGCACGCCCTTCTCGCCGTGCTGTACAGAGGCGATAGACTGCTTCAGCTTATCCTTGACCTCTTCCTTGATTTCTAAACTCTGGTCAGGGTCGCATTGTGGCATTACAGCCTCCTCATTTTTAGTGAACCCCTCACCCTTAAATCCCTCTCCCCTTTTGGAAAGGGGAGAGGGAAATAACTTAGAAGAGAGGCTTCGCCTCTCTTAGACGCTCCGTAATGCCACGTCCCTCCAATAACGCCAATTTTAGCTTGAGGCATGAGACCTCCTTCACCATACACAGTTACATCTTATCTTTTTGTAGTCCATCCCCAGCCTGCCCCACATTTCCACGGTTTCCTTGCACAGGGCAGATTCAGTGTAACTATATTTCTCCCTTAATTGAATAATCATCGCATAATACATATCATAGCGAGTTTTGAAGTCTATCTTCTTCCCCCAATTGGAGCTTTCCTTAAGATACTCTACCCAGCTTTTGTCGGTGCTTCCGTTGACAGTGCTCTGCAAACCTCTCAACGACCCAAGCGTGATTCGGGAAGGTACAAAACTGGCGAAAACCTTGTCAACAAAGTTCGCATAGTGCGCCTGCCAGCCAGGGATGGGAACCATCGGGTCAATTCTTATCCTTACTTCATATCCAGCTTCGCTCAGACGGCGCCCGGCATCAATCCGCCTGTCAACTGATGGTGCTCCATTTTCCCATCTTCTTGCCACCTCATCGGCATTAAGGCTAAAGCTGATAACAGCTTGACAATGGGGGTTGATTTCCAACAGGTGCTTTATATTATCAGACTTACTGACAAACAATACTTTATGTCTATTCTGTTCTTCAAACATGGGAACAATTAATCTTGAAAATGGCTGGCTTGTACCTTCTGACATCAGTGAGTCTGCTATTTCCCCTGTATTCAGGATTTCCGGAGTTGTCACTTCTTCAAGAAATTTTCTGGTGTGTGATTCTACTTTCGCATAGTCTTTAATCACTGGTTTGGTCTTAGTAGAATGGAACCTGAAAGTACCTTTCAGATAACACCAAGCGCAATTAAACGGGCATCCGTAAGCCCATTTCAATTCGATAAAATGTGGGCATATAACATCAGTACCCTTGATGGGCAACGGGGTCTTGTCAAACCTATTAATAATTGAGCTATCCGCCACACGAACGACCGCTGATTTTTTGTAGCCATTCAACAGCTGATATTCACTGTAGCTAATTCTCAAAATCATTGCCCCTTTCAAAATCTACTTTGGCCAGTTCTGCTTCGCATTGATATCTTTGAATAGAATTCCTTTCCCGTCTTATTTTTAGTTGCAAATATCAAGTAATATAAAGGTGCATTTCTAATGTTGCGAGTTAAAATGTGTTCATCAAAGTATTTATAACCTATTTGCTTTAAACCTTGCTCATATACATCTAGGAGAATCCTTTCGTGTATTCTATTGCTCCCAACACTATTTCTATATAGTTCCTCCCAATCTATCGGCGGGAAAAACCTCTTAATTTTTTGAGAAGGTTGGTGAATACTGCGCTTTAGACTACCAATGTGAAACGTGATTAACAGGTCCATCGGTCTTTTTTCAGTCAGTTGTTTAATCGAACTGAATTCAATCTCGAAGTTGTAAGGATCGATGAACGCAAAGAATAGTGCATCTGTTTTTGGGATTTGATTTATAAGCTCATTTATTGCGTGATTACAGTCCATGTTTATGAACTTTTTATCATACTGATAATCTTTCGCCCTGTAATTCAATGTTTCTACGAAATCTTCATTTTCATCTATGAAATAATATTGAGTAAAAGGAGTCTTGCAGTTCAATGCTATTATTGGAGAACCTGGATGCTCAATGCCTTCTATGACACACAGGCCTGGGCCTGAAAATAAGTCGATGTATATTCTGTGTCTCCATTTCTTCATTCCAGTGCTAAATATTTCACAATATTGTTTAAAGTAATAGAGTTTTTCTGTAGCCCAACGGCCTAGAAGTATAGCGGGTTTGCCATCGGATGCTATTAAGACAGATTCTTTACTACTTGCCATTGGACAGTCCCTTTATCCCCTCCCCATACGGTGCTCTTATTATACCACGCTCGGTGATGAGGGCGGTGATGTACTTAGCCGGGGTGACATCAAAGGCGGGGTTTTGCACCGGAGTGCCAACGGGGGCAATACTGACTCCCTGGATACGGGTTACCTCTTCCGCCCGGCGTTGTTCAATGGGGATTTCTTTCCCGGACTTGAGGGCGGGGTCAATGGTGGTGGTGGGGGCAGCCACATAGAAGGGGAGCCTATTCTCTTTAGACAGCACGGCCAGGGTATAGGTGCCAATCTTGTTGGCCGTATCGCCGTTGGCGGCAATGCGGTCGGCCCCGACGATGACACAGTCAACCTCCCCCCGACTCATAAAGTAGCCCGCCATGGAGTCGGTGATGAGGGTGAAAGGAATACCGGCCTTCTTTAGCTCCCAGGTGGTGAGGCGGGCACCCTGGAGGAGGGGGCGGGTCTCGTCCACGAAGACCTTTACCTTCCTACCCAATTCGTGCGCCCGGATGATGACGCCCAGGGCGGTGCCGTAGCCGGTGGTGGCCAGCGGCCCGGTATTGCAGTGGGTCAGAATGGTAGCGCCATCCTTGATGAGTCCGGCACCGAATTCGCTCAGTTTACGAGTAGCTTCAATCTCCTCTTTATGTATCTTGATGGCTTCCTGCCCCAGCGCCTTTTTAATCCGTTCAATATCCCGCCCGCTGGTAACCACCCGCGCCATGCGTTCGGCGGCCCAGAAAAGGTTACGGGCGGTGGGCCGGGTGGCGGTGATGGTCTGGCTGACCCGGCGGAACCTGGCAATGAAATCATCCCTGGTTTTGGCCCTGATACTCAGAGCGCCCAGCGCGATGCCGTAGGCCCCAGCCACGCCGATAGCCGGCGCGCCCCTGATTCTCAGTTCCTTGATGGCGGAGGCCACATCCTGGTAGCGGGTGAGCTCCAGATAGACCTCAGCCTGCGGCAGGCGCGCCTGGTCGAGCATTCTGAGCCGGTCGCCGAGCCATTCCAGCGGTTGGTAGTTAATATTGATAGAACCTCACCCCCTGGCCCCGATACAATCGGGGAAGTATTTTAGAAAGAGTCCCGACCAGTCGGGACTCTTAGACGCCCCTGGAAATAGATACCTCAGTTAAACTTGTTCATCGCCACGGTCAGGCCTTCGGTGAGGATGCAGAGAATAGCTTCGCTTACCTTCGGTATGACCTGGGTAATGGTGGCCTTTATTTCCAGCGGTAAATCACTAAGCAGGTAAGTAACGATGTCAGCATCGGTGACTTGAGGTGATTGCTCTTCTGGAGGTGGCCGTCCAATTCCCACCCGGATACGGGGAAAGTCCTGGCTACCCAGTTCCGTAATGATGGACTCCATCCCCTTGTGCCCGGCGGAGCTGCCACCCGGGCGAATACGAATCTTGCCGAGGGGCAGGTCAAGCTCATCGTAAATAACGATAAGATCATCAGGACTGACTTTGAACTTCTTGACCAGCTTACTAACTGACTGTCCACTTAAGTTCATGTAGGTGTGGGGTCTGGCCACGACCACCTCAATGCCAGCTACCTTACCAATGCCAATTCGGGCATTGGCCCGCTTCTTATCAAGCCAGATACTGTGCATCCGGGCGAAGTGGTTAACGCACATAAAGCCCAGATTATGGAGGCTACTGGCATAGTTCCGTCCCGGGTTACCCAACCCCACAATCAACTTCATCAGGCCTTTCCCTCCAGAAGACGGAGCAGTTCCGGCTCGGAAATCTGTTTGATACCCAGAGCCTGGGCGCGGGCGAGCTTGGAGCCAGGGTCGGTGCCAACGACCAGATAACTGGTCTGCCGCGTGACATTGTCTTTGGTCAGACCGCCGAGGGCTTTTATCCGGGCTTCAGCCTCCTCCCGTGTAAAGTACTCTAACCGACCCGTAACCACGAACTCCTGACCGGCCAGTGGCAGCTCCTTGGCTTCAACTGTTTTCGCCTCGGCCAGCTTGACGCCGGCCTTTCTTAGCTTCTCAATAAGGCGGCGGTTTTCTTCCTGACCAAAGAAGGTAACAATACTCTCAGCAATCTTGGGGCCAACGGTCGGTATGGTCATCAGTTGCTCTGCCGAGACACTGGCTAGCTCTTCGATACTGTTGAAATAGTCGGCCAGAATCTGGGCCATCTGCCCGCCGATATGCCGGATACCGAGGGCATAAATCAGCCGGGACAGGGGCCGCTCCTTGCTCAGGTTGATGGCCTTCAGGATATTGGCCGCGCTCTTCTCGCCCATCCTCTCCAGCTTCATCAGGTCCTCTCCACCAAGGTAATAGAGGTCGGCCATGTCTTTGACCAGTCCCTCGCGGAGCAGGAGAGAGCTCATTGATTCACCGATTCCCCGTATATCCATCGCCCCGCGCGAAGTGAAAAGTTGCAGTCGTGCCTGAACCTGCGCCGGGCAGGCGGCGTTCGAGCAATAATACATCACCTCACCCTCGGGCTTAAAGACCCCGGCGCCACACACCGGGCAAACCGGCCGCCTCTTTTCCTTATCAAAAATCTTTGCCAGAAGACTGAATTCCTTTTCTTCACCGGTACGCCGAGCGACAATCGGCCCGATGACTTCCGGTATCACCTCTCCGGCCCGCTGGATATAAACCCAGTCGCCCTCGCGGATGTCCTTGCGCCGGATGTCATCCTCGTTGTGCAGAGCGGCCTGCCGGATGGTTACCCCACCCACCAGCACCGGCTCCAGCACGGCATATGGGTTAAGCGTGCCTGTCCGGCCAACACTGACCCGGATTTCCTTGAGCCGGGTCGTGCCCTGCACCGCCGGGAACTTATAGGCAATGGCCCACCTCGGCTCATGGCCGACAGCGCCCAGGTTTTCCTGAAGAGGAATAGAGTCCATTTTAACGACGATGCCATCAGCTTCATAGGGCAGACCTTCCCGCCGGTGTACCCAGGAACGGTAGTATTCCTCAACCTGTTCAATGGTGGTGACCAGGGCATTATTCGGGTTGATTTTGAAGCCAAGCGACTTCAGATACTGCATTGTTTCCCAGTGACTATCCGGGGTAGCCTTACCCTCAGCCCAGCCCAGGGCGTAAACATAGATGTCCAGTGGCCGTCTGGCCGTAATGCGCGGGTCGAGCTGGCGCACCGAGCCGGCGGCGGCGTTTCGAGGGTTGGCGAACACGGGCAGAGCCTCCGCCGCCCGCTCCTCATTGAGCTTGTGAAAGCCGGCTTTGGGCAGGTAGACCTCCCCCCGCACCTCAAACCGGGGGGGAGTGTCCTGCGGTACAGAAAGCGGTATACTCCGGATTGTCCTCAAGTTCTGGGTAATATTCTCACCGCGGAAGCCGTCACCGCGGGTAGCGCCGGTGACAAGCTGGCCATTGGCATAGGTCAGGGCTACGGCCAGACCATCAATCTTGTGCTCGCAGGCCATGTTGAACCGCTGTCCGGTCAACCGCAGAGTACGGGTGTACCAGGCTAAAAGCTCCTCATCGGAGAAGGCGTTGGCCAGAGAGAGCAAAGGCCGGGGATGCGCTACCACCCCAAAGGCTTCGACCGGTGCCGCGCCGACCCGCTGGGTGGGCGAGTCAGGGGTAAGAAACTGGGGGTATTTCTCTTCCAGTTGTTGCAGTTCCCGCACCAGTGCATCATACTCGGCATCGCTAATCTCCGGGCTATCCAGCACATAGTAGCGATAGCTATGATGATTGACCTGAGCCTTCAGTTGCTCAATTCTTTCTTTTACCTTCTCCAGGTTTTCCATAGGCCGCAACCTTAAGTGCTGAGAAAATCTGAGGATTTCATATTCTGCCAGATTTGTCACAATTATAACACAGCGTGCCGTCAGGCTGAAGATAGGTGATATAGAAGCGGACAGACTGACTTGCGCCTATCTCCGTCATAGGGTAAACTACAATATATTTTGACAGCCCAAGGATGTGGTGAGCGTGGCCGAAATCTGTCCCTTCCGCGGAGTCCACTATAACCAAACCCTCCTCAAAGACTGGGCGTCCGTTATTTGCCCGGTCTATGACATCGTCTCTCCCCAGCAACAGCAGGAACTCTACCAGCGAAACGAATACAACTTTGTCCGACTGGAGTTCGGCCGGGACTTGCCGCAGGACACCGCCACGGACAACAAGTACACACGGGCGGCGGCCACTCTGGAGCGCTGGCTGAGGCAGGGGATTCTGGTGACTGATGCTCAGCCCGCCATATACCTCTATGACCAGCACTTCACACACCAGGGGCAAGAATACCAGCGCCGCAGTCTAATCGTGCGCGTCCGGGCGGAGGAATGGGACCGGATGGTCGTCCGCCCCCACGAGAGCACGATGGCTGAGCCCAAGACCGACCGCCTGAGCCTGCTCTGGACCATTCAGGCGAACACCAGCGCCATTCTGGCCCTCTATGAGGACCGCGACCAGCAGATGGCCACACTCCTGCGCGACCAGGCGAGAGACAAACCTTTGCTTGAGTTGAAGAGCGTTAACGGTGACGGCCATCGCGTCTGGGCGATTACTGAGTCAGAAGCCATCAACCGAATCACAGCCAGGCTGGCTGACCAGCCTCTCTATATTGCCGACGGGCACCACCGCTATGAGAGCGCATTGAACTACCGTCGCCAGCGCCGTGCGGCTGACCTGTCGCCGTCGCCGGACGCGCCATACAACTTCGTGATGATGACGCTGGTGGAATTTGCCGACCCGGGGCTGTTGATACTGCCGCCCCACCGGCTGGTCCGGGGAATACCGAAATCAACTCTCGGCGAATTCAGGGCCAAGCTAAAGGTCTTCTTTACTATTGAAGAGTGGCCGTTGAAGACGCCCGGAGTCTGGGCGAGGCTGGATGCATTGCCGAAAGTAAAGAACGAAAACAGGCTGGTCCTATTTGGTCTGGACACGGAGAACCTCTATCTGCTCCGACTGCCTGACCCGGCGGCCGTCAGCCAGATGATGCCCTACTTCCACTCCGAGCTATATAAGAAGCTGGATGTGAGCATCACTGACCATGTGCTCCTGGAAGAGCTGTTAGCCTTAAGCCGCGACCAGGAGAAAACCAGCCTGGCTTATAGCTACGACCGTCAGGAGGCCGTGAACCGGGTGCTGAACCAGGAATACCAGCTAGCCTTCCTCCTGAATCCCATCAAGCCAGAGACCGTTAAGGCGATTGCCGATGTCGGCGACAAGATGCCGCGGAAGTCCACCTACTTCTACCCCAAGGTGCCGGCCGGGCTCATTGTTAACCGGCTGGTATAGGCGGACTGTGTCGTAATCACTACCAATCTGGTATTGAAGTATTTACTGCCAGAACCTGACAAAACCCGTATTCACATTGCCTATCAGACGATATTGGGTTAGAATAGTGCCACTTCTAGTAAGTCCCCCACCCAATGTAGACTATTTGCTACTTGAAGAGGCAGGGTTGCTGGAAAGCTTATGAGTGAAATAAAAGCAACCAGACCGACCGTCACACAGCGGGACTGGACAAAGGGCAGCGTGATGGGAAACCTCCTTTCCCTATCATGGCCCATTATGATACATAATGCGCTCTACATGATTGGGCAAACAGTAGATATGATATGGATTGGGAGGCTGGGTTCGGTGGCAGTAGCGGGCGTCGGTGCCGCCTTCATTGTTCATATGTTGGTGCTCTCCGCCAAAATGGGACTGGTGACAGGGGCAAGAGCCATGATTGCCCGTTCTATGGGGAGTGGCAGTATTGAAAGAGCTAGCCACCTCAGTGCACAGGCTTTTGTAGTGAGTATTGTCTACGGAGTATTTTTTAGCGCTGTCGGCATTATGTTCGCCCGTCAGATACTGAACCTATTTGGACTGAAACCCGAGGTGGCAGCGATAGGCACTGACTACATGCGTGTGTTATTTAGCGGTTGGATTTTTTATTCCCTCTGGCTAATGGCTTTCAGCATTATGCAAGCGTCCGGCGATGCGAGGACCCCGATGTTCATACACATGTTTACCCGAGGTATCCAGCTTATTTTGAGTCCCTTCCTGGTTTTTGGCTGGTGGTTATTCCCTGAGCTCGGTGTTGCGGGCGCGGCTCTTTCCATGATTATCGGGCAGGGCCTCGGGATGTTCATTTCCCTGTGGATTCTTTTCAGGGGAGGTCAATCGCGACTTAAACTTACCCTTAAGCGATTCCAGCTCGATATTAGGAGCATCTGGCGCATGGTCAAGATTGGCTTTCCAGCCCTCATCATGGGGGTACAGGGTAATCTCGGTCAAACGGTGTTGATGTGGATTATCGCTCCCTACGGTACGCTCGCCGTGGCCGCTCACACACTCAACCAGCGGGTAGAGATGTTTGTCCAGATGCCCAGCGTCGGATTGGGGACGGGCGCTGGTGTCCTGGTAGGTCAGAATCTGGGAGCAAAACAACCGCAACGCGCTGAAAGCACCGGTTGGACAGCGACCGCTCTAATGGAAGGTTTCGTAGCAGTCTGTGCCGCCGGTGTTCTATTCGGCGCGCCTTATATCATGCGTATTTTTACCACAGAGACAGAGTTGATAACGATAGGAAGCGCTTTCCTGAGAATTGCCTGTGCCGGCTACCTGATGACAGGACTTATTACGAGTTTGCAGAATTCGATATCGGGTAGCGGCGATACGCTACCACCAATGATAATAAGCTTGCTGAGCACCTGGCTCATACTACTGCCGGCTGCTTACATATTGCCGCGTGTCACCGACCTCGGTGTTTACGGTATACGCTGGGCAATAGTTATCAGCCATATGTCTGGTGCCGTAACTTATCTGCTGTACTTCCGATGGGGAAGATGGAAACGCAAGCAGGTCTAAAGCAACATGCCCCCAACCATGGTACCACTGGCTAAGCCAGAGCCAAACTCAATGAAAATGGAGAAATAAGCAGAGAATGGCAGCGACACAGAAACTAGATACGGTGTTGGAAAGAGCGAAGACCGTTATGCAGACAGAGGGATGGATAGCCCTATTCAGGCGGGGCTGGGTATTCCTCCTGGGCCGTCTCCTGCATTATGAAATCTACTACCTCTATGAACTTAGAGTAGAGGGACGCAGCCAAGTTGAATTGAGACCCAAAATCCAAAATTTCACTTCCGAGATAATATCTACGACACAGAGAGCCGATGAGCTATTGGCTAGAGGGTTCAGGTTTCGTTCGCCTAAAGGTATTGAGAGAGAAAGGCTGGATAAGGGAGCTGTAGCGTTCTGTATTTTCATCGGGCAAAAGCTGGCCCATATCGGCTGGGTGGCTATGAATGAAGAGGC
>Ga0299912_10003408_pt1 | contig 12972 bp, 9 predicted proteins | sample RVTome_2_FD_207667 | JGI IMG/M metagenome (GOLD analysis project Ga0299912, IMG submission 207667) | Soil microbial communities from uranium-contaminated site in the Upper Colorado River Basin, Wyoming, United States - RVT95D214 (version 2) ...
AGGGCCCTATAAAGATGTGGCTGCGGATCCCGTTGCCTGGGCCAAGAGATGCGAAGAGCTGGGGGCTGATCTCATCTTCCTCTCCCTCATCAGCTGCGATCCGAATGAAAAGGATACCCCGCCTGAGCAGGCGGCGGCCCTCGTCAAACGGGTCTATGATGCGATCTCCCTCCCCCTGATCGTCTACACGACCGGGGATGAGAAGAAAGACCCTGCCGTGCTCGCCGCGGTGGCAAAGGCCCTGAGCGGAGAAAACCTGCTCCTCGGGCCGGTCATCAAAGAGGACTTTGAGCCGATCGCCCTGGCTGCCAAAGAGCATGGCCACTGCGTGGTGACGCAGGCCCCTGTGGATATCAACCTGCAAAAGGAGCTCAACGTCAAGGTGAGCAGGATCTTGCCCCCCGACCGGATCTGCCTCGATCCCCTGGCCTCTGCCCTGGGGTACGGCATCGAGTATTGCTTCTCCGTGATGGAGAGGACCAAACACGTCGGCGTCCAGTTCCAGGATGCGATGATGCTGATGCCGGTCATAGCCAACTGCGCCGGGGAGGTCTGGAAGAATAAAGAGCCCAAGGAGCGAGAGGAGCTGGGGATCGCCTGGGAGGAGGTGACGGCGATGACCTACCTGTTGGCCGGGGCGGACTGTGTGGTGATGAGACACCCTGAGGTGTTTAAGATAGTAAAAGGGATGACCCGGTAGGCAGGGGGCCATGCACAGCGAGCGGGTATGGTTGGGCCCTGCAATACCTTAAGTCAAATCCCTTGACAGGGAGGATAATTAGAATTATTCTAAAAATAGATCAATTCCGTTTAATATAAAGAGAGTATTTGTCGGCCAAGCCGGTGATGCCAAGGGTCTAGGGTCATCACCAGGAGAAGAGCATTTTCAAGGAGGCAACGAGACGATGAAGGGAAAGAAGAAAAAGGAAGAGAAAGACAGGATCATCAGGGCAGAGGATCAGTGGGAGCCCATCGGGCACACCCCCATGCCCCATGTAACCGACCTGAGGAACTGGGACAGGCGCTTGATGGAGACGTATCAACCCTTTTATGCGCCTTTTTGCGACCTGTGTTGTCTGTGCACCTATGGGAAGTGCGACCTCACGGCGGGCAACCGCGGCGCCTGCGGCATCGATATCGCCGGTCAACAGGGCCGCATCGTGACCATTGCCTGCTGCATGGGTATGAGCGCCCATGCCGGGCATGCCGCCCACATCATTGATTATCTGATCGAGAAGTACGGGGAGGATCACCCCCTCAACCTGGGGGATCAGGTGGATGTGGAGTGTCCCAATATACGGACGGTATTGGGGTTAAAGCCGAAGAACCTCGGTGATCTGAAGAAGGCCGTCCAGTACGCCGCCGAGCAGCTCGTGCACGTCCTCTCCTCGGTCCACACGGGGCAGGAGGGGGATGCGGTGGATTATGAGTCCAAGGCCATGCACATCTCCATGCTCGACCATGTGGTGATGGAGGCGGCCGATGTGGCCCAGATCGCCGGCTTCAAGTACCCCACCTCGGTGGCGGACACTCCCCTGGTGGATATGGGGTGGGGCTCGATCGATGCAAGCAAGCCGGTCGTCCTCGTGGTCGGCCACAACCCGGCCGCTTCGGTCGAGATCATCGACTATTTGAGAAAGAAGGGGCTGGAGGACAAGGTGGAGGTCGGCGGCATCTGCTGCACGGCCCTGGAGACCACCCGGTATTCGGACAGGGCCAAGGTCATCGGGCCGCTCTCCCGCCAGCTCTTCTTCGTCCGGACGGGAATCGCCGATGTCATCGTGACGGATGAGCAGTGCATCCGCACGGATATGGTCGAAGAGGCGAGCAAGGTGGGATCAGTCGTCATAGCCTCCTCGGACAAGGCCTGCCGGGGTCTTGAGGAGGTAAGTAATAAGCCGACGGATGAGGTGGTGAAGGAGATGGTGGACGAGGGCAAGCATGTCCTGATCCTCGACCATGCCAAGGCAGCCGAGGTGGCGGTTGAGGCGGCGCTTAAGATCGCACCGAAGCGCAAAAAGGCGAAGACTGCCTTGATCGACAGGGCAAAGGCCCAGGAGCTGGCGCAGGCCTGCAAGGAATGCGGGAGCTGCGACGTGGTCTGCCCCAATTTGCAAGCCATCGGTTCAGCTGTCAAGCGGCTTGCCGCGGGTGATTTCGCGCCGTTCACAGCGGTCTTTGAGAGCTGCATCGGCTGCGGCAAGTGCGAGCAGGCATGTCCCCAGGCCATACCCATCTTCCAGTTGATGCAGGCGGTGGCCAGCTGGGATACCTGGAAGTGCCGTGCAGGCAGGGGTCCCATCATGGATACGGAGATCCGCAAGGTGGGGGCGCCCATCGTGCTGGGCACTATCCCCGGGGTGGTGGCCTTTGTCGGGTGCTCGAACTTCCCCAACGAGATCAATGAGATCGCGGATATGGTGGAGGAGTTCGCCCGCAGGAAATACATCGTGGTGGTATCCGGGTGTTCGGCCATGGCCCTCGGCATGAAAAAGGACGCCGAGGGGAAGACGCTCTATGAGAAGTATACCGGCGAGTTCGACGCAGGCGGCATCGTGAATGTCGGCTCCTGCGTGGCCAATGCCCATATAACCGGCGCGGCCATGAAGATCGCCAACATCTTTGCCAAACTCCCCTTGAGAGCCAACTATGAGGTCATCGCCGACTATATCTACAACCGCGTGGGAGCGGTGGGCGTGGCCTGGGGGGCGTACAGCCAGAAGGCGGCCTCTATTGCCACGGGGTGCAACAGGCTCGGCATCCCGGTGGTGCTCGGGCCTCACTCCGCTAAGTATCGCCGTCTCTTCCTGAGCCGTAAGGAGGAGGGGGACTGGAGGGTGATGGACGGCAGGAAGAAGGAGCTGGTAGACACCCAGGAGCCCTCGCCGGAGCACCTCGCCATCGTGGTGGAGTCCAAGGAGCGGGCCATGGTGACCATTGCGAAGCTCTGCCTCCGCAAGAACGACACCCAGCCCGGCCGCCAGATAAAACTCAACCACTACATCGACCTGTACAAGAAGTTCTTCGGCACGTTGCCCGATGACCTCCATCACTTTGTGAGAACTGAAAGGGACATCCCCATGTTCTTCAAGAAGGAGGTCAAGCAGTTCCTGGAGGAGAAGGGGTGGAAGCCGAAGCCCGCGCTGACCCTGCCGACCCTTATCGGGACCTATGACACCGAGGTCCCGATAGAGGCCACTATTCGTTAAGGAGGAGGAGAGACCATGCCACACCCACACCATCTGGTCAATATCCTGACGGGGGTCAAGGGGGCTACGGAGATGAAGGAGGCCGCGCCCCTGGCCCGGATCATCAAGAAGGCGGCCAGGCCCTTGCTGGTCATCGGTCCGCAGGCCCTGGAGGTACAGATAGACGGCAAACCCTTTATCGAGTATCTCGTGGAGATTGCGCGGGCCGGAAAGATCCCCATCTGCGCCACCGCCCACACCAAGAAAAGGCTTTTGGAGCTGGGAATCACGCCGGAGAGCGCCTATGACCTTATCGAGATCATCAACTCTCTCAAGGACCCCGAATGGAAGGGGGTCAAGGGGGAGGGATGCCATGACTTCGTGCTCTTCGGCGGGGTGAGGACAGACTTGGGCAACCAGGGGCTCTCGGCCCTGAAGCACTTTGCGCCGCATCTCAAGACGATGACCCTGTGCAAGTATTACTACCCGAATGCGAACTTTTCGCTGCCCAACTACCGAAAGAATGAGGAATGGAAGGCGCTCCTAGAGGAGCTTATCAAGGGGTTGAAATAAAAAAACAAAGACGCTAAGGAGGTATGTGATATGCCTGAGTTTCACGTTGACATAGGACCTCAATACGAAGGTGAGAGGGTGAGAAAGGAAGACCTCCATGTGGAGTTCGGGGGTCCGAAGGTGGAGTACAAGGCGGAGCTGGTCCTCATGAAGGGGCTCGGTGAGGTGGAAGAGGGCAAGGTGGAGATCGTGGGCCCCGATATGAGCGAGATGCAAGAGGGAGGCAGCTATCCCCTCTTTCTCGAGATCTTCGTGGCAGGGGAGAAGCTGGAGAAGGATATGGAGCCTGTTGTCGAGCGCCGGCTGCACGATTTCACCAACTTCATCGAGGGCATCTACCACATGAACCAGCAGGACGAGATCTGGTATCGTATCAGCAAGGACGCCTTTAAAAAGGGTCTTACCTCTTTGAAGGAGTTCGGCGAGATCCTCATCTTCGAGTACACCTCGGACATCGATATCATCGAGCGGATGCAGGTTACCTTTTATACCGATCCGGCAAAGGTCAAGGAGAAGGTGGAGATGGCCCGTAAGATCTACGAGGAGCGCCGGGCCCGTGCCAGGGGGTTGAAGGAAGAGGACGTGGAGGAATTTTACGGCTGCGTCCTCTGCCAGAGCTTCGCGCCGACCCACTGCTGCCTCATCACCCCCCAGCGGATCGCCAACTGCGGCGCCATCAACTGGTTCGATGGCCGGGCGGCCTCCAAGATGGACCCCGAAGGGCCCATCTTTCAGGTGCCCAAGGGCGAGACCATCAGCATCTTCAAAGGGGAGTACAGCGGCACCGATCAAACCATCCAGGAGCGGTCCCTCGGTTCCATACAGCAGGTCTGGATCCATAGCGCTATTGAATACCCCCACACATCGTGCGGCTGCTTCCAGGCCCTCTACTTCTACATCCCGGAGGTGGACGCCTTCGGCGTCGTGCACCGAGATTTTAAAGGGGATACCCCCCTGGGGATGCCCTTTTCGACCATGGCAGGCGAGGCCAGCGGCGGCAGGCAGGTGGAGGGGATGTGCGGTATGGCCCTGGAGTACATACACTCGCCCAAGTTCTTCCAGTACACCGGCGGGATGCGGCGGGTGGTCTGGATGCCCAAGGAGGTCAAGGAGCGCTTCAAGGAAGCCATCCCCGCGGAGCTCTATGACAAGATAGCCACAGAAGACGACGCCAATGATCCGGCTGCGCTCTCCGCGTGGCTGAACCAAAAGGGGCATCCGTGGGTCACCGGCGAGGCCCAACAGGCGCTGGAGGAGCGCATAGCGAAGGAAGGTTAGCAGCAGGCAAAAAACTTACGGGAGGATTGTCATGGCTGTCAAGGGGACGGATCTGGTAAAGCTTATGCCGAAGCGGCAGGGGTGTAAGGACTGCGGGTTTCCCACCTGTTTTGCCTTTGCCATGAAATTGGCTACGGGCGGCGCAGAGGTCAGCGCCTGTAAATACCTCTCCGACGAGGTGAGGGCGCAGATAGAGGAGCTCCTTGCTCCTCCGATCCGGCCGATCACCATCGGCCAGGGTGATAAGGCCCTGTCGATCGGCGATGAGGAGGTGATGTACCGACATGAGAAGACCTTCTTCCATCAGCCGGGCATCGGGTGCCTTATTTCTGATAAAGAGGATGCGAAGGAGCAGGAGCGGAAGATAAAGGCGCTCAAGGAGATGCGGTTTGTCTGGATCGGACGCACCTTAAAGGCCGATCTGGCGGTACTGCAGTGTGCCTCGGGAGACAAGGGAAAGTTTGTCGCCCTGGTGAAGCGGGTCGTCGAGATGGGTGACGGGGTCCCCATGGTCTTGATGGCCGACGGGATCGATCTCCTCTTGGCCGGTCTGGAGGCGTGCGGCAAGGAGCGAAAGCCCCTGCTGTATGCTATTACCGAGCGGAATATTGACGAGGCCATCGGCAAGCTCGTGGGGCTCGGTGTCCCCGTGGCAGTCAGGGCCGACAGCCTGGAAAAGGTCTCGGCCCTGACCGAGCGCTTGAAAGAGGCAGGGCTCCAAGACCTGGTCCTGGACCCCGGCTCCCGTAAGGTGTGGGAGGCGGTGAGGGACCAGATCTTGATCCGCAGGGCTGCACTCAAGCAGGGGTTTAAGCCGCTCGGATATCCGACCATTACCTTCCCCTGCCAGATGGCGGATGATCCGCGAAAGGAACTGGCCATCGCCGCTGCCCTGCTGGCGCGCTACGCAGGGATCATCTGCCTCTCCGATTTGCGCGAGGATGTCCTCTTTCCACTCGTGGTGCTCAGGTTGAATATCTACACCGATCCCCGAGTACCCATGGCGGTGGAGGCAAAGGTCTATGAGATCAATCAGCCGACCGACACGTCGCCGGTTCTCATCACGACGAATTTCGCCCTGACCTACTTTTCCGTGGCCAATGAGATAGAGGGGACCAAGGTCCCTGCCTATCTCGTCATCCAGGACACCGAGGGGCTGAGCGTGCTTACCTCGTGGTCCACGGGGAAGTTCAGCGGCGAGACGGCGGCGTTGTTCATCAAGAAGAGCGGGATAGAAGGGAAGACGAAGAGCAGAAAGATCGTCATCCCCGGACTCCTGGCCCGGATCAAGGGCGAGCTGGAGGATGAGATGCCCGGATGGGAGGTTATCGTGGGCCCCAGGGAGGCGTCGGGGATTTCTGCGTTCCTGCCGGACTTGGTCGGGAGGTGTTAGCCTTCACGATATGACAGCGGAACTGCAGGAGCTGCTTCATTCTTATCCGACCACAAGACACGCCCTCTTGCGCATCCTCCAGGCAGTTCAGCACACCAGAGGGTTTCTCTCCGAGGAGGCCCTGGCAGCGGTGGCCCGTCATCTGGAGATCTCGGCTGCCGAGGTCTATGGGGTGGTCACCTTCTACAATCAGTTTCGCTTTATCCCCTATGGCAAACACCATGTCGTTGCCTGTCTCGGCACGGCCTGTCATGCCATGGGGGGGCAGCTTATCCTGGATGCCTTTGAGCGGGAGCTGGATGTCAAGGCAGGGGGGATAACCCCGGATCATGCGTGGTCTCTGGATCGGGTAGGGTGCATCGGCTGCTGTACCAAGGCGCCTGTCGTGGTGATCAACGACGTCATCCATGCCCGAATGACCCCCTTCAAGGTGGAGGAGGTATTGGCGGGTTTGGGATTGGAGAGAAGCAGGGGCTCAGAGGGTGAAGAGTCAGGTGAAGGGAAATCTCGATGATCTCCGCCAAGGGGCACAGAAAAAATGGCAGGCGTTGGAGGAGAGTACCCCCACGGTGCGCATCGGGACCCCGACGTGCGGCCGGGCAGCCGGTGCCCTGGATACCCTCCAGGCCTTTCGCGAGCGGATAGAGAAGGAAGGTATTGAGGCCCATATCATCGAGGTAGGATGTATGGGCCTCTGTTTTGCCGAGCCCCTGGTCATCATCCACAAACCGCAATCCGGTCTTCCCCCCATCCTCTACGGTTTCATCACCCATCAGCATGTCCAGCGCCTGGTCGAGGGCTTTATGCTCGGCGACGACCCTTGCCTGGAGCTCGCCCTGGGCACGGTGGAGTTCAAGGAGGATGGCACCCCCTATATCCCCGAGATGACGCGCTTCGAGATTGAAGAGCGGCTGATTCTCAGGAACTGCGGCTACATCGACCCCCTCAATATCGAGCACTACCTGGCCCGAGGAGGGTACCTCACGCTGCAGAAGGCCCTGCAGATGGAGCCAGTGGCGATCCTCCAGGAGATAGAAGAGGCAAAACTGCGCGGTCGGGGGGGCGCCGGATTTCCTACTGCCCGGAAGTGGCGGGCGTGCCGCGAGATAGAGGGAGGGCCGAAGTACCTCATCTGCAATGCCGATGAAGGCGATCCCGGTGCCTTTATGGACCGCGTGGTCTTGGAGAGCGATCCCCATTCAGTGATTGAAGGTATGGTCATCGCCGCCCATGCCATCGGTGCCTCGCAAGGCTTTGTCTATACGCGGGCAGAGTACCCCCTGGTGATCGAGCGATTGCGCGTCGCCCTTTCCCAGGCGCGGGAGATCGGAGTGCTCGGTGCGAACATCCTCGGCAGCGGCTTTGCCTTTGACATCGAATTGGTGGCGGGGGCAGGTGCCTTTGTCTGCGGCGAGTCCTCGGCCATGATCTATTCCATAGAAGGCAAGAGGCCGATGCCGCGGGTGCGCCCGCCGCGGTCGGTGGAATGGGGGTTGTGGCAGAAGCCCACGGTAATCAATAACGTCAAGACCTTTGCCTTGGTGCAGCGCATCATGGAGCAGGGGGGCGCATGGTTCAGTCGCATCGGGACCCCCGGCAGCACCGGCACAGCGGTCTTTGCCCTGGCCGGCCGGGTGGAACAGATCGGACTCGTAGAGGTCCCCATGGGGACGACCTTGCGGCAGGTCATCTTTGACGTCGGGGGCGGCATCCCCGAGGGGAGGAGGTTTAAGGCCGTGCAGATCGGCGGGCCTGCCGGCGGCTGCCTGGGGGAGTCATCGCTGGATCTGCCTGTTGACTACGACTCCTTGAGCGAAGCAGGTGCAGTCATGGGATCAGGCGGCATGATCTGCCTCGATGAGAACAACTGTATGGTGGAGACCGCCCGTTTTTTCTTGGACTTTCTCTGCCGCGAGAGCTGCGGCAAGTGCAGTATGGGGAGATTGGTGACGAAGCAGATGTTCCTTATATTAGAGGATATAGTGAAGGGGAGGGGGACCGAGGCAGACCTCGATCTGCTTGCCGCGCTGGCCCACGATGTGGCCGAGGGGACCATCTGCAACCTGTGCAGCAGCGCTGCCAATCCTGCGCTGACCACCCTGCGCTACTTTCGCGCTGAGTACGAGGCACATGTAAAGGAAAAGCGCTGCCCGGCCCTGGTCTGCCGGGAGCTCATCACCTATTATATCGTGCCGGAACAGTGCGAGCGGGCGTGCGATCATTGCGTCCTCACCTGCCCCACGGAGGCCATCACGACGGATGAGCGGACGAGACGGAAACGCATCCTGCAGGACAAGTGCGTCAAGTGTGGTACATGTCTCGATGTCTGCCCTCCGGAATACCGGGCAGTGATCAAGGTGTCGCCTCCTGAAAAAGTAAAGGAGTTGGAAAAGGCAGCCGGTGCTGATAAGAAATAGTTGGAAAATATTCATCGATGCTTCCTCTCCCCCGTTCGTGCGTGACAAAGTGGTAATGAGACATTGCCTAGAAAATAAAACATCTCGCTTTCCTCTCCCCGCTGGGGAGAGGATGAAGGTGAGGGGGAAAACACCTGAGATCATATCCACCCTCACCCCGGCCCTCTCCCGCCAGCGGGAGAGGGGATAAATAGTATTTTTCCCGCCATTGGCGGGATTCGAGGGTGACGCTTTGTCATGATGGATTGCTCAGAAAATAAACCAACCCAATCCCTCCCCACCGCCCTTTACAAAAAAGCCGGAGGTGGCTCTTTAGCCAGTGGGTGAAGCGGCGTCATGAAAAATTCTGTGGAGATCACCATCGACGGGCAGAAAATGCGGGTTGAGCAGGGGGAGAAGATCCTTTGGGCGGCCCTCGCTGCGGGGATAGAAATACCGCACCTTTGCGCCATCAAGGAGGCACATCCTGCCCTTGGCGCGTGTCGGCTCTGCTTTGTGGAGGTCGAGGGGCAGGGGGTAGTGGCCTCGTGCGTGGAGCCTGCCAGACAGGGTATGGTGGTTCACACAGACGGGGAGCGGGCAGTTGCCCTGCGCAGCAGGGCCATGGAGCTCCTGCTTGCCGATCACCCGATGCAATGCAAGGAGTGTTCGAAGAAGGGGAAATGCGCGTTCCTTCTCTTGTCAATCGCCATGCGGGTGAAGCGGCCGAAACTGCTTCGTCCCTTTCTCCGGGAGGAGGTAGCCGTGGATGCAAGCCATCCCCGGATCATCTTTAATCCGAACCAGTGCATCCGATGTGGCAGGTGCGTGTGGGTGTGCAAGGAGAAAGCAGGCGAGGTCCCCTTCGACTTTATAAAAAAAGGGTATGAGATGCGCATCTCCACCTTCATGGGCAGGCCCCTGGCGGAGACCGGTTGCACGGGGTGCGGCGCGTGTGTGGAGGTATGCCCGGTGGCAGCCCTCTGTTTTAAGGAGCAGGGGTGACCAAAAAGTCGATGCGGGAAGAGGCGATAGAACTGGCCTTTGCCTCGGCTCAGCAGCGCCTGAGGGCCATGGATCCGAGGCAGGTGGCTGAACAAAGCGCTGCGGAGTGGCATGAGGACCGGGGAGGGGGAGGGTTAGAGATCGCCTTTTTGAACAGACGGTATCGGGTTGAACTCCCTGGCGCAGAGGTCAGAGATGAAGCAGGGGCGGAACCTCCCCTGGTGAGGCGGGTGCTTATCCTCCACTATCTGATCCAGGCACAAGGCAAAGAGCTGGCCCGGCGCTGGGTCGACTTCCGCAGCCTGCCTGGCGGCGTGGTATACTATCCCGTGTTTCGCGGGAGGGTGATTGCGCGGCTGGTCAGGATGTTTGGGGAGCGGCCTCAAGCATTGATCTCGGCAGCGGCCCCTCTGGGTGGGCGTGCGATAGCCATGGCTGATTGGGCTGTCGAGATCCCCGCCTTTCCCCGCGTCCCCGTAGTCTTCGCCCTTTGGGAGGCCTCGGAGGAGTTTGCGCCGGAGGGGACGATAATGTATGATGATGCGCTCCCCGCGTATCTGGAGACGGAGGATGCCATCATCGTGTGCGAGGAGATCCTGGGAGAGCTTAAGAGCAATGTCCAGAAGGTTTAATTTCACGGCTACGGGCATCGGCAGCCTCCCCTTCACAGACCCGGGGGAGGCGTGCAGGCTGATCTTTCAACACCTGCCTGAGGCGCCTCACTGGCCCCAATTGCCCAAGGCCAGCCCGCGCGAGGGGATGATCGACCAGTTCCTGGAAGGGGCCCCGGGGGTGGCGGAGAAGGGGGGCAAGCTCTACCTGCGTCCCTTGGAGCCGTATGAGGAGTGGGAGCGGTTCTATCAGGGCTATGAGGAGGGGGCCCTCGATGCCTTTGCCGTCAGCCGAGAGCGGGGACGGGGGTTCTATGCCTTCTTGGCGGAGGTGGAGCGCAGGGAGCCCCCTCATTTTATAAAAGGTCAGGTCACCGGCCCCATCACCCTCGGGCTCACGCTCAAGGACGAGGCAGGGGCAGCGGCCTTCTTCCATCCGGACCTGCGGGATATGCTGGTGAAACTGGCCGGGATGAAGGCGCGGTGGCAAGAGGCGGCTTTCCAGCGCGTTGCGCCCCAGGCGGAGCAGATCATCATCTTCGATGAGCCCATCCTCAGCAGCTATGGCTCCGCCTTTATGAATGTAAGCCGAGCAGATGTCATCAGCTGCCTCAGAGAGGCCATTGCCCCGTTACAGGGATTAAAGGGGGTCCATATCTGCGGCAACACCGATTGGCCCATGATCATGGAGATCGGTTTGGATATCATCCATTTTGACGCCTACAAAGACCTTGCGAGCGTATTGCTCTATGCAGAGCAGCTGCGGCGGTATCTGACAGAGGGGGGGGCGATCTCCTGGGGTATCGTGCCGACGGATGAGCAGGCGCTCAAGGGAGCAGAGGCCCCCCAATTGGCAGCGAGGCTCCAGCAGGGGTTCGCGCAGCTGATCCGAGAGGGCCTTGCTCAGGATACACTCACAGCAGGGTCTCTCATCGCGCCGAGCTGCGGCGCCGGATCCCTGAGCGAGCAAGGGGCGCGGAGGGTCTATGAGTTGACGGCAGCAGTGGCCGCCATCCTGAGGCACGATCTTATCCCCTGAGGAGGTGCCAGATATTAAGGCCCGGAAGGCGACGAGCAGCGCATTGTTTACAAAAGAGGATAAATTCGATTAGGGAGATTGTATACAGTGGGACGACGGCAACAAGGAGGTCGAAAGATGTTCGATCTTCTTAAAGAGCATCTTGTTACGCGAGGGGAAGGAACACACCGTTCTGTGTAGGGGGAGGTGCGAACAAGCTCTATACTGTGAGTCTGTACCGTGCGGCATGGCAGGGGAGCTGATGATGAAGGACTGTGGTATCCGGCTATGCTACATTCAACTTCCGCACGTGTGATTTTGAGATGGCTGCTTGTTACTCGTTGCCTTCAAGGAGGTAGCTATTGATGATACTCTCTATTTCACTCTATGTTGCGTTGATCATTTTTGGCATGGGTCTATTGTATAAAGTTTTCAGGTGGTTTCGCTACTCGATCAGCATGGGGGCTCAAGACGTTTCCATGTCTCGGCGGCTGGCAGCAGCCTTTACAGGAGTTATCGCAACACTTTTCAGCGCACGGTTTTTCACTCTCGTGAAGGTCTTCATTATCGATGTAGTCCTCAATCTCCGGATCCTGAGAGAAGATGCCCTCAGGTGGCTCATGCATATGTGCATCTACGGCGGATTTGTATTGCTCCTTCTGATGCATGCCCTAGGGCACTATACCAGCGCGGTCATATTCGACAACTACTATCCGACCATCAATCCCTTTTTCTTCCTCAGGGACCTGTTCGGGGTCCTGGTCCTCTTGGGGGTGGCCATTGCGATCTACCGGCGATTTATTCTGAGGATACCCCGGCTCTTTACCAACGCCAGGGATCATTACGCCATCATCATTGTGGCCGTCATTTTGCTTTCCGGCATTGCCCTGGAAGGTGTAAAAATTACGTCGCACACCATCTACCGGCAGATGGTAGAGGATTACGCTGGGCTGGAGGATGCGCAAGAGTTGAGGGCCCTGGAGGCCTATTGGGTACAACACTATGGTGTTGTACCCCCCACGGGGCAAGGACCGTTTGATGCGGCGACCCTTGCGCAAGGAAAAAAACTACATAACGCAAACTGCGTTGTGTGTCACTCCCGTCCTCAGTGGGCCTTTACTGGCTATGGGGTGGCCCGGGTCATCAGCCCGTTCGCTTTGGGATTAGACAAAGTGAACGCACACCGCTCCTTGTGGTACATTCATATCTTCGCCTGCCTTATTGGATTGGCGTACCTCCCCTTCAGCAAGATGTTTCACATCATCGCCAGTCCCTTGAGCCTGCTTGCCAATGCGGTTATGGGGCGAGGCCAATCGGCTCCAGCCAATATCGCCACCAGGCAGATGATAGAGCTGGATGCCTGTACCCATTGCGGAACGTGCACGGTGCGTTGTTCCGTTGCCGCGGCCCTGGAGGAGGTCCCCAATATCAACATCCTGCCTTCCGAGAAGATCGTATCCATCAGGGCGCTGGCATCGGGGAGAAAACTCGCCAAGGCGGAGCTCAAGGC
>Ga0299912_10003409_pt1 | contig 12971 bp, 12 predicted proteins | sample RVTome_2_FD_207667 | JGI IMG/M metagenome (GOLD analysis project Ga0299912, IMG submission 207667) | Soil microbial communities from uranium-contaminated site in the Upper Colorado River Basin, Wyoming, United States - RVT95D214 (version 2) ...
GTGCGCCACGCCGTCAATCGTCGCCGGGTCATTGGGATTCACGATGGATTGCCCGCTGTCCATCACCTGGCGGTCGTCCGTCCATAAGCCGCGGATACCTTTTTCCGGGTCGCCTTTGACCGATTCCTCGGGAAAGCCAAGTTCAAGGTCGTTCTTGCCAATAAAGTCACTGGGCGCAAGATGAAGAGCATCAGCATAGCCCTGGTTGGCCAGGCGATAACGGTGTTCCCGATCTTTGATGAAAATCCAGTCGGGCGTCGCGTCAATGAGGGTGCGCATCAATTGCTCGGACTGCCGAACCTCGCTCAACAACCGCTCACGATCGTTGTCCATTTGCTTCCATGCGGTAATGTCGCGTCCGATGCCCACCAGGCCAATAACTTTTCCTTGACTGTCGCGCACGAGCAGTTTGGAGTTTATGAGCCATTTCGGGTTGCCGGCTGGGTCTATGGTGCGCTCCTCATAGTTGAGCAAGGATTGGCCCGACTGGAGGATCACCTGTTCGTCGGCGCGATACTTGCTGGCCAGTTCCGCTGGAAAATAGTCTGCATCCGACCTGCCCAAGAGTTCTTCTGGCGTGGCTGCCCCCAGCAGGTGCGCCTCGGCCATGTTGGCGACGAGGAACCGGCTCTCGGTGTCTTTAACATAGATCACATCGGGCAAGTTGTCTATCAGCGTGCGCAACAAACTGCGCTCACGGGTCAGCGCCGCTTCAACTTGCTTGCGATCAGTAATGTCTTGGACCGTGGTGCGCATGCCCCGGATTTTTCCGTCGGCGTCCAGCAGATACCGGTCCTGAACCAGGACATTCACCAGGCTGCCATCCTTGCGGACAAAAGTGCGCTCGGCAGGCTGCTGTGGCAATCGCCCGGCGAGCTTGGCGATGATGGCTTGACGGGAAACCTCGCTCTCCTGAATAAACTCCCAGGCGGGTCGGCCCAGCATTTCTTCGATGGTATAGCCGAGCATTTCTGCCTCGGTGCGGTTGACCCGGACGATGCAGCCTTGTTTGTCAAGCTCGTGATAGCCAAACGGTGCTTCGTCGAACCATTCGCGGAAGCGAGCCTGGCTCTCCGAAAGCGCCTGCTTGACCTCGACAAGTTCTGCGCGAAGCGCCTCCACGTCCGGACCTGCCGAGGAAGGTTGCGGCACGGCCGCTGATGGGGAGACGGGTTCGGCAGCCTGCGTGGACGCTTCGCGAGGCAAGTCGGAGAACAGGCCCTCCAGTTTGCCGCGCAATGACTTGTCTTTGTCATCCATGATTTATCAACTCCTGGGCCAGCGCGCGATATTGCGCCGCGCCTCGGGTGTTGGGCGCGTACAGCGTGACCGGTTGACCGAACACGGGGCTTTCTCTGAGCTTGGTATCCACTTCGATGATGCTTCTGAAGAGAACGCCGTTCATGCCGCGCTGCATCTGGTCAAAGATGATCTGGTTGATTTTGTTGCGCCGGTCGTACAGGGTCACCAGCGCGCGGTACGTGAGGCGCGGATTGGTCTTTTCTCGCACCAGCTTCACCAGCTCGATCACCTGTCGGAAGGACTGGGCGGCGAAGAATTCGCACTGGACCGGGATGATGAGAACATCGGCAGCGGTGAGCGCGTTGAGCGTGAGCGTGCCCATCGAAGGCGGGCAGTCAATCAGAATAAAGTCGTATGAACTGCTACCTATGGCTTCGATGCTGTTCTTGAGATAAAACTCGTAGCCTTTGCGCCCGTATAGAACTTTGTCAATCGTCACCAGTCCTTGATTGGCCGGCACGATATCCAGCCCGAACACGGCGCATTCGCGGCTCACGCTCACCAGCGAGGCATTGCCTAGGAGCGCCTCGTCCACGGTGTGACGCAATTCGTCTGGCTTGAGTCCTACGGAGAGCGTGAGGTTGGCTTGCGGGTCCAAATCAATCAACAACACGACCTTGCCCATTTCGGCCAGGCAGGCCCCCAGGGATAAACAGGTGGTGGTCTTGGCCACTCCACCTTTCAAGTTACTGATGGCAATGACAGTAGTCATAGTCAAACTTCCCCATGCCTTTCTGTGACGGCTTCGCCTCTGGGGGTGAGGGGACCGTGCGTTTCATCTGCCGCGTCTGGCTGGCTCACATTCGATGGGCGGACACTTGCACCGCACGCAAGTGCAGGTGTGGGCAGTGTGAACCAGAACTGCGTCGAGCTTTCGTGTTGGTCTATTCTCAAGCGCCCGCCGTGCAGTTCCACCAATCGGCGCGAGAGCGCCAGACTGATGCCACTGTGGCCTTCGGCGCTGGCGTCCACGGCCGGCGCGGTGACGTCAAACTCGACTTGATCGCCCCGGCGCGCGGCGCTCACTGTGATGACGCCTTCATGGCTCATCTCCGAAGCCGTGATGACGAGGTTGGTCAACACCTGTCGCAACCGGTCGGTATCGGCCATCAGCGCGGGAACGTCCGGCCCGACCTGCACGCGCAGACGCAGTTGCGGATTGACCAGGGCCGAAATCAGCGTGGCTTGCAATCCGTCCATTAAACTGGCAATGTCCACCAGCGCATTGTGCAGCTCGACCGAGCCGACTTCCAGATTAGCCAGCTCCAAAATATTGTTGAGCAGTTGAGACAGCTGTTGGCCGCTGCGTCGGATGGCGGCCATGTCTTTGGTCTGCATCTCATTCAGCGGCCCGTCCAATCCCTTGAGCATCAATTGCGAAAAGCCCAGGATAGAGTTCAGGTAAGTAGCGAGCTGGTGCGACATTCGCATCAAGAACTGGCCGCGCAGCCGGTCAATCTCGCGCATCTCGTCCGCGGCCTCGTGCTCCTGGCTGTAGGTTCGCGCGTTTTCAATCGCCACGGACAATTGCCCGGCCAATGTTTGCAACACACTCCGGTCGGATTCGACAAAGCCATTCGGGTCGCGGCTGGTCAAATCGAGCGCGCCGAGGGTCTTGGCGCCCAGCGCCAGCGGCAGCACCAGTTCGTAGCGTGTCTCGCCGTGATCGCCCGACCCGGTTTTGGTGAAAGCGCGCGGCATCCGCTCAGTGATGGCCCAACTGACTGGATGATTTTGGTCTAGACGCAAGCGGCGCTCGTCCGCTGGCACGGCTCGCCCAACGCTGTTAAAGAGCACCGCCGTCTGGCTGGCGCTATTCAGGAGATAGACGCCGACATGCTCCAGTTGAAAAGCATCGCGAATGAGTTCCGCCGACCGATCGAGCAATGTGTTCAAATCGAGAATCGAAGTCGTGATGCGGCCCACTTCAGCCGAGATGGACAATTGCCACGCGTGATACTGGATCTGCTCTTTGGCTTGCTGCAATTCGCGCGTGCGCTCGGCCACTTTGTTTTCCAGCCCAGTGTACAAATCGGATAGCTCAGAGGCCATCGTATTGAACACGTTGCTCAGGATGCCAATCTCGTCGCGGCGCGCGGGTCGGACGCGCACGCTCAAGTCACCGCCGGACATTTCCAGCGCCGCTTCTGTGAGCAGGACGATAGGCCGCGTGATCTGGCGAGTGACCACGGCGGCGATGACGGTCGTGAGCAGCGCCACTCCCAGCGCCGCGCCGATCAAACCGGCAGCCAGCTCGTCGCTGGCGGCAAAGGCTTCGGCCTGATCTTGTTCCGCTATCAGGGCCACCTGCAAATCGTCCAGCCAGCGGTACAAGCCGATGACGGGAGTCCCGGTCGCGTTCTTGTAGGTGGCGACGCCCCTTGGACTCTGGCGCAACGCCGGCATGACGTCCTGGCGATTGACGATGTAGACCGTGGTGGCGCGCCCAAATCCAGGTGTGAGGGTCGAAGCAGGCTGGTCACTCGGCGTAAAGGTTGCCAGCCCAACGAGAACAGCGAGCGGCTGGCTCGTCGCGCTGACTGGCGCTGCGAATTGAAAAGTGGGCGAGCCGCCCGGGACAAGCCAATTGCGCAATGCGCGGCCTTGCGCCTCACGCGGAGAAACGGCCCAAGCCGGCCGAGGGCTGACCTCGCCGGTCGCCACTGCCATCCATTTCTCGTCGCCGGTTCCCGTAACCAAAAACACCTCGCTAAATGCCGGCTCGCTCTCCAACGCCGTCTTTAATTGCTCGCGGGTGAGTTGCTGGACCGCAACCCCATCGGATGTCAGTTTGGTTACAGCGATATTTTCCAGGCTCGCGGTCCGGTCGCGCATCCAAGCCCGGAGTTGCGCTTCGCGGAAATCGGCGGCGGCAGTCAGACGGTCCACTGCCCAGCGCTGCCGGTCAGAGCGCACCTGGCTGAACGCAAAGTAGCCGACCAGGCTGAGCGGGACAATCGCCAGCAGCAGGAACGCCGTCAACAGCGTGCGCCCCAGCCCACCTCGCATCCCTGTGGTAGGAACGGGGCGTGTGCGCGACGACACCATGTTGCCCGCCTGCACTCTGTCTAGTTACCGCTCGACCAGACGGCCTGACCTTGTAAGATGCTGCGAACTTGATTGGGAAACTCGTCTGGACTGAGCGGCTTGCCGATGAAACCGTCAAAGCCGGCTGCTTTGGCGCGTATAATGGACTCTTGCGACGCGTCGGCGGTCACGGCGACGATGCGCGTGTTCTGGAAGCGTGGGTCGCCGCGCAGCCGGGTCAGCACCGCGTAGCCATCCTCGTCTGGGATGTGAATGTCCAGGAGTACCAGGTCCACGCGGGGCATCGAGTCCGCAAACTCAATCACCTGCCAGCCCGAGGCTTTCCATTGGCAGTCTTTGACGCCAAGATAGGCCAGCAAGCGCGCGATGAGGACAAAGTTCTTCAGGTTGTCCTCGACCACCAGCACATACGCATCTTGAGGGGCGATGCGGCTGGGTGATGTTTCCGTCTTGTTGGGGTAAGTCAGTGGTGAGTTCATGATTTCTTCGCCTGCATGAATCGCGCTACCTGAAGCGGCAGTTGGTCCACGTCAATCGGCTTTTGAATGTAGCCGTCACAGCCTGCCGCAAGCGTCCTTTCCCGGTCGCCTTTCATCACGTTGGCCGTCATCGCCACCACCGGCACGCCAGCCAGGTGCGGCATTTGCTTGAGGCGGTGTGTGAGTTCGTAGCCGTCAATCTCCGGCAGATTGATGTCCATCAACACCAGGTTGGGCTTGAGCCTCTCGGCCTTTTGCAAGCCAGTGCTGCCGCTGTCGGCTTCGACGACTTGATAGCCTTCCGCCTCCAATACACGCTTGACCAGCAGGCGGTTTTCCGGGTTGTCTTCAATATACAAGATGATTTTTTCGTCCATATACTCGCTCCAAGACAATCTGATCAGTCGGCATCAAGTGGTGATAGTCATTTCAGGCTGGGCGCGCGGTCGGCTGGTCCAAGGTGCTGAGGGCCGCCGATATTTCCTGCACGGTACGGCGCGTGTATTGCAGCACCAGCCCGATGCGACTGCCCGGCTGATTCCGGTCGAACACCAGGCTCAGGCGCATACCATTTCCAACTTCGGCAGAGTAGACGTCGTGTGTTTTGCCCTGGTGGTACGCAAAATTAAAAGCCGGCTCGCCGTTTGCGGCCGGGACAAGTTTGAGTTCGTCAAACCCGTTAGTCGAGCCGATGCGCGCAATGACGGCGCCGTCGCCGTTGGTCAACAGCACGCCTTGGGCGCCCGTGTCGCGCATGAGGGCCGTCAGTTGGCGGTGAATGAGTTGCGTCGGCCAGTCGGCCGCGCGCTGAGAACGATTCGTATCCATGGATACCTCGTGTAAAGCGTTTGCGACGGTTTCGGTGAATTCTTCAAAAGCAAACGGCTTGAGGAAAAAATGATACACATCCAGCGCGCGCGCAGCGGCTTCTATGCTAGCATCTTGGTAGGCGCTGACGAGGATCACTCGCACGCCGGGGCGCATCCCGCGCAGGTGTCCCAGCAGTTGCAAGCCATTCATCCCGGCCATGCGGATGTCGAGAATCACCACGTCAAAAGGTTGCCGGCTGAAGGCTTGAAGCGCTTCTTCTGCCGAGGACGCGCAGACCAGCTCGGCGCTCAGCCCGGCAACGACCAGGCTTTCGCGCATGAACATCAAAGTCCGCTGTTCGTCATCAACGATGAGGACTCTCTGGTCAGACACGCGTACTCCCCAGGATAATCAACCGCCTGAGGTTAGGATACCACGACTGGAGAGGGGGTGGACTTGCAGAATGCTTTCAGGAGTGTTACAGAACGATTGCCATTTCAAGTGCTGGTCAGCGCCAGGCTGGCGTTCAGAGGTTTTTGCGGCGTTTTCGCACACAGCGGACTTGTCAGAGCAGTCGCTGCACGCTGTTGGGGCAATCTGGGGGAAGCCCAGTGAAAGGGACGTGGCGCAAAACTCATCCTTCGACTGCGCTCAGGGCATGCTTTTTGTCATTCCGAGCCGCACTCGCCTGCCCCCGCGTCTTTTCGGGGGTTGCGGCGAGGAACAAAACTTGAACGGCAACTGCTATGGCGTGACCGGAGTGGAGCTGGCGGTGATGGTAGCAGTTGCGGTGAGGGTAGCAGTCGCGGTGACGGCGATCGTTGCCGTGATAGTGACTGTCTCGGTCGGCCTGGTCGTCGCCGTCGCCGACGCCGTCGGCGTGTTGAGGGGCGATGGCGGCGGAGTGGACGTGAAAGCGCCTATCGTAGGCAACACATGTGTCGGCTCGGTGAACAAAGTCGGCACAGGTGGCACTGTAGGCTGACTTTTGCGCGGAGTGGGCGAAGCGGAAGCGACTGCAACTCCCGGCGCAGAGGTCGGCGTCGCGGGCAACGCCACATTGCCGCGTGTAGGCGTGATGGTAGGAAAGGTGGAGTTGAGTGCGGCGGCGGTACCCAGTGGAGCAAGCTGCACATCCACCAGCGGCGTTGCCAGGTAAGCCGTTGGCATGGGCCTGAATGTCTCCGCTTGCGCCGGGCCTGGAGTGACCAGCGCATAGGGATGCATCAACAGGCCAATGCCCCAGGCGCACAAACAGCTTGCCATCAGCAACCCCGCCAGCGCCACTCGCAGCACAATCTCCATTTGCCGCGGGTTGACCATGTCAATGATCTGCGGCGCAAAAGGCGATGGGGGAGTAGCCTCACTCAAGCTGCCAAAAAGCACCAACACCAGACCGGCAAATGTCAGATAAAGGCCGCTGCCCACGCTGCCCAGTTGCGCGCCCAGGTCAATCCCGACGATGCCCGAGAGCCGGACGACGCGAACCAACGCGACCGATGCCACCAGGTTGATGAGCGCGGCCAGAATCGCCGCCGCCAGTGAGACGCGGCGAAAAGGGTGCCAGGGCAGCCAAAGGCTAAGCATAGCCAGCAAAGCCAGCCCAAACGTGAACAGCCCGCCGCTGTCCGTGCCCCGCTGCGCCAGGCCGCCGGCCACAAACGAGGGCAGATTCGCCCACGGCAGCCAGGCGGTCAGCATCACCAGCAGCGCGCCGACAAAGACGAGGATGCGCGCGTCGAACTTGAGCACCAGAGTGCGAACCATGCTTGGCTTATCTTCCCTTCACGCGCGCGCCACAGCGCGAGCAAAACACGTCATCGGGCCGCAGCGAATTACCACACTGCGTGCAATACGCAGGGGCGTCATCGCTTGTCTCCGACGTGAGCGTGACAGTAGCGGTGGCGGTCGGTCGAGGGCGCGAGCGCGGTCCGCGCGAAGTGCGCACGCTCCGACGGCCTTTGGCGCGGCTGTATCTCGGCGGCTGATAAGGGCGAAAGGTCTCGCTTCGCTGCGACCGCACGTACCATACGCCGCCGCCGACGATGAGCGCCAGCCCAACCACGAGCGTGATGATGAGCGGCCACTGTAAAGACGCTGCGGCGGCCGGGCTTGTGGCCGCTGCTGGCGGCGTCGGTACTGGCGTGACTAGTTGCAACGCCTCGATGGACGTGCGCTTATCCTCGCGGTGATAACTCAACGAAATCGCCAGCGATTGACCGGCATTGAGCGCGCCCAGGTTCGACAGGTGAGCGACCAAGCCTTCTTCGTCGGTGACGCCAGGCGGCAAGGCGGGCGTAGATTGAAAGTTGGTCGTGCCGGTCGGCTCGCGCACGCTGAGGGTCGCCGCATCGGCGGCATAGTCGCCGGGCCACGTCACCGTGTAGCGCCGGTCGAACGTCACCGTGTTGAGCTTGTCGTAGAATTCCAGATTGAACAAGCGTGAGGGCGGGGAGAAGGTCACTTCGGTCCAGTCGCCATTGCGCGCCGTGGTGACTTTTTTCGCGGCGATCAGTTCTGTCCATTGATTGATTGGCGTGGACTCGCTACCTGCTGGCGGCGAAGCGACCGCCGATGGTTCGCCCGCCGATGCGGGGATACGGATCGTGATGCGCTCGGGGACGGGCGCGTTTGCTGCGAACTGTCCCCGATAGATAACCAACGCCGTGGCTTGCCGGTCGTATTCAGGCCAGACATCAATGATGAGCGACGCGAGGCGCAGCATGGTCTGTGCCGAGGCTGACGGAATTGGCGCGAAAGACTCTGCCAGCAGCGCGAGGCCGATCAAACCAAAAAGAACAAAGCGACGCACGGAACTTGCTCCTGAAAGAATTGCCTTGTCGCATCGCAGCTATTCTATCATGGAATCGCGGTCTAGGCGAGACTCACCGGCCCGACGCCTTGTCTGGAATGTGGTAGACTTGCTACGTTGTGTTATTGAAAAATTGAAAGGAGTGTGAGACCGATGAGTGACTTGACCCAGTTCAAATGCGTGCCATGTCGCGGCGGCGAGCCGACCGTGACCAAAGCCGAGATGGCCGAACTTTTGCCGCAAGTGTCTGAGTGGCAAATCGTGGAGCGAGAAGACATCCGGCGCCTGGAGCGCGTCTTCAAGTTCAAGAATTTTGTCCAGGCGCTAGCGTTTACGAATCGAGTGGGCGAGCTGGCTGAATCGGAAAGACATCACCCGGCCATCCTCACCGAATGGGGCCAGGTGACGATCACCTGGTGGACACACAAGATTCGCGGCCTGCACCGCAACGACTTTATCATGGCCGCCAAGACAGATCTGTTGTATTCGCCTCAGTGAGGCAACCTTCGCCAGGAGCGGACGAGGACGCGATGGGCTCTAAACTTTGCCCTAAGATCATTTTGGAGGGCACACGCCTGACGCTCAAGACCGAAATTGCTTTTGCGCTCAACGAGCACCCGCGCATCGTCGGGCCGCGCAAGTACCGCTACCACTCGCCGTTGATTTCGGCTGAGTGGTGCGCGTTCACCAACTTTCCGTGGGGGCGCGGCCTCATCAACTTTGAGCCGCACGAAGAAGCGCAGGCGATGGAGACCTATCACACGTGGCTGCGGCTGTTCGAGCTTCAACGCTACTATTCGTGGATTGTGGATCGCTTTCACATCTCCACGCGGATGTATCAACTGCGCGTCCATGGCAAAGACTATGATTTCCGCTGGATCGAAGAACGCCTGGTCGCGCTCGGCTTTCACCTGGTATTCTGCGCGCGCACGCCCGAATCGTTCGGGGCGGCCCGCGCGGAACGGCTCAAGGTGTCCGGCCATCCGGCGCAGTACGACGACCTGCGGATTTTCATTGACGAGCAGGAGTTGATGCGCCGCCTCGTGAATGAATCCATCTTGCCCGCGCTGGAATTGGACATCTCCGATAGCGACGTGTCCCGCGCCGTGGAGCGCATCGCCGACTGGATGACCGAGACGGGCGGGCTGTGGGCCAGGTAGGAAGCAGGGGGCAAGTCGCAACAGACAAAAACGTTGACGGCAAAGCCAAAGCGCGGTAAACTATAGACGCACGCGGGCCCGTAGCTCAATGGCAGAGCAGCGCTCTCATAAAGCGTTGGTTGATGGTTCGAAACCATCCGGGCCCATCGAAAGTTTAGACCTGAAGGGTGTTGGACACCCTTCGGGTTTTCTGTTACCCGAATTCTCCCGGCGAGGCTATAATGGCTCCGCGTTGGTTGTGAGGGCGATGTCGCCAGTGCAAAGTGGAGGTTTTCTGCTATTGACCTGATTCGCGCAAGTGGCAGGTATCATTCAGCGACGCGAGCGTGAACTCGCCGCCGTCTGCCTCGAACACGTTGATGGCGCACGTGTCCTGCTTCAAGCGCCAGAAGTGGTCATTGCCCAAGCCCAGCACGCCCAGCAAAATGATGCGGTTGATGACCGTGTGTCCCACCATTACGAAGGTCTGCCCGGCGTGGCGAGCCGCCAACTCATTCACCGCCGCCATGCCGCGCGCGCGCAAGTCTTGTAGCGTTTCGCCGCCGGGGATGCGGGCCGTGTGCGGCGCGTTGTACCAGGCGTGATGAATCTCCGGCCAGCGTGCTTTCACTTCATCCGGCGTCAGGCCTTGCCACTGACCATAGTCAATGTCGGCAATGCCAGGATGAACCTGAACCAGCAAATTGAAATGCTGGGCAATCGCCTCGGCGGTTTTGACGGCGCGTGACAGCGGGCTGGAATAAATTGCGACCGGCTGCCACTCCTCTGAAAGGGACGCGTCGCTCGCCACGCGCTGGCCTGTCGCTTTGGCCTGCGCCAGGCCAGTTTCGTTCAGCGGCACATCGGCCCGACCGCGAAAGCGCTCCACGCGATTCCACTCGGTTTGCCCGTGACGGACGAGAATGATGCGAGTCATGGCGCGTCTCCTCAAAACAAATCGGCGGAGCGAACCGACCGCTGACCGCCGACGACTGACCACTGATCATCCCCTGACGAGGATCTACGACTGACCACTGCTCTTGTTCAATCCAGTCTGCACCGCATACGCCGCCATCTGAGCGCGATTCGCCAGGTGCAGTTTATCGAGGATGCTCCGCACGTGATTCTTGACCGTGTTCTCGGCAATGTTGAGCGTCTCGCCGATTTCGCGATTGCTCATGCCCTTGGCGACGCATTGCAGCACCTCGCGCTCGCGCTCGGTGATCTCTTGCGGCCAGTCCGCCGGTCGAGGCTCGGGCTGAACCGGGCTCTTGGCGAACTCGCGCAAAATCTTGGCCGCCATCAGGCGATTGATGGGCGCTTCGCCGGCCGCCAGGCCGCGCAGCCGGGCAAACAACTCGTCGGGCTTGATGCTCTTGAGCAAATAGCCCATCGCCCCGGCGCGGATGGCGGCAAACAAATCCTGATCGTCGTCGGAAACGGACAGCATGACGATTTGCATATCGGGCATCTCGCGCATGATGAGCCGCGTGGCCTCCGGCCCGGAGCAGCGCGGCATCGTCACGTCCATCAGGACGAGGTCGGGCTTGATCGCCTTGGCCTTTTCCACACCCTCGAACCCGTCGCCCGCTTCGCCGACGATGTCAAAATCGGGCTGGCTGTTGAGCAGGTTGGCGAGGCCCTTGCGGAACAGAATGTGGTCATCCACGAGGAGAATTCGCATCGGCACAGGTCTGGCTCCTTTACTTTCCAGTCCGAGTTCCCTCGGCCGTCAGAGGAAACTTGGAACGGCGGGAACTCTAATCTGTCACTTCTTCGAGCGGCACTTGGCGTTCGGGGGCAAGCTGCGGCTCGCACGGCACGCTCACGGTGATGCGTGTCCCGCCGCCGATTTGCGTCTGCACGTCCAGGAATCCGCCGATGCTTGCGGCGCGCTCGTTCATCGTCGTCAATCCAAAATTCTTTTTGTTCTGGCCGGTGAGCACCGCGTCCATGTCAAAGCCCTGACCGTCGTCTTCGATGGACACCACCAGCCGTGTGCCGCGCCGGTTCAGCGCCACGTTGGCGTGTTGAGCGCGCGCGTGCTTGCGGACGTTGGTGAGCGCCTCCTGAATGATTCGCATCAATTGCACTTCGGCCATCGGCGCGAGGACGATGGCGCGCGCGCCGTCCACCGCCTGAAGGTCCGTCTCGATGTTGTTGCGCAGGCCAAAGTCCAGCACAAACTCTTTGAGCGTCGGCGTGAACGCAGCGCCCTTGGGGGAAGTGAGCCTGAGCGCGGTGATGGCTTCGCGCACGTCGCGGTTGGCGGCGTCAATCACCTCGGCGGCTTCGGCCAGCTCCTTGCGCGCCTGTTCTGTCTGACCGGCCACGAGCAGGCTTTGCGTCACGCTCACGCGCATGTTGAGGAGTGCCAAGGCCTGCGCCAGCCCGTCGTGAATCTCTCGGCTGATGCGCTCGCGCTCCTGGACGACGACGAGGTGTTCCACTTGCCGCGAAAGCTCCTGGACGCGCCGCTCCATCTCGGCGTAAAACTGCGCGTTCTCAATCGCCGCGCCGAGCTGATTGCCGAGCGTAGTGAGCATTTCCAAATCGGCGGGCGTGAACTCGCGGCGAGCGCGCGAGTTGACCGTGAGGATGCCGAGTGCGCGGTCGTGCGAGCGGAGCGGCACGCTGGCCACGCTGCAATAGCCGTGGCGCTTGCAGGCCACGCGCGTGGCGCGCGCATCGCTGCGCAAGTCCGTCACCACCACGGGCTGCGCCGACGAAGCGACCAACCCGCACAGACACTCGCCCACGCCGATATTGGCTTCTTCCGCCAGGAACGAAACCGGCGCGCCGACGGCGGTTTCCAGCTTGAGGTTTTGGCCTTCGTTGCCCACGAGGTGAATGTGCGCCGCGTCCACGTCGAGCACGGTCTTGACGCGCTCTGCGCCTTGCATCAACACTTCTTCCATCCGAAGCGGACTGCCCAGGCATTGCGCCATGTCGTGGAGCGTGGTGAGCCGCGCCGTCTGCATGGATAGATCAGATTCGCGCTGCGACAATTCCGCCTTGAGCGCGCGATTCTGTTGAGCGAGTCGGCTTGGCTGCCAGGCGGCAAAGAAGGCGACGCCGGCCAGCATCAACACGATGACCAGTGCCCAGTCCGCTCGAACGTCGTTGAGCAGGGTCAAGAGGGCGACGATAGCGGCCACAGCCAGCAGGATCACGACGACGGGTAAGATGATGGGCCACTCTATGCCCGTCCGTTTGAGATGCATCCTTTCCTCCCGTTGTGCGCATCATTATAGCACAATCAGGAGACAAGATAGCGTCTTGTCCTGCGCGTGGCGTCGTTGTATAATCTTTTCCGGGAGGCCGCTATGGAGCAACGCACTTTTCACGGCGATCTCAAGCCGGACGAGTTAGCCAACCTGT
>Ga0299912_10003410_pt1 | contig 12962 bp, 17 predicted proteins | sample RVTome_2_FD_207667 | JGI IMG/M metagenome (GOLD analysis project Ga0299912, IMG submission 207667) | Soil microbial communities from uranium-contaminated site in the Upper Colorado River Basin, Wyoming, United States - RVT95D214 (version 2) ...
CTTTCCTTGTTATATTCATTTGGAAAATGACGAAGTCGTACAACCGGAAAAAGAAGAAATAATCATCCCCCCTGTCACGATGGCGGAAAGGGCGTCCGTTTTAAAGTCATATGCTGGAAACATAACCGTCGATTACAAAGACCAAACCTTTGGGGGGAAGGAATACGATAGCCTTAGAAAAGTGCCGATCATCACGACCAAGGAATTATACGATCGCATGACTTCAGGGGAAGAGGTTTTTCTGTTTTTGCCGAGGACGTTTTATGAGTATGGCATTGTTGGAAGTTACGCTGTTATGAACCTGCAGGAAATGGCTCCGACGAAATATATAAAAATAGATATCGAATACATACTGGAAATTACGGGAGGACGGACAGACGTTCCCATTGTATTTTACAATTGGGATGGCGTGCGAGATGTATCGGCTTATGACGCGACTCTCATGGCAATGAAATATGGGCCATTCACCAACGTTTATTGGTACCGCGGGGGTATGAGGTACTGGTCAGCATACCGGCTTCCCCTTCAGGAAATGAAGCAAGAAGAAGTGAACTAAGTTACGCTATGAAAGTCGTTAACTGACAAACAAAAAAGGGCGGCCTTTGGACCGTCCTTTTTTGTTGCGCCATAACGATCGATGCGACGCTTTACGAAATGCCCCCGTACAACCTGACGTGAGACCCGAGTTCCCTCCAGTTATGGGTAGAGCCCGGTTTCAAAACATTGCCCGTTATGGGCGCTTAGTTCAAGCCGATATGGGGCATGCCCCATATCGGCTTTTTCGGCGAACTCAACCGGCGTTGCCCCGCCGTGGGCGGAGTGCGGCCGATGGTGGTTGTAGTCATGCTTCCATGCGGCCAGCACAGCCCGGGCATGCCGCACCGTGGCGAACAGCGTCTCATTGAGGCATTCGTCCCGCAGTCGCCCGTTGAAGCTTTCCACGAAGGCGTTCTGCGTTGGCTTTCCCGGCGCGGTGTAATGCCAGTCGATGCGGTGCTCCTGCGACCATTTAAGGATTGCCATGCTGGTCAGTTCGGTGCCGTTGTCGCTGACCACCATGTTCGGCTTTCCCCGCTGGGCGATGATGGTGTCGAGCTCCCGCGCCACCCGCAGGCCCGACAGGGACGTATCCGCGACCAGCCCCAGACATTCCCGCGTGAAGTCATCGACCACGCACAAAATACGGAACCGCCGCCCGTCGTTCAGAGCGTCCGACACAAAATCCAGCGACCAACGCTGGTTCGGACCTGCAGGCAATAGCATCGGCGCGCGTGTGCCCAACGCCCGCTTGCGGCCGCCACGGCGGCGAACCTGAAGACGTTCTTCCCGGTACAGGCGGCGCAACTTCTTCTGATTCATGTGTAAGCCCTCCCGGGTCAATAGGATGTGCAGGCGGCGATAGCCAAACCGGCGGCGTTCCGCAGACAAGGCGCGAAGACGCTCTCGCAGCCCCGCATCGTCTGACTTGATCGACCGATAACGGAATGAACTGCGATCCGCTCCGGCCGTGCGACACGCCCGCCGTTCGCTCACCTCGTAAACTTCACGCAGGTAAGTGACGGCTTCTCGCCTGACGGCGGGCGTCACCATTTTTTTGAATTGATGTCCTTCAGCATGGCGTTATCGAGCATCGCTTCGGCCAAGAGCTTCTTCAGCTTGGCGTTCTCCATCTCCAGCGTCTTCAGCCGCTTGGCGTCGGACACCTCCATGCCGCCAAACTTGGACTTCCACTTGTAAAACGTGGCTTCGCTGACGCCGTGGCGGCGGCAAACATCGGCGGTCTTCTGCCCCGCCTCCTGTTCGCGCAAAATCCCAATAATCTGTTCCTCGGTGAACCTCGAATGCTTCATAGCCATCTCCCCTTTAGGTGATGGACTCTACTTTAAAATGGAGGAAGATTCAGGTCGCACGTCAAACCATGTGCCGACGGCGTTACGTCCCGACTGTTTGACATCATAAAGCGCCATGTCGGCGCGCTCGATGCTTTTGACGACATGCTCGACCGTATCCATTTCCGCCACGCCAAATGACGCAGTAACGAAAATCTCTCCGCCATTCTTCGCAACCGGAAAAGGTTGATCACTGATTTTAATGCGCAATCGGTTCAACACCGCCACCGCCGTTTTCACATCGGTGTTAGGCAGGCACAACAAGAACTCCTCACCGCCATAACGATAGACCATGTCATAGGGACGAAGCTGTTCGCCGAACATTGCGGAAACCCGACGCAACACCTGATCGCCCACAAGATGGCCGTGCGTATCGTTAAGCGCCTTAAAGTGATCCAAGTCCACCATCGCTACCGAACAGGGGAGCGCCGAACGACGCGCCCGTTCGCGCTCGATATCCAACTCAACCATCATGTCGTGGCGATTGCGCACGCCGGTCAGAGGATCCATCCGGGTCAGGCCCCGCCACGCATCGCTCTGCAACTGTTGCACCTGGGTGTTTAAATCCATCAGCGTGTTCATAAACTGGGTGTATTCATCGACGGAATGCGGAGACCCGTCGGCAGTCCCGTCGAGAAACGCCCGGACCTGGGTGACAATTTCTTCAAGCTTATCGCCCAAGATCAGAAAGCCAGGGTTGTTGGCAAACGCCTTAGATGCGTCGCTTTTGAACCACGCGCCGAGCGGAATGTCTTCCACCCCATTCACGTCGAAGGCGCTCAGGTCGTGATTGCAGATCACTTTTTCGTGCCAGGTCTTGAACCACTGCGTCTGCAGCGAGGTTGCGCGTTCGATCTCGCTGATGCCGTCGAGCACGTTTTGCGGCATCATCACCAGCGGACGAGTGACCTTTTCCTGGCCAGACGTCGCCTTATTTTCTTCGCTACTTCCCATGGATCGAGCCTTTTATTCTTTAGCGCCCAGGTTCATGGATACAGGGCAATTGCACCCCGCACAATCGTTCAATCGGACGAACCCGGCCCTCCTTCCCCATCCCCTAGCCGTCGCCCCGACCAGAGTCCCCTAACAAGCCCTTAAGAGCGCAATGCATTTTTTTTATCCACAGCAAAAAAAATCATTGCATGGGGGGGGCAACAAGCATAAATACGCTTTCTATAGACGCACACGCACGTGCCGCTGGCCCTATGTGGTTTAAGCAACGACGGACGCGTCCTTTTTGGCAACCCCGGTGTGAAGCCCGGGTCTAAAAGGGGTGTAACCATGTTTGCAACCGACTTGGGCAGCAATGCCCGTTTTCGACGTCATCAATCCAAACAAACTCAGATTTCCTTGGTGCCCGAGCCTTCCGAAGGCTTGCGCCTACCCGCCGAACAAGGCGGGATGCCCCCCCGCATTGCCGACTTTATCGCCACGCACGAACTGCCGTCGCCTTGTCTGGTGATCGATGTCGACGTGGTCGAGCACAATTACATCACCATGACCCGCGCCTTGCCGCTGTCGACCGTGTACTACGCGGTCAAGGCCAACCCGTCCGAAGAGGTCATCGCACGCTTGGCGCAGTTGGGTTCGAATTTTGACGTCGCCAGCCCAGGGGAAATCACCCTGTGTCTGAAGGTCGGCGTTTCACCTTCACGCCTGTCGTACGGCAACACCATCAAAAAACAAGCCGACATCGCCTTCGCCTATACCCAAGGCGTGCGCATGTTCGCCTTCGATTCCGAAAGCGAACTGATCAAGATCGCCAACAGCGCACCAGGGTCCAAGGTCTACTGCCGTATCTTGGTCGAAAGCGAAGGCGCCGAATGGCCGCTGTCGCGCAAGTTCGGTTGCGCCCCGGAAATGGCGCTGGACCTGCTGGTCAAGGCCCAGGCGTTGGGCCTCGACCCCTATGGCATATCGTTCCATGTCGGTTCGCAACAAACCAACTTGAGCCAATGGGATGCGGCCATCGGTCGCGCTGCCGCGCTGTTCGAACGCGCTGCCGAATTGAGCGTCGAACTGCGCATGCTGAACATGGGCGGCGGTTTTCCGTCGCGTTACCGCGCGGGCGTTCGCCCGGTGGACGAGTACGCCGATGCCGTCAAACAGGCCATGGTGCGCCATTTTGGCGCCAAATTGCCGGAAATGATCATGGAACCGGGCCGCTCATTAGTAGGCGATGCGGGCGTGATCCAGGCCGAAGTCGTCTTGATCTCGAAAAAGAGCGCCGACGAGGACAAACGCTGGGTCTATCTTGATATCGGCAAGTTTTCCGGTCTCGCCGAAACCATGGATGAAGCCATCAAGTATCGCATCCTCACGCCTCACGACGGGGGCGAAACCGGCCCAGTCGTTCTGGCTGGACCGACCTGCGATTCGGCAGACATCTTGTATGAAAAGACGCACTACGAATTGCCGCTAGACTTAAAAGAAGGCGATAAGGTGCTGATCTTGGCCACCGGCGCATACACCACCACCTATTCAGCGGTCAGCTTCAACGGCTTTGAGCCGCTCGAAGCGGTATGCATCTGAGGCGGAGGGCGAAGCCATGGCCGTCTCAAAACCCAAAACCTTGGGGCGACTTGCCGTGCCGCTCGTAATGCCGGAACGACCCCAGCACGCCGACGCCATCGAAACCTTGGTTGACTTAGGCTTCGGACCGGAGCGTTTTCGCAAGACTGCCTATCGCTTGCGCGACGGCATTGCCCCTATCGCTGGATTGGGACTGGTGGCGCTGCTGGGCGAACAGCTGGTGGGAACGATCCGTTTTTGGGAAGTTAAACTGGAAAATGGGCCGAAGACATTGCTGCTGGGCCCGCTGGCCATCCACCCCGACCGCCAGGGCCAAGGCATTGGCCGCGCCTTGATGGAAAAAGGGTTGGGCTTGGCCCGCGACACCGGCTGGCAGGCGGTGGTGTTGGTGGGCGATGCCCCCTATTACAACCGCTTCGGCTTTCGCCGCGACCTAGCGCAGAACCTAACCCTGCCCGGCCCGGTGGACCCACAGCGATTTTTAGGCCTGGAACTCACTCCCGGCGCGCTGCATGGCATTCAGGGTTTGGTGGGCCGCGCCGAAATTTAAGCCCAATGCCGACCCCAAGATTGTTAAGGAAAGTACAACGATTTTCGTGTATACTTCTTCAGTTAATAGTTCATCAGGTTCGATGGACTAAGGTGGGAGCATAGAAAGCAGCCCCCTGAAATTCTGGTGAACTTGGGTCCAGAAAGGAGCCATAGCCATGAAAATCAATCGTTGTCCCGACTGCTCAACCGGCTGGTTATACGCGGAAGATTTGCCGAAGAAGCATCATCATCTCAGCCTTCAGCATGATCACGGTCTTGTGAAATGCCCGACCTGTAATGGTATGGGGCGTGTGCTTGAACCCGACGATCCTCTTATTATGAGAGCCACCGTCACGGCGAGCAGCGTTCAGCCCATCGGCATACAGCCCGTCTGCGAACAGCTTCCCATCAGTAGCGCGTATCAAATCGCCGCGCTTCGCGTCAAAAATGATGCGAAATGGGAACCGATTTCACTCTATGCGACCGAGGATGAACCGATGCCGCTCTACGCGGCCAAGGTTAAAAAAACCTGATCGCCGTAACACTTCGTCGCCAAAAATACGCGGGGCTGCTAAATCAGCCCCGCCAGCGGCGATGAAGGATCGGCATAGAGCTTTTTCGGCATGCGCCCGGCCAGATAGGCCAAACGACCGGCTTCGACGGCCATCTTCATGGCGCGCGCCATTTTGATGGGGTCTTTGGCCTCGGCGATGGCGGTATTCATCAGCACGCCATCACAGCCCAATTCCATCGCCACCGCCGCGTCCGACGCCGTGCCGACGCCCGCGTCCACCAGCACAGGCACGCTGGACTGTTCGATGATCATGCGGATGCCGACCGGGTTTTGAATACCCAGCCCCGAACCGATGGGCGCCGCCAACGGCATGATGGCGACGCAGCCCAATTCTTCCAGCACCTTGGCCTGGATGGGATCGTCGGCGCAATAGACCATCACCTTGAAGCCTTCTTTGACCAAGGTCGCAGCGGCTTTCACGGTTTCGGGCATGTTGGGGTAAAGCGTCTTTTGGTCGCCCAAGACTTCCAGCTTCACCAAATCCCAGCCGCCCGCTTCCCGCGCCAGACGCAACGTGCGCACCGCTTCGTCGGCGCTGTAACAGCCTGCGGTATTGGGCAGGTAGGTATAGGTTTTGGGATCGACGTAATCGACCAGCATCGGTTCTTTAGGATTGGTGACGTTGACGCGGCGCACCGCAACGGTGACGATTTCCGCGCCCGAGGCTTCGATCGCCTTGGCCGTTTCCTCGAAATCCTTGTATTTTCCCGTCCCCACCAGCAAGCGCGACCAATAGGTCTCGCCCGCGATTTCAAATTTGTCGCCGTCGCTGGAATCGGGATTGATCGTGCCGCCGCCGATAAAATGCACGATTTCCAGCTTATCGCCATCGCCTAAGGGGGTGGCTTGATAGGTGGATTTGGGCACAATTTCCAGATTGCGCTCAACGGCGACCTTGGCCGGGTCGAGTCCGATTCGCCCCAACAGCTCAAAAACCGTGAGTTTTGCTTCAAATTCCTGGGATTCACCGTTGATGGTGAGGCGCATATCGGCTGCCTTTCGTTATTTTTCTACAAATTCCGCTGCCCAAAGGCGTTATGGGTTGTAACATAGGGTAAAGTCCCTGTTCCACAAGGGAATGTGCGTGCTATAAACCGCGCAGCGAAGAAAGACACTGAACCGGGGGAATCCGCCATGGCGGGCAAGGTCCTGGTCCTCAATGGGCCGAACCTCAATATGCTGGGTACGCGCGAACCCGATGTCTACGGCGCCGAAACGCTGAACGACATCGAGACCAAGTGTCGTGCGCGCGCATCCGCCTTGGGGCTAACGCTCGATTTTCGCCAATCCAATACCGAAGGCGAACTGGTGGACTGGGTACAGCAAGCACGCGGCGCGTTCGATGTGCTGGTCGTCAACGCTGGCGCTTATACGCATACTTCGGTGGCGCTGCTCGATGCCCTCAAGGCGGTGAACCTGCCGTGTATCGAGGTACATCTGTCCAACATTCACCAACGTGAAGAATTTCGCCACCATTCCTATGTATCCAAAGCGGCCGTCGGCATGATTGCCGGGTTCGGCGGTTTCGGTTACGAAATGGCCCTAGAGGCTGCGGCACGACTGCTGACCAACAAGTGAGAATGATCGCTCATGAGCAAAAAAATAGAAGTCGATGACGAACTGATCCGCAAACTGGCGGACCTTATGGACGAAACCGGGTTGACCGAAATTGAAATCGGCAACGAAGGCCACAGCGTGCGCGTTGCGCGCGGCGGCACGGCGGTGACTTATGCCGCCGCTCCCGCCCCTGCGGCTTCGAATGCCGGTTCGGCGGCTGGACAAGTGCTGGAAATCTCTCACGCCGACCATCCGGGCGTGGTTACCTCGCCGATGGTGGGCGTGGCGTACACCGCTGCGGAACCCGGCGCAGACCCGTTCATTAACGTAGGCGACACCGTGGCTTCAGGCCAGGTGGTGATGCTGATCGAGGCCATGAAGGTCTTCAACCAGATCAAAGCGCCACAGGGGGGTAAGGTGACTAAGATCCTCGTCGAAAGTGGCTCGCCGGTCGAATTCGGCGAACCTCTGTTGATCATCGAATAAACCGAAACGGCCAATACGCCAAAACGTTCTGGGTAATCCATGTTCGATAAAGTTCTCATCGCCAATCGAGGTGAAATCGCGCTTCGCATTCAGCGCGCGTGCCGCGAAATGGGCATCAAGACCGTCGCCGTACACTCCACGGCGGACGAAAGCGCCATGCATGTGCGCTTGGCCGACGAAGCGGTGTGCATCGGCCCGCCTCCAGCTAAAGACAGCTACCTCAACATCGCCGCCATCTTGACCGCCGCGAAAATTTCCGGCGCGGACGCGATCCATCCGGGTTACGGTTTTCTGAGCGAAAACGCCAAGTTCGCGCATATGGTGGAAGAACACGGCTTGGTATTCATCGGCCCCAGCCATGAACACATTACCTTGATGGGCGACAAAATCGCCGCCAAGGAAGCGGCGATGAAAGCAGGTATCCCGGTCGTTCCCGGATCGGATGGCGGCGTGGCGACCTTTGAGGAAGCTAAAGCCGTCGCCAAGAAAATCGGCTATCCGGTCATCATCAAGGCCACCGCCGGCGGCGGCGGACGCGGCATGAAAATGGCCCCCGACGAAGCCTCGCTGGAAACCGCATTTCGCACCGCGCGCGCCGAAGCGGAATCCGCGTTCGGCAACGGCGATGTGTATATCGAAAAATTCCTGACCAAACCCCGCCACATCGAAATTCAGGTGCTGGCCGACAGCTTCGGCAACGTGGTGCATTTAGGCGAACGCGATTGCTCGTTGCAGCGCCGTCACCAGAAAGTCTTGGAAGAAGCGCCGTCACCCGCATTGAATGCCGAACAGCGCACGAAAATCGGTAATATCGCGGCAGACGCGATCCGCAAGATCGGCTACCGCTCGGCGGGCACCATCGAATTTCTATTTGAAGACGGCGAATTCTATTTCATCGAAATGAACACCCGCCTACAGGTTGAACACCCGGTGACGGAAATGATTACGCGCATCGATCTGGTGCGTGAAATGATCCGCATCGCCGCCGGGGCGCCGCTTGGTTATACCCAAGACGACGTTAAATTCATCGGCCACGCGATCGAATGCCGCATCAACGCAGAAGACCCGGTAACGTTCATGCCGTGTCCCGGCACGGTGGGCCTATATCACACGCCGGGCGGATTGGGCGTGCGCGTCGATTCCGGGCTCTATACGGGATATAAGGTGCCGCCGCACTACGATTCCATGATCGCCAAGCTGATCGTACACGGCACCAACCGCAACGAGTGCCTGATGCGTCTGCGCCGCGCCTTAGACGAATACGTGATCGACGGACTGAAGACCACCATTCCGCTGCACCAGCGGCTGGTGTCGAACGCCGACATCATGAACGGTGATTACGATATTCACTGGCTGGAACACTTCATGAAGGAAGACGAGGCTTAATCGCCTCGCCGCTTCGTCCCAATCGCAGAGGCAGCCATGGCCGCCCGTCCCATTCCCGGACCGCACAAACTATCGCCCGAAATCCTCGTGCGCGCGTATGCGGCTGGGGTGTTTCCCATGTCTGAAGCCCGCGATGATCCGACCATCTTCTGGGTCGATCCGGAACTGCGCGGCGTCATCCCGCTCGATGGGCTGCATATTTCCAAATCGTTGCGCAAGGTGCTGCGCCAGGGTGAGTTTCGCGTCACCTGCGACACCTGCTTTGACCGCGTGATCGAAGAATGCGCGCGCCCGCGTCCGAGTTCCCGTGATAAAGAGCACGGCACGTGGATCAACGACGAAATCATCCGCGCCTGCACGGAAATGGCGGCATTGGGCCTCGCCCATTCGGTCGAGGTATGGCGCGGCGAAGAACTGGTCGGCGGACTTTACGGCATCAGCCTAAAAGGCGCGTTCATGGGCGAAAGCATGTTTTCGCGGCAACCCAATGCCTCCAAAGTGGCGCTGGCGCACTTGGTCGCGCGGTTGCGCATCGGCGGCTTCACCCTGCTCGACACCCAATTTCTCACCGAGCATCTGGCCTCTATGGGCGGGGTAGAAATTTCGGGCCGCGAATACATCGAACGCTTGGAGCGCGCGTTCGACGTGGACGCTCAGTTCCCCGCTTCGCTATCCGAAGGCGCGGTTGCTTCGGAATTGGAGATCATGTTCTCGCAGTCCAACACCCACACGTCGTAGACCGGGTGTTCAAGCGCGTTAAGCGCGGGGCTGGAGGCGAACATCCAACCGCGAAACAAGTCAATGGCCGCTTCGCCCGAACGCACTTCCCATACATCCAAAAACGCAGCGCTTTCCGGCGTCTCTTCGGGCGGGCGTTTGTCGCAATGGCGGACAATGATTTCCAAGGTGCCGAAGCGCACCGTCTCGCCCAACTCTGCGCGCAGGGTAGTCACCCGTGCAGTGACTTTATCCAAGCCCTGCAACACCGCAGTGCGATAGGGCTCGGCCTTCACCGCCGGAGCAACGGCCGACAAAACGAACAGTGCGGCAAATAACGTTCTCAGGTTCATCGTTTCATCGCCTCTGGTTTGTAAGCCTTAAACTTCAACCGCACGTAATCGGCCACCCACACGCCAGCTTCATTGACCAATTGCGGACGCAACACGGCGCGCACTTCATCCATCAAGTCGTCATAGGCACTCACGGGAACCGCCGCCAAATAAGGCCCCGCGAAGATATCCAGCCACCCGCCGATATCACCGGGCAATTCGGTCGGGCGGCGGTGCAGTGTCAGAACTTCGACCCTAAAACCCGCTTGAAGCAAAAGCCCCCGCGCCTCGCCGGGACCGGGGAACGACCACGGATCATAGCGCGACGGATTAAGACCGCGAGATTCCAGCGCATCATACAGCGCTGCCCGGATAGACGAAATATTGCCCGCCCCACCCAATTCCGCAACGAACCGCCCGCCGGGTTTCAGCGCGCGATAGACGTTTTCAAACACCTTGGAAATGGGCCGCATCCAATGCAGCGCGGCATTGGAAAAGACCGCATCGAACTCACCGTTGAAATCCAGCGCGCAGCCGTCGCCCACCTCTGCCGTAAGCCCCCGTGCGCGCACGGCGTCAACCTGTCTGGGGCTTAAGTCCACACCTAAGACGTCGCCCCCGGCGGTTTTGATCTGCTCGGTCAGCATGCCTTCGCCGCAGCCCAAATCCAAGATGCGCTCGCCCGGTTGCACATCCAGCAACTCCAACACGCTCTTGCCCAGTTCCGGCACAAAGGACGCATTGCGCAGATAAGTTTCGGGGCTCCAATCTAAGTGGGCGCTATTCATGGTTTCTTTCAGCACTCGGCTTCGGGCGTGTCGCTATTGGGGCGCGCCATCGGTGTTGTCGGTATTTTTGTCGCCGCCAGTCGCAAGAAATATAATCTCGCCCACCTGATCTTCGAGCGAACGAAAGTCTTTGGTATTGGAAATGGCCCCGCCCACATCCAGATGCGCCGTTTCCTTGCCCGGCATCAACATCACATACTTGTCGCCCAGCATGCCCGAAGATGCGATGGTGGCGGAGGTATCGGTGGACAACTTCACCGTGGGGCTGATGGACATGACGACCACCGCGTCATACGTCTGCGGGTCCAGGCGCGTATCGATAACGGTGCCGACTTTGATGCCGCTGATGCGCACATCCGAACCCTTGCTCAGCCCGCCCACTTTGAAAAAGCGCGCGCTGACTTCATACCCGGTGACCGCTTTGATTTGAGCCGTGTTGTAGGCGAAATAGACGAACAATCCCGCCACCAGCAGTACGGCGGCGCCCATGATGGTTTCGATGGCATTGCGGCCCATATCAATGATCCCCTTCTTGGGTCTGGTTCGTTGTGTCGTTGGATTTGGCGTGACGCGCGCGGCCTTCTTCGATGATGAGGTTCAAAAGCTCGCTCACCACGACCGCGCCTTGGGTATATTGAATGCTATCGCCCGCCTTGAGCATCTCATCTTCGACCCCCGGTTCCAGCACCACGGACTTGGAACCGAACAGACCATCGGTATGGATGGCCGCAGCGCTATCCACAGGTACTTTCATCGAACTGTTGATATTAAGCGTCACCACGGCGCGAAAGTCGTCGTCCAAATGCTGCGCGCCGACGGTGCCGATGCGAATGCCGGACAGATGCACGGCATCGCCTTCGAACAACCCATCCACGCGATTGAACGTGGCGATGATCGGATAAGCGCTGACGCTCGTTCCAGCGCTCATTTGGTTGCTCGCATAGGAAAACGCGAATAGCCCGGCCAGCGCCGCCACTGCGGTGGCGCCGACCCAAATATCGCGGGTGGGATTGTGCTTCATAACAAACGGGTATCCTAAGTTTCTGAACCGTAAGTTTCGTTAAGCGCCTTGCCTAAGCCTAAGAACCTGGAGACCAGGCTTCGTAATCGCCGGTGGCGGCGGCACGACGCCCCCCACGCGCATCACTGCCCTGCGGATAGTACGCACCCAACGTCCCAGTCAGGTTCGGCAAATGATCCAACTGCCAATCGGCAGGCTGCGCTGCGGCTTCGGACAACGGCTGGGCGGTGGTGTGGTGCAGCCACGCATGCCACTCGGGCGGAGTCTTGGACGCTTCTTTTTTGCCTTTATAAATCACCCAGCGCCGTTCGCGGCCATTCAACGCCTTGGCGCAGCGAAAGTATCGATTGCCAAATTCGTCGGAGCCCACATGCTCGCCGTTGAACAGGGTGTAAAGCCTCGTGCCGATGCTGCCGATATCCATGGTCTTTGCGTCTCCCCAAAACTCACTCGTCTATATTGCGGTCGATCCGGTTGCCCCGGATTCTAACCAAAGCGCATTTTATCGCATGGGGGGCGCGGCCCGTCCAGCTTTGGAAACATCCCCAAGCATTTCCGGGGACATCCCCAAAAACAAAAAAAGTGACGGAACGAAGCCAAATTATCGTTGTTTTTCAATAACCGGTTACAATCGCATGCATGTTGCACGGTCACCTTAGAACCGCACTGAAGCCCTACCCAGACACAACTTTCCACCCCGCACACGCCTGTGCGACGCGAAATTTAGGAATATATATCATATTTAGGGAAAAATATCAAGCCCCGCCCTGGCTCAGCGACAAAAAAGGCGAATGGCTTTATTGCGTATCGACAAACAGCTTTTTCAGTTCGCCGACGTTGTTCAAGCTTTGAATGACGGAGGGTTCTTTACCGAGGCATTGCGCGATATCGCAAACAACCCCATCTGCCTGCGACCGCAGGTGCCGCCCCTCATCGCCCCTCGCCTGTTCGGCGCGGTACAGCAAAAGGGAGCGATACTCCCACAATTTAAAAATATGCCCACTGCTGGGTCTGCCGCCGGGTCTGACACTGGGCCTGATACTCGGCCAGCCGTAAGGCTTTACCGACGGTTCAGCCTCAACCCGTTTAAACTGACCCATGGCAAAACCTCCCTGTCGGCGAACAGCACAAAACCTTGCCGCCCCGCGC
>Ga0299912_10003411_pt1 | contig 12960 bp, 6 predicted proteins | sample RVTome_2_FD_207667 | JGI IMG/M metagenome (GOLD analysis project Ga0299912, IMG submission 207667) | Soil microbial communities from uranium-contaminated site in the Upper Colorado River Basin, Wyoming, United States - RVT95D214 (version 2) ...
AGTGGATGCGCTTGCCGCCTCCCCGGGATAGGTCGCGGGAAGCGCCGGTTCCGCTTGCGGTTTGGGCCCCGGGGGTGTTAACTACCCGCACCCCCCGAATGCTCGAACCGATCGGTTTCCGCTCCCCACCGGTGCCGCGGCGGCGGACCCAGCCGCCGCGAATCCAGCGGGGATAGAGGTTCGGTTGCGGATCAAGTCGCTGCAGATCACGGGGTTCAAGAGCTTCGTCGACAAGACGGCGTTCAGCTTCCGCCCGGGCATCACGGCCATCGTGGGTCCCAACGGCTGCGGGAAGTCGAACGTCGTCGACGCGATTCGCTGGGCGATGGGAGAGCAGTCGCCCCGTCGCCTGCGCGGGAAGGGCATGGAGGACGTCATCTTCGCCGGCTCCGATGCGCGGTCGCCGGTGGGGATGAGCGAGGTCGTCCTCACCTTCGACAACGGCGATGGAGGTGGCCCCGCCCACCTCGCCGGCTTCGGCGAGATCCAGATCGCGCGGCGCCTGTACCGCTCCGGGGAATCCGAGTACCTGATGAACCGGGTGCCCTGTCGTCTCCGCGACGTGTACGACTTCTTCCGCGATACCGGGATCGGCACCAAGGGCTACACCATCGTCGAGCAGGGGCGGATCGCCGAGATCGTCTCCGCTCGCCCCGAGGAGCGCCGCGTCCTGATCGAGGAAGCCGCCGGGATCGGCAAGTACAAGGCGCGGCGCGACGAGGCGGAGCGGAAGCTCGAGTCGACCGAGCAGAACCTGGTCCGGGTCTCCGACGTCCTGGGCGAGATCAGGCGGCAGATCTCCTCGATCGAGCGCCAGGCGCGCAAGGCGGCCCGCTACAAGGAGCTGCGCGAGATCCAGCGCCTCCTCGAGCTGTCCCTGGCGGGGGACGAGCACCGCGAGCTCGGGGCGGAGATCGAGGGCGCGCGCGACCGCCTTGCCGGCGTGCGCGATGCCGCCACCGCGGCGGAGGTCCTTCTCGCGCAGCGCGAGGCCGTCCTCGAAGAGAGGCGCGTCGATCTCGTCGACCGCGAGCGCGTCCTCAGCCAGGGGAGCGAGGCGCTCTTTCGGTTGCGCGGCGAGATCAAGGAGCTGCAGAGCAAGATCGACTACGAGAGGAGGGAGCGCGCCTCCCTCCAGGAGACCAAGCTGGCGCGGGAAGGCGAGCTCGCGGCCCTGCGCGCGAGGCTCTGCGACTCCGAGGAAGAGGCGCAGCGCCTCGGGGACGAGCTCCAGGCCGTGGAGGGGGCTCTCGCCGACGAGTCGAGGTCGATGGCGGCCGCCGAGTCCGAAGCGCGCCTTGCCGAAGAGGCCCTGCGCGAGACCGGGCGCGAGCGGGATGCGCAGAGCGCGGCGCTGATGGAGGCGCTGACGCGCATCGCCCGCAGCGAGGACCGGCTGGCCGCGCTCGCGGATCGCTCCGCGGAAATCGACCGACGCCTGCGCAGCGCCGACGAGCTGCTCGAGGTCCAGCAGAGCGAAGCCGCTCAGGTGAATCGCGAACAGGACGAGCTGGAGAAGGGGCTTCGCCGTCTCCTGGCCGAGCGGGACCGCTTGATGGGACTGCTTCGCCAGGCGCTGGACCGCCACGAGAAGGCCACCGAGCGGCTGCGAGCGGCGGCCGAGAGGCTCGCGGAGGGGCGCGAGCGGCGGGAGACGCGGCGCGCGCGGCTCGACTCGCTCGGCGAGCTTCTCGCCCGCCGGGAGGATCTGGCCGAAGGAGCCCGATATCTGCTGGGTCTCGGCGAAGAGGCGAGGCGAGCGCACGGTCTCCGCGGCCTGGTCCGCGACGCGCTCGAGGTGGAGCCGCACGCCGAGCGCGCTGTCGAAGCCGTGCTCGCCGAGCGCGCCGAAGGCCTCCTGGTGGATCGTCCCGAGGGTGCGCTCTCCGCTCTCGAGGCGCTCCGGAGCGCGGGGGCCGGGCGCGGGATCTTCGTGCTTCCGCCTCCCGAGGAGGACATTTCCCGGAGCTTCGTTCCCCTCGGCCGGCCGCTCCTCGAGTACATTCGGCCGCGAGACGGATACGAGGGAGTCGCACGGGCCCTGCTCTCGGGAGCGAACCTGGTCGAGAGCCTCGGCGAGGTGGTGGAGGTCTACGGCTCGGGTCGCCTCCCCTGCACCTTCGCGACCCCTGCCGGCGACGTGCTCACGCCCGACGGCGTGGTGCGGGGAGGAGGCGACGCCTCCCAGGCCGGGATTCTCTCGCGGGTGCGGGAGGTTCGGGAGCTGACCGCCGTGGTCGCCGAGCTCGAGGCCGTGGTCGCCGAGCGGCAGCGCGAGCACCGCGAGGCGGAGCTCGCGCTCGCCCGGACCAGCGATGAGCTCGAGAACCTGCGCAACCGCCACCACACCGCCGCCCTCGCCGTGGCCAATCACGAGAAGGATCTGGAGCGCACTCGAGAACGGGTGAAGGCGATCGGAGAGGCCCAGGAGGGACGGGTCACCGAGCGCTCGGAGTGCCTCTCCGAGGTCGAGTCGCTCGGGGTCGAGCGCGAGCGGCTGGCAGCCGTTCTCTCGGCGGCCCGGGACGAGCGCGTCACCCGCCAGCGCGCGCTCGACGCGCTGGCTCTCGAGATCGCTTCTGCCAGGCGCGAGCTCTCGCGACTGGAGACGGTGGTGACCGAATGCCGCGTCCAGCACGCCTCGCGGCTCGAGGCGCGCGACCGGCTGCAGCGCGCGCTGGAGCGCGCCCGCGGCGCCGTGGCAGAGACGCAGGACTGGATCGCGCGGCGGGAGCAGGAGATCCGCCGAGCCGAGAATCGCCGCACCGCCCTCGCCACCTCGATCGAGGAGACCGAGCGGGCGCTCGCCGCCATGCTCCGCGAGGAGGAGGCGGTGCGCCACACCAACGAGGAGAAGCGCGACGCCTACGAGGAGCAGGCCGCCGCCGTTCGTACCCTGGAGAGCGAGGCGCGGGATCTGCGCATCGAGCTCGAGTCGAAGCGCGACGAGGCCCAGCAGGCGGAGCTCGGGCTTCGCGAGATGGAGCTGCGGCTCGAGCATCTGGTGGCTGCCGTCCGCGAGAGGTGGAACGCCGACCTGGAGACCTGGAAGCCGCCGCTTCCCGTCGCTGGTGCGGACGCGGGGGCCGAGGCGCCGGGTTCGGTCCCGGTCTGGCTGAGCGGGGAAGGCGAGGAGGAGGGGGAGGCGGACCAGGGCTCGGCGGGCGTCCCCTCGGGCCTCGCGGAGGATCAAGGCGCGCGGCGGGAGGCCCGGGGGATCGCCGAGCTCCTGGCCCTGCCGGGCGAGGAGCGGAGCGCGCACCTCGAACGGGTCCGCGCCCGGCTCGATGCGGTGGGAGAGGTGAACCTGGGAGCCATCGAGGAGCACGAGGAGCTTCGCGAGCGCTTCCGCTTCTTGACCGAGCAGAAGGCGGATCTGGAGTCGAGCATCGCTCAGCTTCGAGAAGCGATCTCGCGGATCAATCGCACCAGCCGCAAGCGCTTCCGCGAGACATTCGAGGCCGTGAACGAGAAGTTCCAGCAGACCTTCCCGCGGCTCTTCAGGGGCGGCAAGGCGAGCCTCTCGCTCACCGAATCCGAGGACGTTCTCGAGGCGGGGATCGAGATCATGGCCCAGCCGCCGGGCAAGCGGCTTCAGAGCGTCAACCTGCTCTCCGGTGGTGAGAAGGCCATGACCGCGCTCGCGCTCCTGGTCTCCGTCTTCGAGGTCCGGCCTTCCCCCTTCTTCCTGCTCGACGAGGTGGATGCCGCGCTCGACGACGCCAACATCGGGCGGTTCAACGAGATCGTAAAGGACCTGGCCGGGGCCTCCCAGTTCCTGCTCATCACCCACAACAAGCGGACCATCGAGGTCGCCGACATCCTCTACGGCGTCACCATGGAGGAGAAGGGCGTGAGCAAGCTGGTGGCCGTCGAGCTCCACTAGCCGGCTCCTGCTCGGCTGCGGACCGCCGCCCGGGCGGCTGTTATCCTCGGCCGCTCATGGTCGAGGCCCTCTTCGCAGAGTACCTGTTTCCGCTCCTCGTCTGGGCGGAGGCCCACGTCGAGCTGATCGTCCTCGCTGCGGTCGGCGTCGCTGTCCTCGGGCTTCTGATTGGCGCGCTGCGCCGCCGCGCGCCGCGCGCGGTGCCGCCGATCGAGGAGTCGGCTCCTGCCGCGGCGCCCGTGGAGGTGGAGGTGGCGCCGCCCCACCCAGAGGTGGCTCTCGCCCCGGCGCCCGACGAGGCGGAGGTGGGGCCGCCGGCGGAGGTTTCGGTCGAGGCGGCTCCTGAGCCGGTCGCGCCACCCGTGGTGCCGCCTCCGAAGCCGGTGCGGCTCCGCGATCGCCTCGCCCGGACCAGCGAGGCGCTGGTCGGCCGCCTCGAGGCCATTCTCGGCGGGCGGAAGGTCGACGCCGATCTCCTCGCGGAGCTCGAGGCGCTGCTCTTCACCGCGGATCTCGGCGTTCGGACGGCGGAGAGCCTGCTCCGCGCCGTCCGAACCGAGGCGGGGGGCGAGGATGCAGCCAGGGTGCGGGAGCTCCTGCGCGAGAAGATCCTGGAGAAGCTGCGCAAGGTGGAGCCGAGCCGGGAGGGCGCTCCGGAGCTGCGCGGAAGCCCCCACGTGATTCTCGTCCTCGGCGTGAACGGATCGGGAAAGACCACGACCATCGGCAAGCTGGCCGCGCACTACCGGGAGGCGGGATGCTCGGTGATCCTCGGAGCCGGCGACACCTTCCGCGCCGCCGCCATGGAGCAGCTCCAGAGCTGGGGCGAGCGGGTCGGCTGCGAGGTGATCGCCGGCCGGCCCGGCGCCGATCCCGCCTCGGTGGCCTTCGATACGGTGAAGGCCGCGAGAGCGCGGGGGATCGACGTGGCCATCATCGATACCGCCGGCCGCCTCCAGACCAAGGTTCCGCTGATGGAGGAGCTCTCCAAGATCGTCCGCGTGGTCGGGAAGGAGCTCGAGGGTGCGCCCCACGAGACCCTGCTGGTGCTGGACGCCAACACCGGGCAGAACGCGATCTCCCAGGCGCGCCTCTTCACCGAGGCCGCCGGCGTGAGCGGAATGGTGCTCACCAAGCTCGACGGAACCGCCAAGGGCGGCGTCATCGTCGGCCTCGCCGACGAGTTCGGGATTCCCGTGCGCTACGTCGGCGTCGGCGAGAGGGTGGAAGATCTCCGCCGCTTCTCCGCCGACGACTTCGTGGCCGCGCTCTTCGCGAGCGGAGCGGAGGACGGCTGAAGCGCAGGCCGGCGAGGGGTAGAGAGAGCGAGCCGGGGACGAGCCGAGTCGGAAGGAGCAGGGGGAAGTCGATGGCGAAGTACGCGATGGCGCTGGATCAGGGCACGACCTCCTCGCGGGCGATCCTCTTCGATCGGAGCGGTGCCGTGGTGGCCGCGGATCAACACGAGTTTCCCCAGCACTTTCCGAGGCCGGGCTGGGTCGAGCACGATCCGCTCGAGCTCTGGGAGAGCCAGCTCCGCGCCGCGCGGGGCGCGCTCCAGAAAGCCGGCGCGAGCGCCAGCGACGTGGCGGCGATCGGCATCACCAATCAGCGCGAGACGGCTTTGGTGTGGGACCGAGCGACCGGGGAGCCCATCCATGCCGCGATCGTCTGGCAGTCGCGGCAGAGCGCGGACATCTGCGACGAGCTTCGCAGCCGGGGGCTTCTGGACGAGGTGCGCGCGCGCACCGGTCTGGTGATCGACGCCTACTTCTCGGCCACCAAGATCCGCTTCATCCTCGATGCGGTTCCCGGTGCCCAGGAGCGGGCGGAGCGGGGCGAGCTCGCCTTTGGAACCGTCGACTCCTGGCTGGTCCACAAGCTCACCAAGGGACGCGTCCACGCCACCGATTTCTCCAACGCCTCGCGGACGCTGATCTACAACATCCACGAGCTCGACTGGGACGATCTGCTGCTCCGGGAGCTCCGCATTCCCAGGGAGATGCTTCCCGAGGTCCGGGATTCGAGCGGCGACTTCGGAAGCGTGGATCGCGAGTGGCTCGGCGCCGAGATCCCGATCTCGGGGATCGCAGGGGATCAGCAAGCCGCGCTCTTCGGGCAGGGATGCTTCTCCGCCGGAGCCGCCAAGAACACCTACGGGACCGGCTGCTTCCTGCTGATGAATACCGCCGAGGAGGCGGTCGCATCCCGGTCCGGACTCATCACCACCATCGCCTGGGGGATCGACGGACGGGTCGAGTACGCCCTCGAGGGAAGCATCTTCATCGCCGGTGCCGCGGTGCAGTGGCTGCGCGACGGGCTCGGCCTCGTCTCCGACGCCTCCGAGACCCAGGCGGCCGCCCGGTCGGTTCCCGACACCGGCGGGGTCTACCTGGTGCCGGCCTTCGTCGGGCTGGGAGCGCCCCACTGGGACCAGCGCGCCCGCGGGACGATCGTCGGGATCACCCGCGGAACGACGAGGGAGCATCTGATCCGCGCCACCCTCGAGTCGATCGGCTACCAGACCCGGGACGTGATCGAGTGCGTGGCGCAGGACTCCGGGCTTCGGCTCGGCGAGCTGCGCGTCGACGGCGGCGCCTGCCGAAACGACTTCCTGATGCAGTTCCAGGCCGATCTCCTCGGCGTACCGGTTCGCCGACCGCCGGTGCTGGAGGTCACCGCGCTCGGCGCCGCCGCCCTGGCGGGAATGGCGGTCGGATACTGGTCGGATCGCAACCAGCTCGGGGACGCGACGGGAAGGGGTGCCACCGTCTTCGAGCCGGCGATGGGAGAGGATCAACGCCGAGCGCTCTACGCCGGGTGGAAGCGGGCGGTGGAGCGCTCGATGGGATGGCAAGTCGAGTGAGCCGGCCCGCCCATCCGCTGGTGATCGCCCATCGCGGCGCCTCGGCCGAGCTCCCCGAGAACACCCTTCCCGCCTACGAGCTGGCGCTCCGACAGCGCTCGGACATGATCGAGATCGATCTCCACACCACCCGGGACGGAGTCATCGTCGTCAGCCACGATGAGAGCCTGGAGAGGCTGGGGGTGGGGGGAGAGGTGGCCGACGCGACCCTCGAGGAGATTCGCCGCCTGGATGCCGGCGGCGGCGCGAGGGTTCCGACCCTCGAGGAGGTTCTCGACGCCTTCGGGGGCCGGATTCCCTTCAACCTCGAGCTCAAGCGGAGCAGCCGCGGGGAGTATCCCGGCATGGAGGCGGCTGCCGTGGAGGCGGTGGCTCGCCGCGGGCTGCTCGAGCGGACGCTCTTCTCCTCCTTCTACGATTCGGTGCTGGAGGTGCTCCGGGGGGTCTCCCTGGAAGTCCGGATTGCGCTGCTGATCTCTCCTCGTCTTCCCCAAGGGGCAGTCGAGAGGGCTCAAGGGGTCGGGGCCGAGGCTCTCAATCCAGAGCGGTCGCTGGTGGATCCCGAGCTGGTGGAGTCGGCCCATGGCGAGGGACTCGCGGTCTACGTCTTCACCGTGGACGACGCGGAGGAGATGCACCGGTTGCTCGACCTGGGCGTGGACGGGCTCTTCACCAATCATCCTGGGCGGATGCGGGCCATCCTCGCCTCTCGGGAAGGCGGGAGCCGAGCCGGCCGGCGATCCCTTGCTTGACAGCGAAAACGCGATCGCATAGGCTGGCGGGTCGCAAAAACGTAGGACTGTCGAGCACTTCCGTGGATGCGGGTCCCAGGAGTGCGGTTCTGGGAAACGCGCCCGGGCGATCGCAAGATCGGAAGTGCGGGAGTTCCCGAGCAGTCCGGCGGGCGGAGGCGCCGCCGCCGAACCCCTCCCACACGGGTCCCGACCGGGTGTCAGGACCCACCCCAAGAGAGGACGAGGAGACAAGCATGCCGAACGACGCCCGCCTGACCCTGCAGGTCATCTACGACGAGGTGGTCGCGCGAAATCCCGGCGAAGCGGAGTTCCACCAGGCGGTTCGCGAGGTGCTCGACTGCCTGGGACCGGTGCTGGCGCGCTATCCGGAATTCGGGCGCAACCGGGTGATCAGGAGGATCTGCGAGCCCGAGCGCCAGATCATCTTCCGGGTGCCGTGGATCGACGACAACGGCGAGGTCCACATCAACCGCGGATTCCGGGTCGAGTTCAATAGCGCGCTCGGACCCTACAAGGGAGGCCTGCGCTTCCATCCGTCGGTGTACCTCGGGATCATCAAGTTCCTGGGCTTCGAGCAGATCTTCAAGAACGCCTTGACGGGGATGCCCATCGGCGGCGGCAAGGGCGGCTCCGATTTCGATCCCAAGGGCAAGACCGACGGCGAGGTGATGCGCTTCTGTCAGAGCTTCATGACCGAGCTCTACCGCCATCTCGGCGAGTACACCGACATCCCCGCTGGGGACATCGGCGTCGGTACCCGCGAGATCGGCTATCTGTTCGGCCAGTACAAGCGCATCACCAACCGCTACGAGTCCGGCGTCCTCACCGGGAAGGGCCTGCTCTGGGGCGGCGCGATGGTCCGCACCGAGGCCACCGGCTACGGCACCGTCTACTTCGTCGAGGAGATGCTGAAGGCGCGAGGCGACTCGATCGAAGGGAAGACCGCCGTGGTTTCGGGATCGGGCAACGTCGCAATCTACACCATCGAGAAGATCCACCAGCTCGGCGGCAAGGTCGTCGCCTGCTCCGATTCGAATGGCTACGTCTACGACGAGGAGGGAATCGATCTCGACGTCGTCAAGCTCCTGAAGGAAGTCCAGAGGCGGAGGATCAAGGAGTACGTCGAGCACAGACCGGACGCAGTGTACACCGAGAAGGGAGACATCTGGGAGATCCCCTGTGAGCTCGCCATGCCTTCTGCAACCGAGAACGAGATCTCCGGCAGGGACGCGAAGCTCCTGGTCGAGAACGGCTGCGTGGCGGTGGGAGAGGGTGCCAACATGCCGACCACCCCGGAGGGCGTCAAGATCTTCCTCGATGCCAAGATCGCCTTCGGCCCCGGCAAGGCCGCCAATGCCGGAGGAGTCGCGACCTCGGCGCTCGAGATGCAGCAGAATGCCAGTCGCGACTCGTGGACGTTCGAGTTCAGCGATCGCCGCCTGCACGAGATCATGAGCAACATCCACCAGACCTGCTACGAGACCGCGGAGGAGTTCGGCTCCCCGGGGAACTACGTGGCGGGCGCCAACATCGGGGGATTCGTGAGGGTCGCGCGCGCGATGCTCGACCTCGGCATCATCTGACCTGAGCTCCCGACTTCGCTCACGGAGCGAGGAGTGGGCACGGCGGCGGGGCGCATCCGCCGACCCCGCGAGGGTGATCCGCTCGCCGTCGCGCCTGTTCCCTGCGCCGGAGTGCCAGCATGCAGCCAGCAGATCCGAGCATGACGACGGGGATCCGAGGGCTCGACGGCCTGCTGAAGGGGGTCCTGCCCGGCGACAACATCGTCTGGCAGGTGGACGCGATCGAGGACTACCTGGCCTTTGCCGCGCCCTACTGCGAGGCGGCGCGACGCTCGGGGCGGCGGCTGATCTACTTCAGGTTCGCGCGGCACCAGCCGCTTCTTCCCGCGGATTTCGGAGCCGAGATCCGCCGTCTCCAGCCGGAAGACGGCTTCGAGAGCTTCATCGCGGGGATCCACCGCGTGATCGAAGAGGCGGGAAGGGGCACCTTCTATCTCTTCGACTGCCTCTCCGACCTCGCCGCCGACTGGTACTCGGACCAGATGCTCGGCAACTTCTTCATGCTCACCTGTCCCTACCTCTACGATCTCGAGACCGTGACCTATTTCGCCCTGCTGCGCGGCCGCCACTCCGCACACGCGACGAGGGCGATCTCGGAGACGACGCAGCTCCTCCTCGACGTGTACCGCCACGACGGGACGCTCTACCTCCGACCGCTCAAGGTCCAGCATCGGTACTCGCCCACCATGGAGCTGCTTCACGTGTGGAAGCAGGAGCGGTTCGAGCCGGTGACCTCCAGCGCCGTGGTCTCCGAGGTGCTGACCTCCGGGAAGTGGGGCGGAGCGCTCGATCCGGAGATCGGAGCCGGCTCCTGGGAGAGGGCCTTCCTCCAGGCCGAGGAGCTGCTCGAGTCGATCCGGAGGGGCGATGCCGCCGCGGAGGCGGGGAAGCCGCTGCTGGATCGGCTGCTGCGCATGGTGATCTCGCGCGACCCGGGAATGCTGGAGCTGATCGAGCGCTACCTGTCTCTCGAGGACGTCGTCGGGGTCCGCAAGCGCATGATCGGGACCGGGCTGGTCGGCGGCAAGACGCTGGGGATGCTGCTCGCCAGAGCCATTCTATCCAGGCACGGCCAGCGGCCTGCCCGGATCCTCGAGGCTCACGACTCCTTCTTCATCGGGTCGGACGTGTTCTACACCTACCTGGTTCGCAACGGCGTCTGGTGGGTGCGGCAGAAGCAGCGCAGTCCGGAGACCTTCCTGGACGGAGCGGATCAGGCGCGGCAGAACATCCTGACCGGACGGCTCCCAGACTACATCGTGGGCCAGATCGCGAAGATGCTCGACTACTTCGGGCAGTCGCCGATCATCGTTCGCTCGAGCTCACTTCTCGAGGACAACCTGGGCAATTCCTTCGCCGGGAAATACGAGAGCGTGTTCTGCGCCAACCAGGGCTCCCGGGAGAAGAGGCTGGACGACTTCCTCGCCGCCGTGCGCGCCATCTACGCCAGCAGCATGAGCGAGAGGGCGCTTCGATACCGGGCTCAGCGGCGCCTGCTGGATCGGGACGAGCAGATGGCGCTCCTGGTGATGCGGGTCTCCGGAGAGATGCACGGAAGGGATTTCTTCCCCGACATGGCGGGAGTCGGTTTCTCGTTCAATCCCTACGCCTGGAGCGAGTACATCGAGCCCAAGGCCGGGGTGGTGCGGCTGGTGTTCGGGCTCGGGACCCGGGCGGTCGACCGATCGGACGACGACTACACCCGGATCGTGGCGCTCAACGCTCCCAAGAGGCGTCCCGAGGCGAATTTCGACGAGGTCCGCCAGCACGCCCAGCACCGCGTCGACTACCTCGATCTCGAGGCGAATCAGCTGGTCTCGGGGAGCTTCACCGACCTGGTGAACGCGCATCCGGACCTGGCGCTCGAGATGGTCGCCTCGCGGAATGCCTCCCAGGCGCGGCGCCCGGACAGGGCCGACTGGGTGCTGACCTTCGACGGCGTGCTCGACGAGACCAGGTTCGTGGAGGACATGCGGACGATCCTCACCACGCTCGAGGGCGCCTACTCCCGCCCCGTGGACATCGAGTTCACCGCCAACTTCTTCGGGGATGGAGACTACCGGCTCAACCTCCTGCAGTGCCGCACGCTCCAGGTGAAGGGAGCGGAGGCCGCCGCGCTCCCCAGCGTGGTGATCGACGAGGATGCGCGGATCATCGAGGCGCGCGGCGCGGTGATCGGCCACAGCCGCCTGGTCGACGTGGATCTGTTCATCTACGTGGTGCCGGAGGTCTATGGACATCTGCCCATCCAACGACGCCACGAGGTCGCGAGGCTGCTGGGAGAGATCAACCAGGCGACGGCGGCGCGGGGAGCCGGAACGATCATGCTGCTCGGGCCGGGGCGTTGGGGGACGAGCTCGCCGGCTCTGGGGATCCCCGTCTCCTTCGCGGACATCAACCGCGTCTCCGTGCTCTGCGAGATCGTCGCGATGCGCGAGGACCTGGTTCCCGACGTCTCGCTCGGCACCCATTTCCTGAGCGAGCTGGTCGAGATGGACATGCTCTACCTCGCGCTTTTCCCGAAGCAGGGAGAGAACTACATCCGCGGCGAGTTCTTCGAGAAGTCGCCAAACCTCCTGCTCGATCTGGTTCCGTCAGCGGAAGAATGGGTGGAGGGGGTGAAGGTGATCGATCCGCGCATCTCCACGGGGGACGGCGCGCCGGCCAGGCTGATCGCCGACGCAGTCGAGCAGAAGGTGATCTGCTACTTTCACCGATGGAGGTCCCCGCCTGGAGGCCAAGTGAGGAGCGCATGAGTCAGGCGCGCGTGCCGGCGAGGAGCGGGTTGTACGATCCGCGGTGGGAGCACGACGCCTGCGGCATCGGCGCCGTCGCCAACATCTCGGGCCGGCGCGACCACGCCATCATCGAGTACGGCAACGAGGTGTTGCTCAATCTCATGCATCGCGGGGCTGCCGGCAGCGATGAATCGACCGGCGACGGAGCGGGCATCCTCTTCCAGATCCCGCACGAGTTCTTCGACCAGGAGGTCAGGCGGCTTCGCTTCAGGCTGCCCGAGCCGAGGCGCTACGGAGTGGGGATGGTGTTCGGCCCGCGCGAAGCCGGTCTCCGCGGTCGCTGCGAGGACCTGCTGAACGGGGCGATCGACCACCTCGGCCTCAAGGTGCTGGGCTGGCGGGACGTGCCGACCGACAACTCGCGCCTGGGGGAGCTCGCCCGCGAGGCCGAGCCGGTGGTGCGGCAGGTCTTCGTCGACGGGGTTGGCCAGCAGGGCATCGCGCTGGAGCGCCAGCTCTACCTGGCCCGCAAGCGGGCGGAGCGGCTGGTGACGGAGCAGCTCGGGGAGCAGGCCGAGGACTTCTACCTCAGCTCCCTGTCCTGCCGGACGCTGGTGTACAAGGGAATGTTCATGGCTCCGCAGCTGTTCGCCTACTATCCGGATCTCTCGGACAGGCGGATCGTCTCGGCGCTCGCGGTGGTGCACCAGCGCTACAGCACCAACACCTTCCCCAACTGGCGGTTGGCCCAGCCCTTCCGTCTGCTCGCCCACAACGGCGAGATCAATACGCTGAGCGGCAACAAGAACCGGATGCGGGGGCGCGAGGGACGCCTGGCCAGCCCGCTGCTCGGCGACGATCTCGGCGATCTCTTCCCGATCATCACGCCGGGGGGGAGCGATTCGGCGTGCTTCGACAACGTGCTCGAGCTCCTGGTGATGGCCGGCCGGTCGCTGCCCCACGCGATGATGATGCTGATCCCCGAGGCGTTCACCTCGAGCTACCACATCAGCACGGACAAGCGGGCCTTCTACGAGTACCACGCGGCGATCATGGAGCCCTGGGACGGCCCGGCGGCCGTGGTCTTCACCGACGGCCGACTGGTGGGGGGCACGCTCGACCGCAACGGGCT
>Ga0299912_10003412_pt1 | contig 12959 bp, 12 predicted proteins | sample RVTome_2_FD_207667 | JGI IMG/M metagenome (GOLD analysis project Ga0299912, IMG submission 207667) | Soil microbial communities from uranium-contaminated site in the Upper Colorado River Basin, Wyoming, United States - RVT95D214 (version 2) ...
GGGAGCCGTCCGCGGCTCTAACGGCCCCTGCCGACACGGGGCGGAAGCCCGATAAAGAGAAGCAGCGAATCCTCCAGGCCTTGGAAAAGAGAATCCTCCGTTGCACTCTCTGCCCGCTTTCTCAGGGAAGAACCCATGCCGTGCCCGGAGAAGGAGAATATTCCGCAGCGCTTATGTTCGTCGGCGAGGGCCCCGGCGCCGACGAGGACATCCAGGGGCGGCCCTTCGTAGGAAGGGCCGGCCAGCTCCTGACCAGGATCATCGCCGCCATGAACACCAGGCGGCAGGACGTCTATATCACCAACGTCGTCAAGTGCCGGCCTCCCCAAAACCGGACTCCGGTCCGGGAAGAGATCGAGAAATGCCGGCCCTATCTCCTTGAACAGATTGAGTGCATCGCTCCCCGGGTGATTGTGTCCTTGGGAAAGGTGGCCACGGATTCCTTCCATCCTTCCGCGGCCGGGATGTCCAGCCTGCGGGGGAATTTCATCGAATTCGGGCATACCCTTGTCATGCCGACCTTCCATCCCTCCTATCTCGTCCGGAACGAAGGCAACAAGGAAATCAAGAAGCTGGTCTGGCAGGACATGCAGAAAGTCATGGAAGCCCTGGGCCGGAAATGACGCTGTATGCCGACGTTGTCCTGCCCCTTCCGCTCGATCGTCCCTATACCTATTCCGTGCCTCCGGAGCAAGCGAACAGAATCCAGGTGGGCTCGAGGGTTCTCATCCCCCTGGGGAAGCGCTGGATGACCGGTTTTGTCGTCGCTCTCAGGAAAAGAAGGCCGGACGCGGAATTGAAGCTCAAGCCGATCGCCGAGGTTTTGGATGACACGCCGCTCTTTTCCTCTGCGATTCTTTCTTTTACCGAGAAATTGAGCCGTTCCTGTTTCATGCCTTGGGGGGAGATACTCCAGGCCGCCGTGCCGCCATCGATGCTCCCGAGAACGCGGGCGTCCGTCTCCTTATTGCCGAGAGGGAAAGAAGCTCTGGAGCAGGGGACTCTCAGCACCGAGGAGCGACAGGTGGCTGCACTGCTGGCGACCCGTCCGCATTCGCCCCTGTTTCTACAAAAAAAGGTCCAGGCTAAGAACGTTCCCGCCCTCCTCGCCAGGATGCAGAAAAAAGACTTTGTCATCGTTAACAAAGAGCTGAAGCTGGTGAGCCGGAGAAAGAAAGACGAGCTTTCCGCGGAACCGGCCCAGCTCGAGCTGGACTTTTCTCTAGATGAGGGTCTCCGAAAGGCGGCCAGAGCGATTTTGGAAGCCATCACGAAGAAGATATTCTCCCCTTTCCTCCTGTTCGGCCCGGCCGGCCGAAGGGAGGCCGTGTATTTTCATCTCATCCGGGAAGCGGTTGCGGGGTCGGGTCGAGTGCTGTATCTTGTCCCCGAAATCTCGCTGACGCCGGCCCTGATAGAGAAGCACAAGAGGAAGCTCGGGGATGGCCTGGCCATCCTCCACAGCAGGATGACAGACAGACGGAGGGAGCTCGAGTGGCAGAAGATCAAGGAGCGCCGTGCCGCAGTCGTCATCGGGCCCCGCTCGGCCGTCTTCGCTCCGCTCCCCGACCTCCGTCTGGTCATCCTTGACGAGGAACAGGATGAGACCTATTCGCAGCAGGAGGGCCTGCCGTTTGATGTCCGGAAGGCGGCCAGGATCCGGGCCGAAGAGGAAAAGGCCGCCTTCGTCCAGGGGAGTGCTGAGCCGACGGTCGAGTCATTCCACTCGGCCCGGAAGGGCCGCTTCCTTATCGACCTCGGGCGGGAGACGGCCGCAGCAAAAGTGATATTGCTCGATTTCCGCCGGGCCTCGGGCCTGGTCGATCCCCGGCTGAAAAGAGCTATCCAGGAGCGACTGGAGAGGCGAGAGCAGGTCATCCTGTTTATCAACCGCCGCGGCTATGCCTCCTATCTCGTCTGCGGGCGGTGTGGGCACGTCCCGCGCTGCGCCCGCTGCGACCTTTCCCTGACCTACCATAAAAAGGAGGGAAAGCTGGTCTGCCATGCCTGCCGCCGCGCCGTCCCGGCCGTGCTGAACTGTCCGCGCTGCGGAGGCCGTCTGAGCTTCAGGCAGAGCGCCGGAATTGAGGCCGTAGCGGAGGAGCTGATGACGGCGTTTCCCGAGAACCGGATCGAGGTTTTCGCTGCCGATGAAGCGGCTAGGAAAGAGAAAAAGGACGCCCTCCTCAGAGGGTTTGAGAGAAAAGAAATCGATATCTTGATTGGAACACAGTCTCTGGCCCGTCAACCAGGCCTGCCGCCCGTTGACTTGGTGGGGGTCCTCCATCCGGAGATGATTCTTCATCTGGCCGATTTCCGGTCTGGGCAGAAAGCGTTCCTATTGATCCGCAGCGCCTTCTGCTTCCTGCGGGACGGAGCGAGGGCAGAGGTGTATATTCAAACGTCCGCGCCCGACCATCACAGCATCCGGGAGGCGGCCAGAGGGGATTATCTGGGTTTTTTTGAGCGGGAAATCAAGCTCCGCAGGCTTCTTGATTACCCTCCCTTCTGCTTCTTGGCGCAGGTCTTTTTCAGCGGCGAAAAAGCACGACACGTAGCGGCTGCGGCCCGGATGTTTGTCACTCGGGTAAAGGGCTCGGGAAAAGACGTCCAGGTTTTTGGGCCGGCAGTGGCGTCAATGGCCAGAAAGCGCGGGCTATTCCGAGTCCAGGTTAGCCTGAAAACCAGGAGACTCGAGACTCTGAATGGAGTCCTGGCTCCAAGCCTCAAGGGGATTCGCTCGGGGAAATCCGTCTTTCTCTTTCCGTAGGAAGAGAAGCCTCCAGCTGGCCGCGGGCGCGTCGCTCACCGTCAGAAGCGCCCCCATCCCGGCCTTCGGTCGCGTGTCATCTGCGCAGAGGTCTAGTTGGAGTCCCGGATGATATAAAGTTGAATCGAGTCCTGGATATGTTGCACGCCTTCCCAGACGACGGTCGCCCGTATGTAAATATCGGTGTTGCTTCTCACCTCGTCCATCAGGGGTCCGTAGTAGCGGGCCCAGGCCGTGCCGTTCGAATCGGTCGCGGCCGTGTACATGGAAAGTTGCCCATCGAGATAGCCAAGGTTAATTCGCCTTCCGGTTGTGTTGATAACCTCGAATAAGACAGTCCTGCCGGAGAGGGGGATGCCGTCGTATTTCGTCAGAGTAGCCTTGATTACAGCTGTCTGCCGGTCTGTCTGGCCGGCGACGATCACATTGGGGTTAGCCGTTAGGTTGAGAATGACTCCAATCGAGGAAGGGCCCAGGGGAGAAGGCTCGCTGATGGTATCGCTCTGACAGGAATTGAGGGCGAAAAGAGCCAAGGCCAAGAGGGCCATCAAGGGAAAAATCTTTTTGCTGTTTTTCATGGTGGTCACCTTTTCCCGTTTATTGCCGCGGAATTCACCGGGTTGCCTCAGGGGTTGCCTCAGTGGAGTCCGCGTAGTTAGCGAAGTAGACCGTCAGGTAGCCTGTGGCCTTGACTGTCCTGTTGGCCGTGTCATGGCCGTAGAACTCGACCTTGGCCGTGCAGGCCAAGACTATCTCCGCTCCAAAATCGACGAGCCCGATAAGCGGAGGCTCCATCTTGGCGACCTCTCTTACAATGACAAAGGAGATCGAAGACGTCGATCCCGCCCTGACGACCGTCGACATGGACCCTTCGAAAGGATAGGGGACATCGGTTCCGGGGACCCCCTTGCCGTCGGTGCGAGAGTAGCTCACGAGGTAGCGGGTCACCACGATGTCATTGTACTGGGAAGTCCCCAAGAGCGGGTCGGGGTCCAAGGCCTCAACCCTGAGGGTGGCCGTTGCCGTGTCAGCCCGGATGGTTCCCGACGTCATCACGACATCGGACTGGAGGAAGTTCGCACTCGTGCCCTCGGCGTCCGTGCCCAGGATGTTATCGACGATGAGCATGCTGGGCGACCGGGAATCATCCTCGACCGGGTTACAGGAATAGAGCACCACGAAGGCCGAGAGGATGAACGCTATGCGCAATGCTTTTTTCACGTTGTTCATTGTTGCACCCCTTATTTAATGATTCGGGGAGTGATGAAGATGAGCAACTCCCGATTCTGTTTCGTCCGGGCGAACGATTTGAAAAGGTTGCCCAGGATGGGTATCGTATGCAGCAGCGGAACCCGGTCCCGCGTGATGGAATCTTCCGTCCGGTAGATGCCCCCGATGACCGTTGTCCCGCCGTCGGGGATCATGACCGTGGTCCTGGCACTCTGGGTCGTGATCGGCGGGATGCCGTTGACCAGGTTGGCAAAATCGGCCGCGTTGTTCTGGATTTCGATCGTCATGATGATCGTTCCCTCGGCCGTGATCTGCGGCGTGGCCTTGAGCTCCAGGGCGGCGTTGACATACCGTGTCGTAACTGTGAAGTTGGCCACGGTTTGGACCGGGATCTGCCGGCCCTGGACGATCTCAGCCTGCTGGTTATTCTGGGTCGTCACCTTGGGACTGGAGATGATCCGGCCCTCTCCGGCGGTCTCCAAGGCAGTGAGGTAAACATCCAGCCGGAAAGTGTCCAGGATGTTGGCGAAGGAGAAACCGACCGCGGTGTTGAAGGCGGGCGCCGGCAGGTTGATGCCGTAACCCCCGAGAGGACCCCCGGTTCCCTTGGTTACGATGCCTTGGGGGATCTGGCTGCCGTCCGCAAAAATCTTATTCGGGAACTGCAGGCTGGTCTGGTTCCCGTAGAACGGGTCGGCGATGCCGCGCCAGCCCCACTGGATGCCGACGTTGCGGATAAAGGTCGAGGTGGCCTCGACGATCCTGGCTTCTATGGAAACCTGGGGCGTGGGCGTGTCCAGCACGGAGATCAGTCTTTCGAGCAGGTCCAGGTTTTCCCGGACGTCGGCGATGATCAGAGTGTTCGTCCGTTCGTCAATGGTGATCTCGCCACGCTGGCTCTTCTTGGAATTCAGGAGCGCCATGACGTCCCTGGCCTTGGAGTAGGACAGGGTGATCGTCTTGACGATGAGCGGCCCGGCCAGTTCCTTGCTCTCACGGAGTTTTCTTTGATCCTCGTCCTCCCGCGTCAGGACACTGACCGGAGCGATGCGCAGGACGTTGCCCTCCAGGACTTTGCCGAGCTTGTTGTTCCGGAGGAGGATATCGAGGGCCTGATCCCAGGGGACGTCCTCAAGATTGCAGGTGACCACGCCCCTGACTTCGGGGTCGAAAACGACGTTGAGCTTGGCGAAATCGCCGAGAAAGAGGATGACATCCCGAAGGTCGGCGTCCTTGAATTTGAGGGTGATGATCTCGCCCGTGAATTTGACCTCCCGTTCCGTGAGAACCTTGGGCTCATATCTCTGCTCCTGCTCCCGGACGAAGGTCAGATCATCCGGATCGGAGGGAGGCGTTTCCTGGACCGCCTTTCCATTCTTCCCGTTATCCCCTTTGGCCGGGACGACGGGCGTGCTGGGCTTGACCTCCATCTTGGGAGCAATCTCCGTCTTTTGGACGGAGATATCCGGCGGCGGAGGAGGCGTGGCGCCCTTCTTTGGCGTTATGCCGCCAGCCGCTGTGAGCAGGGGATTCTGCTCTTTGAAGAACGAAACGACGATCCCCTCTTTGTCCGAGCTGAAGTCATAGAACTTGGGTTCATTGAGGTCGAAGACCATCCGGGTGATGGAGCGGGGGTTGCTGAGCTGGAACTGGGCGACCCTGACCTTCTTCAGCCCGTATTTGTCGATGGGAAGCTCGGAAGCGGGCTCTTCATAGACGGCGTCATAGACATCAACGACCAGGCGGAGGGGTTTTTCCAGAGTAAAGACCTGGGAGACTGTCCCGCCGCTGAGCTTGGCGCGGAATCGAACCTCGCCGTCCTTATCTTCCATATTCAGCTTGTGCATAAAGACGCTTGTGCCGGCGTTCTGGTCCAGTTGTTGCTGGACCTCTGGCTCTACCTGGACTTCCCCGAGCCCTCTCTGGATCCTGTTCAGCTCGATGACCGTCCGGTTTTCTTCGGTCGTCACCGTATACGGTACGGCCTCTTGAACCTGGATCTGCAGCCGGGCCTGCTCCGGTCCCGTCTTTTCCAGCTGAACCCCTGTCACCAGCTGGGCTCCGGTCGTCTCGACAGGGGTCTGGGGAGTGACGTTGACCTGGACAAGCTCGAGGACAATCGTCTTGGCCGCGTAGTAGGTTCGGGCAAGCGTCAGAGCCGTATCCGTCTCCAAGACGACCCGGGTGCTCAGCTTTCCCGGCTGAGTGATGATCTTATTTATCGTGGCCGCCGAGGAAGAACCGTACCCGTAGCCGCAGAAGATGACCAAAAGGCTCACTGTGGTGAAGAGCAGCCAAAAATCTTTCCTTTTCATGTTTTAACGCTCCTCCGGGTTTATTTCTTTGATGATATCCTTGGGTTTGGTTAAGGGGATACCGCGCTCATTGGTCTTGCGGAAGATAACCTGGGTTTCGGCAATCGAGAGAATGAACCCGTCCGACAGCTTGTCGCCGACTTCGAAATAGTAGGGGAAACCCTGGGGGCCGCTGAGGATGGCCGTGAACCGTTTCTTATACTGGACGATCCCGATGAGGTTGATGTCATCGATGAAGAGCTGAGGCGCTCCTCCGACCGTCGTTTTTTCCTTGAGCTCTTTTCCTCCCAGCAGGTTCTTGAAAGGGTCCCTCCGGCCGGAGGGATCGTAAGTCGTCTGGTTGGTCGGCAGGTCGATGAGAGCTTCTCGCTCCGGTACTTCCTTCTCCTCCTGTGAAAAGAGAAGGACGCCTCCTCCGAGGAGGAAGCTCAGACAGACGAGCACAATGGCCAGGTGTTTCATGTCGCCCTCCTCTTGGGCTGAGGCTTTGCCGCCGGGTTCTCCTCCGCTCCCTCTTCCAGGAACATGTAGGTCTTGGCTGTGAAGGTGGACGAGATGGTCTGCTCATCCGTCTGGTTGCTCAGGGCTTTGATTGTGAAGTTCTCGATGTTGAAGATCCGGGCGAACTTGCTCAGCCGGTCGAAGAATGAGGCCAGGTTGTGATAGCTCCCGCGGATCTCCATCGGAATCGGCCATTCCGAGTAGAATTCCCGGTTGATCTCTCCCCGGGGAGTGAAACGGACGAGGTCCAGCCGGGAATCGAAAGCCATCTGCTGGACCCGCCGGAGGATGACATCGGTTTCCTTCCTGAGCGGGATGATCACTTCCAGCTCTTTCAGGGTTTGGGTGAGCGAAGCCAATTCGGCCTCGATCTTATCGAGCTGCATTTTCTTTTCCTGGAGCCCCCGGACCTCGCTTTCCACCTTCAGTCTTTCCGCTTTGATCCGGTTGAGCTCGGCCTGCTGAGGCTTGAAATAAAGGAAGAAGGCAGCTCCGAGAATGACGACCGCTAGGATGATGTAGCCGTACCAGGGCATGTTTTTCATGGTGATCACCCTTTCTTGGTCTTGGCCTTAGGCGTCGGCTTGGCGGCCGGCTTCTGGGGAGGTTGGGCGCCCTCGGGCAGCACGTAGTTCAGGGTCAGCGAGAACTCGAGGAACTGGGCGCTCCGTCCCGTTCGCTGGGTCGATGAGATGAGGTTGACGGTGGCGAAGTGGGCACTGTTCTCCAGGTTGTAGATGAAGTCGGCGATGAGGTTGTTGGAAAGGGAGTTGCCTTTGATCTGGATCAGCTGGCCCTGGAAAGAGACCTCCGTTAACCAGACCCAGTCCGGGAGGTTCTTGCTGAGCTCGTCCAAGATGACGACGGCGCTGTCCTGCTGGGCCCGCAGCTGGTTGATCAGGCTGATCTTGCGCTCGAAGACGGCCTTTTGATTTTCGAGCTCGGCCAGCTTGGCGACGACGTACTCGAGCTTTTTCTTCTCAGCCTGGGCGGTCTGGAGTCGGTCTCTTTCCCGGCTGATCAGCCCTTTCTGGAGGAAAAAGCCAGCGGCCAGGACAGCGATGAGGAGCAGGATGAAGATCGAGGTGAGGGGGAAGGCCTTTTTGGCCCTGATCTCCGGCCCGGGTGCAGCGGGCCCTTCCCTAAATTCCTTGCTTTCCGGCTTGAGGAGGTTGATTCGGATCATGTTACTTTTCCATTTTCCGGGTGGCGAGTCCGACGGCTATGCCGAAGAGGGGAGCCATCTCCTGCGGATAAACGGGGTCGAGCTTCTTCTCGTCGAAAGTCACGCTCCGGAAAGGATTGAACGTCTCCGTCTTGATCCCGAACTTCTGTTCGAAGGCCTGGGTGATGTTTTTGAGCTGGGCCAGCCCGCCACTCAGATAGATATTTTCGATCTTCTTTTCTTTCTTCTCTCCCGCTTCGTAGAAGGAGAAAGTCTTGTCGACTTCATCGAGCAGGTCCTTGATGTTGAAGCTGACCAGCTCGTCCACTTTTTCCGGGGCTATGTTCTTTGCCGGAATGCCCTTCAGCAGCTTCTCGGCCTCGTCGAAACTGAGGTTGAGCTCCTTGCGAATGTTCTCGATAAAGAAGAACCCGCCGAGCGACAGGTCGCGGACGAGCTGGGATGTCCCCCGCTCGACGACGGCCACGTTCGTGATGTTGGCCCCGATGTTGATGACGGCCAAGATCCGGGATTGGAACTCGTCCGGGTAGTTGACTTCCAGGGAGTTCTGGAGGGCGAAGACATCGACATCGATGGCCACGAGGTTCTTGCGCGCCTGGTTGACCACGTTGCTGTAATTGGCGATCTTGTCCTTCTTGGCGGCGACCAGGAGGATATCCAGGCTCCGCTCCTCCGAGCCCCGGGGCGGCCGGAGGATGGCATAATCCACGTTGGTCTCCTCGTAGGGATAGGGGATGTTGTGTTTGGCCTCCCAGACGATGGATTCGGCCAGCTCCTCCCTGTCCATGGCCGGCAGGGAGATCTTCTTGATGATCACCGAGTTTCCCGAAATGGAGATGGCGATGTTGCGGTTCTTGAACTTGTTCTCTTCGAAGATCAGCTTGATTGTTTCGACGACGGCGGTGGAATCGATGATCGTCCCTTCGACGATGGCATCGTGGGGGAGGAGTTCGTACCCGATCCGGACGACCTCGAAGACGTCCCTGTCCCTCTTCTTCTTAGAGGTGAGCTCGACGGCTTTGACGGCATGAGAGCCGAGGTCCAATCCGACGATCCCTTTGTCTTGGTTAAAACCCAGCATGTTTGCGCCTGCCTTTATTGAGGTAATTTGCCAACCGATAGCCTTCCCTGTTTGAGTTTTTCCCGGAGCTTCTTTTCCACAATCTTCGGGACGAGCCCGGCAACTGAGCCGCCCAGCGCGAAAACCTCCTTGACCACTCCGGAGTTCAGGAAAGAATAATTGACGCTGGGCATCATGTAAAGTGTCTCAATCTCGGGGTCGAGCTGGCGGTTCATGAGCGCCATCTGCAGCTCGTACTCGAAGTCAGAAACCGCCCGCAGTCCCCGGATCACGATCCTGGCCTTCTGGCGTCTGACGAAGTCGACCAGAAGGCCATCAAAGGCCTTGACCTCGATGGCGGGCTGATGAGTAAAGATCTCCTGGATCATGGTCACCCTATCTTTAGTCGAAAACAGGGCCTTTTTTTGGGGATTTTTAAGCACGGCGACGACGATTTTTTCGAACAGCCTCAACCCCCTGAGGATGATATCGACATGTCCGTTGGTGATGGGATCAAAGAATCCGGGATATACTGCTCTCTTCTCCATCCAAGGCACTATACGCTTAGTCTCAACCAGGTTATCCATGTCATTATCAGAAAGAATTGCCTTTGTCAACACAAAAACTCTCGGTTTGCAGATATTTTTCGCTTCCCAGAATCCTACAGTTCTCAAGGGGCGTCAATCACCTTTAGAGAGGAGATAGGAGGTGAAAAATCGCCGTCCCTCTCATCAATAAAGAGGATGTTGCCTGTCGGTTTTTTGTGTTGGGGGTCCTGTCGTGGTTCACCCCCGGCGCCCTCGCGGCTCATTTTGCTTTTATCAGAGTTGCAGAGTTTGCGGCATCAAACGCTTCGGTCGGCGGGGGCCCCCCGAACCACGCCACCCCCCTCTCCTCAGCGTAAGTTGATCACAAGCCGGGCAGCGCTTCCTCTGGATGAGAAGCCGTTGATTTTATGCCCGGGTTAGGGGAAAATAGCCGGGAGAGGCTGTTTTGCGACGTTTTCTTCCCCTGTTCATGGTCGGGCTTTGCTGCCTGGCTGTCACTGCCATTCTCCCCAGGGGCCAGGAGCCTGATATCTATGTCCAGGAGAGACGGCAGATGGTGGCTGAACAGCTCGCCGGACGGGACATCACCGACCGTCGCGTTCTCGACGTCATGGAGAGGGTGCCCCGGCACCTGTTTGTGCCGCCCCTCTATAGAGATCAATCCTACGAGGACTACCCTCTGCCCATCGGCGATGATCAGACCATCTCCCAACCCTATATCGTCGCTCTGATGACTCAGAGCCTGGCTTTGCAGGGGGGCGAGAAAGTCCTGGAGATCGGGACGGGTTCGGGCTATCAAGCGGCCGTCCTGGCCGAGCTCAAAGCCCGGGTATTCACGATCGAGATCAACGCGCAACTGGCCGAGAAGGCCGCCCAAACCCTTCGCGGGCTCAATTACCGGGACATCCAGGTCAAGAGTGGAGACGGGTTCTTCGGGTGGCCGGGGGAGGCCCCCTTCGATGGGATTATCGTCACCTGTGCTTCTCCCCGGATCCCTCCTCCTCTCGTCGAGCAGCTCAAAGAGGGAGGCCGGCTCATTCTTCCTTTGGGAGACACCCGCCCGTTTCAGGTCCTGACTTTGGTGACAAAGACGGGAGGAAAACTGAGGACGAGGGAAATTTCCGGCGTGCGCTTTGTGCCGATGACAGGCGAAGCCCAGAAAAAAGGGGCGGCTAGGACAATTTGATTTTCTGTCTGTTCTTGTGCTAATTTTGGCCCGGCACAGAAATGATAAAATTCGGGACCTCGGGCTGGCGTGCGGTGATGGGGGAGGAGTTCACGTTCGGCAACGTCCGGATCGTCGTCCAGGCCGTCGCCAACTATCTGAAGCAGCGGTTCCCCGGCCGGACCATCACCGTCCTGGTGAACTACGATACGCGTTTTCTCTCCGAGCGGTTTGCCAACGAGGCGGCCAAGATCCTCTCCCATAACCAGATCCATGTGCTGCTCGCCGACCGGGACGCTCCGGCCCAGGCCCAGGCGCTTCAGATCATCAAGCGGAAGGCGCAGGCAGGGATCAACTTCACCGCGTCTTTCAACCCTCCCGAGTACAACGGGTTGAAGCTCAACATTGAAACCGGCGCTCCCGCTCTCCCTTCCGAGACCGATAAGGTCGAAGAGGAGGCTCGGCGCCTGTCGAGGGCTCCGATTTTCAATCCGTATTACCCACGGCCGGAGTTTGTGCAGGAGATCGACCTGCAGAATGACTACCTCGAATTCCTCCAGAAAAAGATCGATTTCGCCTCCATCCGGAAATCCAGACTCCGGATCGGCGTGGACCTCCTTTACGGGACCAGCCGCGAGTATCTCGACGAGATCCTCGAGGACAACGGCATCCCTATCGAGGAGATCCATGGCTATGTTGACCCCTATTTCGGGGGAATTACGCCCTCTTGCAGCGAGCAGAACCTCCGGGAGCTCGGCCGGCTGATCCGGGAGAAGAAGTGCGGCCTGGGCATCGCCACAGACGCCGACGGGGACCGCTTCGGGATCCTTGACCAGAACGGGCGCTTCATCGTCCAAAACATCATTCTGGCTTTGCTCCTGGACTATCTCGTCCGGGTGAAAGGCTGGCGGGGCGGGGTGGCCCGCTCGGTCTCAACCACCCACCTGATCGACCGCGTTGCCAGGCGTTTCAGCCTGCCGCTTTTCAAGACCCCGGTGGGCTTCAAGTACATGGCCGAGCTCTTTCTCCGCAAACAGATAATCTTCGGGGGAGAGGAAAGCGCCTGCATCGCCGTGAAGTCCCACCTCCCCGAAAAGGACGGCATCTTCGCCGGTCTCCTTGTGGCCGAGATGATCGCGGCCACGCGCTTGAACCTGACCGAGTTGCGCCAGCATTTTTTCCGGAGGTACGGCAAGAAGTACAGCGGGCAGAAGAGCGTGCCCCTCCATTCGAAAAGCGAGCGCGCCCTGAACGACCTCGTCATCGCTCCCCCCGAGCACTTCGGCGGACGACGGGTCCTGGCCGTCGAACGGATCGACGGGATCAAGTTCGATTTTGAGGATGATGACTGGCTTCTCCTCCGGCTGTCCGGGACCGAACCTCTCATCCGCTGCTACGCCGAGGCCGAGTCGAAGGCGGACCTGGAGAAGCTTCTTCGTCTTGGAGTGAAGAGGTTGGACTGATGCCTCCCGAGGAACGAAAGAAGACTTCGCTCCGGAGGAAATTGGCTCTGGCGGCCGTGGCCTTCTTCTTCCTGGTCATCTTGATTTCCTCCCTTTTCGGCAAGAAAGGGCTGATCGAGATCTACCGGGCAAAAAGCCGTTACGAAACCCTGCTCCAGGAGGTCCGGACCCTCGAGGCCAGAAAAAGCCAGCTCCAGAAAGAGATCGAGGCGCTCCGGAATGATCCCCGGGCGGTGGAGAAGGAAGCCCGGGAGAAGCTCTGGCTGATCAAGCCCGACGAGAAAGTCATCGTCAAGAAAAAAGAAGAGAAGCGTTGAGGCGGCCGCTCCAAGAAACGCGGGAACTGCTAAAAGGCCTCAACCCCGAGCAGAGGAAAGCGGTCAAACACCCGCGGGGACCGCTCCTCATCATTGCCGGGGCGGGAACCGGCAAGACCAAGGTCATCACCCACAGGATCGCCCACCTGATCGCCTCCAAGATGGCCAAGCCGGAGGAGATTCTGGCCGTAACCTTCACCGAGAAGGCCGCCAATGAGATGGAGGAGCGCGTCGACCGGCTCATACCCTACAGTTATTCGTTTGTCGAGATCAGCACCTTCAACTCCTTCGGGGAGAAGGTGTTGCGCAACTATGCTTTGGACCTGGGCTATCCCCCGGATTTCCAGCTGCTCGACGATGTCGAACAGGCCATCTTTTTCCGGGAGAACCTCTTCCGTCTGCCT
>Ga0299912_10003413_pt1 | contig 12957 bp, 9 predicted proteins | sample RVTome_2_FD_207667 | JGI IMG/M metagenome (GOLD analysis project Ga0299912, IMG submission 207667) | Soil microbial communities from uranium-contaminated site in the Upper Colorado River Basin, Wyoming, United States - RVT95D214 (version 2) ...
ACCGTTGATTATCCAAAATTTTCAAAAAATTGTCATTATTAAAATATGGCTGGTCCAGACCGCCCGAAGAAAACTTGGCTAATCGTCCTCATCATAATTTTTTTTGGCTTCCTATTTACACTTTATTTTAGAGAGAATTTAACATCAAAATTTCTGGGGGGACGCACTTTTTCGGGACGCAATTTACAAATAAAGATCGGTATATTTTTTGTCTATTGGATAATCATTACCACAATTACATATTTGCTCTATCGTTTTACTCAAAAACACCTACGAAAAATCCATCGACTACCAGACGTTTTCTTAGCAATCTTCCTGCTTTCTCTCCTCATCATCATCATCAACATCCAATCCAAGATCATCCTTTGGCCTTACCAGCTAGAGTACCGAGAGGGAGCGAGCCAGACATACACACAAGCCATATTGGAGGGTAAAAAATTATTCTCCTTAGAAAGCGAACCTTTATACAACAACAATTATGGCATTCTTTATAATATTATCGTTGCCCCCCTTGCTCTCATTTTTGGCAACACACTCCAGATTCACCGCATCGTCAGCATTTTCTTTATTTTCCTCAGCTCGTCTCTCATCGTCGGTGTTTTGCAAAAAGAAAAAGTTCATTTATTATTTGCACTGGCAGGCGGTCTCCTTTTTTGGACGACTCAGCTATATTCAGTGATCCCGATTGCCCGGCCCGATTCCTTTGGTACTCTGGTATTCTTATGCGCCATTTTTCTTCCCTGGTTTTTTAATTATTCAACTATCACACTAGTGACAAGCGTCCTTTTAGGTTGCCTGGCTTTCCTGGTAAAACCATATTTCGTAATCTGTATTCCCTATATAACCCTCTATCTTTTCCTGTTCATCTCCAAACGAAAAGGAGTTCAATATGCTGTCATTTCAACAGTACTGTTATGCGCAATGATCGTTAGTGTAAATTCGATCACAGAGACATATTTTTATGATGTAGTGTATATCAACTCCCAAGCGCCCACCGATAACATCCGATATTCCCTCAATCAATTGGGTAAATTTTCCCTGGATTATTCAGGGATTATTATCCTTGCAGTAGCACTTTTATGTATGAGGTTTTATCCAAATATAAGTAACCTTGGAAAGCGAAACGCAATCTCATCACTGCGATTGAATAGTTTAACTGACTTGTCTCAGCCGTTGTTTTCTGTTAGATTAAACCTGGCGGTCTTTTGTTTCAGCCTTTCTTTATTATTAATCTATTTTAAATTGGGAAGGCATATGGGAGCCAACATGACTTACCTGTTTGAATTAATGTCTCCCTTCTTAATAGTCATGATTTTTCCTCTGTTTAAAGAAAACTATATTCCGGATCTGCTCATCATCCCATTTATTATGATCAATTTATTCCATTTTATGGATGTAAATGTGTTGTCTTGTTGGAAAAATTCAGACATGAGCAACTGGAGAATGGTCGAAACCTATATCCACCAGGGAAGCCAAATCTTGAATTCACCCGCTATTACCAGCATTTTAATCAATCAAAATAAACCCGTTGTAGATAGTGGTCAGTCTGAATATTTTTACTACCCACCGTTGCCCGAAAAAATTTTTTACTTTCTTCCATCGCCAGACGAATTGTCTAAGAGGAGACACGAATACAAAACTAGTATTATCGATGCAGTAACTGATGAAGAATTCGACTACGTTATCCTTACAAAAAACTGGCCTGCATTCATTAAATTATCTGCATTGAAGAAAAATTACCGGTTGATTGAAACCATCGAGGTCTATATGCCCCAAACCTGTCAGACCTGGAAGCAAGAAATATGGAAACCCAACCATACCAGATGAAATTCATTGGTAAACTTCTGTTAGATTCCTTTACAACTAAGTAAACCTTTCACTTTCCTTAAAATTTCCATCAAAACCTTCCCAACCACCCACAACCTCTATGCCCAAAACCGTCCAGCTCTTCGTCACCTGCATCATCGATACCCTTTACCCGCAAACCGGCGAGGCCGTGGTACGGATCTTGAACCGGCTCGGCCTGCAAGTGGAGTTCCCCGCCGGGCAAACCTGCTGCGGCCAGCCGGCTTTCAATGCCGGGATGCGCCAGCAAGCCCGACAGATGGCCATCCACACCATCCGCACCTTAGAATCCGCCCCAGGGGATATCGTCATCCCCTCCGGCTCGTGCTGTGCGATGATGCGCCATTCCTATCCGGAATTGTTCGCCGACGATCCCGAATGGCTGCCGCGCGCCAGGGCTTTGGGCGAGCGCTGCTTCGAGTTCAGCGAGTACCTGGTGGACGTGCTCGGTATGACCGAACTGGGAGCGCGCTTCCCCGGCAAAGTCGCCTACCATTCCTCCTGCCACCTGCTGCGCGAGCTAGGGGTGGACCGCCAGCCGCGCCTGCTGCTTGAGAACATTCAGGAGACCAAACTCGTTGAGCTGCCCCATACCCAGGAATGCTGCGGTTTCGGGGGGGTCTTCTCGGTGGAGCACCCCGAGCTTTCGGCCGCCATGCTGGAGCGCAAGATCGCCAACATCGAGGCCAGTGGTGCGGAGGCGGTCGTGGCCTGCGACGCCGGCTGCATCACCAACATCAACGGCGGGCTGCACCGACGGGGAAAAATTCCCTGCGCGGTGCACATCGCCGAGCTCCTGGATAAGGTCGAACCGGCATGACCGACACTTTCCACAAAGCCATCCGCATCGCCCAGGCCAACCCCACCCTGCAGGCCGCCCTGGACGCCAACATGGAACGCCGTCTGGCCGTCCGAGAGCAGGCGATGACCTCCCTGCCGGAGGATTTCGAGACCATGCGCCAGCGCCTGCACGAGGTCAAAACCCGCACGATCGCGCGCCTGGATGAATACCTGGAGCAGTTCGTCGCTCGGGCGCAGGCTAATGGCATGATCGTGCATCACGCCGCCGATGCCACCCAGGCGACCAGGATCGTCATCGACATCTGCCAGCAGAATAATGCACGGCTGGTGGCCAAGTCCAAGTCGATGGTCAGCGAGGAGATCGAGCTGAACCACGCCCTGGAATCCGCCGGTTTACGGGTGGTGGAGACCGACCTGGGCGAGTACATCGTGCAGTTACGCCATGAAAAACCCGCCCACATCATCTCGCCAGCCGTGCACCTGCGCCGCGACGACGTCGGCCGGCTCTTCCAGGAAAAACTGGGCACGCCCTACACCGAAGACATCCCCACCCTGGTGGCCATCGCCCGTGAGAAGTTGCGTCAGGTGTTTCTGGAGGCAGACATGGGCATCTCCGGGGTGAACGCCGGCGTGGCCGAGACAGGTACGCTGTGCATCGTCACCAACGAAGGCAACGCCCGCATGGTCACTACGTTACCGCGAGTGCATATCGCCGTGATGGGCATCGAGCGCCTGGTGCCGACCCTGGCAGATCTGGCGCTGGTGCTACACCTGCTGCCGCGCTCGGCCACCGGCCAGAAGATCTCGGTCTATAACACACTGATTAACGGCCCGCGGCGTCCCGGCGATCCGGACGGACCCCAGCGGCGGCACCTGATCCTGGTGGACAATGGCCGCAGCGCCCTGCGGGGCACTCCACTGGAGGAAGCCCTGCTGTGCATCCGCTGCGGAGCCTGCCTGAACGCCTGCCCGGTCTACCGGGAGATGGGCGGGCATGCTTACGTCAGCCAGCGGGGTGAGATCAGCCCTTACCCCGGCCCGATTGGTTCGATCCTGGCGCCAGGCTTGTTAGGCCAAAGCGAGTTCGGTCACCTGGCGCGCGCCTCCAGCCTGTGCGGGGCGTGTAAGGAAGTCTGCCCGGCGGGCATCGACCTGCCTAAGCTGCTGCTGCGGGTGCGAGCTGGTGGTAAAAAGATCGAAACCCAACGCACACCGGAAAAAGTTCCCTTTTTCCTGGCAGCAGGCCTGCGGCTTTTCACCTGGATCGCCACACGACCCGGCTGGTTCCACATGGCGCAAAAATTGGCCGGGCTAACCAGCTCGCTGGCGTCGCTGGGGGGGTCCTGGCTGCGATTGCCAGCCTTCAGTGGCTGGGGCTACAGCAAGGATTTCCCCTGCCCGGCAGACAGGCCTTTCCGCGAGCTCTGGCCTGCAGTGCTGGATTCTCAGGCAGGGATACCCACGCGGGAGCCGCCAGCCCCGCGCGAGATAACCGGCGATCAGCCAGTTATTCCAGTATCCACACTGACCGAATCCCTGGTCGAGCGCTTCGAGGCTGAGCTGACTGCGTTGGGAGGGGATTTTTCGATGTGCGCCGAGGGTGAGCTGGCGAGGCGGCTGGTCGAATTCCTGAGAAAGCGAAAAATCGAGGCGCTGCAAGCCTGGGAGGCGGCTTATCTGCCCGGCGATGGGCATAAGTTATTGGATGCTCTTAAGGAGGCCGGGATCAGGATCACGCATCAGGCCGACCCGTCGATAAAAGCCGGGCTGACCGGCGCATTGGCGGGCATCGCCGCCAGCGGCACGCTGCTGCTACCGGGAGGTGCAGGCCGGCCGCTGGCTGCTTCGTTGCTGCCGGAGATTCACCTGGCCGTGGTCCATTCAGATCAGATGCTCCCCAACCTGGAGCAGGCGCTGGCGCTGATGGAAGTCAGGGAATCCGCCGCTCTGGCGCTGGTGACGGGGCCTTCACGAACTGCCGACATCGAGATGGCGCTGACCATCGGCGTGCACGGGCCAAAAGAGATCCAGGTTTTTTGCATTGAAAACCAGGGTTGAGGTTCTCCATTAAAAACAACTACAGCCGCGGCTGCCTTGCCCTCATCCCGCTGGCGCTTGGCCTGGCGATTTTGGCCTGCAATATGGACGATGATCCTATACCACCCTGCGAGCAGACCCTGACCACTGACCAGGTCCAGGACATCCAGGATCGAATTTCTTCTATTCCCGCCCTTCAAGAGCTATACCAATCTTCCCTATCGCTCAGCTCTTCTGTCAATGACTGTGTTCGCAAGGGTCAGGTCCAGGGCTACATCAATCTGTCCTTTGGCGCTGAAAACTCGGATTACGGGGTTGCCTACCAGACCACGATTCTCCTGGATTATCAAATTGATCCCCCTTATACGATTACCCCCACCTGGAGCAGCCAACCCATCCCGCTAGATGAAAACGCCATCATGAAGGCCTTCGGCGAGACGATCCGGGCTTACGAGAGCGTCCCCGAGCTGGAGGAATACCTGCAAAAACAAAAGCCCGTGCCGGCCTCGTTAGACGCCAACAGCATCCGTTACTACACCGAAAACCTGGGCAGCTCGATCGTCTATTCCCTGGCAGAGCAAAGACTGCTGGCTTATTCCCTGCCCAACGCCATATCCTGGGAGCTCTTTCCCGAGATTGAAACCACCAAACGGATCGTTCAACAGGACCTGCTGGTAGGAGAGTGGGCTCAATGCCAGATCGGGCAGGGTGATTTCCACGCCAACACTCAGATGGAAACCATCTACGACAAACCGGCCTTAGCGATGAGGGTCAACCTGCATTGCGGAAATAGCCTTCACGATGCGGTCATCGAGCTCTACCCGGATGGCCATTACGAAAATCCAAGAATAGAGTAAACCAGGAAAATCCGGCGAATGTGGTTTCCCCCTCGGAGATATCCACGACTTCCGGTGTCATCCCAGGATATGTATCGCCAATGAACCCCGGGTTTGCGTGATTCTGAGACCCTTCGCTCCGCTCAGGGTTATAGGTTTCAGGATTTGTTAGGAATTCTTAGGATTACCTCCTCACCAGCGGCAGATAAACCACCGGCCGTGGTCTCATCTCTGAGCAGTTGGCCATAGAATCACAGGCTACCATCGTAAGGGAAGCCACGGTTAAGGAGGAACCTCCTACCAATGTATCCAGGTCTTTGCTCCAGAATCCAACTCCATTAGTGGTGGTACTTCCACGGTAACTTCCACCACCTCCTGGGGCAGCAGGATTTCCCATGGCAAGGTAAAAATAAACCTCACATTCAGAACACGCTACGCCTTCTATGAATCTGCCGATTATATTGGTTATCACCGGGTATTGTTCCCAGCCATTAGGACCAGGCGGGGGCTCCGAGCGTGAGCCATTCTCCGTGTGTCCATCTCCGCCGAGATCGATTGGCAGGCCACCATTTCCATAAACTTCGAAAGCCTTGAGGTAGTTACCCGTTGCGGTATAGCCACCGGTATTGACCACAATACCCTGCAGGCCATTGGTGTATATCAAATTGCTTTGATAAATATAGGTATCATTGGCATGCTCGATGTAGATGCCTTCGCGCTGGTTACCGGCAACAAATTGGTTGGTTGATGTAAGGCTCGGACTACCAATCGTATTCGTAGAACAGTCATACTTGACCGCGATACCCGCATGTCCATTTGGAATACGGATTGTTCTGGCCAGGTTCATGCCAATGGTGTTGCCCCGCACGCTGTTAAAATTGGCGTTGTTCATGATCATTACACCGCTCTGATGGTTTCCGCTGATCACGTTGCGCTCTGCCTCTGTGGTGCCGCCAATATTATTGGCATAAGCCTGGTCTACACCGGTATAGCCTTCGATCCTTACGCCATCCCAGCCGTTGGGTACCCCCATAGTTCCGGCAGGGTTCATGCCGATGTTATTACCCCAAACATAATTTTCATCGCCACTGTCAATATTTACACCTGAATGCCCATTGCCGGAAATCGTGTTATTGCCGATCTGGTTATGAATTGACGGGGTTGTGCCGAAATTAAATAAACGGACACCATTCTCACCATTCCCCAGGTCTTCGCCATTTGGGCTTACACCAATCAAATTCCCGCTCACAGAGCCATAAGGCCCGATCCCGACATATACGTAGTCACTTCCCAAAATATATATGCCATCTCTCGGATGGCAACCGATAATGTTGCTATAGATATAAGCCGAGCCGTGGTTTGGCCCGTCATATCCCTTTTCATCGTGGTATACAATAATGCCATCATCAGAGTTGCGTATGACCCCACCTGAGAGGCATGTCGTAGAAGAAGGCAGTATACCCAGGTAATTACCCCAGATGTGAGCAGCGAGGGCATCAAACACAAATATATCCGCACCATATTGAGGACCATTGATAATGGAAAGATTGGCGATGGTAATATCATCTGCAATGATACTAAATACATAATTACTGGAGTTTAGGTTTGTGCCATCGATAACCGGGATAACCCCATAACCATCGATCGTCGTTCTATCACCAGAAACCATCAATTGGTCAACCAGATCGATGTGCGTTACGCTGGAGTCAAAGTAGGTGGTTGTATCCGTGCTTGAATTGGCATTGTTGATGGCGCCGCGCAAGGTGCAGTCGTTGAGAGCAGAAGTACAGGCGGTGACTGTGGCGTCGTCGCTACGATCTACGTAATAGGGTCCAGCCGTGATGCTCGCCAGGCTTATTGCCTTGGGCTGCCATCCCAGGGCGAGGAGCACAAGGATAAGCGCCAATGACCAGCCTGTTACCGATTTGATCATCATTTTCGCGTTCATTTTTCTTCTCCCTTTAATCAAAAACAACAACCTCCGTACATCCCAAGCATGCAGTCGAATACCCAGCGCTTACACTTATAAGGTGAAGTGTTCACCCATCCACCTCCTTTTTCAGCTAAAACCGCGAATGTCCTTCATCTTCCCAGATGTAAGGCTTCAGCCAGGAACAATCTATCTCTACCGGCTAAAGCCTCGAATCCGCGATCGCGCGTCCATCGCCAGCCTCACCTCCTCAGCAGCGGCAGATACACCACCGGACGCGGGCTCATCTCCGAACAGTTGTTGCTGGAATCGCAGGCTACCATCGTAATGGAAGCCCTGGTCAAGGATGTCCCACCTGTTAATGTATCCAGGTCTTTGCTCCAATTTCCGGGGCCATCGGCGGGTGTGCCTCCCACGTAGGTTCCACCACCGCCTGGGGCAGCAGGATTTCCCCTAGCGACGAAAAACAGGACATAACAATTTGAACACGCAATGCCGGAGATGACTCTACCGGCCATACCCGTAATGACCGGGTATTGCATCCAATCGTTGGGACCGGGGAGCGATTGGGTACCGTTGAGGGTGAAACCATCGTTGCCCAGGTCGATGGGCAAACCGCCATTCCCAAAAACCTGTACCGGCCAGAAATTATTTCCAGTTGCGCTCCCAAAATCCGTAATCACAGCCAGGCCAGCCTTTTTGTTATAAGCGATGGTGTCCGCCCGAATAGTTGAGTCCGACGAACCATTAATTAAGATACCCTGCTCCCCATTTCCCAGGGGATCACCATACCTGGCGAGTCCAATAACATTACGGGTCGCAACAATCGTACCGTTAGAACCTTCGAGGTAAACACCCTCGCGGGTGTTCCCCGAGATGTAGTTATACTGCCCAGAATACGACCCAATGTAATTATTGTCTGCATAAACGATGGCTACCCCGGCGTGTCCATTCGGGATTGCCGCCGTCCCGGTTATGTTTAAACCGATCCAATTGCCTTTGATCTCGTTATCTTGAGCACCATCGCTGATATATACGCCGCTGTAGGAATTCCCGCTGATGATATTGCGCTTTTCCTCATCTTCACCACCGACGGTATTCGATACTGCTGTGCTACCAATAATTTGAACCCCGTGCTCACCATTGGGTATGGCTGTGGAACCTCCGTAATCGACCCCGATATGGTTGGCCTCGATGAAGTTATGATACGCTTCATCCAGGGACACACCCGATTGGTAATTACCCGCGATCCCATTGCCCTGGATCGTATTATGGCTAGAATGACTACCGATAACACTAACTCCATGATGGTGATTTCCCATTTCCATAGTCCCATCATTCCCAATGGTATTTCCATAAATAATGTTATTGCTTGATTCCTCCAATTCTATACCTGACCACATGTTAATAGAAATTTGATTGGTAGAGATGGTAGTGGTCATTGGATAATTGCCTCCAACCGATAATACTTTTATTCCATTTTGTTGGTTAGGTAAAGGATTATAGAATGAGTTTAAACCAATCCAATTGAGCCCCACGGTAATCTCATCCGGTTTAAGCCCAATAACTACATATTTCGAACCATACACTCTTATCCCGTCCGCTGTGTGGCAACCGATGACATTGTCATAGATGTAGGCAGCGCCGTTATAAAGTCCTGCGCTACCAGCAGTTGTGTCAATATACACGCCATTCCCCCCCTGGCGTGACATGGCGTAACAATTCGTTGCCTCCGGCAAAACTCCCAAATAGTTGTATGCAATCCGTGCATCATGACCGCCATCCACGAAAATCTCAGCCATGCCCGCTGGAGTGTTATAGATTACCAGGTTAGAGAGCGTGACACTATCACCATTAATCGTAAAAACGTCGCCGCTGGTCATCACGCTGGCATTGATGCGCGGAAGGACGGTCATACCATCGATCCACATCCGCGCCCCGGTGATGGCTGGCAAGGCACTGGTCAGGTCAACGTGGTCTACACCAAAGTGAATGGTGACATCCGTGGTCATGTTGCCAGACAGGATCGCCCCTCTTATAAGAGCAATCGCTCGTGCTTTCTGTGCATTGGTATTTCGACGGGTCGTCACCAGTATTATCCACAATGAAACCCTCCGCGTTGGCATGCGCCGGATAGGTTTGAGCTGAAAAAGTGGCTAATAAAATCAAAACAAGAGCCGGCGCGATAATGAAGCCCAACGCGGCTTTGAGGTATCTACTGGTATTCATTTTTATCCTCCACGAATATGGAAACTAGCGATTAACGAGGACGAAACTTTGCAAACCAGTTACCTGGTTTCTCGGTTAAGAAGCGCGATCCGACCACGTTCACCTCCTTATCCCTCCCAACGCCAGGAAAGGCTAATTAATTATATCCCCGATAAGATTACTCTGGAAGAGGATGAGACATCCAAAGAGATTATGACCACCACCTTTGTAACTTTGTGCCTTTGTGGTGAATAAAAATCAAACTTCCGAAATCGGCCAGTTGGGCAGTACGTCCATGTCCAGCCCGTCGCGCTGTCCGCTCACAAAGCGGAAATAGCCCAAACCGGCAGCCATGGCGGCGTTATCGGTGCAGAGGGAAATAGGGGGGATATGCACCGGGCAATTTGCCCTGGCCTGCATGGTGTGACGCAGCGCCCGGTTGGCAGAGACGCCGCCCGCCACCAGCACCTCCTTAGCCTTGAACGCCTTCGCAGCCTTGAGGGTCTTCCCCACCAGCACGTCCACCACTGCAGCCTGGAAACTGGCTGCCAGGTCGGATACCGGCAGCTCCGGGTTGTGCGGCTCGATCTGGCGCACAGTGCGCAGCACGGCGGTCTTCAACCCGCTGAAAGAGAAGTTCCAGGTGTCCTCCAGCCAGGCGCGCGGGAAATCAAAGGCCTTGGGGTTGCCCCCCTTAGCGGCGTTTTGAATAGCCGGTCCGCCGGGGTAACCCAGACCGATCAGGCGGGCCACTTTATCGAAAGCCTCCCCAGCGGCGTCGTCCAGGGTGCCGCCCAGGTAGCTATATCTGAGATGATCTTCTATTAACACCAGCTCGGTGTGCCCACCGGAGACGATTAGCGCCAGCAAGGGAAACTGCGGCTCAGGGGAAGGTTCGCCACCTTGCTCGTACAGCCAGGCGGAGTAAATGTGCGCTTCCAGATGATTGACCCCGATTAGAGGCAATCCGCTGCCCATAGACATACCCTTGGCCATGTTCATTCCCACCACCAGCGATCCAGGCAGGCCAGGCCCGCGTGTCACCGCTATAGCATCCAGGTCTTTCAGGTCCAGGTGGGCCTGGGCGAGCGCCATCTCGACGATCGGATAGAAAGCCAGGATGTGCTGGCGGGAGGCGACCTCCGGGAACACGCCGCCGTACTGGGCGTGCAGGTCGACCTGCGAGGCTACCTGGCTGGAAAGGATCACGCGCCCGTTCTCCACCACCGAGGCGGCGGTCTCGTCGCACGACGATTCAATCCCCAGGATCCTCACGGGGGCTGCTTCACTGTCAAAATTGGCCGAAAACAATGAACTCATTCCAACCTAGAACCTTAGAGTGCATAATAAAACCGATCATACTGACAATGTGACATTTAGGTCAGGAGCGAAGCCTAGAGATTTTGACTAAACGGCACTTTAATTTATTTAAATATGAGACCCTTCGCTCCGCTCAGGGATATAGACCCTGGATTTTATTAGAGATTCTTAAACTCTCAACTTATCACTTCTTTCCAACCGGAAGCACCAGATCCAGCGGGTACTCCGCCAGGGCCTCGATCTTGCCATCCGGGCGCACCCAGACGGTATCCTCCAGGCGCACGCCCATGCCCTTATCCGGGTAATACAGGCCAGGCTCGATGGTGAAAACAGAACCGGGCTGGACGTTGTCATCCTCTTTAGCATTGGCGCCGAACCAGGGGCGCTCATGAATATTCAATCCCACTCCGTGCCCCAGTCTGTGGACGTAACCGACCTCTGTGGTCGGATTGCTACGCACGGTGGGATGGCCGCGCTCTTCGAACAGGTCGCAGGCGCGTTTCTGGTATTCGGGGCAATGGACGCCGGGCTTCAACTCGGCTATGATCGTCTCGAAAACCGCGTGCACGTCTTCGTACAGGGCAAAGACCTGGTCGGGGGCATAGCCCAGGCACCAGGTGCGGGTCAGGTCGTAATAATAGCCACCGCCCGCCTCGCAGGGGTAGATATCGTAGACGATGGTCTTTCCCAATTGCAGGACATCATCCGAATTGCCGGAGCTGTGCGGGACGGCTGCGTCCCTCGCGATAGAAAACGTCATACCTTCGGGATTTTCAGCGCCTCGCTCAGCCAGCCACAGGTTGATCTGGCTTTTGACATCGCCGATGGTCAATGGCTGGCCGTTCTTCTTGACCAGTATATCCTTGCAGACGGCATGCGAAGTCAGGTATTCAGCCGTCCGGGCGACCACCTCGACCGTGATCTGCCCCATGCGGCGAATCCGTTCGACTTCGTCTTCGTCTTTGGTCAACATAGCCTGCAATAGTAGGGAATCGTCGGCTTCGCCGATGAACTCAAGCGCCGGTATCGCCTTCTGGATGCCGTCAAAAGTGGCGAAAGCTTCTCCAGCGTCTACCTTTCCATAAAGCGCTACTCGCCCATTGGTGATATCCATTTCTTCCAGCATTTTCTGGTAGCGCATCACCCGCGCTTCAATCAGATCGCCGCCGGCCTGCTTGATCAGTTCCTGGGGTTGGTAATCGTCGAAGCATTTGGTTTTCAAGCCAGATTTGGCGGCTTCGTCCCGTTCCATCGAATGGTGGAAGAGCACCGGCGCTTCTCCCCGCCTCTTGATCAGGTCCGCCTGGGTCAGGCTGGCGATACCGGTCAGGTAAACCATGGCCGGGTTGTGCTGTCCCGGGCCGGTCACCAGCAGGGCGTCGATGTTGCGTACTTGCATGAGTTGGTCGATGTCACTTTTCATGGTCTCTTTCCGTTGAGGGTTTTTAACGCGAATGTGCCATCCACGAATGAAGGACACGAATACACGAATTTTTTCTCGCCACTTAACAAATCAAGTTTACCAAACATTATTCCTCATCCCGGAAACTAGTTTTTTTTACGTTATCACGACCTATTCTCTGGATGGATTTTCTTAAATTCCTCCCAGGGAATACTCGCTTATATTCCAACTTTCGACGCCCAAAATTAAATAGCAATCCCACAGGAGCACTAGTCGCTTTCAGGTAATTGATGACCTGAGCTAGTTCATCGTTCGTTAACTGATGATGGAATGCTTTCACCTCAACAACAACGCTGCTCTCAACGAATAAGTCCAAATAAAACAGTCCAACATTCACTTCAGCTTGCCAGACTTCAATAGGAAATTGAGCTTGAACTTCAATATCCCTTTGGATCAACTCAGCATATAGCGCTCTCTCGTAAATCTCCTCCTTATAACCCGGTCCGAGGTCATTATGCACCTGCATCGCTGCTCCAATGATTCGATATGTTAAATCATTACCCGTTGCGTCTTCAACC
>Ga0299912_10003414_pt1 | contig 12956 bp, 10 predicted proteins | sample RVTome_2_FD_207667 | JGI IMG/M metagenome (GOLD analysis project Ga0299912, IMG submission 207667) | Soil microbial communities from uranium-contaminated site in the Upper Colorado River Basin, Wyoming, United States - RVT95D214 (version 2) ...
CCATGCTGCGCATGGTCCCCCTCCCCCATTTCGCTCCGCTGCATGGGGGAGGATAAGAGCGCCCTCACCCCTCCCCATCCGGCTCCCTGCGCAGGGCGTTGAGGCCCCGCCAAGCTTCCGTGACCGTCTCCAGCCGGACCGCGGCCGACTGGGCCACGGCGGCGACTGCCTCGTGATCCTCGCTCAGCGTCGGGTCGATCAGGCCGAGCACGTGGACGAACTGCTCGGCTTCGCGCAGCGGCTCTTCCATCTTGTTGGTCAGATCGAACAGGGCCGCACGCCACCCATCGCGGTCCATGCTGACCATGGCGCGGCTCCGTGCTATGAACATTTTGGCCAGGGTTAGCCGAATCACACAAGATATTATTATGAGGAATGAAAATAATGTCAATCATTCCCCGCCAATGCAGGGCAGGGCGCGCGCTCGTGGGACTGACGCGGGTCCAATTGGCCAAGGCCGCGCGGGTGAATCCCCATACCATCGGAAACTTCGAAAATGGCGACTCCGTCCCCATCCGCGCGACGCTCGACGCCATCCAGCGCGCGCTCGAAGAGGCGGGGGTGGAGTTTACCAACGGCGAGGCCCCTGGCGTCCGCTGGCGCGGCCCGGCGGATCAAGCCTGACCCGCCAGGGCTAACCCAAACTCCGCTCATCCCGGACGCCGTCAGGCGATCCGGGACCCAGGCTTTTTATCAAAGGGCGAGTGAGCTTCGAGCGTAGTCAAAAAGCCTGGGTCCCCGCTTTCGCGGGGATGAGCGGAAATGTGGGAAAATCGCTACCGCTGATTTTGGAAGCTTTTCAGCAGCGCCATGCGCTCGGACGCCTCGCCCTCCGCGAAGTCCTCGGCGATGCGGCGGTAGAGCTCGGCCGCGCCGTTGAAGATCTCCGCCCCGCCGGTCTCCGGAGCGAGGAACTTGGCGATCTCGTCCATCTCCCCGTCCCAGCGGTAGGCCTTGCGGAAGACCATGGGCAGGTTGCGCACGGCCGCCTCCAGCCGCCCGGACTGGCTCGCGGCCATCTCGGCAATGAAGGCGTCCGCCACGCCCGCGCGCGCCGCGCCCAGCATCATCGAGATCATCACCGCCGAGGCGCCCTTGGTGGTCCCGGCGTAGGCCATCTTCAGGGCCGAGGCGTCGCCGATCCGCCCCGACATCGGACGGATGTCCAAGCCGAATTCGTTGAGGGCCGCGGCCGCTTCCGCGCCGGGTCCGCAGGCGTAGAAGGTCGGGGTGAAGCCGGATGTCGCGGGCGGCCCACCGACGATCCCGGCGTCGCAGAACGCCAGCCCGGCCGCCTCGAAGGGCGCGGCGAGGGCCTTCACCGTCTGGGGCGCGACGGCGTTGCAGTCCACGTACAGGAGCTTGGGGTTGGCCGCCTGGATGGCCGGCAGTAGGCGCTCCGCCAACGCTCCTGCCCGCGCGGGCGGCACGATGGACAGCATCATGTTGGACTCGGCGACCAGGGCCCGGTCGCTGTCCACGGCGTGCACGCCCGCGGCCTTGGCGCGCTCGGCGCTGGCGGCCGAGCGGCCTTCCAGGCTGGTCAGAACCCGCGCGCCGCGAGAGGTCAGCCGGGCGGCGACGCCCGCGCCCATCTCGCCCATGGCCACGATGGCGACGGTGATGCTCATGCTGTCATCCTCCCGGCGGCCCCGTCGGGTGTAGGCGCCCGGCCCGGGCCTGGCAAGCGCTCCGCTTGCGCGGGCCAAGACCGGCGACTAGGATTTTCCAAAGGCCGGAAGCCGCCGATCCCCTGGAGGAAATCCCGATGAACGCCCCCGTCATGACCGACCGCATCAAGGCGCTGGAGACCGGCTTCTTCGCGCAGACGCACAAGCTGTTCATCGGCGGCGCGTGGATCGACGCCGAGACCGGCCAGACGATCGACGTGATCAACCCCGCCACCGGCCTGGCGATCGCCAAGGTCCAGGCCGCCGGTCCCGGCGACGTGGACAAGGCCGTGAAGGCCGCCCGCGCCGCCTTCGAAGGCCCCTGGTCCAAGATGACCGGCATCGACCGGGCGAAGCTGCTTTGGAAGCTGGCTGACCTGCTCGAGGAGAACGCCGACGAGATCGGGCTGGTGGAGAGCCTGGACAACGGCATGCCGATGATGATGGCCAAGTTCGGCGCCGTGCTCGGCTCGGCCAACAACCTGCGCTACAACGCCGGCTGGGCCGGCAAGGTGCTGGGCGAGACCATCGAGGGCAACGCCCCGGGCCGTCACACCTACACCCTGAAGCAGCCGATCGGCGTGGTGGGCGCGATCACGCCCTGGAACTTCCCGCTGCCGATGGAGGTCGCCAAGATCGCCCCGGCGCTGGCGGCCGGCTGCACCGTGGTGCTGAAGCCGGCGGAACTCACGCCGCTGAGCGCGATCAAGCTCAGCCACCTGATCCAGGAGGCGGGCATCCCGGCCGGCGTGGTGAACATCATCACTGGCTACGGCGATCCGGCCGGCAAGGCGCTGGTCGAGCATCCGGACGTGGACAAGATCTCCTTCACCGGCTCCACGGCCACTGGCAAGTGGATCGTCCAGGCGGCGGCCGGCAACCTGAAGCGCGTGTCGCTCGAGCTCGGCGGCAAGTCGCCGGTGCTGATCTTCCCGGACGCCGATCTCGAGAAGGCGATCCCGGGCGCGGCCATGGGAATCTTCGGCAACGCCGGCCAGGTGTGCGTCGCCGGCTCGCGCCTCTATGTCCACAAGGACGTGTTCGACAAGGTGGTCGACGGCGTCTCGGCCATGGCCAAGACCCTCAAGGTCGGCGCGGGCCAGGACCCCGAGACTCAGATGGGGCCGCTGGTCTCCCAGAAGCAGCTCGACCGCGTCACCGGCTATGTCCAATCCGGCCTCGAGCAAGGCGCCGAGGTCGTGGTCGGCGGCGAGCGGTCGGGCAACCAGGGCTACTTCATGCAGCCCACCGTCCTGGCAGAGACCAACCGCGACATGCGCGTGGTGCGCGAGGAGATCTTCGGCCCGGTGGTCTGCGCCATGCCGATGAGCGACGACGACCTCGACCACATCGCCAAGACCGCCAACGACACCACCTACGGCCTGGCGGCCTACATCTGGACCCGCGACATGGGCGTCGCCCACAAGCTGGCCAAGAAGCTGCAGGCTGGCACGGTCTCGGTGAACGGTTCGGCCGGGATCGATCCCGCCGTGCCCTTCGGCGGCTTCAAGCAGTCCGGCTGGGGCCGCGAGAACGGCTACGAGGGCGCCGAGCACTTCTACGAGACGAAGACAGTCTCCATCGCCCTCTAGCGACTCGCCGCGCGGGAGCCGCGGGCCTGCTGCCGAGGTTCAGTCGCCAAACGGCAACAGTCCCGGCGGAAACACCTCGTCAGGCGACGCCGCGCTGGCTAGGCGATTGACAACGCTCGACGCCTTGGGTGGTTATTCCAAATACTATCAACGTCGGCGCTCGTCCGGCGAGGAGCAATTCGGCGGTTGGCCGAGAGGGAGTGAGACCGAGCGACATGGCCATGCTCGCCAGTCCCATCGAGCGCTTTTCGACGCGGTCGGCGTCGACGTCGGGCCGCTTGGCCTATTGGAACGATCTGGCCAGCCAGACCTTCAACAACCTCCGCGTGGATGCGGTGGACCCGGATGAATTCCAGGGCGAGATGCTGCGCGTCCAGGTCGGCGACCTCTGCATGATGGGCGTGGCCTCGGCGCCGGCATGCGTCAGCCGTGTCAACGACCCCATGCGCAACGCCCGCGGGCGGCGAGAGTTCGACCTGCACTTCCAGCTCACGGGCCGCAGCGTCAACGCCCAGGGCGGGCGCGAGGCGGTGCTGGAGGCCGGAGACTTCACCCTCTGCGACGCTTCCCAACCCTATTCGGTGCGCTTTTCCGAAGCCAACCACATGATCTGCGTCAAGACGCCCGCCGAGCCGCTGGTCGCGCGGCTGGGCGATGTGGATGACATGATCTGCCGGCCGATGTCCGCGCGACAGGGCGGGGCCGCAATGCTGTCGGCCTTCCTGCGAACCCTGTGGACCCAGATCGAACAGGGCGGCCTGGAGGACCGGGACGAAACGATGTCCGACGTCATCCTGGACCTCATGACCCTGGCTTATCGACCCGTGGCGGAGCATCCGGGCGACATCTCGCTGCGGGCCGCGCGGCGGCGCCAGGCGCGGGCCTTCATTCGCGAGCGCCTCTGCGATCCGGACCTGGACGTGGCGACCGTGGCCGAGGCCCTGGGCGTCAGCCCGCGTTATGTGCAGCTGCTGTTCGCGGAGGACGGCGCCACGCCGTCCGCCTACATCCTGGACCGGCGGCTGGAGCTGGCGGCAGCGCGCCTGAGGGCGGACGTGGAGCGGGGCGGAGTCACGCGGGTGGCCCTGAGCGTGGGCTTCAACGACCTCACCCACTTCGGGCGAGCCTTCCGCAAGCGTTTCGGCGTGACGCCGAGCGAGTACAATTCCGGGACGCGGGCCTCCCGCTGGGCCCCGCAAACTTCGGCGCACGCACGGATCTTGGACGAGGAAGCCTTGGGCGTCTGACCAGCGAGGACGCTGTTTCGCGCTGGATCGGACTCAGTTCGCCTGTGGCCGAGCGGCGATTCGCAACGCCGTGATAGTCACTCGGCTAGACGAGCTGCGCCGAGCAAGAACCGGCGGCACGAGAATTCTAACAAGGGGAAGCCATGAACTCGCGGAAATTCAAGCTTGCGACGTCCACCATCATCGCCTCGGGCGCCATCCTGCTCGGCGCGGCCGGGGTCGCCAGCGCAGCGGAAACGACGGTCGAAGAGATTGTCGTCACCTCGCAAAAGACCGCCCAGAACGTCCAGAACGTGCCGATCGCCGTCACCGCGGTCACGGCCCAGGCTCTGCAGACCAAGGGCATCAACGACGTCTCGCAGCTGAGCAGCATCGCGCCGAACGTCACGCTTGACGCCGGCACGCCGTTCTCGGGCTCCGACAACGTGCTGTCGGCCTTCATCCGCGGCATCGGCCAGAACGACTTCGCCTTCAACCAGGACCCCGGCGTGGGCGTCTATGTGGACGGCGTGTACCTGGCCCGCTCGGTGGGCTCCAACACCTCCATGCTGGACGTGGAGCGGGTGGAGATCCTGAAGGGCCCGCAAGGCACCCTGTTCGGCCGGAACACCATCGGCGGCGCGATCAACATCATCACCCGCGATCCGGGGCCGGACTTCATGGCCAGGATGGAAGCGACCACCGGCAGCTACGGTCGCCTGGACGTGAAGGCGACGGCCGACCTGCCGATCAGCGACAAGCTGTTCACCAGCCTGTCCTTCTCGGAAACGCACCGTAACGGCTATCAAAAGCGCATTCCGTTCCCGACCACGGTCGCCGGTTCGTCCGGCATCTTCGACTGCGACTCCCTGGCCGCGGGCACGGCTTGCCCCACGGTCGTCGACGGTTACGCGAGCCAGCCGGCGTCGGGCTATGAGACCTCGCAAAGCGAAGGCGGCCAAGGATCGTGGTCGTTGCGCGCCAAGGCCCTGTTCCTGGCGTCCGACAAGGTGAAACTCACCCTCTCGGGCGACTACACGAACGTCGATCAATCCGCCTCGGCCAACTCGGTCCTGTCGATTGATCCCAACAGCGGCGGCCTGGCCGGCCTCTACAATGCTTGCATCAGCATTCCCGGCTTTGTCATGCCGTTTACGGGCCTTTCGACGCTGTGCGACAACCAACGTCTCGACGTGAGCCCCGTGCCCGTGTCCGTTCCGCCGCTGCCGGCGCTCGGCAGCGTCAATCACGACGGCAACCCGAACAACAACCGGCTGCCCTACGACAACCGCTTCGTCACCGGCGACATCGACACCTCCTACGCCACGGGCAACAGCTTCTCGCGGCTGAAGAACTGGGGCGTCGGCGGCACGCTGGAATGGCAGGTCGCCCCCCAGGCGACCCTGAAATCGATCACCGCCTATCGCCAGATGCACTGGGCGGCCGGCATGGACCTCGACGGTTCACCGCTCGATATCCTGCACACCTCGTTCGACATGACGCAGCATGAGTTCTCCGAGGAGCTGCAGCTCGTCGGCAAGGCCTTCAACGATCGCCTGGATTACGCTCTGGGCGCCTACTACTTCACCGAAGGCGGTCACCTGCATGACTATGTGACCTTCCCCGGCGCCCTGTTGATGATCGACGGGCCGAACGACCTGAACACCCGGGCCGAGGCGATCTACGCGCACTTGAGCTACAAGCTGACCGATCAGTTCTCGGTCATCGCCGGCGGTCGTTACACCTGGGAGCACAAGACCTTCGAAGGCCACCAGACCGACGACAACGGGCTGGCCTACAAGGTCAGCGGCTGCTATCCGCCGTCCGCCCACATCTTCGACCCGGTGCTCAACTGCCAGCAGGTGCTGGGCTTCCCGAACCCCTCCGAGCCCTACCGCTACTATCCGTCCGGCGTGAAGGTTCAGGACTTCACCAACTTCTCGCCGACCCTGGGGCTTCAGTTCCAGGCCACCGACGACGTGATGTTCTACGGAACCTGGTCGAAGGGCTTCAAGACCGGCAGCTGGACCACCCGTCTGTCCACCCCGCATCCGACCTATGACTCGACCCTCCACTTCGACCCTGAAAAGGCGACGACCGAGGAAATCGGCATGAAGTCGGAGTGGTTCGACCGCCGCTTGCGGCTGAACGTGGCCGGCTTCCACACCGCCTATAAGAACATCCAGCTCAACTCGCAGATCGGCATCTCGCCGACCCTGCTGAACGCTGGCGACGCGCGGATTTGGGGCGCCGAGGCGGAGTGGGAAGCCATCATCGGCGGCGGCCTCTCCTGGACCGGCGCGATCGGCTACACCGACGCGGCCTACACCCGCATCGCGGCGGGCGTGGGCGACAACGGCAACTTCCTGACGCTCAACTCGTGCCCGGAAAATGCCGTTCTCGGCGGCGCGGCTTCGCCGCACGCCTGTTCGCTGCCGAAGACGCCGAAGTGGAAGTTCAACATCGGCCCGCAATTCGTCGCGGACCTGCCCAACGGCGGCGCCATGCAGCTCAACCTGGATTGGACGCGCACCACGCCGCTGTACAACGACCTCGGCAACTCCGTGCTGCTGAAGCGCCCGACGACGGACATCGTGAACCTGTCGGCGACCTACAAGGCGCCCGGCGGTCACTGGGAAGGCACCGTCGGCGCCACCAACCTGACCGACCAACGCTATGTGGTCAGCGGCCAGTGGCAAGGCGGCGTCTCGGTCGTGGACGCCAACTTCAACGCCCCGCGCCAGTGGTACGCCACCGTTCGGGTTCGCTACTAGCCACGGCTTTCGGCCCTTCGCGGGCCGGAGGAGTACACTTCAAGGAGCCGCCGGTTCGCGCCGGCGGCTCTTTTCTTGCCCGGCGCCAGGCCCTAACAACAGGCCATAGGCCGCCATGAATAGAGCGGCCCGAGGGGAAGCCGCGCCCGTGCAGGCATTCGATTTCATCATCGTGGGCGCCGGCTCGTCCGGCTGCGTCCTGGCCGCCCGGCTTTCCGAAGACCCGGACTGCAAGGTGCTGCTGCTGGAGGCCGGCGGCCAGGACCGCCACCCCCTGATGCGGATGCCGCTGGCCTTCTTCCCGCTGATGCGCGACCCGAAGGTGAGCTGGCCCTACAAGACCGAGCCGGAGCCCTACGCCGAGAACCGCGTGCTGGAGCTGCCGCGCGGCAAGCTGTTGGGCGGCTCATCCTCCATCAACGGCATGATGTACGCCCGCGGCCACCCGCGCGACTACGACGAGTGGCGTCAGCTCGGCCTGGACGGCTGGAGCTATGCGGACGTCCTGCCCTACTTCCGGCGGATCGAGACCAGCTGGCGCGGCGCGGGGCCCTACCACGGCGGCTCCGGCCCCCTGTCGGTGGTCCCCAACCATGTGGCGGACGACAACGTCGGCCCGGCGGTCATGGCCACGGCTCGGGCGCGCGGCCTGAAGGTGATCGACGACTTCCACGGCCCAGAGCAGGAAGGCTTCTCCACCCCGGAGTTCACCATCCGGGACGGCCGGCGCGCCTCCACCGCCGACGCCTATCTGCATCCGGCCATGGCGCGTCCCAATCTGACGGTCGAGACCGGCGCCTTGACCTCCCGCGTCCTGCTGGAAAAGGGCCGGGCCGTGGGCGTGGAGTACCTCCAGGACGGCCAGGTCCGCACCGCGCGGGCCGAGCGCGAGGTGGTGCTCTGCGGCGGCGCCTACAACTCCCCCCAGCTGCTGATGCTCTCCGGAATCGGCCCGGCGGACGAGCTCAAGGACGCGGGCGTGACGCCCGTCCACGATCTGCAGGGCGTCGGCCGTAACCTGCAGGAGCACCCGGCCGCTGGCGTGGTCTATGCAGCGAGCGGGCCGATCGGCTTCGAGTCCGAGCTGCGGTTCGACCGCATGGCCGCCTCTGTGATCCGCTGGGCCCTGACCGGGACCGGCCCGGCCTCGCGCCTGCCGATCAGCGCCATGGCCTTCATCAAGACCCGCCCCGAGCTGGAACGGCCCGACATCCAGATGCTGTTCAGCCCCGTCGGCATGGACGCGGTGGTCTGGTTCCCTCTCCTTCGCAAGGGCAAGGGCCACACAGTGTCGTTGGCCGGAACCCTGCTGCGGCCCGAGAGCCGGGGATGGGTGAAACTGCGCTCGGCCGACCCGCGCGATCCACCCCGGATCCAGCTCAACCTGTTCGCCGAGCCGGCGGACCTGGCCGCCCTGCGCCGCTCGACCCGCTTCATCCGCGAGTTCATGGCCGAACAACCGGCCGCCGGCCTGGTGCGCGGCGAGGTGTTCCCCGGCCCGCAGGTGCAGACCGATGCGGCGCTCGACGCCGTCATGCGCGCCAACTGCGCCACAGCCCACCATCCCACCTCCACCTGCGCCATGGGAACGGGCGAGGACGCGGTGACGGACGCGGAGCTGAAGGTGCGGGGGATCGAGGGCCTGCGCGTAGCGGACGCCTCGGTGATGCCCCGGATCATCGGCGGCAACACCAACGCCCCGGCCATCATGATCGGCGAGAAGGCGGCCGACCTACTGCGCGGCCGCGCGCCCGCAGGAGCCGACGCCTCATGAAGCCCATCCTGGAGCTGATGCAGAGCCGCCTCTACAGGGGCTGGGTGCTGACCCTGTTCCTGCTGATCGCCATGTTCGGCTTCATCGACCGGCAGATCATTTCGGCCCTGGGCCAGCCGATCAAGCAGGACCTCGGCCTGACGGACGCCCAGCTGGGCCTCCTGGGCGGGCTGGTGTTCGCCCTGCTCCATTCGGTGCTGACTATCCCCATCGCCCGGATCGCGGAGAAGCGGCGGCGGGTGACGATCATCGCCATCGGCGTGTTCATGTGGTCGATCGCTACCGTCCTGTGCGGCGCGGCGTGGGGCTTCGTGCAGCTCGCCGTCGCGCGCATGGCCGTGGGCGCGGGCGAGGCGACCAGCCAGCCGGCCACCAGCTCCCTGATCGCCGACTACTATCCGCGCGACCGTCGCACCTCCGCCAGCGCCATCCTGGTGCTCGCCGTTCCCCTGGGCGCGCTGATCGGGGCGGCGGGAGGCGGCTACATCGCCCAGCACGCCGACTGGCGCATGGCCTTCGTCATCGCCGGGGCGCCGGGGGTGCTTCTCGGCCTGCTGCTGGCCCTGACCATCAGGGAGCCGATCCGGGGCCACTACGATCCGCCGGCCGAGACCGGCGATAACGCGCCGCCGTTCCTGGCCGTGCTGCGCCGGATGGTGCAGCGACGCGCCTTCCTGCACGTTCTGGCGGGCTCGGCCGTGGCGTCGATGGGCGGGTTCGGGATCAACTACTTCCTGGCGCCCTACTTCTTCCGCCGCTTCGGCCTGGACTTCGCCGAGTCCGGCCTGATGTCCGGCCTGATCAGCGCGATCCCCGGCTCGATCAGCATGCTGGGCGGCGGCCTGCTGGCGGACTTCCTCGGCCGGCGCGACGCGCGCTACTATGCCTGGGTGCCGGGGCTTGGCGCCCTCTTGGCCGCGCCCTTTTACATGCTCAGCTTCATGCAGGGCGGCTGGCCGGCGGCCATGGCCGTGCTGATGCTGACGGGCCTGGTGCAATACGCCTATCTGCCGGCCCTGGCCGGGGTCACCGCCAACACCATGCAGCCGCGAATGCGCGCCTCCGCCGCCGCCGTGGTGGGGATCACCACCAATCTGGTGGGCGCGGGGCTCGGGCCCCTGATCGTGGGCTCGCTGTCCGACACCTTCACCAAGCGCGCTTTCGCCGGCGACTTCGACATCGCCTGCGCCGGCGCCCGGGCGGCCGAGACCGCGTCGGCCGGCGCCTGCGGCCAAGCCTCGGCCCAGGGCCTGCAATACGCCTGCATGGCGTTCGCGGCGGTCTATCTGTGGGCGGCGGTTCACTTCTGGCTGGCGGCCCGCACCATCAAGCGCGACATGAGCTAGTGGACCCGTTCAAGAGTTTCTCGCACCTTCAACCGTCATCCCGGACGGCCTGCAAGGCCGATCCGGGACCCAGAGGCCGTGCGCGCCGCCCCTGGGTCCCGGTTCTGCGCCGCTGGCGCGGCTGCGGCCGGGATGACGATGAAGGTGTCTCCCGAACACCAACTTCAACACGCTAGGTGTCGCCCGCCGTGCGCCGCTGGCTGCCCGACCCGTTCATCCTGGCTCTGCTGGCGGCGGTGGCTGTCGCCAGCCTGCTGCCTTGCCGGGGCGCCGTGGCCACAGGATTCGGCTGGCTGACGGCGGCGGCCATCGCGCTGCTGTTTTTCATGCACGGTGTGCGCCTGTCGCGCGAGGCGGTGACGGCGGGCATGCGGCACTGGCGTCTGCACCTGACCATACTGGCGGTCAGCTTCGGCCTGTTCCCTCTGGTCGGCCTAGGGCTCTACGCCGCCCTGCCCGGCCTGATGCCCCGGCCCCTGTGGCTGGGGGTGCTGTTCGTCTGCATCCTGCCCTCGACCGTCCAGTCCTCCATCGCCTTCACCTCGATCGCCCGGGGCAACGTCTCGGCGGCGGTGTGCGCGGCGGCGGCGTCGAACCTGATCGGCATGGCCCTGACTCCGCTGTTGGCCGGCCTGATCCTGCAACTGCACGGCGGCGGACCGACCTTGGGCCAAGTGGGCAAGATTCTGGTGCAGCTGCTCCTGCCCTTCGCGGCCGGCCAGCTCCTGCGCCCGCGGCTCGGAGCCTGGGCCGAGCGGAACCGGCGGCTGGTGGCGATCAGCGACCGCGGCTCGATCCTGCTGGTGGTCTACACCTCCTTCAGCGCGGCGGTGGTCCAGGGGGTGTGGGCCCAGCTGCCGCCCGCGCGCCTGCTCGTCCTGGCCCTGGTGCTGGCGGCGATCCTGGCCGTGGCGCTGCTGGTCACCACCTTCGGGGCGCGGCTGATGGGCTTTTCCAAAGAGGACGAGATCGCCATCGTCTTCTGCGGCTCCAAGAAGTCCCTGGCCTCGGGCGTGCCCATGGCCAACGTGCTGTTCGCGGGTCCAGCGGTGGGCCTGACGGTGCTGCCGCTGATGATCTTCCACCAGATTCAGCTGATGGTCTGCGCGGCCCTGGCGCGTCGCTACGCCACGCGTGACACGCACCGCAAACCGTTGTCTGGTGGCGGATAACGATACGAACGGGAGGGGGGCGCGCGTGGCCAGGAGCCGGTTCTGGAACTACGAGGTCGCGCTGCTCATCATGATGAGCGCGGCCAACGGCGTGGTGGCCATGGACCGCCTCGCCCTGAACGTCCTGTCCCCCTACATCATTCCCGAGTTCCGTCTGTCCAACACCCAGCTGGGGCTGTTGGCGTCGGGGATTTCGATCACCATCGCGATCTCCGGCTACTTCCTGGCCTCGCTGGCGGACTCCACCCGGCGGCGCAAGACGATCCTCCTGATCACCCTGGTACTGTTCTCGATCTTCTCGGCCTTCTCGGGCCTGGCGGCGAGCTTCGCCGTCCTCTTGGCGGCGCGGATGCTGCTGGGCCTGGCGGAGGGGCCGATCTGCGCCATCGGCCAGTCCATCGTGGCGATCGAATCGCCGGAGGAGCGCCGCGGCTTCAACATGGGGGTGATGCAGAACCTGGGCGCGGCGGTGCTGGGCATGACGCTCGGTCCCATCCTGCTCACCCAGATCGCCGGCGCCGCCGGATGGCGCATGGCCTTCTTCGCCTCCTGCGTCCCCGGCCTGATCCTGGCGGCCTGCATCTACATCTGGGTGCGCCCGATCAGCGAGGCGCCGCCGGGTGCCGCCCCCGTCCGCTCGGTGTCGCCGGACGCCGGCAAGGAAGAGGGGGTCCTGTCCATCTTCCGCTCCAAGAACCTGAACCTCTGCCTGGTGATCGCGGGGCTGTTCTCGGCCTGGCTGATCGTCATCGGCGCCTTCCTGCCGCGCTATCTGAACGAAGTGAACGGCATGAAGCCCACGGATATCGGCCTGCTGATCGGTCTGTCGGGGCCCTCCATGGCCGTTTCGGGAATTCTCGCGCCGTGGCTGTCGGACCGCATCGGGCGGCGGCCGGTGCTGGCCATGATGACCGCCTTCGGCGTGGTGATGCCCCTGGCGGTTCTGTACGTCCACGGACCGTTCCTGATCCTGCTGCTCGCCCTGTTCATCGGCGGACTCGGCGGCGGTGCGGGGCCGCTCTATGTCGCCATAATACCGGCCGAGGCCGTACCGCGCCGCCACGTGGCCACGGCCGTGGCCCTGTCCTTGGCCTCGGGCGAGATCGTCGGCGGGGTGATCGGCCCTGCCGTCGCGGGCTGGGCGGCGGACCTCGTGGGCCTTGCCGCGCCGTTCTGGATCGGCCTCGGCTGCGCGGCGGTCTGCGCGGTGCTTAGCCTGTTCCTGGACGAGACCGCCCCGCGCAAGCGCAAGCCCGCCGTGGCGCCCGACGCGCCGGGGATGGCGACCGACGTGCCGCTTCCAAGCTAGAGCATTCGTCACTTAAGTTGACGCATATCCGTCGTGACGGAAGTAGTTGGCGCATTCCTGTGGAGTGAAGGCTTCGAGGACCTGTCCGATGCG
>Ga0299912_10003416_pt1 | contig 12952 bp, 12 predicted proteins | sample RVTome_2_FD_207667 | JGI IMG/M metagenome (GOLD analysis project Ga0299912, IMG submission 207667) | Soil microbial communities from uranium-contaminated site in the Upper Colorado River Basin, Wyoming, United States - RVT95D214 (version 2) ...
GGAGATGGTAATAATAGACTATCAAAAATCCAAGTACCAAAGAAAACACTAGCCAACCCAGACCTGCCAATCGAATTAAGCTCATCAAGACCAATTGAAGTCCAGTTGGTATTTCTGACCATCCCACCCCACTGGCTTCTGCATGGTAAGGAAAGAATTCCCCTGCATATAGAAAGACCATGCTCATCGTAAAAGCAATCAAATTGATGAGTAGATAGAGAGCGGTAGAGATATTCTTGAGTTTCATTTTCCTGTCCTTTCTTATGATTGTGGTTTATCTTGTACGAATGGTGGGTGCATATGCTATGCCCGCTAACGAGCCTGGAGAAAAAGTTACTTTTTTAAAAACCGCTTCTTTTGCTGAATCAAAGATAGCAAATTATTTTCTGTTATCGAAATTCTTACAATCCTTGGTGCAATGTTCGTCTTTTCATGATATTTTTCTTACCGCAACACCCTATCACCCAATCCAGTTCGTTCACGCCAACTCCGGACCATAGCGATGCACTTTAAATAGATTGTGCACCGCACAATAATGAAGGCTATACTCAAATGTCCCTGGCAAGATCTGTTTGTCAAAGTGTATCGGTTGAACTTGCCCTGGGAATAACCATACTCTTTGTATCTCGCCATATAGCTCCCTTTCTTGCTAAGCGGTCTCTTTGCTTCCTACGAATGAGTATATGGCGATATTATCATGCTTGCAAGACTTTTTCTACAGCCTCAACATAAAAGGTCAGCGGTGGCTGTGGGCCATCCGCTGAAGCGATTTGGTGCAGGATCTCTTCTTGCACCCGATCAGAAATCAAGTTGGAACGGCTGCCAACTGGCAAAAGTGTCTTTTTCTCTTAGAACGAAAATTAGTTACTTTTTCGTCTTGGATTTCTTTTCCCTATTGACACCGGAGGCCTTATAAGTGTTAGGAAGGTATTAGCTGGTCAATCCCATTTCCTTCACAAAGGATATTCCCCACATACCTGGCGCCACTGGGATTTGCTGAGCAGCCCAGTTTTTCCCTCCGTCTGACGTATACAAAACCTGTCCAGATCTATCCTGAAGTTCAGTCGTTGCCCAGGCATTCAAAATGTCGATAGCACAGACTCGTAGCACATATCCGAGATTATGATGACCTCCGTTCCGCACTTTCCATGTTTTTCCGCCGTTATCAGAACGCCAGATGTTCGACGCATCTGCGACCGCCCAAATGGTCCGTCGGTTTAATGCAAAGATGCCATTGATATCCAACATGGAACTAAAAGCCGGTGTCTGATCGGTAACGGAAATGCCATTCGATATGATAGAAATATGCACGATCTGATCGTGACCGACCGCCCAAACTTCATTGGCATTCAAACCGTGGACCGTGATTAGGTAGAAATCAGTGGGAGTATGGGTGAGCGTATAGGGCACCTTCTCCCAAGTGGCCCCTCCATCCGTGGAACGTAAAATGGTTCCATATTTGTTTCCTTCCTCATTAGCTCCAACTACCCAAACATGAGAGGCGTCGCTGGCATAGACTCCTTGTAGTAGAACATTTGGCACCTGGCCGACCCCCTGTCTTTCCCACCGGCAACCGCCGTTTGTTGTACGTAGGATGACACCATTGCTCCCCACAGCCCAGGCGGTATACATGTCAACAGCAGAGATCGCAACCAGTCCGATGCCACCGAGGTCATCGCTCTTTCCCTCACGGCACCAGGTTTTCCCGCCGTCCCTTGTGTGCAGAAGGACACCATACCCGCTCTCTTCATCGAGATCACCGACCACCCATGCTTCTCGGGCGTCAATCGCTGAGACCCCTGACAATTCTACGTTGGGAATCTCTTCCGGAGTCCCCTGTCTCACCCAGTTCTGGCCACCATCCTCTGTGTGAAGGATCGTGCCATACCCATCTACAGGCCGTCCAACCGCCCAACCGATAGCCTTTCGCGCATGCTTCGTCATCATCGGCGTGTATTCTTCTAAACCTCCAGTGCCTTGAACCGATGCACGGGCTTGGGTCTGATAGGCACAGCCCCGGTCACAAGCGTCCGCCATGCTCCATGGAGATGCGCTAAAGATCAAGAGCATGGCACCTATAATCTCTAAAAGACATAACAAGCTGAAGAAATCCTTTATCCCATGACCGAAATCATGTTGTGTCACCCTTGCCGTCAAACCATTGGAGAAGATCTTGGCCAACTTGTCCCATTGTGTCCTTAAAACAGTCATTAATGCTTTCATGTTTTTTCTGCTTTCAGTATGGAAGTGAAATTTAAAAACTTCCTAACGTTAGGCTTCAGTTGGAGCCGGGTTTATCGGCGATCCACTGGAAGCCGTTGTTGGGAGTCATTCCTTACTCGGTATATACTGAAAAGAGGGCTTCCTCGCATCAAAAAGGGGAAAGTCTTTGGGTCTTTGGGGTCAAACCTTCAAAATTCAGTTAAGATCCTTCCCCTCAGAAATTCCATTCTTTCCCTTAGCTGACTCTCCTTCTCCAACCTTCCTTCTATCCTCTTTATCGCATCACTTATAGCTGGCCCCTTGATCTCAAAATGTCGCCCTATATCTCTTTACCTTCCTCACCACTCAGTTTCTTTGCTAGATTGTAAATCGAATTTTGAAGGTTTGACCCCCAAGTTCAATATCCTCTTGGTTTAAATTGTATATTTTATTTCATATTTTTACGAGCCAAATGTATCTATAATATTTAATGGGCGAACATTATTTTTTAAGTTTATTCTATAGATGAAGGCATTATATGCACGTAAAAGAAAGCTGTCAAGGTATTTTTGACTGAAAACTATTGAATTGGGGCCATGTTTTCGGTATAATACTTCCAATCTAATTATTATACCGAATCAATATAATTTAAGAGTTTATTATGTTAAGGGCCTATGAAGCATTCCTGACCAAGAAAGGGGCGGCAAGAACTCAATATGTCCCTTACTATTTGAATTGGGTCTCAGACTGTTATGGTTTTCTGAATGAGCCCCTGTCCCACCGCTGACGAGCCTTGACAGAAGATAAAGAAATCAGGTACTTTTTAAACATCATCTATCATATCTTTTGAATGGGAGAAGAAACGATGCAGGTGGTTCGTCAGATAAAAGAGATGCAGAAGATATCAGATAGGCTAAGGGAAAAGGGAAAGAGGATAGGTTTTGTCCCTACCATGGGGTACCTGCACGACGGTCACGTCTCTTTGGTAAGAAAGGCAAAAGAGCTGTGCGATTCTATTGTCGTTTCAATATTTGTCAATCCCACTCAATTTGGCCCCGGAGAAGATTTTCAAAGATATCCTCGCGACGAGGAGGGAGACAGGGAAAAACTTGAGCGAGCAGGCGTTGACTTCCTCTTCATGCCAGAAGCCGGGGAGATGTATCCCCCAAGATATCAGACTTCTGTTGAGGTGGCAGAAGTTTCAAAAGGGCTTTGTGGCGATTTCAGGCCAGGACATTTCAGGGGTGTTGCGACCGTGGTGGCTAAGCTTTTTAACATCGTCAAACCCCACGCTGCTGTTTTCGGAGAGAAGGATTACCAGCAACTTCTTGTAATTAAAAGGATGGTTGAAGATCTGAATTTCGATATAGAAATCATTCCGGGAACCCTCATCAGAGAAGAGGAAGGTATTGCGATGAGTTCAAGAAATGCCTACCTTTCTCCTGAAGACAGAAAAAGGGCGACCGTCCTTTATCGATCTCTTGTGAAAGCGAAAGAGTTAGTTGATTCTGGAGAGAAAAGGACTTACAATATTGTTCAAGCCGTTGAGAAGATGATTGGGTCCGTGAAAGGCGTTTCTCTTCAATATGTGGAAATCAGAGACGCTGAGACGCTTGAAAGAGTTGAGAGGGTGAGCGGGCCTGCAGTGATTGCTGTTGCGGCAATGGTTGGGTCTGTTAGACTGATCGATAACATTGTTATTGGGGGGTGAGAGCGTTGATCATAACGATGCTCAAATCGAAGATCCATAGGGCAACCGTTACTGGAGCCGACGTTGATTATGAGGGGAGCATTACTATTGACAAGAAACTAATGGATGCTGCAAAACTCATTGAATATGAGCAAGTTGATATTTACAATATCAACAATGGGCAAAGATTTACAACCTATGTCATCAAGGGCAAACCCGGTAAGGGTGAGATTTGCTTAAATGGTGCTGCTGCAAGGCTTGTTTCCATAGGAGACCTCATCATTATCTGTTCTTACTCTCATCACGCTGAAAAAGAGATTGCAAAACACAAACCCGTGATTGTTCATGTGGATGAAAAGAATAAGGTCATCGAGATAAAAGGATAAAATACTAACTTTGCAAGGTTAAGGCTGAGGTTAAGGTTTTAAATAAAGCCCAACCCAATCTCAAGCGTTAGAAGAAAATCCTAGGACTTAACCATATAAATACTTGGTTTTAGGACCTACTTTGGCACTCCTGAGAATTGTTGATGCCTCGCCTTTGACAAATTCATCTCCGGCCATGGATTCGCCTGCTTCAAACGTGGGTCTCCTTCAATTAAAAGCACAGAAAATAATGATGGAAATGAATCGAAGATTTAAATTGGCCACTTTTGATCTCGATGGAACGCTCACTCAAGAACGATCCATCTGGGAATATATTCATAAACGGTTAGGAAAGTGGTACGGATTTGCGGAGGAGTATCAGAAGAAGTTTTTGGCTGGAGAGATTTGTTATGAACGTTTTTGTGAATTGGACGCAGAGGTTTGGAAGAGGATGAAAGTAAAAGAGTTATTAGAGATCGTTAAAACCGTTCCCTTTCATCCCGGGGTCGATGAACTGATTCACTACCTTAAACAGAAAGGGTTGAAACTTACAATGATCTCCTCTGGTCTTTCTGTCCTTTCTGATTGGGTGCACCAGAGATATGGGTTTGACTACTCCATTTCGAATGACCTCCTTCACGAAAATGGATTCCTGACAGGAAAAGTGAGAATCCAGGTCCATTATAATAAGAAGGCGGAATGGGTAAAGAAGATTCTGGAAGAATTTGAGGTAAAGCCTGAAGAAGTCATCGCCATCGGAGATAGCATCGGCGATATCGATATGTTTCACATGGTGGGGTTCTCCATTGCTTTTAATTCCTCCTGTTCGGACCTTGATCACATTGCCAATCTTTGCATCCCAAGTCAGAACCTCGCGGATATCATTCCTAAGTTGCCACTCCTCTAAATACGCAAAGGGCATAGGGTATGGAGCATAGGGCGACACCAAGACCCGGACGTTAATCTCAACCTCAACCTTAACCTATCGAGGAGCCTGTCAGGAAAATGGGTTGGGAACTAAAGTTTATGGAGTGGGCAAATGGATGGTGGAGCTCACCGGTTTTGGATCAAGTGCTACCCTGGTTTACCTACCTTGGAAGCCATTTCGCGGTCGTGTTCTTTATTATTGTTAGCTGGATTTTAACCAAACAAAGAAAAATTCTCCGCCGTCTTGTTCTTCTTTACGGCATTCAATCGGGAGTCCTCTACGGACTCAAATATCTGATTCAACGGCAGAGGCCTCTTCTTTTTCTGGACATGGCCTCGAAACTCTCCAAAGGTTCTATAGAAATTCTGGATCCGAGCTTTCCCAGCGGTCATGCCGTCTATGGATTTATGGTGGCCACCCTTTTGGCTTACCGATTCCCGCGATACCGAGTTATTTTTTTCATCGTTGCTGTATTGATCGGGTGGACCCGAATTTACTTAGGCCTTCATTATCCCACCGATATGATTGCAGGAGCTCTTCTGGGTTATGGTATTACAAAGTTATTTCTTCATTATGATCCTTCTCTCTATCCCCCATAAATTTTTTGTAACCCCTGAGAAGGTGTGAAAAAATTGGTCTCTATGTTTTTTTGGTTCAGCAAGGGTGGGCCGCTTTCCAAACTTTAGAATTGCGAGCTCTTAATCAGGGAAATCGACTCTGTTAGTAAGCTTAGGTAACTGTTGGAAATTTACGCTATGGTTTCTCTTAATTAGGTTTCGCTCTAAAGTTTTCCAAACGGTCCACCCTTGCTGGACCGGGACGTTTTTTTTCTTTGTTCTTAATTTTTTCACAGTTTCTCAGTCTCGGATGCGGTTAGATCGGGGTGGTCTCCCCTCCGAAACCTTGAAAAGCGGATCATTAGAGAGAGGGGAATCGGCGGGTGGTGCTGAAGGGGCCGTTTTAAGGGTATCTGCGCCTTGGCTCATCGCTCAAATGTTCCGCTTCAAGTTTTCTCCGGAGAGACCACCCCGATCCTGGGCATAGGATCTCCGCCCATAACTGAGGGATTACAATTTTTTGTCTTTTTTGCTTGACATAGAACTCCGTTTTTTTTTACAATTTTTCACATGTGTAACTCACCCCAAAGCTAGTTCTTATCAATAATATCAATAATCGGTTTGGGAATTATTTTGGAAACCTTGGTTCCCAGATATCTTGCTCTCGGTTTGAGCCCTGATCTGGTACACAGAATTGCCGTTATGTCCTCTGGCTGTTTTGATGCTCTGCCCCATCATGGCCTTGTTATTACAACCCTTGCTGTTTGTGGTCTGACACACGTTACCGCTTATGGGTCTTTTCCGTCCCGATCTCATGGTCACGACGGAAACTTGTAATCTCTAAAGCACTGGATTATTAAACAAAGGAGGATTTGATTTATGAGCAGACCATTTGAACGCGTTGCTGTCGTTGGTACCGGTCTCCTGGGTACGCAGATAGCGATGATATCAGCATACGCTGGCTATAAAGTCAGCGTCTATGACACCCTAGCCGGTGCCTTTGATGACACCTATAAGAAACTTTATGCAGATTTCAAGGCAAAAGGAGTCAATCCCTTTATCCCTTGGGATCATTGGGAAAAATGTAAGACCGCCATAAAATTTACAACTCATCTGGGCGATGCGCTTAAAGATGTTGATTTGGTTGTGGAAGCGATAACGGAAGACTTGGAAGTAAAACGCAAAGTCTTCAAGCAACTGGGGGAAAATGCACCGGCTCAGGCAATCTTAGCCTCGAATAGCTCTTCTCTTCCCATATCAAGGATAGAAGAAAGCAGCGGCAGACCGGAGCGGTGTATCAACACCCACTTTTATTATCCCCTGCAAGGGACTATCATGACGGATCTCATGCCGGGCACAAAGACCCTTCCCGAGGTTATGCAAAAAGGTGAAGAATGGATCCGTTCACTGGGGTGTATTCCACTGAGAGTAAAAAAGGAAATCCTTGGCTTCTGTTTCAACAGCGTCTGGCGGGCAATTAAAAAGCAGGCCCTCTATATGTGGGGAAATGGTTTTGTTGATTTCCGGGATATTGATCGCGCCTGGTGTCTCTTTACAAAAATGAAGACAGGACCTTTTGCCCTGATGGATTCAGTCGGTTTGGATACCGTCTATAACATCGAGATGGTCTATTACAACGAATCGAAGGATCCCAAAGATAAACCGCCTGATGCATTGATGGAAAAGATAAAGAAAGGTGAATTGGGTGTCAAGAGCGGGAAGGGATTTTATACATATCCCAATCCCGAGTTTCTCCAACCTGACTTTTTGAATCCGAAAAAGTAAAAGTTTTATCTGTTCACTTTGGGCTTCCAGTGCACCTGGGCTGGAGGCCCAAGAATCAATTAAAAGAATGAAAGGAGCTAAACAGTATGAAGGATAAGGTCATTATTACTGCGGCCATTACGGGAAGCATTCACACGCCAACCATGTCCTCTTATCTCCCCATAACGCCTAAAGAGATTGCCGATGAAGCGGTCCGGGCTTACGAAGCCGGAGCAGCAGTTTGTCACGTTCACGCCCGTGATCCAAAAAACGGTATGCCCTCTCCTGACCTTAACCTTTTCAAAGAAATCATCACGAGCATCAAAAGCCGCTGCAATGTAGTCATTTGCATTTCCACCGGTGGCGGATCGGGGATGACAGTAGAGCAGCGCGTAGCGCCGGTGAAGCTCTATAAACCAGAGCTCGCTTCATTGAATGCCGGCTCTATTAATTTTGCTTTATTCCCGTTAATTTCGCGATACAAAGAATGGAAGTTTGAATGGGAAAAAGAGCGCTTGGGAATGACTGAAGATTTGATTTTTTCCAATACGTTTAAATCCATGAAAGAGTACTGCGCAGCATTTAACGAGACTGGGACAAAGCCGGAGTTTGAAATTTACGATGCCGGAATGGTGAACAACGTTGCCTTCATGATTCAGGCCGGCTACATTAAAAAACCTGTTTACATCCAATTCGTCATGGGAGTTCTTGGAGGAATCACCCCCAGTCCGGAAAATCTTCTATTCCTTGTTGACTACGCTCGCAGACAGATTGGTGATTTCGTATTCTCAGTTTGCGTTGCCGGTCGCGCCCAGTTTCCAATATGCACTCAATCATTACTCATCGATGGAAACTGCCGTGTCGGAATGGAAGACAATCTCTATTTAGAGAAAGGTCAGATGGCAAAAAGTAATGCTGAACAGGTGACGAAGATGGTTCGAATTGCCAAAGAGTTTGGCGTTGAACCCGTTACTCCCGATGAAGCAAGAAAAATTCTTGGTCTCAAAGGGATAGACAAAGTAAACTACTAAAATATTTTCATCACTCCATCGGTTTTTTTACCAAAGAGTTAATGATAGCAGAAGTTAACATTAGCCATACAGGGTCACCTGCTGATGAGAAAAGATTACGTAGAGATTGACGACGATCTCTTTGAAGTAAGGTTGTTAGTGGGTGGACGTGGAATTGGAGTCGGGGAAGCGAACTGGCGGGTGGTGACTCAACGGTTTTCACCCGCTCTTTTTTCAGGCTCCAGCTTAAAAAATGATAACATTGGTTTCTTTTCGCGGTAGGCCTTCTCCATCTCAATAAGAATTTCGCCAAATTCAATGGTATGTTTTTCCATAGCTTCGGCCGCTGCCTCAGCATCCCTTTTCAACACCGCCTCAACAATTGGGCGGTGCATTCCTGCAGGATGCATATGATGAGGGTTAGCCTCTACCGCTTCTACTGCCCTCCTGGTTAATCTCATTAAAGATCCGACAAGAGCTTCAAGGAAACGGTTGTCACACATCTCAGCTAAAATAAAATGCACCTTTTGCTTCCTTTCCACGTCTTCAGATAAGGATGATATAGGAAGTTCCTCGGCCTCCAAAGAGTCTTTCAGCCGTTGAACGTATTCTGGGGTGACTTTCAAGGCTGCCAACCGGGCCACCTCGGGTTCCACAAGAATTCTCACCTGATGCATTTCAGGAATGGAAATCTTGTTAGCCATAAACAAGTCCAAGAAGGTCTTGGCCAAATGTTCAAAGGTCAGATCGGTCACATAAGCACCACCCGTTGCCCCCTGCCGGGTAACTATAAATCCCGAATTTTCCAGTGTCCGAAGAGCCTCACGAATCGCCACACGACTCACCTGAAACTCTTGCGCCAAATCTCGCTCCGGAGGGAGTTTATTCCCGGGCTTGAAATGGCCCAGCAGAATAGATTCTTTGAGCTGTGCGACAATTTCTTCTGAAACTCGAAGTTGCCTGACAGGCTTAAATCTGGCCATCTTCCCTCCATCCCTTCAATTCCAGAACCTCTTTTGGTTTGTTAATGTTGGAACCTCATAGCCGACAAACAACACTAAAAGTCTCTAACTCTAACCGCCCCAGTGAAAATACTGGTTAAAGGATAATCGAGAAAGAGTCAAAATTTCCTCTTGACAAGTATTGATTGGTCTAATATTATACCAAACTATTCGGTATTTCAAGCATTTCTTGAGAAATAAATTTTTAAAATATTTTATGAATATTTCCAATAACTCAGAAAGTGTTACATTCTACTTTCCTAACCGGACGGCCCTTAGCGAAGCTGGACGCGAGATCACCTATTCCGAATTCAATGATCGGGCAAACCGGGTGGCAACCGGCCTCATCAAAATGGGAGTTAAGCCGAGTGACCACGTTGGCCTCTGTGCCCCGAACTCAGCCCACTGGATTGTCTTTTACTTCGACGTGCTCAAGTCAACGGCCGGGGAAAGCTGCTAAGGCCGTAAATCACGCGGCTGATGCCCCAAGAAAAACACAACAAAAGAAGGGTCAAAGAGGAAAGGTTATTGCGTGAGATCTCAGAGAGAGGGGGTGATTATTGCCGGTGAAACTTCGGTTGTGAGGGGACATCTTTTGTAATTGTTAACTTACAGAATAGGACGTAAGAGATTGGAGACACGCAATTCTATCCAGAATACACAAGGAGGTGTGGTATGAGATCCCGAAAAGAATTAGATGTTATGAAAAGAATTTTTTGTGTAGTCTTTGTGGCATTCCTCATGGCGCCCATCCTCGGTCCGAGACCTGCCACTGCTGCGTCGTGCGACCTTGGGTTTTTCAACTCGCTCGGTCTGCCCAACACGGTTTTCACGACTGCGACGCCTCAGTCCGCCCCTATAGCGCACTGTGAGGTCATCGGCAATCTAAACCCGCGTACGGGCGTAGACGGCAAGCCGTATGCCATCGGCTTTCACCTGCGTCTGCCCGACAGTTGGAACGAAAGGTTCTACTTCCAGGGCGGCGGGGGCACAGACGGCAACCTGGGCGATGCGCTTGGGAGCGGCGCGCTATCCAATGGGTACGCTGTGGTTTCCACGGACGCCGGCCATGATAACATCATTGACAATGATCCATCAGCTGCCGGCACGGCGGCCTTCGGCGCCGATCCGCAGGCCAGAATCGACTACGGCTACAATGCCGTGGACAAGGTGACGCAGACGTCCAAAGTCCTGATCGGTGTCTACTACAACCGGGTGATCGAATACTCGTATTTCGTTGGCTGCTCCAACGGCGGACGGCAGGGTATGGTGATCTCCCGACGCTTTCCGACCTATTTTGACGGCATTGTCGTCGGCTCTCCCGGGTTCAACCTGCCGAAGGCTGCGGTGGCAGAAGCCTGGAACGAGCAGGCACTCGCCCCCCTCGCAACGGAAACGAGCACGAACGGCCAGCCCTATCTGCCCAACACCTTTTCCGATGGCGACCTGCAACTTACGGCCAATGCGATCATCGCAGCCTGCGACGGGTTGGACAGCCTCATTGACGGCGTCGTCGACAATTTCGCGGCTTGCACGGATGACGTGGTCTACCCCAAGCTGGACGCGCTGATATGTACGGGTACGAAAACCGATACCTGCCTCTCGGCGGCACAAGTGGAGGCGTTGAAGAAAATCTTTGCCGGGGCTAAGAATTCCTCGGGAGAGGCCCTTTACACCACCTGGCAGTGGGACCCTGGCATCTACACGCCAGGCCCTCCCTTCGCGGGGGGGTTAGGCTTCCGCACTTGGAATCTTGGCTATGTGTTTGCCCCGGGACAAAATAACGCGTTGAACCTTACCTTAGGCGGTGGGTCATTGCCAATGATTTTTGTGACGCCGCCTGTCATTACCCCGCTCACCGGCCTTGAGGCGTACGTATTTGGCTTCAATTTCGATACCGATGCGCCAAAAATTTTTGATACCTCAGGAATCTTTACTGAGTCGTCAATGGAATTCATGACGCCGCCATCGCCGGCGACGTACCTGTCGGCCTTCAAGAACCAGGGCGGCAAGATGATTCTCTATCACGGCAATTCCGATGGGGTGTTCTCATCCCACGATACGATCAACTGGTATGACGAGATGAATACGGCCATGGGCGGGACGGCGCAGGACTTTGCCAGGCTGTTTCTGGTGCCGGGCATGGCGCATTGCGGCGGAGGTCCAGCCACCAGTGTCTTTGATGCCTTCACGGCCCTCGTCGACTGGGTAGAGGAGGGCACTGCCCCTGACAGCTTATTGGCCAGGGCCAATGCTTTCGCGCCCTGGCCGGGTCGGACCCGGCCGCTCTGCCCCTATCCGAGCGTCACCAGATACTTAGGCACCGGCAGTATCGACGATGCTGCGAATTTCACCTGCGTGGAGATCATCCCGGCTACAGTCCGGATCGTACCGGAAACGCTGAAGCTTAGCAAAAATGGAACCTTCACCGCCTCCATTACGTCCCCAGAGCTTTCCATTGTGAAGCGTGGGGAAATCAGCAATGTGGTGTGCGAGGGCGCTTCCGCAAAAGGTACTCCTGTAAAAATTGGCCGCTCCGTAAGGGCGACCTTCAGCAAGGAGGATTTGATAAACATAACAGCGGGAGAGGCAGTCACGTTCACGGTGACAGTTATCGTTGAGCATAACGGGCAGAAGGTTGCCTTTGAGGGGAGCGATACGGTAAGAGTTGTGGAATAAGACAAAGGGTATCCCGGCCAAAAAGATGGCGCATTTACTCTCTTACTGCCGGGATAAGTGCATTCTTGAGAAGGCAGGGCCAGAAATGGCCCTGCCTGTCTGTTTATTTTCTCATAAATAGAATGTTGTTGGATTAAATTGATAGGGAGGACAAATGGACGAGAGGCTCAAAGAAGCTTTTCACAAAATTTATGAGGGCGAGGCTAAGGCCGCGCTGCGGCTAAAAATCTTTGCCAAGAAGGCGGAACAGGAAGCTCTTCCCCAAATTGCCAAGCTCTTCCGCGTGATCGCCTTCAGCGAAGAGATTCACGGTGAGCGTGCGCTCCGGATGCTCAGGGAGATCAATGACACCGATACCAATCTCAAAGAGAGCTTCCAGTCAGAAATCCATATTGCGGGAGTGGCTTATGACAATTTTTTCGAGCTTGCCGAAGAGAGAGAAGACACCACAGCTTCGAATATTCTCTCCAATTCCAGGGACGTGGAAGATGGTCACGCCAAACTCTACAAAAATGCGATCAACCACCTTATTGGAGAACGGGAGACCACTTATTATGTGTGCCAGGTTTGCGGTTATGTGTCGGATGGGGTCTGGCCCGAGCTTTGTCCGGTATGCTCAGCACCCAAGGACCAGTTTGTGGAATTTACTAAGGAGTCCATAATTGAAAAGACATATTGTTGTAGAAATCTCCCCTAACCCCTCTTTTCCAAAGAGGGGGAATTCCTCCCTTTTGTAAAGGGAGGGTAGGAGGGATT
>Ga0299912_10003417_pt1 | contig 12950 bp, 16 predicted proteins | sample RVTome_2_FD_207667 | JGI IMG/M metagenome (GOLD analysis project Ga0299912, IMG submission 207667) | Soil microbial communities from uranium-contaminated site in the Upper Colorado River Basin, Wyoming, United States - RVT95D214 (version 2) ...
CAACTATCCCTGGAAGCCGCCCTCTTGGGAATAGGAGGATCATGACACCATGAGAGTGGTCGGAGTGGAATTAGACAAGAACGGAAGGGTGCTCTATTTCGATGCCGTCGAGCTGAAGCTCGACAAAAGGGACCTTGTGGTGGTCGATGCGGAAAAGGGCATCACCATGGGTACGGTCGTCAGCGCTCCGCAGGAAGAGAAGTCAGGGCTTTTTAAACGTTCCCTTCAGAAGGTGATCAGAAAGGCAACGGCCAAGGACGTGAAGGAGCAGGAACGGTGGCAGAAGAAGGAGAAAGAGGCCTTTGCGCTCTGCCAGCGCCTCATAGGAGAGTTGGAATTGCCGATGAAGTTGGTTGTGGTGGAATACCTCTTGGATGGATCCAAGGCGATCTTCTACTTCACCGCCGAGCATAGGATCGATTTTCGCCAGCTGGTGCGGCGGCTCGCCGCCCAGCTGAAGATGAGGATCGAGATGCGGCAGATCGGCGTCAGAGATGAGGCGAAGATGGTCAGGGGGGTAGGCTGCTGCGGCAGAGAGCTCTGCTGCGCCACCTTCCTGCAGGACTTTGAGCTGGTCTCCATCAAGATGGCCAAAGAGCAGCAGCTTCCCTTGAACCCGGCGAAGATCTCCGGGCTCTGCGGCAGGTTGATGTGTTGCCTCTCCTTTGAGGCCGACGCCTATAAGGAGCTGAAGAAAAACCTCCCCAAGATCGGCAAGAGGATCACCACCAAGTATGGGGAGGGGAAGGTAATCAGGCAGAACCTCCTCCTGCAGACCATCACCTTGGAGATGGCAAGCGGAGGGATCATGACCATCAAGACCGAAGAGCTGGAAAAATAAATATCCCGCCTCTGGCGGGATTTAAGGGGTCGAGGGGCCGAGGATTCCCCCCTACCATTCGGATATTTATATTGATGGGGTGTCGTATTACGACAGAGGGTTCGAGTGAAAGCGTTTATCTTTGTGCTCGTACCCTGCCACCAGCGGCCCCCTACCATTCGGATAATTTTACAGATGGGGTGCCGCAGAGTGGCACATCCCGCTGCCTTACATTCACATTGCGGTGCGGGACTAGAACCCTTTGGGACTCAGATTTAACTAACTGCGGCGTTTTTACTCCCGGAACAAGACAATGAACAAGGCGGACGGCATGAAGCAGACCTTCTACGTTACCACCCCAATCTATTATGTGAACGACGTACCCCATATCGGCCATGCCTATACCACCGTTGCCGCCGATGTCTTGGCCCGGTATAAACGGTTGTGCGGCTATGACTGCTTCTTCCTCACCGGCACCGACGAACACGGGCAGAAGGTGGAGAAGGCGGCCCAGGCAGCCGGCCAGACCCCCCTCGCGCTGGCCGACCAAGTGGTGGAGCGGTACAAGGCGCTCTGGGAAGCGCTGCGCATCTCCGCCGACGACTTTATCAGGACCACCCAGGAGAGACACTACAAGGCCGTGACCGCCCTCTACCAACGGGTCTGGGCAAAAGGGGATATCTACCTCGGCGACTATGAAGACTGGTACTGCACCCCCTGCGAGACCTTTTGGACCGAGAGCCAGCTGGTCAACGGCAATAAATGCCCTGAATGCGGGCGCCCCGTCGAAAAGCTGAAGGAGAAGAGCTACTTCTTCCGGATGTCAAAATACCAGGATCCCCTCCTGCGGCATCTCGAGGCGAACCCCGGCTTTATCCAACCCGCCAGCCGCTATAACGAGATCGTGAGCTTTGTCAAGGGCGGCCTGCGCGACCTGAGCATCAGTAGGACGACCTTTCAGTGGGGGATACCGGTGCCCAATGATCCCAGTCATGTCATCTATGTCTGGTTTGACGCCCTCACCAACTATATCACGGCCGCCGGATTCCCCACCGACGAAAAGAGATTCAAGCGGTACTGGCCTGCGGACTGCCACATCATCGGCAAAGATATCCTGAGGTTCCACACCGTCTATTGGCCCTGCTTCCTTATGTCCGCCGACCTCCCCCTGCCCAAAAAGGTCTTTGCCCATGGCTGGTGGACCGTGGAGGGACAGAAGATGTCGAAGTCCCTGGGCAACGTGGTCGATCCCAATCAATTGGTCAAGGAATACGGGGTGGATCCCATCCGCTACTTCCTCCTGCGGGAGGTGCCCTTTGGGGCGGACGGAGACTTCTCCCGTGCCGCCATGGTCAATCGCATCAACAGCGACCTGGCCAATGATCTGGGTAACCTCTTCAGCCGCGTCCTCAGCATGGTCGTTAAATATTGCGATGGCGTCATCCCGACCCCTGCTGATCTGCAGCCAGTGGATCAAGCATTGCAGGAAGTCTCGGCAAGGGTCCTTCCCCAGCTCGCCAAGCAGATGGATGACCTGGCCTTTAATAAGGCATTGGACGCGATCTGGGAGATCGTCAGCGCCGGCAATAAATATATCGATGAGACCGCGCCCTGGTCCCTAGCCAAGGCGGAAAAGGATCAACCACGCCTGGGCACCGTGCTCTATCAGGCGTTGGAGGCCCTGCGCATCTGCGCCCTGCTGATCGCGGCCTTCATGCCCACGACCGCGGAACGGATGTGGTCCCAGCTCGGCATGGAGAAAGATCTCTGGGGGCATAACATACAGGAGAACGGCAAGTGGGGAGGTCTCAAGCCGGGACGGAAGATAGCCAAACCTCTTCCCCTCTTCCCCAGGATCGAGGCGTAACCATGAGGAGGCAGAAGAGGGCCATGAATTTCAACGTCCAGGCCGTGGTGAAGGGGGCCCTGCACCAGCTCAACCTCGACGCTAAAATGAAGGGCTATGCCGCCTGGGCAGTATGGGACAAGGCAGTGGGGGATACAATAGCCCAGCAGGCCCAGCCTGCCTTCATGCGCGGTGGCGTTCTTTTTGTAAAGTGCTCATCCTCGGCGTGGATGCAGCAGCTCCAGTTTATGAAGGGGAAGATGTGCGAGCAGCTCAACCAACTGCTGGGCAAAGAGATGATCAAGGATATCAGGTTTCAGATGGGGATGATCGACCGTCCCCCTCGCGGCGATGCATCTGCCAAGGAGCAGGAGATCGTGCTGGATGCCACGGAGCAGGCGCGCATAGATGAGGCCCTGCGCCCGCTCGCAGACCCAGAGATGAGGGAGATCGCCCGCCGCATCATGGTCAAAGAGGCATCGGCAAAAAAGACCCTGCACCACTGAATTCCCTAACGTAGCTTCGATCTGTCTTCATATCATTTTCAGCTTGTCCTATAGTGTACGCATTCTAAGAGTGACTACAAAATTCGTATTTTAAATGTTGGCGATATAATGAATTACAAAAAAGACCTCTTAGACAGACTGAAACATTCTACTAAGTGGCCAGCATTTAAAAATTTGGGGCACTTGTCCATTTTGAACGACAGGGCAGATAGAGCCTTCTCAAAAGGGAGTTTCGAGGGATATATTGCAGCTGTTGCCATCTATCATCAACTTAGCGCTGATATGGTTGAACTCGTTCTGAATGATATTCAGTTCCTGACACAGTGCTCTTTGTATCCATTGGAACTACACTTCAAAAAGAAGAAAAATCGCATGTTTGGGACCTTGTTAAACGAACTGAAGTACAGCATCGATTTCAAACGGAAGAAAGATTTTCTGTGCCAATGTGATCAGTTAAATAAGATCAGAATCACGATGGTTCACAAACTGACCAAAAAAGTCTTTCTCGGATCGGTGAGTCATATGGCCAAAGATGCAAAGGACATTTTTGATCAAATATTTATTCTTTTTGACGAGACTCATGATTTTTTCCGGACTTGTCTTCACAACATCCAAAATGATTTTCTTGCTTCCGGCATTATCACGGAGGCAACATACGTAGAATCAGCCAAGGGAAGTAGATCACGAAAACCCAACAAGAAAATCGGGAGGAGGTGAATTGCATGTATTATTTCAGGGTTTGGGTTGGTTCTATACTTTTTGCTTTTGGGGTTGCCTGATTAATTTGGTGGATAAGAAATTTATTTAGAGGCCCAACAATGCGAGCCATGAGCTTTACAAAACATTCGATTTTATATTTTATCATAGCGATTATTGTAACCGGCGCCGGATTATGGATTCATTCTGATTTTAGGGTGGTTTCCTTAATTGGCTTATTAGCAGGCATAGTGATCGGATGGAGGATTTCAAAATAAAATAAGTTAAATAGGTAGCGGGGCGTTAAAGCAAAAACAACTTTCCTTGAAATGTGCGTCTATGAGTCATCCGGACATTCCACCTTCGTCGTAGCCTTTCGGCACCTTTGTTAGACGGATACCATAATAAAGGAAACATTATGTACATAACTCTCAAAAAGGACAAGGATTGGGCGTCGATCGAAGGCCGATTGTGCCTCGTCACGGATTTCTTTCCGCGGGGGAGGGTGGAAAACGGACGAGTCATTGCAATGAGTCAGACTATGCCTTATGCCTCCGTGCGGCTCAAGTGCGAGAACCTCCCGGACGACATTACTGGATTCATCGGTCACAAGACGGATTTCGCGATGCTTTGGGCTGCGTTCAACGAAAGAACGCAGGTCCCAGGCACGCGAGTCGAGGTGCGCTCTGCCAAAGAGCTCAATCCAAATGGTCTTGGAAAGAATGAAGAGGTGTGGTTAGTCTGGACAAGAAAGAACTATGTCGCCGTTGCTAGTCTCTTTGGTTGTTTTTTGCCGAGGCTGATTGTCATGGTCTGCCGGAAGGGCGCTTTTGAACTCGCCCTGGACCGCGAGCGGCGCCTGCGACCAGACCTTCAGGGCGAGGCCAGATTAATGGCCATAGCTCCGTTGGTCACGTGGACGCCAAAAATCATGGAATGAAAAAGGGGACAGGCTACCTTTTTTAAGAAATAATTATAAGAATGAAAAAGTAGCCTGTCCCCTTTTTTGTCCCCTTTTTCTACAGATGCTCGCGGATGACCTTGATGAGCGTCTGGATCTCCGCCGCGGTGAGCTTGCCGTCTTTTCTGAAGATCAATGCCCCTTTTTTATCAAAGGCGAGGACATCACTGCTGTTGTCGGCAATATTCCACGCCTTCACCAGTACTTTCTTGTAATCCCTGACATAGATGGTTTTGGGATAGCGCTTCTGCTTACCTTTAAGCGCGGAAGAAATGGCAAAATTGGGAAGCCAGGTTGCTGCCATGTTAATGATGCCAAACGATTGATACTTATCTTCGGAAAACTTCTCTTTGTTCAGCGCTTCGCTGGCATCATTGTTTGTATCTTTTTCATCAGGATCGACGTAAAAGAGGACACTTACCTTCCCTTGCAGCTCCGCGCTGCTCCACGGCGTTCCATCCAGCCGCCCCCCCAGTTTTTCTTTTAACTCTGCCTTGGGAGGAATCTTTCCCATCTCAATGGCCTGGGCAGGCAGGTTAAGAAAAACGGCAGCCAAGACTAAGATTAACCCTATCATGAAATTTTTCATCATCCACCTCCTAATTTTTTGACTTCGTTGTTCTTGCCTGCTTATCTTGCGCCTTTTTAAATCCTGTTCCATCAAGATTTATTTGATATAAATATTTCTTTGTTCGCAATTCATCAAAATCCGTTGAATGAACATCCGGCGAATAATAAAAGTATACTTTCCCTTCCGAAAACTTCTTTAATTCAAAAAAATCAGCGCCACTAGGATTTTCTTTATAGAAAGTCTTTGGACCAAGGATCCTCCCCATTTTCATCTCCTTGCAATCGAAGACAAATATCCCTGGTATGCCATAAATTGGACTTACCGTGTATAAAAGCTTATTTCGGCTAATCCAAACAATTCCTGTCACATCATCTATAGCCTTACTACGGCGCTTGTCAGATTTAGAAATAATACTCAAAGTTAAAAACCCCCCCATACCATTAATCACTAAGGAAGCCTCATAGCCGCCCCCGGGCGAGATGTACGACCCACGTTTAGCGATTGCAGGCCCACTTAATAAAGACTCCCCACTGCATGCAATTAGCAGTGAGGATATAGATACAATTACCAATGATATAAATAACCATTTCGCTATATTGTTTTTTAATGTACCCATGTTAAATACCCTTTTCCTTATGGAAAGGCTTATTTGCAGCCGCTTATTTTATGCGCTTATTTTATGCACTTATTTTGCTGGGCAGCCAAGAGGACCTGCATCCTTTATTTTGTAAATCCTGGGATTCTTTTCTCCCTCAACGTAACTTTCTACGACAAGATTTTTGGCCTCTTCAATGCAGACCATTTGCATCTCGCCGGGCTTTGATTCCGTAAAGGGACAAACGGTGAAGTCGCCGTAAATCGATGTTCCAAATCGCAAATGCGCCATGAGTGTCGGAGGAACTATCTCGTCTTCAGAAGGAATGACTCCTAGAATTCTCTTGCTACCAATGATCCAAATGCGAAGACTAGGGGTGCCATTGGATGGCGATAGCCGACCATGTACTGTAAAACAAGCGCCCACAAGCTCAGGGTTGCATCTGCAGCCGTCACTGCGTTTGATTTCTTCCGAAAGCGCAGGACAACATAAGAGCGAAAACATAATGATCAACAAAACCGTCCTTAACATACTCCCCTACCACTTATCCTTCACGTTTTAAGGCCTCCCTCCCCTTACTGATGGCCTCCTGATAGACCTCTTTTAGCGGGACCTTTTTCTCTTCTGCTGCCTGGCGGCAGCTTTCGTATTCCGGCATCAGGTTGATGACCTTTCCTTCCTCATCAAAGGCCACCTTTATTTTGATCAAGCCGTATCTGGTTTCCACCTCTCGCTCCTCACGGCGCAGGATCACCCGCTCAGCCGGATACATCCTGATACCGAGGGTGGTGGATTCACGCAAGATGAGTTCTGCCAATTCTTCTTTCTGCGCGGGAAGGGCAAGGCAGCGGATGGTAAAACCAGGACGACCCTTCTTCATCTGGATGGGGATCAAGGCGGCGTCAAGGGCGCCCTCTTTGAGCAGGAGTTGGTTCAGATAAGGCAAGAGCTCAGGAATCATGTCATCCACATCCGCCTCCAAGACCCATATGCCTTCTGCCTTTTCCTCTACTTTTACCCCCTGGATGATGCGCAGGAGATTGGGTGTGCCCTCCGGGTCCCTGGTACCGGCGCCATAGCCCACACCGGCGACCTCCATGGCCGGCAAGGAGCCAAATCCTGAGGCCAGCGTGGTTACAATGGCTGCACCGGTCGGGGTGACGGTCTCTCCCTCGACAGCGGCAGGCACGATGGGCACCCCCTTGAGCAGCGCCACAGTCGCCGGAGCTGGCAAAGGCAGTCTGCCATGCCCTGCCTCAACAAACCCCCTTCCCAATGGCAGGGGAGAACAGATGATTGTTTCCCAATGGAAATGAGCGATTCCCAAGGCAGCGCCGACTACATCGACAATGGTATCGATACCCCCGATCTCATGGAAGTGGACCTCGTCAACCTTTACGCCATGGATTGCGGCCTCTGCCTGGGCCAGCCGATGCAAGATCTTGAGGCTCAGCTTTTTAATCCCCTCCGGCAGGGTGCTGTCATCGATTGTCTTCCGCATCTCGCCATAGTTCCTGATAGCGCTCTTTCCCTGATCCAGCACCTGAACCTGCTGCCCCATCATCCCCCCGCGCTCTACCCGCTTATGTTTGACCTCGACCCCCTTTAATCCCAGCTGCCGCCATCCCTGGTCGAGGATCTCCAAAGGGAGGCCGAGGTCCAGCAGCGCGCCCAAGACCATATCCCCGCTCACCCCGGCAAAGCAATCAAGATAGGCGATCTTGTTCTGCTTCATAGATGATACGGTATCATAGGATGCTCGTCCCTGTCCATATCGCTTTGCTGTTGCAACGCAGACGGGGCGTGGTATAATCCAGGCACGGAACAATCACAAAGAGGGAGGTGTACGCGATGGCGGTGAAGGTAATCATTGAGAGACGCGTTCCGAAGGGAAAGGATACGGACCTGGCCAATTTGATGCGGGATCTGAGGGCCAAGGCGATGTTCGCCAGGGGATATATCTCAGGGGAGACGCTGCGTGCCCATGACGATCCGACCCTCTATGTGGTCATCAGCACGTGGAAGAGCCTCGATGATTGGAAGGCATGGGAGGCAAATCCCGAGCGCAAGCAGATACAGGCCAAGATCGATACCATCTTGGCGCAATCGGCGCAGAATAGGATCTTCGACTTCGCCTGAGGAGAAGAAGAACTGTTGGTGCCTACCTCGGAGATCGGTAGGGAAACAGCGATCTTTAGGCGAAGATGTTAGCAGGGATCTGCTTGAACCCTGCCGCTAACGGCATCCCGCATCCTTAAATTCACATTGCGGAGTGGGATTGACCCCTCCCGCTTTGCGGCCCCCTACTGTATCGCAAGGCGATACATCCCATCATTTATATTTTGTAGAAAGCGGGGAGGGACATTCGGATATTTTTATTGATGGGGTGTCGCAAAGCGACAGATCTGGCCAAAGGGCCACCTTCGGCCGCAGTCCGCAAAATCTGAATAAGTCCCGCTCCACTTTGTAAAATGATGCTCCTTCAAATCTTTTAAGGACATCATGCCGCAAGGCGGCAAAATCTGAATGGCGGGATGTCGCAGAGCGACAGAGCGGGATTGAATCCTCGAACCCTCAAGTCCCGCCAGAGGCGGGATCGTTGATAATCTCCTTGATTGCCAGAAGGTCGTCAATATAATAATCGGCCTTTAGGGAACGATTTTTATAGGCAATAAAGGGGACCTGAGCCCCCCCAGCTGCTTGTTGATCCATCGTAGAATCCCCCACAAACAGGGCCTCCGAAGGCGCGATGGCAAAGTGCTGGAGGATCTTGAGCGCAGACTCAGGATCAGGCTTGGGTTTTTTTACGTCCAACGCCGAAACCACCAGATCGAATTCACCCTCCAATCCATGGATGCGCAGGACATCACCGATGGTGTAGGATCGGTTGGTGGAGACCGCCCTCTTTATCCGACGAGGCAGGGCGCTCAACAGCTCCCTGAGATTGGGCTCCATCTGCATGAGACGGATAAAGGGGGTGTAGTCCACATGGGGGCGATGGGCGAGAACCGCCTCCGCGTCATGGGGGTCCCTCCTTTCGAGGAGATAGCGGAGGGCCTCCTCAGCCGTGCTGACGTGCACGTATTCGACCTCCGCGATAGTCAGGGGAGGAAGCTGGAATTGGGAAAGGATCTGGTTGTAAAAGGCGATGTTCGCCTCTTTTGAGTCGAACAATACCCCATCACAGTCAAAGATGATGACCTTGGTGGTATTGGTTTTCATGGCTGTTACCACTCCCGCTTTGCGGGATCCCGCTGTCCATAAAATCTGAATTAAGGAGCGGGATTGAACCCTAGAATCCTGGACCCTGCCGCTAGCGGCGGCATCCCGCCTTCCATAAATCTACATTGCGGGGCGGGGCTTGAACCCTTTAAGACCTTCAAGAGGCTCGACTAAACAGGGCGTCGACGAAGTCCTCGGCAAGGAAATCCTGCAGGTCCTCTATCCCCTCCCCCACGCCGACAAGACGCAGGGGAATTCCCAACTCCTGGGCGATAGCGACGATGATCCCGCCCTTGGCCGTACCGTCCAACTTTGCCAGGGCGATGCCCGTGATTCCCAGGGCCTGGTGGAAGGTCCGGGCCTGGACGATGGCGTTCTGACCGGTGGTGGCGTCCAGGACCAATAAGATCTCGTGCGGTGCATGAGGAAGCTCCCGATCCACGATCCTCTTGACCCTCTTTAACTCCTCCATGAGGTTTTCCTTGGTATGGAGCCTGCCTGCCGTGTCGATAAAGAGGAGGTCGTACTTCTTGGCCTGGGCAGCCTTGATTGCATCAAAGGCCACTGCCGCGGGGTCGGACCCGCTGCCATGTTTGACAAAGTGCGCCCCTGCCCTCTCACTCCAGATCTCCAGCTGCTCAATGGCAGCAGCCCGGAAGGTATCGGCTGCAGCCACCACGACCTTTTTCCCTTGGGAGGTAAATCGGTAGGCAAGCTTTCCGATGGTGGTGGTCTTCCCCACCCCGTTGACGCCGATGACCATCACCACAAAGGGACCATCCTTCCCCCCTCCGATAGCAAGGGGGGCCTCATGGGGACGGAGGATCTCCAGGACCTCGCGGCGCAAGAGCGGGATGATCTCGTGGGCATCGGTCATCCCCTGCTTCTTTGTCTCCCGCCGGATCCCATCGAGCAGCCTGCTGGTCGCCTCGGCACCCACATCGGCTACGATGAGGAGCTCCTCCAGTTCCTTGTAGAGCGCCTCATCCATCCCCCGGCCCGGCCGCAGCAGGTCATCGACCCCGCCGACCAACAGCCCCTGGGTCTTGGTCAGACCCTGGCGCAGCCTTTGAAAAAACCCGCCCTTATCGCCTTTCGCCATGGATAGTCATCCTCCAGCAGGTGGGCAGCACCTTCGCGAAGGGGACATTATGATTTTTTTGTAGTTTTATCGTACTGCTCGGCAATCTGCCGTGTAATCTTAATATTCCGTGCGCTCTCTGCCATCACAAGAACTGCCTCAGCAAGAAAGTAGGTCAACACAAGGCCAACAAAGGCTGCAAACAATCCACCTCCCATGAACAGCAGCCCCCCCACAAATCCCTCCCCGTTGCCAAGACGGGGAACAAAAGGAGCGGCCTTCTTGACCAGGGAAAAGGCGTATCCGCGCATAAGCCATATGAGGATACCGCCGGCTAAGGACATAACGGCAACAAACGAGGCGTATACCTCCCCGATAAGCTTAAGGGCTATAGCGGCAATGGGTATGACAAAAAACTCCCCGTCCGGCAGTTGGGTAATATCCCGTGCGCGAATAAAGAGCACGTGAGCCACCATGTAAAGGGCTACCACAAAAAGCAGCTGAAAGATAACGATTCCCAAGAGCGCGGCAAAGGGAGCCCGTGCGGCAAACCTCCAGACAGACATCCACGCCACCAAGCCCGCGATAGAAACTATGACTGCCAGGGCTTGTAAAACCACGGCAAACGCCTTTCTAAAGAAGCTCCCCTGCGCAATCAAGTACAGCACCGACTCCATAAATAAATAACTGTCCATGGCAACCTCCTTTATGACGACAACTCCGGTTTCTAGGTGACAACCGCATTCGGAACAAAAATTTTTATCCTTTGGGTTTTTGGCTCCGCATTTTGGACAATGCATATCTTTCTTACCTCGCTTTCCTTAATATCAATGTAATGCCCGCACAACGGATCTAAAGTCTTATTGCTGCCGAAGTGATGAGGCCATCAGGGAGATCTACAGAGAGACTGGATCTTTCCAATTAGAGGCCATGCAAGGCGAACAAGGCCGCACCCAGGGAGCCGACGATCTGCGGCTCGGCATAGATGACGAGCGGCATCCCCAGTTTTTCTTCCAGGGCCTTGACCACACCGATGTTTTTGGCCACCCCGCCGGTCATGGCCACCGGCGGCGCTACCGCACCTATTCTCTCTAGAAGCCCGAGGGTCCTGTCGGCAACGGCGTTGTGGATGGCATGGAGGATATCCTCCACCTGTCGCCCTTCCGAGACCAGGGAGACCACTTCTGATTCGGCAAAGACGGTGCAGATACTGCTGATCTGAAGCGCATTCCGGTACAGCAGTGATTGTGCTCCCATCTCATCGAGCCCTACCATCAGGGCCTTGGCCATGACCTCTAAAAATCGACCTGTGCCGGCAGCGCACTTGTCGTTCATGTCGAATTCCAACACCCTCCCCTTCTCATCCACCCTGATCACCTTGGTATCCTGGCCGCCGATATCGATGATGGTGCGGCATTCGGGGAAGAGATGGCTGACGCCTTTGGTAATGCAGGTGATCTCGGTAATCTTGCGGTCGGCAAACTCGGCGATCTCCCGGGCACATCCGGTGGAGCAGATCCGCGTGATCTGCTCCCTGGTGATCTTGGCCGTCCCTATGGCCTGCGTTAAGGAGACCTGTGAGGCCTCCTTGCTGGAGCCGCCAGTCGGGATGATGGAATACCCCAGGATCCCCTTCTCGTTGTCGAAAACAATCGCCTCGGTGGAGAGAGACCCAATGTCGATCCCCGCCGCGATCATATCCTTATTCCCTTATGACCCCTGCCGGAGGGGTTGTCTCGTCTCCCTGCAGGCCGTGACCCCCTCGCCTGCATCTCCTTGATCGCGAGGCAGTTATATCTTGGAGGGTTTATGACTATGGTAGCTACATCTTGGTTCACATCGTATATCCATATCTTTACTCTATGACCATGAGGACGGTATCCGGCGTTACCTCATCTCCTGGTTTGACATTGACCTCCTTCACGGTCCCGGACACCGGGGCTACCACAGGCATCTCCATCTTCATCGCCTCCAGGGTAGCCACTTGATCGTTCTCTTTTACCTTATCCCCTGCCTTTACATTGACGGCCACGATCTTTCCTACCATGGGCACAGTCACCGGTGTAGCCATAGTGGACCTCCTTTTTGCCTATTTTCGACCTGTGCATTTAATACCAAAAAGGGGGGGTATGTCAAGCCTTCTCTACCCCACGGATGCCAGCTCCAATCGCTCCTGCCATTTCCCCCGGACGGCCTCGACGAGGGAACGGTGCTCCTCCCTGCCGAGCTGAGGGTCTTCATCGATGAGGGCGAAGGCCTCCCGGCGCGCCTGCTGGAGCAGACGGACATCCCTGATGAGGTTGGCTACTCTAAGGTCGGGCAGCCCCCACTGCCTCACCCCCAAAAACTCTCCCGGGCCCCTGATGGCCAGGTCCTCCTCGGCAATACGGAAGCCGTCAAGGGTCTCCTCCATGACCTTGAGGCGGCGCCATGCCTCCTTGCCGAACCGGGGAGCGGCCAGCAAGAGGCATACGGACGGGTGTACCCCCCTGCCAATCCTCCCCCGCAGCTGGTGCAATTGAGAGAGGCCGAACCGCTCGGCGTGCTCCACCACCATGGCCGTGACATTGGGGCAATCTATCCCCACCTCGATCACCGTCGTGGCCACAAGGATCTGAATCGCCCCCCTACGAAAGGCCCCCATCACCTCTT
>Ga0299912_10003418_pt1 | contig 12950 bp, 17 predicted proteins | sample RVTome_2_FD_207667 | JGI IMG/M metagenome (GOLD analysis project Ga0299912, IMG submission 207667) | Soil microbial communities from uranium-contaminated site in the Upper Colorado River Basin, Wyoming, United States - RVT95D214 (version 2) ...
TGTGCCTGACCGAACCAATCAAGCTGAGATAGTCGTGGACGCCGCCTATGAAAATAGCGCCGAGAATAATCCACAAGACCGCCGGCAGCCAGCCGAACCAGATTCCTGCGAGGATAGGTCCGACAATCGGCCCGGCAGCGGCAATGGCGGAGAAATGCTGTCCCAGCAGCAACTGTGCCCCGGCAGGCACGTAGTCAACCCCGTCGTTGACCTGGTGCGCCGGCGTCCTGAGACCGTCGTCCGGATTGATTTGCCGCTTTATGAACCTGCCGTAAGAGAGGTATGCTGCCCCGAGTATTGCCATCGACGCCAGAACGACAATGCTAATCATAAATTCACCTGACCCTTTTTTGCCCTTTGCTTTTTTGAGAGTGGCCGCGGACCCGCCCTTTGTCGAGGTCCCGCCCGCTTCGGCTTTCGCCTGAGGTGTGGCCGGGCCTTCGGCGGACAAGAAGGCGAATCGGGACTTCGGCGACGGGCAAAAGCGAGCTGAGTCGCCCCACAATAAATCTTCGGTGGTTTTCGTCGAAAAGTTCCGGTTTATTAACGAACATAAGTATTGTCACGGGATTAACAGCAACCTGTGTTGCGTAGTAAATCCTCGGCCTGCCGATTTTTGACGTGCCTGGGGCACTCTCCCTAATAATCTCAAAGGCCTTGTTCAGCTTGGGCGTGGGTATCCAGGTGGTTGCCTGTTTGAAGATTTCCGCCGCTAAATCAAGGACACTTTTTACGTTTTTGGTTTTGGTTGCTGTAGTAAAGGCGATTGGTGCGTAGCCGAGTCCCGGCAGGACTTTTGTCAGATATTCTTCGTATTGGCCCGTCACAGCCGAATCCTTCGCCAAATCCCACTTATTTACAACTATTATACACGCTTTGTTTTCATCGGCAATCAGCTTGGCCAATCTTTTGTCGGGCTGCGAGACGGGCGTTGTCGCGTCAATCATCAGCAAAATGACGTCTGCCCTGCGAACGGAGCTTGTTACTCGAACGAAGCTGTAGAACTCGATATTGTCTGAGAGCTTGCTTTGTTTTTTCACGCCGGGGGTGTCGATAACGACGATTGTCTTGCCGTCTTTTTCGAATCGGATATCGACCGCGTCTCGCGTGGTACCGGGGGTTTCGCTGACGATTACTCTGGTATCGCCGACGATTGCGTTGACCATCGAGCTTTTTCCGGCATTTCGTTTGCCGACGATGGCTATTTGCATTACGGCTGGGGCCGGCTTTGTCGATTCGATGTTTTTGAGTCGTTCGAGGATTGTGTCCAGAAGCACCGCCTTATTGACGTTGTTTTTAGCCGATACGCATATAAAGTCGCCGAAGCCCAGTTTTCCGAAAACGCCTGCTTCGGGAAACAGCGTATTGGTGTCGGCCTTGTTTGCCACGCCGATGACCTTGAGATTGTGTTTGCGAAGCATCTGGGCTATCGTCTGGTCCAGCGACATAATCCCCTCGCGGACATCGACCATAAACAAAACGAGGTTGGCCGAATCGATGGCCCGCTGGATTTGCTGGTGGACGTGGCTTTCGAGGTGGTCGGCATCGACGATGCCGTAGCCGCCCGTATCGACAAGCTCGAAATAGCGGTCGTTTTTCTCAATGACTGCGCTGACCCTGTCGCGCGTAACGCCGGGCGTCGGCTCGACAATGCTTATCATCCTGCCCGCAAGGGCATTGAATAAGCTGGATTTGCCCACGTTGGGCCTGCCTATTATCGCAACTACCGGTAATGCCATAATTGGCCATTATATCAGCGAAAGCGGGGGCAGAGCAGGATTTTCTGGTTCGTATTGGAATACCGCTTCGATAGGGGCGCTGAAGGCATGGGCAATTTGGAAAGCCAATAATAATGAAGGCGAGTATTTACCCTGTTCAATCGCAATTATCGTCTGGCGTGTTACACCAACAAGGTCGGCCAACCGCTGCTGGGTCATCTCGCCTTTTTCAAACCTCAGCCGGCGAATGTTGTTTTTCAGTTCATTTGTCTCCATCGCCCCTCCTGAAAAAGTATTGAGCCAGAACCGCTGTCATATAGATCGTCCCAGGGATTAATAGAGCGCCAAAGATAATAAACGGAAGCGACCAGGCAGGGACGCATCCATTGTCTCCGACAATAAGTCGCGGAATTACGCTGACGACAGGCAGTGTGACACAGGCCGCTATAAAAGCAGCCATTGCTGCCCTGTTTGTGATAAGCTTATCGCGTTCGTCGGCCTCTACTTCCCTGGGGCTTTGTCGCTTTAACGTCCAAACCAGTAGTGCCAGTAGTGTCCCCAACACCAGAATAAAAACTGTCAGCACCAGGAATCGCTCCAAACCAGTGAAAGTTTCTTTTAATATGAAAAGTTTATAAAACCCGTAGGCAAACATTGGGAAAGTTAATAATCCTGACGCCAGACAGAACACAGCTTCTTTTTGAGTTCTATTCATTGTCTTTTCCTTTCCAGCCGTACTGAACCAGAATAGCTATAGATTCCGCAGCTATCCAAACGCCTCCTCCTGCACATACTGTTAAAAGAAAAACAAGAGGATAGTGGAATATGCCTCTGGGCCCTACCGCAAAGAAACAAATCATTATTTCTACAGTTATAGCTACAGTCGTAGCCAAAGCGAATGCCCACAACCCCACATGCGCAGATTTTTTGTGAATTTGCTCATCGCGCTCATCGTAATCAAGCTGTTTTGGTCTTTTTCTGAAAATCAGTTTCGATATTGCCACTAAAACCAATGAAGGAATAATTACCAGAGACAAAGGGGTGGGAGGTGTTGCAACCCGCCTGAATTGCATTGCTATTGATAATACGAGGCAGGCGATAAAACATATTGTTGTTACAATCAGATTGAACCATGCGATTTTCTGCCATCTATTCATTGTCTTTGCCCCTCCAGCCGTATTGAATGAGAATTGCTATAGATTGTGCATAAGCTTGACAGAATCCCGCTCCTATAAGAAGCCCGGGAAGCCATGTCGTTGGTATTTTTGCCTCCGGGGCTATGGCAATAGGAACGAAGGAAGCGAGAATGACAAACAGATACACGGCTCCTAAGCCGGCTAAAGAAGCATTTTTCTCAATCAGCTTATCTCGTTCGTCGGATGTTACGGGACCTTTATCCTTTTTGAAGCAGATAATTGATATAATCCCCCCACTGCCTGCAACAGCGACCGCAAAAACAAAGGCGATTTTGGAAACACCCGCATCGAAACATCGCATTACAATAGCAGTAATTCCAATAAACAGACCGAGCGATATTGTGATAACCAGGGTTAATGATATTTTCTGTGCTCTATTCATAACCGATTCTCCTAACTAATCCGGCTACGGCTCAGCGACTCTATATCTTTCTGTGGCCTACGCGGCACCTACGCCGAGACAAGTGTATGTTATATCGAACATAATGTAAGCTATTCTTTACACTATGTCAAGTTAATTTTACATTTTTTTGCAAAAATTTTTCTTTTTCGTAAGTCCTGAAAACAACGAAGGTTAGCTAATGAGACGACGGCAGCATTTAGTATTGAGCGGCTTGGGGGGTATTTTCCGATATATGTGATATGCAGCTTACTACATCATCACAGACAAGACAGTGTCCATTTTGTGCCGAGACAATACTGTCGGCGGCGGTAAAGTGCCGGTTTTGCGGGGAGTTCCTGAATACCGAGAAGGCGAAGGCCCTGACTCGAATGGCCGTCGATGAAGATGCCTCGCAGGAGGAGCCGGGTCAGGCGGGAGATGTTCTTTTTAGCGGTCAGCCATCACTTTGGGCGATAGCGGGGTCGATTGTTAAATGCGGGATAGTTCTCGCTTTTGCTGTGACGCTAATTGTCTGGCATATCGAGCGTATGGCGTGGCTGCATCTCTCAACGCAACAGGCGGCAGTGTTTGGAAAGTATCGGCTGCTGGCGGGGCTGGCGCTGGGGCTGGTGGTTTTGATGGTCCTGTTTTACAAGGCGATGCAACTGAAGATGACGCATTACGAGGTCAGCGCCGACCGGATTGAATTCGGCAGGGGGATATTTGACCGCAAGGTGGATAACCTCGATATGTTTCGCGTGGTGGATATAAAGCTTCGCAGGAGCGTTCTCGATTGCATAGTCGGGGTGGGGACGGTGCTGTTGACGACGACGGACAAGAGCCATCCGGAGTTTGCATTTGAAAAGGTGAGGGACGCCCGAGGACTTTACGACGCCGTCAAGAAGGCCAGCTTGTCCGCCGACCGCAGGACAAACGTCATTCATATGGAATAACCTTAACATTTTCTATTTATTATTTTCGATTTTCTACTTAAAAAATGGGAAATATGGGCGGGCAGCCGTTTTAAATAATATAACAGTCGAGAGATTATGAAAAAGGTAATTACTGCGTTTACGGCGATTTTGATTTACGGCGGAGTATGCCTGCTCTGCGGATGTGCGGGCCATACCGGTTTTCGCAGCGGACAGGTATTTGATGCTGTAACAGGAAAGCCGATAGAAGGTGCTGTAGCGCACTACACCTGGGGATTTAACGGAATTCTGGAGGATGCGGAATGTGTTGGCGTTGGAGGGCATGTTGAATCATTCGAGATATTGACCGATAAGGATGGTAAGTATTTTTTTCCCGACATGACTGTCGAAAGAAAGGACTGGTGGGAATGGGGTTTTCATCCGAGGAACGTAATAATTTACAGGGATGGATATGCGGCTTACATTGTTGACTTATCCCGGGTGGACTCCGTATCCAAACTCTTCGGATATCCTGATGTCAATCAAATCTATCAACACAAAAATAATATAGTCAAATTGTATCATTGGAAGGAAGGCGAATCACACGATAAACACGTGCACAGGATAGAGAACGCAGGATTATATTCGCACCATCGTGAATTACTGGAGAGGGAACTTGAGCCGGAACAAAAACGCGCCCGTGAACAAATTTTGAATGACCGTAGAGAAGCGGAAAATAAACGGGAGGAAGAGAAAAAACGGGCAAAAGAACAGAAAATCGCCTGGTATAACGAGGCAGGTTGGCCGGTGGGGTGCAATTTCATACCGAGCACCGCGATAAACCAGCTTGAGATGTGGCAAAAAGACACCTACGACCCAAATACAATTGACCGCGAGCTTGGCTGGGCGGAGCAAATCGGCTTTAACACAGTCAGGGTTTATCTGCATTACCTGGTCTGGCAGGAGGACCCGAATAGTTTCAAAGGCAGGGTGGATGATTTTCTCGGTATCTGCGCGAGGCATAAAATCAGGGTGATGTTCGTTTTATTTGATGACTGCTGGAACGGCAACGCGCGGTTAGGCAAACAGCCGGCGCCGAAGCCGGGGGTGCATAATTCCGGCTGGCTGCAATGCCCGCGTTATGCCGAGGTCAATGATGTGTCAAAATTTCCCGTCTTTGAAAAATACGTCGATGATTTACTCAGGTATTTCGGCAAAGACGAGAGGGTGCTGGTGTGGGATTTGTATAATGAGCCGGGCGCGAGTCATCGTCCCGAGGTGATTTTTCCTTTTCTGCAAAAAGTTGTAGAGTGGGCAAGAAATGCAAAGCCGACGCAGCCGATGACGATAGGCGTCTGGAAGTGGGACCCGAATTTCAGCGGCCTTAATGAGTTCCAGCTTGCCAACAGCGAAGTGATTAGCTTCCACAACTACTCAGGGCTCGAAGTTATGAAAAAGGATATCGAGAAATACAAGTCGTTAGGCAGGCCCGTTATATGCACGGAGTACATAGCGAGAGGCGCCGGCAGCAGGTTTGAGACGCACCTGCCCCTGCTAAAGTCGGAAAACGTCGGAGCGATAAACTGGGGTCTGGTTTACGGCAAAACGCAGACGATTTTCCCCTGGGGCTCGCCTTTGAACGCCCCTGAGCCGAATGTCTGGCATCACGACATCTTCCGCAGGGATGGCTCTCCTTTCGACAAGAAGGAAATCGAAGCGATAAAGAAATTGACGAAAAATTAGGACGGATTACGAACTCCAAGTCCTAAGTAAACTACAGGTTTTGGCTTTACATTTTGCGTTTTAAGCTTTAAGCTGTTGGGAGTTATATTGTTATAAACAAGTGTCTCTTACGGTTTCAGATAGGCAAGAAAGGCAGCAGAATTATGAATAGAGGGTTGATGAGCGTTTTGGTGATGGGTTGTGTGTGTTTTGGGTTGGCCAGTGCAAGCTATGCCGCTTTGCCTCGAGTTGTAGGCAACTGGGAGGACAGCAACGACGGCTGGGAATTGAATGCCGAAGCCGCCGAGGGCACGACAATGCAGCCCTATAAAGGAAACGCGACGCTGGGCAATTACAGCTTGAAGGTGTTTGTGCCTTCCGGCTGGCAGAAGACCGTAACGCTGGATATGACGGGCAACTCGGATGCGCTTTGGGACCTTGGAATCACCGCCCGGATTCAGGTCGATGTAACGCTGATAGCCAAGGAGTGGGTCATAGGCACCGGCTGGATGAAGGTCATTGAAAACGTCGTCATACAGGACGATAAGGAAGGATGGCAGCAGCTCGATCCCGTTGAGGCAATTGGCTGGGACGGCACGAGCGATAAAACCTTTACAGTGACCTTTGCAGTTCCCGCTCAAACGCCGCCTGCCTTGACGCATGGCACGCTTATTATCATCACCAACTATGGGGACGTAACCACTGCCGGCAACTTTTATTTCGACAACGTCAGGTTGCTGGGGCCTGAGGAGCCGGCTGAACCCAATACGGCCGGCGAGCCGAACAAGCCGTAAGCTTAGTGTTTTCTTTCAAGGTCAATTAACTTTTTCTTGGCGTTAGTTCCACCGAGGGCGCTAAAGTTGCCGGGTGAGCCGTCGCGGCGGATGACGCGATGGCAGGGGATGAGCAGGGGGATGGGATTTTTTGCGAGGGCATTGCCGACGGCCCGGCCGGCGCGGGGTTTGCCAATCATACGGGCTAATTGTGAATAGGAGATGGTTTGGCCAGAGGGGATTTTTCTACAGGCATTCAGCACTTTTTGGAAAAAGGGGGGAAGAGCATCAATGGCGAGGGGAATATCGAACTTCGCCGGTTTTCCTTCAAAATATGCGATTATCTTGTTTTGCAGAGGTTTCAGGAGATTTTTGTCAAATTTCGGGTTATCAAGGCCGGCTACGAGATATTTTTTGGTGATTTTTAAAGCCGGGCAGGGTAAAACGGTGCGGAGTAAGCCCTTTTCGTTAGCTGCTAAGCCGAAGTAACCCCATTTTGTTTTGAAAATCGTGTATTTTACGCCTTTAGCCATTAAAAATGATTTATAGCGGAGCAAAGTCGTTGACGCAAGAGAGGGATTCTGTTAGATATATTGGTTTTATAAATTTATGCTCGCGGTAAGCTTTGCGCTAGTAGCGCGGTGGTGGATATGTCGTCTTTAGAAAACCTTAGAAAGCGGATAGACGAGATTGACAGTCAGCTTGTCAGGATGCTCAATGAGCGTGCCGGTGTCGTGGTAGAAGTAGGCAAGCTCAAGAGCCAGACAGGCACTCCCGTGTATGCGCCCGACAGGGAAAAAGAGGTGCTTGAGAAGGTAACGAAGGAAAACAAGGGCCCGCTGCCTGACAAATGTATTCAGGCGATATGGCGTGAGCTGATGAGCGGGTCGTTTGTGCTGGAAAGGCCTTTGCGTATAGGTTATCTCGGGCCTGGCGGCAGCTTCAGTCATACGGCGGCGATGCTGAAATTCGGGCAAAGTGCTGATTTCGAGCCGCTTGTGGATATCCGCAGCATATTTGATGAGGTGAGCAAGGGGCATTGCGATTTGGGCGTTGTGCCGATAGAAAATACCCTGGGCGGCGGCGTGGTTGAGACGCTGGATGCGCTGGTGGATTCGGACGTGAAGGTTTGCTCCGAGATTCTGATGGCGGTCCATCACAACCTGCTTGCCAATTGCAACCTGGACCAGATTGAGAAAATTTACTCGAAGCCGGAGGTTTTTACCCAGTGTCGCAACTGGCTGGCTGCGACGTTCAAGGAAGCAAAGACCGTGTCAGAGCCGTCAACGGCCAAAGCGGCCCAGAGGGCCGCGAAGGAGAAAAACGCGGCGGCCATAGGGTCAGCCGTGGCTGCGGAGCTGTATGGGCTGAAGATTGTCTGCGAGAGTATCGAGGACACGCCCAACAACGTTACGAGATTTTTTGTGGTCGGGCGCGAGGACGCCAAGCCGATGGCCGAGGCAAAGACATCGCTATTGTTCAGCACGGCTCACAAGGCAGGCGCACTGGTGGACGTTCTGGAGGTCTTCAAGAAGTACGAAATCAATTTGACCAATATAGAGTCGAGGCCGAGCAAGAAGAGGCAGTGGGAGTATTATTTCTTCGTTGATTTTTTAGGTCATCGAAGCGACGAAAAAGTTCAAAAGGCCCTCGACGAGGCGTGCAAGCACTGTTTGCAGCTTTCGGTTTTAGGCAGTTTCCCGAGAGCGGCGGAAGTGTTGGGATAAAGGCAGGCAACGGGCATCGTGAATGATTGCTTTTAGAGAGCGTTTTAGGAGAGTCGCAATGAGAAAGCCGTTTATTGCGGGCAACTGGAAAATGAATACAGACGGCCACAGCGCGGTAAAGCTGGCTGAGGGTGTTGTAGCGGGCTGCGGAGAGACGGCGGGCCACGAGGTTGATGTGGCGGTGTGTCCGCCCTTTGTTTATCTGCAGCAGGTGTGCGGAGCGCTTCGTTCGTCGCATATCGCGCTCGGGGCGCAGGATGTTTACTTTGAACAAAAGGGCGCGTTTACCGGCGAGATTAGCGCGGCGATGCTGAAGGACACGGGCTGCACTTACGCAATCTGCGGGCATTCGGAAAGGCGGCACGTCATCGGCGAGACGGACGAGCTGATAAACAAGAAGGTCAAGGCGGCGCTTGCGGGCGGGCTTTTGCCGATACTGTGCGTGGGCGAGCTGTTAGAGGAGCGCAAAAGTAATAAAACAACCGACATTGTGACGCGGCAAATGAAGGAGGGGCTAACTGGGCTTAGCGTGGAAAAAGTCGCGGCGATTACCATTGCCTATGAGCCGGTCTGGGCGATAGGGACGGGACTGACCGCCACTCCCGAACAGGCGCAGGAGGTGCACGCACTGATAAGGGGATTGTTGGCCCAGATGTACAGCAGGAAGCTGGCCGGCGAGATTCGCATCCAGTACGGCGGGTCAGTCAAGCCGGACAATGCGGCTGAGCTTATGGGGCAGGAGGACGTTGACGGATTGTTAGTCGGCGGGGCAAGCTTGAAGGCGGACGATTTTGCGGCGATTGTAAAGGCGTCGGTTTGAAAATAGTTTTTAATTTTGAGTTGATAGGGGATACTTATGACGTTGAATTCGGTGTTGGCGGCGGGATTGGTAATGAACGTTATTGCCGTGCTTTTCCTGCTTTGCTCGGCAATTCTTATTCTGGTGGTTCTGATTCAGAAGGGTAAAGGCGGCGGGCTTTCGAGCGCATTTGCTGGCGGCATGGCAAGCGGCATATTGGGCAGCAAGACCGGCGACGTCCTGACGTGGATTACCATAGGCGTGGTCGGTTTCTTTCTGCTTACGGCGCTGGTGCTGGACAAATGGTGGCGGCCTACGATGAGTCCCTCCGCACAAACACCCGCTCCCATTACGAGCAACGACACGGGGCAAACCGCCCCCGCCGGGCAGACGCCGGCGGAGCAGCCGGTCGTTCCAGGTGAATAGTAAAGAAGGCGTTAAACGAAACACGAGGACTCGGCATATATGATAAATAGTATGACCGGATACGGAAGCGCAGAGGGCCGGCTGAGCGGTGTAACATACGCCGTGGAAATCAGCACGGTGAACAACCGCTACTTCAAGTCGATGCTGCGGCTGCCTGAGGCGCTCGGATTTTTGGAAGGGGACATTGAAAAGCAGTTGCGCCGTGAGCTGGGTCGCGGGACGGTCAACTACGTGCTGAGGCAAAAAGGGGCGCCGGCCGAGGCGCTTTTTGAGATAAACGAGAAGGCGCTGGGGACGCTGCTGAAGCGGCTGGGTCGGCTGACTCCGGCGGGCGGGGTGCAGCGGGAGCTTGATTTGGGGGGATTATTGGCGCTGCCGGGGATTTTGTCGCCGGCGGTTCCGAATGCGGAGTTGGCCGGGCGGATTAGGCGAAAGGTGCAGCAAATTACACAGCAGGCATTGAAAGGGCTCAAGGCGATGCGTGCGGCTGAGGGGGCTGCGCTGGCGACGGACCTGCAGCAGCATTGCAGGGTGATAAAGACCAATCTTGAGCGGATACGGCTGGGCAGCGCCGCCGGGCTGCAGCAATACGCCGACAAGCTCAAGAAAAGAGTCGATGAGCTGCTTGCGGCGGCGAAGCTGAAACTCACCGACGAGACGGTGGCGCGTGAGGTCGCGATTTTTGCCGACAGGGCGGACATATCTGAAGAAATTGCCCGGCTTGGTTCGCACCTTGTGCAGTTTGAGAAGGCACTCAAGGACAACCGGCAGGCGGGCCGAAAGCTCGATTTTATCTGTCAGGAGATGCTCAGAGAGGCCAACACCATCGGCAGCAAGGCCTGCGACTCCGAAATTGTGCACTTAGTGGTGGACATAAAGTGCCGGATAGACCGAATCAAAGAGCAGGTTCAGAACGTCGAATGAGTAACAAGACCCAAGACCCAAGACGCAAGAAACAAGACACGGCGAGTCGGTCGGCCAGGGGAGTGCTTGTTGTTATAAGCGGGCCGAGCGGCGTGGGCAAGGGCACGATTTGCCGGGAGCTTGTGAAGCGGCTGGATTACGCGTATCTGAGCGTGTCGGTTACCACACGCCTGAAAAGCGACAAGGAAGTCAATGGCAGGGATTACTGGTTTGTCACCGAAGAGGAGTTTCAGAAAAGGATAGAAAAAGGGATGCTTTTGGAGCACGCGGAGGTTTTCGGCAACTTTTACGGGACACCCAAAGACAAGGTCGATGATCAGCTTGCCGCGGGAAAGGCGGTGGTTCTGGAGATAGACGTTCAGGGCGGCAGGCAGATAAAGGCGCTATATCCCAACGCGGTGATGGTATTCATACTGGCGCCGACGCAAAAGGAGCTTGCTGAGCGGATGCAAGGAAGGGCAAGGGACGAAGAGGCAGTCCAGCAAGAACGACTCGACCAGGCAGGAATTGAGATTGCGGCCGGCTGGCAGGATTATCAGCATATGGTCATTAATGATAAATTACAGCAGGCAGTTGATGAGGTGATTGGTATAGTTGAAAAGGCAAGGAAGGCCAAGAATAGCAATTAGATATTGGAGTGGACTCAATGATTGAAGCACTGAAAAATATCGAGTTGGTAAAAAAGGTCGGCGGGCGGTTCAAGCTGACGGCGCTGATTCAGAAACGGCTGATGGAGCTGATGCAGGGAGGACGACCTCTGATTGAAGACACCGAGGGCAGGACCCAGCTCGAGATTGTCATCGAGGAAATCAGGCGGGACAAGATAACAATCGACTACGAGCACAGCGACATAGACAAGCCCGGCAGCGAATAGGGGGCAAGATATGGCCGAAAATGGCGTAAAATTTGACGGATTGAAGGTTGTGCTGGGGGTCAGCGGCGGCGTTGCCGCGTATAAGGCGATTGACCTGGCCAGCAAGCTGACGGCAGCCGGTGCGCGGGTAAGAACCGTGATGACGGAAAACTCGCTGCAACTGGTGGCAGCCAAAAGCTTTGAAGCGGTAACGGGCCAGCCCGTTTATACGAATATGTGGCAAAGCAACGAGGAATTTGAAATGGGGCACATCGGCCTGGCAGACTGGGCGGACGCGGTTGTTGTTGCGCCTGCGACGGCGAACATCATCGGTAAGGCCGCCAACGGCATCTGCGACGATTTACTCAGCACGGTGCTTTGCGCCTGCTGGAAGAAGCCGATTGCGTTTGCGCCGGCGATGAACGAGAAGATGTGGAATAATCCTGCCGTGCAGGAAAATGTAAAAATCGTGAGACGGATGGGGGTTGAGCTTGTAGGGCCGGGGCGAGGCCGGCTTGCCTGCGGCACGGAGGGCGTCGGAAGAATGGCAGAACCGCAGGAAATCCTGGAGGCGGTCGAAAAAGTTGCCGCCGGTCTTAAACGCAAACGCAAATAGATTTTACCCAGATGCACTCTCGAAAGCGACGGCGCAAACTTCAGTTCTTGATTACAGCGGGGGGAACGCGAGAATACATTGACCCCGTGCGATTTATTTCAAACGCCAGCAGCGGCAAAATGGGCTATGAGCTTGCGCGGGCGGCGGCTGCGGCGGGACACAAGGTAACGTTAATCACGGGGCCGAGCTGTTTATCTGCTCCAGCAGGCGTCAGGATTGTCGATGTGGAGACGTCGGCGGAGATGTTTGGCGAGGTGCGGAAGTGTTTTGTTAAGAGTGATTGTTTGCTTATGGCCGCTGCCGTATCGGATTATACTCCGATAAGAGCTGTCCGGCTGAAAATGAAAAAAAGCAACAGGGCGATTACGCTGAAGCTAAAACCCACGCCGGATATCCTCAAATGGGCGGGAGGCCGCAAGAGGCGAAATCAGGTTGTAATTGGTTTTGCCCTTGAGGACAAAAACCTTCGGTCAAATGCCGAGCGGAAGATGCGGGACAAGAAAATGGATATGGTTGTAGCAAACACGCCTGCGGCCATAGGCAGCGGCGATTGCGAGGTCTGGGTAAAGGGGGTAAGCAGTAAATGGCGACGGGTCCCACGGGCGCTAAAACGGACGGTCGCTGGCCGACTGATACGGATGATTGAGCAATTGATGTTGGCGGATTAGATGGAGTCGAATAATTCCTGGCTAAAAATGATTTGGGAGGACCGCGATAAGCGAGTAGTCATCGGTCTTTGCCTGTTTTTGATTGTAAGCATCGCCGCAGTGTATGGGCAGACCGGGGGTTTTGATTTTGTTGACTTCGACGACTCGACATACGTGAGCAATAATCCTAAGGTGCCGGGAGGATTGACTTTGGACGGCATCAAATGGGCCTTTACAACTATGTATGGCGCCAACT
>Ga0299912_10003420_pt1 | contig 12947 bp, 11 predicted proteins | sample RVTome_2_FD_207667 | JGI IMG/M metagenome (GOLD analysis project Ga0299912, IMG submission 207667) | Soil microbial communities from uranium-contaminated site in the Upper Colorado River Basin, Wyoming, United States - RVT95D214 (version 2) ...
AGTCGCGGCTGGAGCCGGTGCCGTATTCTTTGCCCGCCACCACGATCAGCGGCGTGCCGTCGGCCTGGTGCATCATGGCGGCCTCATAGATGGAGGTCATGCCGTCTTTGTATAGGGTCAGTCCGCCTTCGGTGCCGGGACACATTTCGTTTTTGATGCGGATGTTGGCGAAGGTGCCGCGCATCATCACTTCGTGGTTGCCGCGACGCGAACCATAGGAATTGAAGTCTTCGGGGCGCACTTGATAGCTGAGCAGGTATTCCCCCGCCGGGCCGTTCTTTTTGATGCCGCCTGCAGGCGAGATGTGGTCGGTGGTGACTGAATCGCCCAATAGCGCCAAAAGCTTTGCGCCGTGGATGTCGCTGACCGCATCGGGCTGTGGGGCTAAGCCGGTGAAAAACGGCGGATTAGCGATGTACGTTGAGCCTTCTTTCCAGGTGAATGTTTCTCCGGCGGGTGCGGAAATCTTGGCCCACGCGGGGGTGCCCTTAAACACGTCGGCGTAGCGCTTGGCGAACATGTTCGCCGTAACCACGCGCATTACGGTTTCGGATACCTCGGCGTTGCTGGGCCAAATGTCTTTGAGATACACCGGCTGGCCGTCTTTGCCTTTGCCCAACGGATCGTTGAACAGATCGCGCGTTAATGATCCGGCGAGGGCGTAGGCCACCACCAGCGGCGGTGAGGCCAGATAGTTGGCCTTGACGTGTGGGCTGATGCGGCCTTCGAAGTTGCGGTTGCCTGACAGTACGGCGGTGGCGATCAAATCGCCGGTCTTGATGGCGTCCGCAATTTCGGGGGCCAGGGGGCCGGAGTTGCCGATGCAGGTTGTGCAGCCAAAGCCCGCAATGTTGAAGCCTAAGGCGTCCAAGTGCATTTGCAGTCCAGCGGCGTTTAGATAATCCGCGACCACTTGGCTGCCTGGCGCCAGCGAGGTCTTGACCCAGGGTTTGGACTGAAGACCCAATTCATGCGCTTTTTTTGCCACCAGTCCGGCGGCGATCAGGACGGAAGGGTTCGACGTATTGGTGCAGCTGGTGATCGCGGCGATCACCACATCGCCATCACGCAGCGCATGGTCGCGCCCATCAATGGCGATCGCGCGCGGCGCATCGGCCCCGACCATGGTTTTTAGCGCGGCGGCGAAGGCGGGTGCGGCGTTTTTTAGATCGATGCGGTCTTGTGGGCGCTTCGGTCCGGAAATGGACGGCTCGATGGTGGAAATATCAAGCTCCAGCGTATCGGTGTATGCCGCATCCGGCGTGGTGGCGTCGCGCCACATGCCCTGGGCCTTGGCATAGGCCTCGACCAGTTGGATGCGTTTATCGTCGCGCGCGGTGAGTTTAAGATAGGTGATGGTCGCTTGGTCCACCGGGAAAATACCGCAGGTGGCGCCATATTCCGGGGCCATGTTGGCGATGGTGGAACGGTCAGGCAGGCTCAAGTGATCCAGCGCCGGACCAAAAAATTCGACGAATTTGCCGACCACACCCTTCTTGCGCAGCATTTCGACGATGCGCAGCACCAGATCGGTGGCGGTGTTGCCTTCCTTCATTTCCCCGGTGAGCTTGAAGCCCACCACTTCGGGGATCAGCATGGAAATGGGTTGGCCGAGCATGGCGGCTTCGGCTTCGATGCCGCCCACGCCCCAGCCTAATACGCCTAGTCCGTTGACCATGGTGGTGTGGCTGTCGGTGCCGACCAAGGTGTCGGGATAGGCGAGGTTTGTATCGTCGGTCCACACCACTTGGGCCAAGTGTTCGACGTTGACCTGATGGCAGATGCCGGTGCCGGGCGGCACCACGCGGAAATTGTTGAACGCCTGCTGACCCCACTTTAGGAACTCGTAACGCTCCTTGTTGCGCTCGAATTCTAATGCTTCGTTTTTCTGCAAAGAATCGGCGGTGCCGGAAAAGTCGACCATCACTGAATGGTCAATGACCAAATCGACTGGGGAAAGCGGATTGATTTTCTTGGGGTCGCCGCCCACCGCCACCATGGCGTCGCGCATCGCCGCCAGATCGACCACGGCGGGAACGCCGGTGAAATCTTGCATCAGCACCCGCGCGGGGCGATAAGCGATTTCGCGCCCGCCCTTGGCGTCATCGGCCCAGGTGGCGCAGGCCTTGACGTCGTCGGTCGAAACCGTGCGGCCATCTTCAAAGCGCAGCAAGTTTTCCAGCAAAACCTTGATCGAATACGGCAGGTTGGATATATCGCCGAGGCCCGCTTGGGATGCCGCCTCCAGGCTGAAATAGTCGTAAGAAATGCCGCCGACGTCCAATTTGCGGCGGGTGTTGAGCGTGTCCTGTCCGGCCATGGAAAAGGTCCCCTTGAATGCGCGATCATATAGAAATTGCGATCATCGGTTGGAAATGCTGCAGTGCAGCATAGGTGTGCCGGAAGATCAATGCAAAAGCGTGTGTGCCGTCATATATCATACCCTAAGTACCATATACCATATCCGGCGTGTTCAAATTCACGGCATAATCAATTTTCAAATCAAGTCCCCATGTGCTTGATAATTTCATGACAATACCCCGTTTGTGACACATTCGGGCCACATTTGGACGCTTAACTCCAACCCATCGAACGGCGTGTTCAGGCTCCCTCCCAAACGTGCCACGGTAAAACAACCTCGGTTTCAATAGCCAAGTGATTCAGCTCAAGTCTTTAAGATAAGCCATGGACCTTCTCTAAACGACCCATTCCCCGGATTGACTCTCCCCTCATAAGTCAATCCGGGGAACGCCCCCTCCCTTCTCTTGTGCCGTGTTGCCCACACGAGTATTTTTCGGCCGGGTTCTTTGGAGCCCGGCCTTTTTGTTTGCTCAGCTTGTTATTTTTCAAGGATCGTTTAAGGTCGCGAACTCAAATTCAGGGGAAGATTAAGAACCAAACCGATGACCCGATTTTCAAGTGCCAAATTTCATGGCGAAGGCCTCGTCTGCGTGCGCGGGGAGCGGACGGTGTTTCAGGGTCTCGACTTTACCCTTGAGCCCGGCGGTGCGTTGATTTTGATCGGTCCCAATGGGGCGGGTAAATCGTCCTTGTTACGCTTGATGGCGGGGTTGCTGAAGCCCTATGCCGGGCGGTTGTTGTGGGACGAAGCCGACGCGCTCGATGACATTGACGAGCATGGCGCTAAATTGCATTACGTCGGCCATCACGACGCCATCAAACCGGTGCTGACGGCCAATGAAAATATTCGCTTTTGGGCCGAGTTGCGTGGTGCGGAAGCGAACGGCGTCGAACGTGCGCTTGATGCCTTTGATATCAAACACCTTTACGATGTCCCTGGACGGTTTCTTTCGGCGGGGCAAAAGCGCCGGGTGAATTTGGCGCGCATCATCGCCGCGCCGGCGCCGTTGTGGCTGTTGGATGAGCCCACCACGGCGCTGGATAAGGCCACCATCAAACGTCTGGAACACGCCATTCAAGCGCACCGCGATGCGGGCGGCATGGTGGTGCTGTCAACCCATGCCGACGTGGTCATGCCCGGCGCAAAGGTGTTGGATGTTTATCAATTCGCTTGCACAGCATCCTTCGATGAAAGGGTGATGGTGTAACGATGAGCGCATTTTTCACGCTGGTCCGCCGTGACCTTAATTTAGCATTTCGCCAGGGCTTTGATTCGCTCATGGTGGTGGCGTTTTTTGTGATTGCGGTGGTGCTGTTTCCGTTCGGCGTTGGCCCGGAACCCAATACGCTGGCGCGCATCGCAGCGGGCACCATCTGGGTGGCGGCGCTGCTGGCCAGTATGTTGTCGCTGGAGCGTTTGTTTCAGACCGATTATGAAGACGGCACGTTGGAGCTTCTGGCCTTGGCCCCGGTGCCGCTGGAAGTCACCGTCATTGCTAAAGTGGTGGCGCACTGGCTCACAACCGGATTGCCGTTGATTTTAACCGCGCCATTGTTGGCGGTGCTGATGCAACTGCCGACAGAGGGTTATATTGTGCTGATTGCGACATTGACGCTGGGGACGCCAACGTTGAGTCTGATCGGCGCGGTCGGTGCGGCGTTGATCTTGGGCTCTCGACGGGGCGGGGTATTGCTATCCTTGCTGGTGCTGCCGCTCTATATCCCGGTGCTGATTTTCGGCGTTTCGGCGGTGGATGCAGCCATCGGCGATCTGGGTGTGCGCCCGCATTTGTTGATTTTGGCGGCGCTGTTTGTCGGTACCTTGGCGTTGACGCCGTGGGCGTCGGCGGCGGCCCTTAGACAGGCACTGGAGTAAGGGTTGCCTCAATTACGCCATGCTTAGCAGCGAAAGTCTGGAAAATTGACCCGCTAGGCGCTACAACAACGCGCAAAATTACGCTTAACGCACCATAACGACAGGAAGCCCATGCATCGTTTTGCCAATCCCACCCGGTTTTTACGCATTGCCGCCGCAGTTCAGCCGTGGGTGATGTGGGTCACCATCGCGTTGTTCGGCGCGGGTCTTTATATGGCGCTGTTCACCGCGCCTGCGGATTATCAACAAGGCGAAAGCGTGCGCATTATGTATGTGCATGTTCCCGCCGCATGGATGGGTATGTTTTGTTATGCCGCTATGGCGGTAGCGTCGGCGGTGGCGTTGATTTGGAAACACCCCCTAGCCGATGTTGCGGCTAAGGCTACTGCGCCGGTGGGAGCTGCGTTCACGTTTTTGTCGCTGGCCACCGGCTCGTTATGGGGTAAACCCATGTGGGGCACGTGGTGGGTATGGGATGCGCGCCTGACCTCGATGTTGATTTTGCTGTTTTTGTACGTCGGTTATATGGCTTTGCAAGGCGCATTTGATGATCGTGCGCGTGGTGCCAAGGCATCGGCCATCTTGGCGTTGGTCGGTGCGGTCAATCTGCCGATCATCAAGTTCTCAGTCGATTGGTGGAATACCCTGCACCAGCCCGCCAGCGTGATCAAGATGGGTGGGCCATCCATTCACGCTTCGATGTTGTGGCCGCTGCTTTTGCTGGCATTGGCCTATAAGGGTTATTACATCTGGGTTCTTTTGGTGCGTATGCGCGAAGAGCTCACCGCCAATAAAGTCCGAATCCTGCGCTTAAAGCAGGTTCATGGTGGTTGATGGGCGGCTGAGGGAGAACGGGTGATGCAAGAATTTCTGTCCATGGGCGGATACGGCGCTTATGTGTGGCCGTCGTATATCATGAGTGCGGTGTTGTTGGTGGCGCTGTTGGCGGCTTCGCTGCGCGGCCTCAAATCGACCGAAGCTGAATTTGATCGCCTGAAGGCGGCCAATGGTCGACAAAAACAAGAACAAGAAACGGAGACTACCGATGGCCATGAAGCGTAAGCACAAACGCCTCACCTTTGTGATTATCGCCATGGCGCTGGTGGGCCTAGCGACGGGCTTGGTGCTTTTTGCGATGGGCGATGGCGTGTCGTTGTTTCATAGCCCCACCGACATTGCGAACAAACAGCCCGGCCCTGACCAGCGCTTGCGTTTGGGCGGTTTGGTCGAAGAAGGTTCCGTGGTGCGGGAAGAAGGCTCCGCCTTGGTGCGCTTCGTGGTGACGGATTTGGAAAATACCGTCCCCGTCACTTACGAAGGTCTGCTGCCTGATTTGTTCCGCGAAGGTCAGGGCATCGTCGCCGAAGGCCGGATGCAAAGCGGGGTATTCGTCGCTTCCGAGGTGCTGGCTAAACACGATGAAACGTATATGCCGCCAGAAGTGGCCGACGCCTTGAAGAAGTCCGGTCAATGGAAGGGCGGCGATGGCGCTGCCGGTCCGGCGGACGGAGCATTGGGCAAATGATCGTCGAACTGGGCCATTTTGTTTTGATTTTGGGGCTGATGGTGGCGCTGTTTCAAGCAAGCGTGCCGATGATCGGCGCGGCGCGGGGGGATCGTCAGTGGATGGCGTTTGCCGGACCCGCCGCCATGGTGCAGGCGGTGCTGGCCATCGCGTCGTTTTCGGCTTTGACGTATGCCTATGTGGTGTCCGATTTCTCGGTTTTGAACGTGGCCGCCAACTCGCATTCGCAAAAACCGATGCTCTATAAAATCTCGGGTGTGTGGGGCAACCACGAAGGCTCGATGATGTTATGGGTGCTGATCTTGGCGTTGTATGGTATGGCGGTGGCTGCGTTTGGCCGCAATCTGCCGCCCAGCCTCAAGGCCCGCGTGCTGGGTATTCAGGCGTTGATCGCGCTGGGTTTTTATCTGTTTATCTTGTTTACCTCCAATCCATTTGAACGCGTATTCCCGCCGCCTATGGATGGGAACGGTTTGAACCCATTGCTGCAAGACCCCGGATTGGCTTTTCATCCGCCGCTGCTCTATTTGGGTTACGTTGGGTTTTCCATCGCCTTTTCGTTCGCCATTGCGGCGCTCATAGAGGGCCGTGTCGATGCGGCGTGGGCGAGGTGGGTGCGGCCCTGGACCTTGGCGGCATGGGGCTCTCTGACGGGCGGCATCGTGCTGGGGTCGTGGTGGGCGTATTACGAGCTCGGTTGGGGCGGGTGGTGGTTCTGGGACCCGGTGGAAAACGCATCCTTTATGCCGTGGCTGGTGGGCACCGCGTTGCTGCACTCCTCCATCGTGGTGGAAAAGCGCAACACCCTAAAGGGATGGACGATCTTTTTGTCCATCGTGGCGTTTTCGTTTTCGCTGTTGGGCACGTTCATCGTGCGCTCGGGCGTGCTTTCAAGCGTTCATTCTTTTGCTTCCGATCCGGCGCGCGGCGTGTTTATTTTGGGCCTGTTGCTGATCGTGGTGGGCGGTTCTTTTACGCTGTTCGCGATTCGTGGGCCGCAGTTGAAATCCGGCGGTCTGTTCCAACCGGTGTCGCGCGAAGGCTCGTTATTGCTCAACAATTTGCTGATGACGGTGGCTGCGGCAGCGGTGCTGTTGGGCACGCTTTATCCCCTGTTTTTAGATGCCGTCGGCGGCGGTAAAGTGTCGGTGGGCGCACCGTTCTTCAATTCGGTGTTTATCCCGTTGATGGTGCCGACGATTTTGGTCATGGCCATCGGCCCGCTGTTGGCGTGGAAGCGCGGCGATTTGAGCCGTGCATTAAAACAATCGATCGCGGCATTGATCGCGGCGGTCGTCGTGATGGCGATCAATCTGGTGTTGGTCGATCGCGCCTCGGTCCTGTCGGTGCTGGGCATCGGTCTGGGGGCGTGGTTGATTTCGGGTACGCTGGTTGAGATTGCGGTGCGCATCAAGTTGTTTCAGGTGAGCTTGGGTCAAAGCCTGCGTCGGTTAGCAACCACGCCACGCTCGAGCTGGGGCATGACGCTGGCGCATGGCGGTCTAGGTGTCATCGTGTTTGGCATGATTGGCTCGACCGTGTGGGGCCTGGAAAGCATTCAGGTGATGAAACCGGGCGAGCACGTTGAGGTGGCAGGTTATACCTACACTTTTCAAGGCGTGCGCGAAGCTCAGGGACCCAATTACATCGCCACTGTGGGGACGATGGAAGTCACCCGCAACGCTCAGCCCTATACCGTCTTGTATCCGGAAAACCGGGTTTATCCGGTGGAGAATCGTCCTACCACAGAAGCCGCGATCGAAACCACGCTGGCCGCCGATCTTTATGTTGCGTTGGGCAATGAAGATGCCGCCACGGGCGGTTTTGTGGTGCGCATCTATCACAAGCCGTTGGTCGTGTGGATGTGGATTGGGGCGATGATGCTGGTGTTGGGTTCAATAGTGAGCCTCACGGATCGCCGCCATCGTATCGGTGCGCCGACGAAATCGCCGGGTAAATCGAAAGCGCATGGCGGAGCGGTCCAAGCCGCGCCGGCTGAATGACGGACGGGGCGGGTATGAAGCGTTTTTTGTATCTCATTCCATTGCTGGTGTTGTTGGTGGTCGGCGGTTTTTCGATCGTGCAGTTGAATCGCGTCGGTTCCGGTCAAGCGGTGAACGTGCTGCCTTCGGTGCTGATCGATAAACCGGTGCTCGAATTTGATTTGGCCGCTATTTTTGGGCGCGAGCGCGGATGGGGGACGAAGGACTTATTGGGCCAGGTGACGTTGGTGAACATTTTCGGGTCGTGGTGCGTGGCCTGTCAGATCGAGCATCCGTTTTTGGTGCGCATCAAGGAACAAGGCTTAGTGCCGATTTATGGCATCGACTGGCGGGAAAAAGACCCGCAAGCGGGACCGCGCTGGCTTGCGAAATTCGGCGACCCGTATACCGTGGTGGGCGATGATCCTAAATCCCACGCCGCCATCGCGTTCGGCGTCACCGGTGCGCCGGAAAGTTTTATCGTCGATAAACAAGGGGTGATCCGTTACAAACAGATCGGCCCCATTGACGCCGTCGTGTGGGAACAAACCTTGTGGCCTTTGATTCAGGAACTGCAAAAGCAATGAAACTGAAAGCCCTAATCGGCGCCCTGGCCATAAGCATGACCTTGTCGTTCGCCGTCGTCGCATTGGAGCCCAACGAGGTTCTTTCCGATCCGGCGCTGGAAGCGCGCGCCCGCGAGGTTGGCAAGCAATTGCGCTGCGTGGTGTGTCAGAACCAGTCCATCGACGATTCCAACGCCGAATTAGCGGGCGACATGCGCGTGTTGGTGCGCGAGCGCATTCGCGCCGGGGACAGCAACAGCGAGGTTCTGGCCTATATGGTAGATCGTTATGGCGATTATGTGTTGCTAGACCCGCCATTTAAGGCCTCGACTTACGTGCTATGGGTTGGCCCGCCGGCGATCGGCGTTTTGGGCTTGTGGTGGGTGGTGTCCTTTTACCGCCGCCGGTCAGGCTCGGGCGGTGAAGATGCCGCCGAGCAGACGCGTCAAGCTACGGTCCTAACGGATGAAGAGCGCCGCCGCCTAAATGCGCTGCTGAAGGACGATAACGAATGATAGCCTTTTGGATTGCCGCCATTGTCGCCACTGTAGGGGTGCTGATTTTTTTATTGTTGCCGTTGGCGCGTAAGCTCAAGGGCGATGCGACGCCTCAGCGGGCGGATTTTGACCTGACGGTTTATAAAGATCAATTGGCTGAGGTGGATCGTGATCTGGAGCGTGGCGTACTGAGTGAAAATCAAGCCCTGGCTGCGCGCACCGAGATCGAGCGGCGCATGCTTGCCGCCGCCGCAGATGAGGGTACCGATGCGGTGCCCGTAACGCCCGCCAATGCGCGGCTGACGGGCGCATTGATGATCGCAATCTTGGTTATCGTACCAGTGGGCGCACTTGGCCTTTATTACACCCTGGGCAATCCGGGCTTTAGTGATCGCCCCTTGAGCGAACGCATGGGGGAACGCGCACAACAACCCGATCCTGCAGATCGCGAAGCCCAACTTCGCGCCATGATTCAAGACATCAAGGCGCGTTTGGAAAAAGAGCCTAACGATCCCCGCAATTGGAATGTTTTGGGTAAAGCCTATGAAATGCTGGGTGATCAGAAAAACGCCATCGGCGCGTTTGAAAAACTGGTGGCGGTGACCGATCGTCACCCCGAGGCCTTGATCATCCTGGCCGAGGCATTGTTCGTGGATGCCGGTCAAGTGGTTACGCCGGATGCTTTGGCGTTGTTCAAGGAATCGCGCACTCAGGATCCCGCCAATCCAATGACCTATTACTACGCCGCCTTGGAGCGCCAACAGGCGGAGGATCGACAAGGGGCTATTGACGAATATTTGGGCCTGTTATCTGTAAGCCCATCCAATGGTCCGTGGGTGGCCGACATTCAAGGTCGTATCAAGGCGTTGGCTGGTGAATTGGGTATCGAGGTTCCTGTGGCGCAAATGTTGCCTCCGGCAGACTTGACGCCCGCGCCCGAAGCTCCCGTAGCGGGTGCCGCGGGAGGACCATCCGCGGCGCAGGTGCAACAGGCCCAGGAGATGTCGCCCGAAGAGCAGCAGGCGATGATCCGCTCTATGGTTGAACGGCTTGCCGCCAAGATGAAGGATAATCCGGACGATTTGGCGGGCTGGCAACGTTTGGCGCAGGCTTATACCGTGCTGGACGATCAAGCTGGGCTGGCTGAAGTCGAGGCGCAGATCAAGCGGCTTGGCGGAAAGTAAGCGCACCCTTACGCACCATTCCATCGCATGATCCCATATATCGTTATGCACATCTAAAGATTATATTCCACTTTATCGACTATATGCATACGTGTACAATTTGCCATCCCTTTGAAACAGGAGATGGCGATGACGCAAACTTCGGTCAAAGTGACGATCTTTTACGTTATGGTTGCGACGTTGTGGATCATTTTGTCGGATTGGATTGTTCAGGTCTCCTTTCCATACAATATCAATGCGATGCAAGGCTATAAGGGCCTAATCTTTGTCGTCGTTACGGCGTTTTTTCTCTATGGAATATTAAAGGCGGAACTGGCGCAGCGGGAACATCTGCAGCAGGATCTGCAAGTGGTGCTCGACAATATCGAACCGGGCGTGCTCATGTTTGACGACAAGTTACGGTTAAGACTTTGGAATAAGCGCTGGCACGATATTGTTGATTTTCCTGCAGAAATTTGTCAATCGGGACGTTCGCTGGATGATATTTTGCCCATGGCGGTGGATCGGTTTTATTCCGGCGATGAAGATTCCGTAGCTTTTGCGGCCAAGTGTCTTGAGCGGTTGCTGGCCGGAATCAACGACACTTTCGCTGTAGGTGAATTCAACTACCACGTTTTTTCACAGCGCCTTGCCGGCGGTGGATTGGTGATCGCCTGCACCGACGTTACCGAGGCTCACGAGATGGAGGAGCGGCTGCATCAAGCGGAAAAGATGGATGCTATCGGCAATTTGGCTGGCGGCGTTGCTCACGATCTTAAAAATATGCTGCTGCCCATTATCAGTCTGACAGAAATGACGATGAGGGATTTGCCAATCGAAAGCCGGGAACGGCTGCGCTTGGTAAAGGTGCTACAGGCTGCCGATCGCGCCCGCACGTTGGTGGAGCGCATCCATGCGTTTAGTCATAAGCAAGAAGGCAAGAAGACGGTTGTCGACGTGCGTGAGATTATGGACGAAACGCTCAATTTTCTTCAATCCTCCATGCCCAAAACCATTACCTTAGAAACATATATTTCGCAGGAAAATATGCCGATATGCGCCGAAGCTACGCTTATCGAGGCCGCCTTGCTGAATTTAGCGTCTAACGCTGCCGACGCCCTAAACGGGAATACGGGGAGGGTCAGATTTTCGGCGGAGCCGGTGCATGTTGATGCGGAATCAAAACTTCGGCTTTCCGTTCCTAAATCGGGCGCTTACGCGAAACTCTCTGTTGTGGACACAGGTTCCGGCATGGATACGCAAACCCTCCAGCACATCTTTGAGCCCTATTTTACCACCAAGCAGCGCGGCGAAGGGAGCGGGCTTGGATTGCCTTTGGTGCAAAAAGCTGCCCTGGAACATGGCGGTAACGTTTTGGTGAGCAGCGCATTGGGGAAGGGCGCAACGTTTGACGTCTATCTGCCCTTGTATGATGGCACAGCGTCTCATGATATTTCGCCTTTGATTTGAGACAGCGTAAAAGACGAAGGCCCGGGTTTCCCCGGGCCTTTTGTTTGTAGGGTTCGGGCCCTAAAGATCACTGGGTCATCATGTAGCTGATGAAGTCGACCTTTTCTTGCGGAGTGCATTCGCGCCCGATGACGCCTTGGCAGTTGCGCAAAAACCATTTGGCGACCTTTTCCGGATCGGTATAACGGTCAGGGGTGCGCGAAACGGCCAGTGGGTCAATGGGCTTGCCAGTGCGGGTTTCGCCGCCCTGTTGCGGGCTTTTGCCATGGCAAGTGGTGCAGTTCGGCGTATCGGGTTTGCCGCCGCCATAGTTCGGCACGCTCTCGGTCTGCAAGTACATCTTTTGGCCATTGGCCGGGTTAGCCGGGCCGGCGCCGAAGCTGGCGATGATGTCTTCACGCGGTCCGGCCTGTACCGGGGCGCTGACGGCCAGCGCAGTCGCGCTAATGGCTAAAGCTAAGGCGAGTGTTTTCAGGGCGTTCATGGTGTTTACTCCTTCGGTATTTTGATTTTTTGATCGTCGAAGCGGCCGCTGTAATGGTCGGTATGACAGCCGCCGCAATTGGATTTTACGCCGACTTTTTTGAGTTTGAAGTAATCCGGGTTGACGCCTTCGTGCTTGCGTACCCAGTAAGGTGTTGCGGTAATTTGATAAGGCGCCTTGGGGTCAACGATGCTAAAGCGATTGGATGCTTCGGTATCCCACTTGTCGCCGCCGTAGGTGGTGAGGTAAGCGGTGATTTCGACTAAGGCGTCTCCGGTCAATGTTGCATCTTCGCCGAAATGGTCGTCTAAGTTTTCCAACATTTGTTTCCAGCTATCGGAAGATAGGAGACTGGGATGGAACGGCAGGTGGCAGTCGCCGCACTCGGTTTCATAGGGTTCGTTGGCGGGCAGTGCGAGCAAGCCCGAAGGCGGCAGGGTGGAAAAAGTCCACAAAACGGATCCCGCCAGCGCCACGAATGCAGCAATTACGGTGATGGCGGCCAAGGGTCTAGCCTGACGGTGGGACAGCTCAGGGGTCCCGGCGGGAACTTTCTTGAGCCCGGAAATCATCGACTTCACCAGATTTTCACCCGTGAGTTTGATTTCCACATAAACCCCGCCGACGTGTGCAACGATCATCGCCGCTAGCAAAATAACAAAGGCGTTGTGTATGCTTGCGGCCACGTCGCCAACGGCGTAAGACGCGACACCGGCCAGCGGGCCTTGGTTTTCTTCGCCACCCAGCACCAATAAGCCCGACAGCGTAATGACAGTCAGTACAAATAACAGGCCGAATACCATGATTGATCCGGTTGGGTTGTGGCCGATGTAGTGCTTCACCGGGCGCAAGGTTGCCAGTTCCTTCATGTGCTCCAAAATGTGTACGGGGCTGAAGGTAAAGGTTTCTAGGCGCGAATATTCGCTGCCGAAAAGGCCCCAGGTGAGGCGAAACACCAGCAAGACAACGGTGATGTATCCAGCCCACAGGTGGATGCCCATGGTGTTTTCCGGGAATATATAG
>Ga0299912_10003422_pt1 | contig 12945 bp, 12 predicted proteins | sample RVTome_2_FD_207667 | JGI IMG/M metagenome (GOLD analysis project Ga0299912, IMG submission 207667) | Soil microbial communities from uranium-contaminated site in the Upper Colorado River Basin, Wyoming, United States - RVT95D214 (version 2) ...
TGTCCGCGGTGTCAGGGTTGCTGACGAGCGGTGACATCGAGCAGCACACGGGGAGGCTGCGGTGATGGGCGGGCCTATCCTTTAGTAGCCCACTTCCCGTTTGGTCCGCCGAGCCCTCGCGCATAAGGCCATGACGCTGACCTCGCAGCGGCTCCCCCCATCCCCGACTATAGGCGCCGGGGGCCGGTCTCGGCCGTGGACGGGGCCAGCCCAGCAGGATCGGTATCTGCGACGAAACAAAAGCCTGCAGGTTGGGTGGCGCTGAGTGCAGAATCCGGCACCGGGAATCCTAGCGTAATCGCTGCCGGTGGCCCAAAATCCTTCTGCCCGATGTCAGCATCAACAACCGCGCTGGCGACTCCTCGTCCGGACAGTCGGCCGAGAAGGTAGGCCGAAAAAAGAACTCTTGCCGACGTCATTGTCAGCGCCAGCAGCAGAACCCGATTTCATCGCTCGCGAATGATAAGGTCTGCCGCCTCTCGCCACGCTTCAGGAACATCAACGCCCTGGATCTTCGTGTGTGGCATCGGCACGTTTGACCTGTTCCAGCGCCTCCTTGGAAAACGTAATGCAAGCCTTACCTCTGAGTGTTGCGCAGGCATTGAGCTGCCTCAAACCGCCGCCGCCTGATCTCTCAGGCCGTCACCGAGACTCGGCCCTAGGCCCGGAGCATCAGGACGCGATCTCTGCTTGAAACCTGTATTCATGCCCAACTAACCTAAAAATGATAACCGCCGTTCCCGAAGGTCTGCAGGGTCATGATAGTCGCTCTTTCTCTGCAGGAGAGATGTCGGGCGGCAGCGGTAATGAGGAACACATGCTTGAGAGCCTTACTGTCGAAGACGTCAAGCGGATCTCTGAGCTTGCCAAAGCAGCCCGTGACGTAAGGGATGAGATCCTGAGACCGGTTCACCAGCAAGACTTAGGACAACCAAAACCAGCCCGTGGAAAGCACGATCCTGCCGCAGCCTTGGGTCTTGACCCTGTTCCCTTTGACCATCCTACGCGCAAGGTTCTGCGAGAGGCGATAGACGCGCTGTCAACCCCAGCCCGCCGCGAACTTCTGGCCCTGGTCTGGATCGCCCAGGGCGATTACGGAGCCGCGCAGTTGGCCAAGGCTGTTGCCGACGCAGCATCGATCACCGATCTTTCAGTAGACCGGTTTACGAGCGAAGCTGATCTGCACGAGCTGCTCACGAAAAGCCTCTATGAGCTTAAACTGACCTAGGAGTCCATTTCTACTGCGCCTGATCGATGGATTGCGTCGATCACCCCGGGTGAGGCGGCACACTCTGCTCATGATCAATGTGTGCTTTTGGCCGATGCTGTCGAAAAAGGCGTTGTTGAGTCCGTCGAACAGTGATTCCGTCTGCTGATGTTCTACCGGCAACGGAGGGCTCGGCGATAAAGGGGCGGCAGACACGGGACTAGGGCAGGCTGTTCTACGAGTTTCACCTCCATGATCGCGCGCCGAGGAACCATTTGCCTCGCGCCATCGATGTCGTCGTAACGGCGGCGCTGGCGGGCCTGCGTGAGGAGCTTGAGCCCCCTACAGCGACATCGGCCGCCTGTCGGTCGATCCGGAACTCATGATCCGGATGCTTATCGTCGGCAGTTGGCCCGAAGCAGCCAGGCGCAAACAGCGGTGCAAAGTCCGCTCATAGGTGCTGATCTGACGGAGTTAGCTTGCAGTTCTGACTTCGGCTGCTGACCCTGGCTGTGTGAAAAGAACCGCCATTCTATGATTCACCTGCTGATTCTGCGGGGGTGATGATGAAGCGGTTCGTCGAGGGGATAGATCGTGGGCAGTCGACGCTTCTGCCGGAGTGCCTTGACGACTGGATCGACGAGGAGAACCCCGTTCGCGTGATCGACGCCTTCGTCGATGCGCTCGATCTCGGCGCTCTCGGATTTGACGGCATCGAGCCGGCAGCGACAGGGAGGCCCGGCTTCCATCCCTCGGTTCTCTTGAAGCTCTGCATCTACGGCTATCTCAACCGCGTGCAGTCGAGCCGGCGGTTGGAGCGCGAAGCCGGACGCAATCTGGAGCTTCTCTGGCTCTTGGGCCGTCTCGTGCCCGACCACAAGACGATCGCCGACTTCCGCAAGGACAACGGCCCTGGGGTGCGCCAGGTCTGCGCACGCTTCGTGGAGCTGTGCCGCGAGCTGGGACTGCTCGCGACGGCGAGCGTCGCCATCGACGGCAGCAAGTTCAAGGCGGTCAACAACCGCGACCGCAACTTCATGAAGGGCAAGATGGAGCGCCGTCGTGCGCAGCTGGAAGAGAGCGTTGCGCGCTACCTCAACCAGCTCGAGACAGCCGACCGGCAGGAGCCGACGGAGACGCTCGCGGCCAAGGCAAAGCATCTCAAGGAGAAGTTGGCGAAGCTCGACGGAGAGATGAAGCGCCTCGAGGCCTACGAGAGGAAGATGCTCGCTCACCCGATCAGCAGATATCGCTGACCGATCCCGACAGCCGATCGATGGCAACGAGCGGGCGCGGCTCGGGCGTCGTCGGTTACAACGTGCAAGTGGCCGTCGAGACGGACAACCATCTGATCGTGACGCATGAGGTGACGACCTCGGGATCGGACCGCTCCCAGCTGGCGCGCATCGGCAAAGCCGCGAAAGCCGTTATGCGAACCGACGCCCTCGAAGCTGTTGCCGATCGCGGCTACTTCAACAGCCCGGAGATCCTCGAGTGTCACGAGGCCGGCATCACGGTGACGCTGCCAAAGCCGATGACCTCAGGCGCCAAGTCGGAGGGCCGCTTCGGCAAGCAGGACTTCGTCTATCTGCCTCATGAGGATGTCTATCGCTGCCCGGCCAGCGAGCGACTCAAATACCGATACTCGAACGAGGAGGATGGAAAAGAGCTGCGGCGCTACTGGACAACAGCATGCCCGACCTGTCCGCTGAAATCGAAATGCACGACGGGACCGGAGCGAAGAATTACGCGGTGGGAGTATGAGCAGGTGCTCGAAGCCGTGCAGCAGCGATTAGATGCCAACCCGAACGCGATGCGCCAGCGGCGCGACTTGCGCTCTATCCGCAGCCAATCCGCGGAGTACCGAGCGTCGAGTACCTGCCAGGCCCGCATTCCCGCATCGCCAAATGACGGGCGTAGTTGTCAGAACCGTTCATATCGAATGAGCTCGCTCACGGGTCGTCGCGCCGGGCGCGCCGGTGCCTCGGCCGGGTAGCCGATCGGCATCAGCGCGATCGGCCGCAGATGAGCGGGCGCGGCAAGTATCGCGGCGACGCGGGCCTCATCGAAGGCCCCGACCCAGCAGGACCCGAGGTCTTGCGCCGTGGCGGCGAGTTGCACATAGGCCGCTGCGAGGGTTGCATCCTGCACGCAGAACAGACCGGCCCCGCGCTCGCCGTACCTCTTTTCGCTGCGCCGTGTGTCGGCGAAGAAGACGAGGACGATTGGTGCTTCGGCGATAAAGGCCTGGCCGAGTGCTGCCTCTGCCAGGTGCGCTTTCGCCTCGGACCTTTCAGCGATAAGGATGAGATATGCTTGCAGATCGCCAGCAGAGGGAGCCAAGCGCGCTGCAGCGACAATCGTCTCGATCTTTGACCGCTCGACGGGCGTTGGGCGGTAGGCTCGAATCGAGTGCCGATGATCGATTGCCTCGAAAAGTTCCATTGACTCTTTCCACCCAAAATAGGTTCTGGTCGCCCGTAGACCTGCTACCCGCGTGGGATCTCCGGCCTTGATCGAGATCAACGCGATGAGCGGCGTTGTGCGGTCCAAAGGGCGAGCAGTGAGGGGTTGCCGATGACCGGACTCAAAGATCTAGATGTGGCAGTTTCTGCAACCGAGGCATGGCTCGGCGACCTGATGCAGCGCCTCGGATGGCAGGACCGGGAGAGAGCGTATCTAGTCCTGCTCGCCGCATTGCATGCCTTGCGCGATTGTCTTCCCTTCGAAGAGGCAATCTACGTTGGCGCGTGTTTCCCGCCGCTATTGCGCGGGCTCTACTACGAAGGCTGCCATCCAAAACGCCGCACAATAAGAAGCCGCAAGGTCTTTCTGGAGCGTATCCATGACGGCGTGCATCGCGATCCGGGCATCGACCCCGAGCAGGTCGCCCATGCCATCTTCGCTCTTCTGGCCGCGCGCTTGCCTGCGTCCGAGGTCGAGGAAGCAAAGGCCGTCACGCCGGAGCCGCTACGCGCGCTCTGGCCGAGCTGAGCGGGGCCTTCTGGCGCATGCTTTCGGCGGGCCGCGCCCCTCATTGAAGCGGTGTCACCGACCCAAGCAGGATGAGGGCTAATGACCGACGCCGATTGTGTAGCCTTCCTGCAGTGGGATGACAAACTCGGTCTTGGTTGGCGTGCTCCCCGTCACCGATGCCAGCCTGATTGTGCGAATCCGGCTATTTCCAACCTCGAGTGAGGAGATGATGGAGAATGGCACGGAAGCGCTACACGACAGAGCAGATCATCGGTCTTCTCCGGGAAGCGGAGGTTCGTCTCGGACAGGGTCAGGCGATCGGCACGATCTGTCGAGGCTTCGGCATCTCGGAGCAAAGCTATTACCGCTGGCGGCGTGAGTACGGGGGACTTCAGATGGACCAGGTCAAGCGGATGAATGACCTGGAGCTGGAGAACCAGCGCGCAGAAGATGGTAAGCACGCCGAGCGTGAGACCGACGTCGCCCCACACCTCGGCCACCTCGTTGGCAGCGTCCGTCTGCAGCAGCACCGTGCCGTAGCGGTCGAACACGGGCGGCAGCTCGACGCGCAGCTCTTTGGCGGGTGCGGTGAGCAAGCCGACGAACCAGGCCGGCGCCGGGTTTTCCGGATTGGCGGCTTGCGAGGCACGCACGACCCGGCCGTTGACGGTGAGGGTGGCGCGCAGGTGGCGGTCGCCCTGGAAGTCGGCGATGAGCGAGGCCAGCCGGCGCGGCGGGTCGGTCGCATCCCAATCGTCGACCGCATTGCGCGCGACGCGCCCGCCGACGGCGATTGCCGCCTGCATCTCGGTCTCGATCTTCTTGACCGCGTGCCAATAGGTGAACGTGGCGCCGGCCACGAGGCTGAGCAGCAGCGTCACAAAGATCGAGAACAGCAGGCGGCTGCGCAGGGACAAGCGGGTGTGCTCCTCGAGGCTCGGCTATTGTCGCACCGAAAACCCTTATGAATAAAGTAACAGTACGCCGCGCGAGCGGCGAAGGCAAAAGGGGCGGCGTTGCGCGTTCCGCGGGGCTATGGGGGAGCACTTTGAATGGCAGGCGTCTACCAAAAGCACGGCCGCTGGTGCGAACGGAGGCCGTCGAAGGCACGCAAATCCGGCGGCATACGCCGTCTGGGCGCTCGTCGCGCGTGATCACGCCCGGCAATAGCGCTCGGACGTGTGCGAGCGAATTTGATTTGAGGATGCAACTAACGAATCGAACTACAACGTTGCACGCGAAGCGACCACAGGCTTAGCGAATGGCGACTCTTCACGACGTGCTCATGGACATCGGGTGGTTCTTCACGCTCCCGGTCGTGCAAGTAGCTTTGGGTGCAATAATCGGCGCCGCCGCCTCGTTGGCAGGCACTTATCTTCTCCTCCGAAATCAACAGCGCGCAGCTGGTATCGAATGGATCACAGCATATGTGGCCAAGATCGAGGCCATTTTGCGCGAGCTAAAACTGGTTCGAGGGAGATTGACTGGGATGACAACAAGCACATTGCGGAGTGGTCCGGCAACTTCGATCACACGGCTGAAATCTTCTTTAAGAATGGCATGTTGCTGCCACACGGAGCCCGTGATGAGTTGAATAGCCTTGCCAAGCGGGGGAGACTTGCTCACTCGATCCTAAAAATGAAGGATCGAAACGAGAAGAAGATCGAGGCGTGCATCAAAGCGCTTGAGGACGGAGAAGGGGAGCTCGATGGCATCAAGGAACTGAAGGGGCCTGAACTTGGTCTTGTGATGCTGCACTTCATGACGGCTTATCGCGGGGTCCTGATCGCAGTTTACGATGACGCGGAGGTGACCCTTGAAACAATACTTAGAATTTCCAAATTGGTAAGGCGAGCGCCGAAACTGAGACCGCCCGCTGAACCTACTCTAACGCCCGACGTGATGAGCGTCGGGCGTTAGCGTGCTTAGAGCGCGTTCAACACGTCGAGCACTTTCTTCGACGTAGGATCGTACGGCGCACGCATGCCCGCAGCGCGCAACGCACGTCGCGCCCTCACGCCGTCGATGTATGACGTGACTGGTTCGTGCCCGCTTATCGACAGCTAAGTTCCCAATGCCCCGGAGCCACGCCTCCGCATGTTGGAAACGCGCAACCGCCACGCTAGTTACCCTTGGGAGTTTTGAAATCTGCAATTGCGCGTTCAAAGGCCTTTCGCTGCTCAGCGTCCTCGCGCGCTTTCTTGTCGTCTTCAAGTATCATGATGATCGACCGCCGCATCACGTCAAAATACGTGAGGCAAGCCGCCTCGCTCAGCTCGTGTATTTCGATACTTAGGATTGAATAGAGCTTTCGATTGGCCACTAGAAATTCTGGAAGATGCTTCCTCAGAAGCAGTACCTTCTCCTCCATCCTTAGCTTTTTGAAGTCGGCCTCATCCCACTTCTCGGCCTCCTTGAACTCCTCAAAGCGGTTATCGATCAAGCTCTCAAAAATCCGACGTAGGTACACGAAAGATCCAACGCCAACGCCATGCGCGACGAGCCCAACGGCCTTGTGGAACTCAGATGCTAGAGCGGGCGACAGGAGCTTTCGATACTGCTTGAACTCGTCATTCGCGATATCAGCTAGCGAAGGTAGTTGGCCGAACTTCTGGACAATCATATTCTTGATCTCGAACCAGTACTGGACGGTGTGGGCTCCGTCGCGAGTGCACCTAATTGATAGATTGTCGTCCGCCCAGCGACTTTCTATGCGGTTCCACGGATCGCCGGCTGGGATGCGCGCTGCGATCACTTCGAATGTCGCATCGCGGCCGCACCCGGGGCAGTGTCCATCAACCCGAAGCTCTTTGTGCCCGTATAGCTCTGCGACACGGTTGCGGTTTTGGCCGAGGCTGTAATGAGCATAGAGCGGCACTTCGAAAAGGAACTGTTGAAGCGACTCAAGGACCGGAGGTGCATCAGCGAGCGGCGGCGATACCTTTGTCATTTTTGCCTTCCCATGGCTTCAATCCGTGCTCGCTTGGTTCCGAACAACTCGATGACAAAATTTCGCAGCGAAATATCGACAGCGCCAAAATCGCGCGTAACTCATTGATTTCATTGGTGCGGACGGAGGGAGTCGAACCCTCACGGGCCTTTCAGCCCTCAGGATTTTAAGTCCTGTGTGTCTACCAGTTCCACCACGTCCGCTGGAGCCAGGCGCGCCTTTATGCGGCGCTTTGCCGGGTGCGCGCAATGCTGCTGCTCCCCTCCGGTGCCCCGTGGCGGATGGCGCCCAGGAGCAGCACGTACAGCAGCACCGCATTGAGCGTGTGCCATAAGAAGTGCGTGCCCACGCCACGCCCGCCGCGCACGGCCCAGGTGCACACCTCGAGATCGATGGTGCGGAAGGTCATGGCGGCAAAAAAGAAGACGGCCGCGGCAAGGATGTAGCCCGCCGCTCGATGCCCCTGCCACAGAAGCAGAGTGCCGACCAGCACCAGCGCGACAAAGGCCGGCGCGTAGCCCAACGTGCCGTTGAAGCAGCGCTTACCAGCGGCGCGCGTCATCGGCAGCAGCTCGTTGCTGCAGTGAATGCCTTGCGCGAACTTGACGCTCGCGTAGAAGGCGACGAGCGCCACCGCTACGACGATCCACGGCGCACCGGCAAAGCGGCGCAGCGCATAGCCGAGGTAGGCGAGCATGAACAGCGAGATGGGGATCGTGTCGAACGGGATCGCCCACACCGTTGCGTAGGTGTGAAAGAGGAAGCTCCCCGTCCCGATCGCAATGACGAGCGCTACGAGCAGCCATTCGAACAGCGCGCGATCGCTGCGGGGCGAACGGGCGAGCTGCCAGGCCGCGATCAGCCCGGCGATGATGAAGGCGCCGTTGGAAATCGCATTCAGCGGCTCGGCCCAGAACGAGGCGTCGCCGCCGCGCTCGCAATAGCTGTAGACCTTGCTCCAGTCCATGCGGTCCGCGCGCCTTTTAGTCCTTGCGCGCCTCGCGCATCGACCGGTCGAACGCGGCCCAGGTCATGAAGTGGGGCTGGTGCTTGCCGCGCGGCCGCCAGCGCACGCCGCCCTTGCTGACGATCAGCTCGCCGAACTTGCCCTCGCCGTCGTTGACCATGAACACGATGCCGTTCTCCTCGCGGCTCAGCGGGTGATTGGAGATGTTGACTTCGACCGAATGGGCCATGGTGCGTTCCTTCGCCCCGTTACTCTTTCTTCTCCGGCACGGCGACGCGGATGTGCAGCTCGCGCAGCTGCTTCGGCGCCACCTCGGACGGCGCGCCCATCAACAGATCGCTGGCCTGCTGGTTCATCGGGAACAGCGAGATCTCGCGCAGGTTCTTCGCCCCGACCAGCAGCATGACCATGCGGTCGATGCCGGCCGCCATGCCGCCGTGCGGCGGGGCGCCGTACTGAAAGGCGCGATACATGCCGCCGAAGCGGGCTTCCACCACCTCCGGCCCCAACCCGGCAACGCCGAACGCCTTGATCATCGTGTCCGGCTTGTGATTGCGGATGCCGCCCGAGGCGATCTCGAAGCCGTTGCAGACGATGTCGTACTGATAGGCTTTGAGGCGCAGATAATCCTCGTCCGACTTTGCAGCCTCGAGCGCCTCGAGACCGCCCTGCGGCATGGAAAACGGGTTGTGCGAGAAGTCGATCTTCTTCTCGTCCTCGTTCCACTCGTAGAACGGGAAGTCGACGATCCAGGCGAGCGCGAACTTAGACTCGTCGATGAGCTTCAATTCCTCGCCGATGCGCGTCCTCGCATCGCCTGCGAACTTGTAGAACTTCGCCGGGTTGCCGGCGGCGAAAAACACCGCGTCGCCTTCCTTGAGGCCGAGCTGATTGCGGATCGCGTCGGCCCGCTCCGGACCGAGGTTCTTGCCGACCGGTCCTGCCGCCTCGTTCTCGCGATAGAAGATGTAGGCGAGCCCAGGCTGCCCTTCTCCTTGCGCCCAACCGTTCATGCGGTCGCAGAACGCGCGCGATCCGCCGCCCTTCGCGGGGATCGCCCACACCCGCACCTTCGGGTCCTTGTCGATCATGCCGGCGAAGATCTTGAAGCCCGAGCCGCGGAAGTGCTCGGTCACATCCCGCATCTCGATCGGGTTGCGCAGGTCCGGCTTGTCGGTGCCGTACTTGGCGATCGCCGTCTCGTAGGGAATGCGCGGCCAGCTCTGCGTGACCGACTTCGCCTTGCCGCCGCCAATCGACGCGAATTCCTCGAACACGCCGGTCATCACCGGCTCCATCGCCGCGAAGACGTCGTCCTGCGTAACGAAGCTCATCTCCACGTCGAGCTGATAGAACTCGCCCGGCAAACGATCAGCCCGCGGGTCCTCGTCGCGGAAGCACGGCGCGATCTGGAAATAGCGGTCGAAGCCCGACACCATCAGCAGTTGCTTGTACTGCTGCGGCGCCTGCGGCAGGGCGTAGAACTTGCCCGCATGAATACGCGAGGGGACGAGAAAGTCGCGCGCGCCTTCCGGCGAGGACGCGGTGAGGATCGGCGTCGAGAACTCGAAGAAGCCGGCCTCCGTCATGCGCCGGCGGATCGACGCCGTGATCGCCAGCCGCTGCATGATGTTCTTGTGCAGGGTCTCGCGCCTGAGATCGAGGAAGCGGTACTGCAGGCGCAGGTCTTCCGGGTAATCCGGCTCGCCGAACACCGGCACCGGCAATTCCTTCGCCGCCGACAGCACCTCGATCTCGCCGGCGAACAGCTCCACCTCGCCGGTCGGCAGCTCCGCATTGACCGTGCCCACGGGCCGCGCGCGCACAGCTCCGTCGACGCGGATCACCCACTCCGAGCGCACGGCTTCCGCCGCCTTGAACGCCGGGCTGTCGGGATCGGCGACCACCTGCGTGATGCCGTAGTGATCGCGCAGGTCGATGAACAAAAGCCCGCCGTGGTCGCGCACGCGGTGCACCCAGCCCGACAGGCGCACGGATTTGCCGATGTCGGGGGCGCGCAGCGCGCCGCAGGTGTGCGAGCGGTAGCGGTGCAGCGGGGCGCCCGATGCGGGCTCCCCAACCTCTGCCGCCTGCGCGGCGGGCGGCGCTCTCTTTGATTGCTTCGTCGCCTTCGCGTCCGCCATCGTGCTGCCCGTTCCAGTGTCGCGATTTGTCATGAAGATCGCGGGAAAAGCGCATGCGCTCTGGAGGTTGTCAAGGATCGGCTTGTCAAGGCTTGGGGCGCGCCCAGCCGAGCTTCACCAGGGCGCCCTGATAGCGCTCCCGTGCGAGACCGCGGTGGTGGCGCAGGCAGACGAGCTCGTCTCCGAGACAGCGCTTGCGGCGGCGGCATTTCTTGATGGTGCAGACGCGCGGCAGTCCCGCCGCCGAGGCGATCAAGCGGTCGAACAATTCGGCTTCCTCGTCGCTGACCTCACCGGACACCGCCGCGGCCGTGGATTGCTTTGCGTCGTTCTTGCCTTGCGCCGTTCGCGCCATGCGTTGGCTGTTCCTCGGTTGAATGGTGACGCCCGACGGGCGAGCGTCTCCTGGTTCCTCGTGTGAGTTGTGACGCCTTGCGGCGAGCGTCTCCTGGTTCCCGGGTCGCGCTCGTTTCACTCGCTTGCCCGGGATGACACCGCAAGAATTGTCATCCCGGACGAGTGACGGCGAAGCCGGAACGAGATCCGGGACCCAGCACATGTCCGGTCGAAGACCCCGCATAAGTGTGCGCATGCCTTCCCGATCTCGCGGGCGCGAGCCCCGAGGGATGTCAAAGAGCCGAGGGAGCGCGGGCGCCAAACGACCGCCATCCAGAATCAAAAGCCAGCAGCCTTTCGGCGCCCGCGGGCGGTGATTTCGCAGTGCCGAGGGTGCTGTCACATCGTCAGCGAGCCGGTCGGTCCCACCCGCGCTTCTCGCGCCGGGCTATCGTCGTTCCGGGACCTTGGGCGACTGCGGCGCTCGTAACGCGTGAGCGCCGCCGCTGCGCGAAGGGCTGCCGTGCATGCCGTTGCCGGCGCTGCGCGGCCTCGATCGCCTGCCCCGGGATGTGAGGAGAGCTATCCTCGCGACGGCCGCGCGAACGGAGCACGACCGGCTCACCCGGGCACCGTCCCTGCCCCGCGTCAGACGCTCAGCTGATACGTCCCTCGTGCGGGCAGGGATGGGGGGAGTATGGGGGAGGAAGTGGGGGCGGGGATTATTTTGACGTTTGCCCGAGCCACAACTAGACGGCAACTGCCGGCACCTGTCGTCGCACTGCCTGAATCACTCGCCATCTTCCGAAACCTCGGCCTCAACTCCCGCTCCGACTACATCACTCAGCTTACCAACGATGATCCTTTCGACTCGAGCATCGGCGACTACAAAGCGATAAACCTGCTTGCCCCCGAGTTCGCTAGGAATGGTGCCGCTCTGTCGAACTAAGCCAACATCTTCCCAACTCTTAATCTTCACACGAGCCCCTTGATCGCCGATCTTGAACGCCGACTGAACATCTTTATTCACAAACGTTTGCAGTCCCAGGCGAAGAACTTGCTGAAGCTGCTTTGCGGGGAACCAAGAACCAATGGTCTCGACCACATACTTATCCTGACCGAGATTGATGGATTTGTGATCGAGGAGGTCCGAAACTCTATCGTCACGAACGTCGTGCTCCCGAACAATGATATCCATTAACTTAATCAACTCCCGCGGCGAATAAACCGCCATCGCAGCCAATTGCGCAAAAATTGCGTCAGGGTCCAAGCCCTTATCAAGCAAACCGGAAAAAGATAACCTGCCTCCTGAATAGAACGTAACGCGAGCCTCAATCATCTCACGCAAGCTTTCAGTATTCCACGTGATATTGGCGTGAGCTATCTTATCTAGTCGAACAGGGTATTTATCGTTAAAGTGCTGCTGCACATTGCTCCACAAAAATAATATCCACGAGAACCCGGGAACTTCAAGCAGTTGAATGTGCGCCAATAGGGGATACACTAGGCTTGCGGTTGCTTCCGCCGAATTCGAAGTGCCTGGAGTTTCGTCCACTTTATCGACAAGCACGCAGACGCCCGAATAGCCGAAGCATTTTACAAATTCGGCAAGCTTGCCGAGAGTCGCGCGAACAGCTGTGGGCGCATCGCCCACGAGCGATTTGAGCAAGGCTTCTGCCGGCGCTGAGATATCTATTGAACCATCAAGCTCCTTCTTCGTAAGCGCGTTTACAGCCGCTGCAACAATCTTGCTAATAGCGTCCCAATGCTTACCTGCCCAAACGGCGCTTTTTGTCGTCCAAGCGCTGTTTAATAGCTTTAGAGTGTCAGACGTGGAAATGTTTCGCTCCATCTCTGGTACCGACAGGTAGAAACCCTTGATTAGAGCAAGAACCAGAGTTCTTTCGTCATTATCCAATCCTTCGATATATATCGAACGCTCATCATCCTCCAGAGAGGATAACCAGACCAGCATTTGCTCGATGACTGCGAAAGCAGCTATGCGGATAATATCCTTATCGGAAAGCCTACCTTTAGCAAAAATGCTCTGGATCGCGGAATAATCTGTGAGGTTTACAATAAAGGTTGATTCCTCATCGGCCTTATCGTTAGCGGATACTCCTTTCCATATTTCGTTGTAGACTGTGATACGCGTAGCGCTCTTACCTGCCCCTCTATTTCCAAAAAGTATAAATGAGCTAATCGCCTCCGCTCTATCCACGATCGCTTGAAGATACGGAGGGCGCACTGCGTAGTCTGCAATGTTTGGTTCGGTTTCAGCGGTATAATGCTCAAATGGATTTCCGCTGAGTTTTAAGTCTTTTACCAGCGTCATTTTTTCACCGGGCGAAAAATCCGCAGATCG